>WNGE01000477.1_pt1 | contig 102942 bp, 94 predicted proteins | sample 5400651 | NCBI WGS metagenome assembly WNGE01 (sample SAMN13153370, study PRJNA577476) | soil metagenome | isolation source: 60 cm soil or saprolite under grassland replicate 2 | place: USA:California | collected 2016-06-15 | reverse complement strand
TCCCTAGTACGAGAGGACCGGGACGGACGAACCTCTGGTGTGCCAGTTGTTCTGCCAAGAGCACGGCTGGTTTGCTACGTTCGGAAGGGATAACCGCTGAAAGCATCTAAGCGGGAAGCTCGCCTCAAGATGAGGTCTCTCTCTGGGTTAACCAGGTAAGGCCCCCAGCTAGACTACTGGGTTGATAGGCCGGAGGTGGAAGCACGGCAACGTGTGCAGCTGACCGGTACTAATAGGCCGAGTGGCTTGGCTTCTACTCCATTTGATTTCGCGTCCACTGTGCGGTTCCCGAGATACGGTCGCCAACAGGCCCTCGGGCCGGTGACATCTCAATAGAGTTTCGGCGGTTATAGCGAAGGGGAAACACCCGGTCCCATTCCGAACCCGGAAGTTAAGCTCTTCAGCGCCGATGGTACTGCGCGGGGGACCGCGTGGGAGAGTAGGACGCCGCCGGACATGTTTGAAGAGGGTCGCTCCCGTCATGGTGCCAGGACCGACGCGCTGGCACCGGCCAGGACCGACGCGGGGGCACTCCGCAGAACCGCCGAACCGGTACGGCCGAGGACAGGCGCGCTGGCGCTGCTCAGAACCGACGCGCAGGGGCTGCTCAAGACAGGCACGCTGGCGACGGCCAGGACCGGCGTGCGAGTTCTGCCCAGGACCGCCGTTCCGGTGCCGCCGACCGCGGTACCCGCCGTGCGGGTCCCGGTCAGGCCGCCGACAGCAGGCGAGAGGCACCGCCGCGCCGGAGTGGTTCTTCTCCGTCGGGCTCGCGTCCATTCAGCAGGACCCCTAGGGGTGCCGCCGACGGCGGAACCCGAGAGGACAGCTGGGCGCCTGGAGAACGCCGCGGCCCGGCCGCGCGCCCGGGTGCGCAGCCACGGCGGGCAAACGGACCCAGGTCAGGCGGTGCCAGCGGAGGTTCTCGCTCGACCGGCCGTGCCAGCGCGGATGGCGAGTCCCGCGGGTCGGCCAGAACCCCGTCCGGGTACCGGCCCGGGCGGCCCGCAGCGGGCGGAGACGCGCGTCGCGACACCAGGACCGGGAGCGGCTCGCGCTGGGCCGCCGATAGTGACGGTGTACGTCGCCGGGAAGCGGCCGCTCCCCGGGACAGCGGATCCGCGTCTGGCGGCCGAACCCGCCGTCCTAGCGAGTCTGGTACGGCGCGTCCCGCCGATGGTGGCTACCGGGGTGCAGGTTCTTCGGGCACACGCTCGTATGGCACGCGTCGGGACGCAGACCGGAGCGCGCCGCGGGCGCGCGGTCAGCGACCCGGTGCCGGCAGCCCGTCGGATCGGCCGGCCCGAGATCGAGGCGACGCCACCTGGCGGCCGCCACGTGACCGGGCGGCAGGACCAGCGCGCGACGGAGGCCGCGACAGACCCTCATGGCCGCCCCGCAGCCGCGACGGCGACCGCGACCGGTCTTCGTGGCCGGCCCGAGGCCGCGACGGCGACCGAGGCCGCGACGGCGACCGCGCCCGGGGTGGCGACCGAGGCTGGAGCAGCGAGCGCGGTCGGAGCGGCGGCCGCGAGCGCCCTGGCGGCGGACGACCTAGGAGCAGCAGTGAAGGCACGCGGGGTAGCAACCGCACCTGGGGCGGCGAGCGCACCTGGGCCGGGCGAGACGAGGGTCCGGCCAGGCCACCCCGCGAGAGCGGGCCGCGGCTGCCGGACTCGGTCACTCCCGAGCAACTCGATCCCGATGCACGGTCCCAGCTGAACAGCCTGCCGAACGACCTAGCCGACACCGTGGCCCGGTACCTGGTAGCCGCCGACCTCGCCGACGACCCCGAGCAGGGCTACGCCTACTCGCAGGCCGCCAAGCGCCTGGCGGCGCGCGTCGGTGTGGTCCGGGAGGCCTGCGGCATCGCCGCCTACCGGACCGGGCGCTGGGCCGAGGCGCTGTCGGAGCTCCGCGCCGCGCGCCGGCTAACCGGGCGCGACGACTACCTGCCGATCATGGCTGACTGCGAGCGGGCCCTCGGCCGGCTGGACCGGGCGCTGGCGCTGGTGCGGGAGGCCAGCACCGCAGACCTCGACCGCGCCACGCGGATCGAGCTGCGGATCGTCGAGTCCGGCATCCGCCGGGACCAGGGGCTGTCCGACGCCGCCGTCCTGGCCCTGCAAGTACCCGAGCTGACCAGCGGCCGACTGCGGCCCTGGTCGGCGCGGCTGTTCTACGCCTACGCGGACGCCCTGCTGGCCGCCGGGCGCGCCGACGAGGCCCGGGACGCATTCGCCCGAGCCGCCCAAGCCGACCCTGATGGCGAGACCGACGCGGCCGACCGCCTCGACGAGCTCGACGGCATCGAATTCGATGATCTCGAAGATGACGACCTTGACCTCGATGCCAGCGACCTCCACGACATCGACGTCGACGTCGACGTCGAAGCCGACCAACCCGAGGAAGGCGATGACTTCGACGAGCGCGACCTCGACGAAGAACACGCGGACGAAGAACTCGCCGATGAAGAGGACCCGACCGGTTCCCACCCCGGCTGAGCACGCGCCTCCGGGGAGGGAAACGGACTTCATTCACTCCGGCACCGCCATGCCTGAGTCCATCGATGTGGATGCCGCGTTCATGCTGTTGGGGTGCGCCGCCGCCTAACTTATGTTGATCATCGATGGGCAGCGGTCCGAGGTCTGACCACGCTCCCTGGTGCGCGTGCGCTGTCGGCAGGCTCCCGTGACCGCTGATACCCCGTCCCGCGCCTCCAGCCCGCGCACTTATACGACATGAATGCCGCGTCCATGCAGCTCCAGCGACAGGGAGGATGCGGCCGGCAGGGAGGATGCGGCGCGGTGGTTAGCCAGCGGCCTGCTCGGCCTTGTCGAGCCCTTTGTCGAGCCACTGCATGATGCCTTCCACGTTGCCGCGGGCGCTGCTGACCCGCTCGAACCTCTCCGCCAGGGCCGGGTCGGCATCCGGACTGGTCGCCGCGTACCGGGCCATGGTGCGATCCCGCACCATGGCGACGGCGTGGTCCAGATCCAGGCCCGCCGCGCGCGCCCGCCGGGTCTCCTCCACCCAGACGTTGATCTCCTCCGCCGACCGGTCCAGCGTCTCGCTGACCTGGTCGACCGGCCCGTAGTGGCTGAACAACAGCCGGGCCGGGCGCAGGGCGGCGAACCTGCGTACCGAGGCCAAGGCAGCCCCCAGGTCGAAGTCGGGCGGCGGCGTGGCCGGCCTGACGTCCCCGGTCTCCGGCATGTACACCCCGGCCGCGTCGCCGACGTACAGGTCCCCGGTGGCAGAGTCGAGCAGGCCGACGTGATGCTTGGCGTGGCCGGGGGAGTAGTGGCTGTCCAGGCGCCGGCCGCCGCCCAGATCCACGGTGCCGGTGTCGTCCAGGGCCACGATGCGCTCGGCGGGAACCGGGGCGAGCACGCCGAAGAGCCGCTCGAGCGCCGCGCCGTAGACCATCCGGGCACCGGACATGAGCCTGCTCGGATCGGCGAGATGCCGCGCACCGCGCTGGTGCACGACGATCTGGGCCGCCGGGAACATCGCGGCGATATCGCCCGCGCCGCCGGCGTGGTCGAGGTGGATGTGCGTGACCACGACGGTGGCGAGGTCGGCGGGACCGATACCGAGCGCGGCCAGGGCGTCACGGACCACCGGCGCGGACGGCGCGGTCCCTGTCTCCACCAGGCACGGCCGGTCGCCCCTGATCAGGTAGCCGGCCGTGATCCCGTCGTAGCCCGCCATCCGGGTGTCGATCTGGAATACCTCGTGCCCGAGTGGCGTGACTCCCGTCGGCCCGATTCCATCTGTCACGTGCCCATTGTTCCGCAGCCGTCCCGCCGCCGCTCAGTCGGACGGACCGAACGTGCGCAGGATCAGCCCGGTACGCGGCTTGGGGCCGAACGAGGTGGATTTACGCGGCACCCGCTCGCCCTGAGCCGCGATGCCGATGACCGCCTCGAAAGACGCCGGGTTGCAGATCACCGCGGTACCCCCGGCTGCCGGGGCGGCGCCCGCTCCGCGCTCGGCTATGTCCGTCGCGGTCGCGTCACCCGCGACCGCCCGTACCGCGTCGGCCGCGTCGTGGTCGATGAGCACGTCGCGCTCGCTGTCGGTGACGCCCCACAGACGGCCGAGCAGCAGCTGCTGCATGACCGAGGCGGCGAGGCTCTGCCATGGCACCGAGGTCCCGGCCGGCATCGAGGCGGCCAGCTGAACCGGGTCCGGATGGCTGAGCAGGCGGAACACCGGACCGCCGGCCAGCAAGAACGCAGGCCCCGCCCGTCCGGCCTCGGCCAGCCGCACGAGCGCGTCATTCAGGCAGAGGCCGGCCGGCAGGTCCTGCACGGTGAACGCGGCCTTGGCCAACTCGGCGGCGCGCTCCGGCGGCAGGCCGGGCAGCACCCGGTGGATGGCGCCCAGCCGGGGCGGGTAGGCGGCCGAGTCGACCAGGAACGCCAGCCCGTAGTCCCACGGTCCCGTGCCCAGGCCGGCCGCGCGCATCTCGGCCTGCAGTTGCAGGTAGGCCGCGTACCGGTGGTGCCCGTCGGCGATCAGCGCCCGGCGGCCGGACAGGTCGGCGGCGATCGCGGCCTGCCCGCCGGGATCGCCCAGCCGCCACAGCCGGTGGGTGATGCCATCCTCGGTGGTGATCGCCACCAGTGGCGCCCGCTCGTCCGCGACCCGTTCCATGACCTCGGTGGCCGTCGGCATGGCCTTGGTGTCCGTGGCGTCGGGGTACTGGCCGCCGTCGTAGATCAGGAAGATCGGCTCCAGGTTCGCCTGCGTGGCCGCCATCAGCTCACGCCGGCCGGCAACCAGGCCTGGCATGACGTTCTCGTGCGGGAGGATGCCCGCCGACTCCGGCGAGCCGAGGCGGACCAGGCCGATGATGCCGCGCTGGAGCAGGGAGGGGCCCGATCCAGGCAGGCGCTGCTCGTAGATGTAGAGCGCGGCCATCCGGTCCCGGATGAGTACGCCCGCCGACAGCCACTCGCGCAGCAGGCCCGCCGCCGCCCTGTTAGCCATGGCGGCTGCCGCCGCGGGGTTGGCCATGGCGGCTGCCGCCGCGGGGTTGGCCATGGCGGCTGCCGCCGCGGGACTAGCGTCCGCGTCCTGGCCTGGCAGGATGAGACGGACCACGTTGTGCGGGTCCGCCGCCCTGAGCTGATCGAGAATGGCGCCGTTAATCACGTCGTACGGTGGGGACGTGACGTTTGCGATGCCGCTCACCCGGTCACGGGCATAACGGATGCCGCGGAAGGGTGCCAGCACGAGGCCGGAACCAGAGTCGGACGGAAGGGTCTGCACACCATGTCAAAAGGATCGGCAGCTAGCGGGGATTCCCATCGGGAAGAAAACGTCCCTGGCCAGCCCCTTCCGGGAGGATCTGCGGATGACATGCACGCCGCGGACGACGTGCACGCCTGGTATCGCCGGGGCATGGACCTGCTCAGCCGGGGTAGCCCGGCGGCCGCGGCTCAGGTCCTGCAGCGCGCCGCCACGGCCGAGCCCGGGTCCCGCAGCGTCCGGGAGGCCCTGGCCCGGGCTCAGTTCGACGCGGGCAGGTACGAGGAGGCGGCGGACAACTTCCGGGTGATCGTCGAGGCGAGCCCGTCGGACGACTACGCGAACTTCGGCCTCGGGCTCGCGCTGGCCCGGACCGGGAACCACGCGGCCGCGGCCGAGTATCTCGCGCTCGCCGCCGCCATGCGCCCCGACGCTGCCCACTACACCGAGGCCCTGCGCTCGGTACGGGCCACGCTGCGGGCCAGGAAGACGGCCGATGGGGGAACCGAATGACCGAGGGCCCGCGGCCGCGCGGCAGCACCGAACCCCTCGATACCGCCTACGACGTCGCCCTGCTCGACCTGGACGGGGTGGTCTACCTGGGCGGCACGGCCATCCCCGGCGCGGCCGAGGCGCTGCGCAAGGCCGACGCGGCGGGCATGCGGCTGGCGTACGTGACCAACAACGCCTTCCGCACCCCGGCCGCCATCGCGGCGCTGCTTACCAGCTTCGGCGCGCCGGCCTCGCCGCAAGACGTGGTGACCTCCTCCCAGGCCGCCGCCCGGCTGCTGGCCGAACGTCTCCCGGCGGGCGCGCCGGTCCTGGTCATCGGCGGCAGCGGCCTGCGGATGGCGTTGCGCGAGCGTGGCCTGCGCCCGGTCAGCACCGCCGCGGACAAGCCGCGAGCCGTCGTCCAGGGCTACTCGCCCGACGTGGATTACTCGATGCTGGCCGAGGGCGGACTCGCGGTGGCCGCCGGGGCGCTGTTCGTGGCGTCCAACGGCGACCTCACGCTGCCCAGCCGACGCGGGCGCCAGCCGGGCAACGGGTCGCTGATCCAGGTGGTGGCGACCGCGACCGGGGTGCGGCCGCTGGTGGCGGGCAAGCCGGAACCCCCGCTGCACCGCGAATCGGTACTGCGAACCGGCGCCAGGCATCCGCTCGTCGTCGGCGACCGGCTTGACACCGACATCGAGGGCGCCCACCGGGTCGGTGCGGACAGCATGCTCGTGCTCACCGGGGTCACCGGCCCGGCCGAAGCCGTGGCCGCGCTGCCGTTGCAGCGGCCCACCTACCTGGCCGAGGACCTGACCGGCCTGCTCGAGCCGCATCCGGAGATCAGCGCGGAAGACGGCGCGTTCGGCTGCCGCGGCTGGACGGCCCGCATGCGCGGGGACCAGCTGGAACTGGACGGCGACGGGGAGCGCATCGACGGGCTGCGCGCGCTGTGCGCCGCGGCCTGGGCCGCGGCCGGGGAGAAAGGCGCGGCCGGGGAGAAAGGCGCGGCCGGGGAGAAAGGCGCGGCATCAGGGTTCCAGGCCGCGCTGCAGCGGCTGGAACGATAATCGATACCTCAATGTGACGACGAGCGATCACTCAGCGTGTAAGCTATCCCGCATGTCAGGCCGCGCAGTCCGCCGTCACGGTGACCACCCCGGTGTCGCCGCGATGCTCGCCCGCGTGCTCTGTCCTTCGTGTTGTTGCTGACAACGACCCTCAGCTGACCGTTGTCGCCGTCGGCGCCCCCCGTTCAGGGCCGGTGCCGGAGAGCCCGCGAAGGAACTTCCCCGTTGACTGCAGAACTGACCGCAGACATGTCCGTTGCCCCGGAGATCGCCATCCTGGCCGAGGCCAGTCTGCTCATACCCGCCCAGCCGACGCGAGCGGGAACGCCATGCGCCCGGCCCACGCTCGGTACGCTGGCTCGCCACCTGCGGATCCTGGCCGCCTCGCCGGAGCTCTGGTGGGGACGGGTGCGCTTCGACCCGGACCGTTCGGTACGAATCGAGATCGAAGACCAGCCGGAATACGGCGCCTGGCTGGTCGTCCTGCCGCCCGCCCGCCCCGGCCAGCAAAGCGCGGGCCAGGACTGTGACTGCGACGTGGCCACGGTTATCGCGGGGGAGGCGACCGAGGGCGCGCCCGGCGCGGTGCTGCGGCCGGGATCAATCCGGGTGCACGGGCAGCGGCACCGGCTGCGCGGCCACGGCGCCGGGTACTCGATCAGCCTGCACGCGCGCGCCATCCCGCCGGCGCTCAGCAAATAATCGGCCCGCAATTCATCGGTCCGCAATGTCGAAGTAATAGGCTGAACGGGTCACGGGGGCACTTTCCGACATGCCGCCAGAGAGGACTCATTCGGATGATTGAGGTACGGGGGCTCAGTAAGCGGTACGGCGAGAAAATCGCCGTCAACAACCTGTCATTTGACGTGATGCCGGGCAAGGTGACCGGCTTCCTCGGCCCGAACGGGGCGGGCAAGACCACCACCATGAGGCTGATACTCGGCCTGGACTACCCGAACGCGGGCTCCGTCACCATCGAGGGCAAGCGCTACGCCAGCCTGGCCAATCCCATGCGCGAGGTGGGCGCGCTGATCGACGCGAAGGCGGTTCACGGCGGCCGTTCGGCCTATAACCACCTGCTCTGCCTGGCCCAGACCAACAACCTGCCCAAGCGCCGGGTGGGGGAGGTCCTGGAACTGGTCGGCCTGACCGACGTGGCGCGCAAGCGGACCAAGGGATTCTCGCTCGGCATGAGCCAGCGGCTCGGCATCGCGGGCACGCTGCTCGGCGACCCGAAGGTCCTGATGTTCGACGAGCCGGTCAACGGGCTGGACCCGGAGGGGATCCTGTGGATCCGTAACTTCATGAAGGCGCTGGCGGCCGAGGGCCGCACCGTGTTCGTGTCCAGCCACCTGATGTCGGAGATGGAGCACACCGCCGATCAGCTCATCGTGATCGGCCGCGGCCAGCTGCTCGCCAACTGCACCATGGAAGAATTCATCGCCCGCAGCTCCGGCCAGACCGTCCGGGTCGCCGCGCCGCAGCCCGACCAGCTGGTCAAGGCGGTGGCCGAGGCGGGAGGCAGCGCGGTCAACGGCGCCGACGGTTCGCTGATCGTGTCCGGCCTGGTCGCGGCGCAGGTCGGCGACATCGCGTTCGAGCACGGCGTGCGGCTGCACGAGCTGACCGTGGTCCGGGCCTCGCTCGAGGCGGCCTTCATGGAGCTGACCGCGGACAGCGTGGAATACCGGGGCGGCGACAATGCGCAGGGCCAGCCGCCGGCGCCCGCCCAGCAGCCAGCGCAGGAGCAACTCGTCGCGCAAGGTCAGCACGGCAGCGAAGGGGGAATCTGACATGGCCGCCGTCACCACTACCAGGCAGGCTCCGGTCCTGCCTCCGCCGTCCGGCCGGGCCGGGTTCGGCGGGACGCTGCGCTCGGAGTTCACCAAGATCCGTTCGGTCCGCTCGACCTACTGGACCCTGCTGGTCCTGCTGGCCATCAGCATCGGGATCGGCGCGGCGATCTGCGCCGGCACCGCGGCCAACTGGGATCAGGCCTCGGCGACCGACCGGGCCACCTTCGACGCGACCCAGGTCAGCATCGCCGGCCTGTTCTACCTCGGGCAGCTCGTCATCGTGGTGTTCGGCGCGATCGTGCTCACCGCGGAGTACTCCACCGGGATGATCAGGACTTCGCTGACCGCGATGCCCAGGCGGGTCACCGTGTACGCCGCCAAGGCACTGGTCTTCGCCATCGTCGCCTTGGTCGTCACGCTGGTCGCGGCCTTCATCGCGTTCTTCCTCGGCCAGGCGCTGCTGGCCAGCACGCACGCGAACGCCTCGCTGTCCGAGCACGACGTGCTGCGTGCCGTGATCGGCAGTGCGCTGTACGTCACCCTGTGCGGCCTGTTCGCGTTCGCGGCCGGGGCGATCTTCCGGCACACCGCGGCCACCATCACCTCGATCATCGGCCTGCTGTTCGTGATCCCGATCCTGGCGCACCTGCTGCCGTCCAACTGGTACAACGACATCGCGCGGTGGCTGCCGGACTCGGCGGGCGGGGCGATAACGGCCACGGTGGCGCCGCAGGACTCGCACCTGTTCTCGCCGTGGGGCCAGTTCACCGTGTTCGCCGTCTACACGGCGATCCTGCTGATCGTGGGCGGGACCCTGTTCCTCAGGCGGGACGCCTAGCGGCGCCCGGGACGCCTAGCGGCGCCCGGCAGGCCAGCTCCAGGAGCCTACGGGAGCGTCAGGATCTCGTGGCCGTCGTCGGTGACCAGGATCGTGTGCTCGAACTGCGCGGTGCGCTTGCGATCCTTGGTCACCGCCGTCCAGCCGTCCGGCCAGATGTCGTAGTCGATGGTGCCCAGGGTGAGCATCGGCTCGATGGTGAACGTCATCCCCGGTTCCATGATCACGTTGGTGTTGGGGTCGTCGTAGTGCGGCACGATCAGCCCGGAGTGGAAGGTCCGGCCGATCCCGTGCCCGGTGAAGTCCCGCACCACCCCGTAGCCGAACCGGCGTGCGTACGACTCGATCACCCGGCCGACGGCGTTCAGCGGCCGGCCGGGGGCCACCGCGCGGATGCCCCGCATCATCGCCTCGTGCGTCCGCTCGACCAGCAGCCGCGATTCGGGGTCCACGTCGCCGGCGCAGAACGTCGCGTTGGTGTCCCCGTGCACCCCGCCGATGAACGCGGTGATGTCGATGTTGACGATGTCGCCGTCGTTGATCAGGGTGTCGTCGGGGATCCCGTGGCAGATCACCTCGTTCAGCGAGGTGCACAGCGACTTCGGGTAGCCGCGGTAGCCAAGCGTGCTCGGGTAGGCGCCGTGGCTGACCAGGTAGTCGTGGCCCACCTGATCCAGGTAATCGGTCGTGACGCCCGGGGCGACCTGCGCACCCACCTCGGCCAGCGCCTGTGCGGCCAGCTTGCCCGCCACCCGCATCCGCTCGATGATCTCCGGCGTCTTGACGTCGGGCTCGCCGGTCTTGGGCCGCTTCCTGCCCACGTACTCCGGCCGCGTGATCTCCGCCGGAACCTGGCGGGTGGGCGAAAGCCGACCCGGGTGAAGCACTGTCGCCATGCTTTGCGAGTCTAATGTGCATGGACAGTGAACAGGGAAAGCGATGGTGGTACAGCCTCAGGACGCACACCGTCGAGGACGACGACGGCCCCACCCCGGGCAAGGACCGGCTCGGTCCGTTTCCGACCCGGGAAGCGGCGGCCCGCGCGCTGGAAACGGTGCAGGAGCGAAACCGGGAATGGGACGCGAAAGACTAGCAATGTCATCGTGCTGGCAGGCTCTATTAGGCTAGGGCCGTGAGCGATGAACTGCCGGCCGCGGCCGAAGCCCGGATGGCGGAAATCCGGGCCAGCGGCACCTGGGGCTCGGCGCTGACCTCCGACGAGTTCGCCGCGATCCGCAGCGTCGGCTTCGAACCGGCCGGCCAGGTGCTGGGCGCCTGCGTCTACAACATCGGCTACACCGGCGGCTACAGTTGCCCGGGCGCCTGGGGGACCTGGGGCTACGGCCAGGTCATGCCGACCCGGACCACGACGCAGGTCTCCTCGCGTCCCGGCTGGGGCTCGTTCGCTCCCCTCGTCCAGGCCATGTACGAGGCGCGGCATAAGGCCCTGGACCGGATGACGGCCGAGTGCGAGGAACTGGGCGGGCACGGCGTGGTCGGCGTCCGGCTGACCATCGGCGCGTTTCCGGCCGGCGGTCTGGAGTTCAAGGCGATCGGCACCGCTATCCGCGCCCCCGGCGTCGGGCCGGTGTCGACCTGGCGGCACCGCGGCTCACGCGGGAAGCGGCCTTTCACCTCCGATCTGTCCGGGCAGGACTTCGCCAAGCTGATCATGAAGGGCTGGGTGCCTGCCGGGCTCGCGCTGGGCATCTCGATCGGATCCCGGCACGACGACTGGCTGACCGTCGGGCAGACCCGCTGGGGCGCGGGGAACGCCGAGGTTACCGGGTTCACCGAGCTCGTCAACGACGCCAGGCACGATGCGCGGCAGCAGCTGGAGAGCGACGTCAAGCGGCTCGGCGGCGAGGGCGTGGTGATCGCCGACATGGAGATGCACGTGCGCGAGCGCGAGTGCCCGGTGTCGGAAGGCCGCCGCGACCACATCGTCGAGGCCACCACCATCGGTACCGCGATCGCCAGATTCGCCCGTTCCGAGCAGCGGCACAGCGGGCCGACGCTGGCCATCATGTCACTCGACCCCCAGCGCCGCCAGGCCGCCAGGATCAGGATCTGACAGGGAGAGACCATGACCGACCAGGGGATTGTTGCCGGAGGCTCGGGGGGGCACGGGAGGGATCAGGGTTTCGTCCCCCCCGGGACTAGCATCGCGACCGAGCTGGATGCGGCGGGCGTTCCGCACGATGCCATGCAGCGGCTGGCGGAGCTGGAGCCGGGCAAGCCCGGGTCGATCTTCACCTCGGACCTGTCGGTCAACGAATTCCTGCTGGTCCGCGAGGTAGGATTCCGGCCGCTCGGCCTGGTCCTCGGCAGCTCGATCTATCACGTCGGGCTGCAGATCGGCCGCTGGGGCAGCAACCAGGAGCTCGACGTGCTCTCCCAGGCCATGTACCACGCCCGCGAGCTCGCGATGAGCCGGATGGAGGCCGAAGCGGACGCACTGCACGCCGACGGCATCGTCGGCGTCCGGCTGGACGTGGAGATGAAGGAGTTCGGCGCGGACATCGCCGAGTTCATCGCGGTCGGGACCGCGGTCAAGGCCGAGGAAGGCGCGGGCGGCGGCGGCGTCGCCAACTGGCGCAACAACAAGAACCAGCCGTTCACCTCGGATCTGTCCGGGCAGGACTTCTGGACGCTGATCCGGGCCGGCTACGCGCCGCTCGGCATGGTCATGGGCTCCTGCGTGTACCACGTGGCCCACCAGAAGTTCGGCAGCAAGATCGGCAACATCGGCAAGAACGTGGAGATCGAGCAGTTCACTCAGGCCCTCTACGACGCTCGCGAGCTCGCGATGAGCCGGATGCAGGCCGAGGCCGAGGCGCTGCACGCCGAGGGCATCGTCGGCGTCCAGCTCCGCCAGCACAGTCACACCTGGGGATCGCACACGACCGAGTTCTTCGCCATCGGCACGGCCGTGCGCCCGCTGCGCCCGGACCACATCATCGAGCGCCCCACCATGGTGCTGACGCTGGACGCCTAGCTCACGGCTAGATCAGGGGTCTAAGCCGGTGGGGCCGCTCACCGCGTCGAGCAGGCGTGCCACCCGGTCCCGCAGGCCCCGCACGCCCGGCCGGTACCGCTGGTAGCCCGCCGTCCCGGGCTGCGGCACCCGGGTGTCGGCGCTCGCCACGCCGAACTCCCCGCGCTCGAAACGCTCCGCCGCCCCGATCTCGCCCACCGACGAGCTGATCAGGTGCTGGGCCCCGCCGAACGACACCGCGTCCACGCCCGGCCGGATCGCCATCGACTCGTGGGCCAGCGCGTCGAGCTCGGGATCGCCCGCATCCAGCGCGAAGATCGTGGCCCCGGTCCGCCGCGCGTCGTCGACCCGTTCGAGCAGCGGGACCGGCGCCGTCGCCGGCGACACGACGAACAGGGTCTCGCCGCGCCGCGCCGCCTCCAGCCGCTCCAGGCCGACCCGCAGGTGGGCCGGCGCGCTCTCGGGCACCTGCCAGCGGACCAGCGTGGGCATAAGCTCGGGGATCCCGGAGAGCCTGCTTTCCTCGTCCAGGTGGGCGGTGAGGTGCCAGGGCTCCTCGTCGGGGGTGCCGACCAGCAGGAACCCGCCCGGCGAGCGGGTGGCCTTGCGCAGTCCCAGTGCGAACGCCCGGGTCCGCTCAAGCCAGCCGGTCGGGGCCAGGAGCGCACGCAGAGTGGTCACTTGGTTCGCGTCCACATATCTATGGTGCATCGGGAAGACCCCTCCGCGCAGCCATATCCGTACGCAGGGTTGCGATCTTTGCGAACACGCAGGTACCGCCCCTTTCGCCTGCTGGCCGGCGCATCTGGAAAGATGCAGACCATGACTGAGCGCGAAACCCCGTCCGTGGACGGACTCGTCGTCGGCATCCTCGGCGGTACCGGGGACCAGGGACGCGGCCTGGCCCGCCGATTCGCGCTGGCCGGGCACCAGGTGATCATCGGGTCCCGAAGCTCCGAACGCGCCGCCGCCGCCGCGCAGGAGATCGGGCACGGCGTCCAGGGCCTGGCCAATGCCGACGCCGCCCGCGCCGCCAGCGTGATAGTCGCCGCGGTGCCGTGGGAGGGCCACGGTGACCTGCTGTCCGCGCTGGCCGATGAGCTGGCGGGCAAGATCGTCGTGGACTGCGTGAACCCGCTCGGCTTCGACCAGCGCGGCGCCTACGCGCTGCCGGTCGCCGAGGGGAGTGCGGCCCAGCAGGCCGCCGCGCTGCTGCCCGGCAGCCGGGTGGTGGCGGCGTTCCACCACGTCTCCGCGGTCCTGCTGCTCGATCCCGAGGTCGACACGATCGACCTGGACGTCCTGGTGCTCGGCGACGACCGCGAAGCCACCGACCTGGTGCAGGCCCTGGCGGCGCGGATCCCCGGCGTGCGCGGCATCTACGCCGGCCGCCTGCGCAACTGCGGCCAGATCGAGGCGCTGACCGCGAACTTGGTGTCCATCAACCGCCGGTACAAGGCCCACGCCGGCCTGCGGGTCACCGACATTTAATCCCGAACGGGCCGGGTTTCCCGCACCCCCGAGAAGGCGGTCGCGGTCAGGGTGGCCGCGGTCTCCGCGGCGCTGGCGATCGCTTCCTCCGGGCCGAGCCCGCACAGGTCGGTAAGCGCGAACAAGGCCTCCGCGCTGACCGTTCACGGTCATCAGCCAGGCCGGGCACCTGCCGCAGCTGGAGCAGCCCGACGCCACGTTCGGCGCGCTGGACGCGTTCATCCGAAAGGACCCGGGCCGGCCGGCAGCCTGAGGCCGTGTACCACCCCGCCCTGGTCTCCGGCGACGAGCGTGTCGCCGGTGACGGCGGGCGCCGAGAAGCACTGCGCCAGCGTGTACCGCACCGCGCCCTGCTCACGGCCGTCGGCCAGCCGGACCCGGACGAGCCGGCCGTCCGCGGTCACCACCCAGGCGCTGTCCCCGGCCACGGCCAGGCCCGCGTTCTGCACGCCGACCCCGAGGTCCGCCTGCCAGACGGCGCCGCCGTCCGCCAGGCCGACGCGGGAGAGCAGGCCCCGCTCGGTGGCGAACAGTGCGGTGCCGTCGCCCAGGACGACGGTAGGCGGGTACATGGTGCTACCGGGCAAGGTCCAGCGCGGCGCGCCGGTGGCGGCTTCCAGCGCCTGGGTGCCGGAGACCGTTGCCGCGAGGACCACGCCGGCGCCGAGCGCGATCACGTCGTCCCAGCCGCTGTACAGCGTCACCCGGTGCAGGTCGCCCGAAACCATCCGGTGCGACCAGGCTTCCCGGCCGGTGCGCAGGTCGTGGGCGCGGGCAAAGCCGTCCGCGGTCGCGGTGTAGACCCGCTTGCCGTCGCACCCGGCCCGCCCGGCCGAGAACCCGCGGCCGGGCACGGCCCAGGCGAGCTCCCCGCTCGTCGCGTGCACGGCGAGCAGCCGCTCGCCCGCGGTGAACACCACCAGTTCCGGCGTGACCAGGGGCTGGCTGAGCACCGGGGCGTCGGCGGCGAACCGCCAGCCGACCAGCCCGGTGCTCGCGTCCAGGGCGTACAGGTGCCGATCGGCGGACGGGACGAACAGCGTGCGCCCGTCGCGGCTCACGCCAGGCCGCCGGTAGACCGGACCGAACCGTGCCCGCCACAGCCACGAAACGCTCCGGTCTCCGCGGTCGGCCGGGACGCGGACCGCCGCCACGTCCCCGCTAGTCGACGCCGCCACCACCACATCGCCGGCCACGGCGTCGTCGGCCACGGCGATCCCGGCCTGCACGGACCCCGGCAGCTGCAGCCGCCACTGCGGCCGCGGCAGCCCGGCCACGGCGGCTCCGCGGGGCGGGCGGTGTCCCCGCCGCGGCCCAGTCAGCGGCCCGGTCAATGACCCTGTCAAAGGCCCAGTCAATGGCACTGCGGCCACCGGCGAGCTGGCCTCCGTCCCGTCCGCGGCCACGGTGAGGCGGCTGACCGTCAGCGCCGGGCCGTCGTCCAGTTCTGCCCAGTAGAAGACGGGTTCCTTCAGTACGGCCTGCAGCGTCACCTGGACCGGTCCGTCCAGCCGGGTGACCGCCTCGCGGTGGACGTGCCCGGCGGCGAGGACCCGGACGTCATGCCGCGCGATCAGCTCGAGCAGCGCGGCCTGGTCATCCACGTAGTCGTGCTCGCCGCCAACCGGGAAATGCTGGAACAGCAGGGCCGGCCCGCCTGCGGCGGCGAGATCACGGTCGAGCCACTCCAGCGCGGCCGCACCGCAGTGGCCGGGCTCGAGCAGCGGCTGCGTCAGGTCGAGCCCGGTGACGTGCACGCCGCCCGCGTCGAACGAGTACGGCGCGGCGCCGAACTGCTCCCGGTAGAGCCCTTTGGCCGTCGGGTCCCACCGCACCTCGTGATTGCCCGGCACATGCCTGATCCGGCCACGCAGCGCGGCCGGGACCGTCTGCCAGTACCGCTCGTACTCACCCGGCAGCCCGGTGTCGGTAATGTCCCCGCAGTGCAGCACGAAGTCGGGTGCGCGCCGGGCGATGGCCGCGTACACCGGACGCAGCCGCTCCACCGAGGCCCCGGTCATCCCGACGTGCGTGTCGGTGACCATGGCGAACCGCAGGCTCATCGCTCGCCACGCTACCTGGACCGACCGCTACCGAGCCGGAATCGCGTGATCTTTCACCAAGACATCACCTGCACGCAAGCGCGCACGGGCAACATCGAGCTGGCCGCAGGGGCCGCTGCGAACCACGACAGTGTCACATCGTCATGGTCAGAACCACCACAGAGCCACATCGTCGTGGTTCGACGGCACGGTGCGCTGATGTTGCTGTGCAGGGGGTGCCAGGTGTGATTAACGGGGTGCGGCGGCCCCGGCCAGGTGAGGGCAGGTGGGGCGGCAGTTACCCGGATGCGGCTGTGAAACGTGGGGCTAGCGGGTCGCGGCGGGCGGGCAGGCGTCGGCGGGCTGGCCTACCTGCTCGCCGTGGCCTGGTTTCGCTGGCGCGGCTGATTCCGGCCCGGCCCTCAGGACTTGCGCAGCGTGGCGGTGTTCTGCTCGATGTTGTCGGTCCAGCGGTAGGCCAGGCTGGTGCCATGCCGGGTGAACGTCGCGGTGCCCGCGACGCAGTTCGCGGTCTGCGGCTCGGTGAAGACCAGTGTGGTATCCGTCGCCCTGGTCAGGGTGAGGGTGTTGGTGCAATCCTGGTTGTCCTCGTGGACGGTCCGTGCGCCGGCTACGAACGTGAACTTGATGGTGTTCTTCAGCGAGATCGTCGTCGCGCCGACAGGGGACATCGTCGCCGTGCCCTTCCAGATCCCCGCGAACGCGGCCGGGATCGTGGCCCCGCTGGTAGCCGGCGGGGCCGACGTGGTCTGCGGCACCGTGGCCGCGGGGCTGCTGGCACTGCCCGCCAGCGAGTTGCGCTCGGAGTCGGCCGGGGAAGCGGGCGGTGATCCCCGGGTGAGCAGCACCACGGCGAGGACGACGATGGCGGCGGCCACGGCGCCTCCGGCGATCAGAATCGGTGTCCGCCGGGACCGCGCAGGAGCCTGGCCGGGTACGGATAGCTGGGTCGGCACGTGCCCGGGAAACGTCAGTCCGGCCGGCGGGTACACCGGTCCGGTGTGCGGGACCGAGTCGACTAGGTTGTCGGCTGGCGGGCCCGCCGGGGTGCGCGGCGCCGACGGGTCGACCAGGCGGAGCAGCAGATCGCGGGCGCCCGGGCGCCGGGCCGGATCCTTGTCCAGGCACTCCAGGACGACGCCCCGCAGGGACGGCGGCAGGGCGCTCACGTCCGGCTCTTCGTACATGATCCGGTGCATGACGGCGGGCACGCTGTCGGCGCCGAACGCCAGCTGGCCGGTGGCGGCGTAGATCATCGTCACCGCCCAGGCGAATATGTCGACGGCGCTGGTCGGGCGTCTGCCGGCCAGTTGCTCGGGTGCCACGTAGGACGGGGTGCCGATGAGCCCGCTGGTGATCGTCGCCGCGTCGGTGAGCCGGGCGATGCCGAAGTCGACCACGCGGGGGCCGTCTGGCCCGAGCAGCACATTGGCCGGCTTGAAGTCGCGGTGCACCACCCCCGCACCGTGGATCGCGGTCAGCGCGGTGGCGGTTCCGACCGCGAGGCGCTGCAGGTCACCCTCTGACAGCGGGCCCCGGTCGTCCACCCGCTCCTGCAGCGACGGGCCGTCGATGAACTCGCTGACGACGTAGCGCCGGTCGCCTTCCGCCGACGCCTCGATCACGCCGGCCGTGACGAACGGCTGGACCTGGTGAATGGCGTCGAGCTCGCGGGCCAGCCGCTCCAGGACGTTGGCATCGACGGTCGACCGCAGCACCTTGACCGCGACCCGCTCTTCGCCCGGGTTCGTTCCGCGCCCGAGGTAGACGACGCCTTGCCCGCCCTCGCCGAGCCGTCCGAGGAGCTCGAAACGGCCCAGGCGCACGGGGTCGCCTGGCTCCAGCGGTTTGGATGGCATTGCGTTTCTCTCCGGGAAGGTTGGCAGCTACGACAACGCTGCCGTAGTTCGCCGTGCCCCGCAACGCGGATCGTCAGACCGATCCGCGATCCTGGTTGCGGGTATCTGCCCCAGCTGACAAGGAGGGTCCCCGACATGATCGTTGACTGCGCTTACTACCTGGACGGCCGCCGATCTGACGTGGGCCCGATGTCGCTACAGGAGGCGGCGGCCCGGTCCGGGGAGGGCGGCTTTGTCTGGCTGGGATTGTTCGAGCCGGATGAACAGGAGCTGACCCAGGTCCGGCACATATTCGGCCTGCACGAACTGGCGGTCGAGGACGCGCAGAACATGCACATGCGGCCGAAGATCGACACCTACGACAAGGACGTCCAACTGGTCATCCTGCGCACGGCGCGCTATGACGACGACGCCGAGGAAGTCGAGTTCGGCGAGATCAGCGTGTTTCTCTCACCGACCTTCGTGATCGCGGTGCGGCAGGGAATCGCCAGCGAGCTGCGCGAGGCCAGGCAGCGACTGGAGCAGCGGCCGGAGCTGCTGGCGGCGGGCAGCTCATCCGCGCTCTGGGCCATCATGGATCAGGTGGTGGACGGGTACGCTCCGGTCGTCGCCGGGCTCGAGCACGACATCGACCAGATCGAGGCCACCGTGTTCTCCGGCGCGGTCGCGCCGACCGAGCGGATCTACTCGCTGCGCAACGAGGCCACCGACTTCTACCGCGCCGTCCACCCGCTGCTCGCGGTGACGGCCATCGTCGAGCGCGGCGCCCACAAGAAGCTGCGGCCCTATTTCCGCGACGTCCGGGACCATCTGCTCCTGGTCGACGAGGAGATCACCGACCAGCGTGATGTGCTGACCACGGTGCTCCAGGCCAACATGGCGGTGATCTCGGTCGAGCAGACCAAGGTCAGCGTCCAGCAGAACTCCACCATCGAGCAGCTCACGATCCTGGCCACCGTCTTCCTCCCGCTTACGTTCGTGACCGGGTTCTTCGGCCAGAATTTCGGCTGGCTGGTCAGGCACATCGACGGCCCGGCCATGTTCATCGTCTACGGAATCGGCGGCTTGGTGTTGCCGCTGGCACTGTTGTTCTTCTGGCTGCGGCGCCAGCCCCCGCGGTCGAGGAGCGCTCCCGAGCCGTCCGGCACCTGATCGCCGTATCGCGACCGGATTGTTACTTTACGTCCGGCATTGTTGCTTGACGTTCGCGGCAGGGGGCGGGACGCTCGGCAGGTTACGAGGGAGGGTTCGTCATGGTACGCGGACGCCGTTTCACCCCGCTCGCCGTCAGCACGGTCCTGGTAGCCGCCATGGCGCTCACCATCCCGGCGGCCAGCGCTGCCACGGCGGCGGCGGCGCCCGGGGCACCGGGGGCGCCCTCGTACTTCGACTTGGCCAGGAAGGACTGCCTGGGCACGGCCGCGGGCCAGGGATCCAAGGTCTGGTACACCGTGGCCGGCGGGGTGCTCTCCGACGTCTACGAGCCCACGATCGACAACACAGACGTGAGCACGCTGCAGTACATCGTCACCGACGGGGCCACGTTCACCGACCTGCAGGCCCGTGACATGACCTACACGGTCGCCGCCGACCCGACCGGCATGGCCTGCACCGTGACCTCCACCGAAGCGGTGCACGGATACCGGCTGGTCACCACGTACATCACCGACCCGGCCAGCGACACGGTCCTGATGAACACCCGGCTGCAGGCGCTGCCCGGGTCCGGTGCGAACCTGGCCCGGCTGCACCTGTACGCCCGGCTCGACGCCCACGTCAATGGCAACGGCGGCGGCGGCGACCAGAACGCGGGCGCCAACTCCGGGGTGGTGGATCCCAGCGGGGTTCCGGTGGTCTTCAGCACGAACACGGTCACCAACGCGGCCAACCGGGACTACGCGGTGCCGACCTACATGGCGCTGGCCGGCACGTCCGCGCAGGCGGCGAGCGTCGGCTACGCAGGTACCGCCAGCGACGGGCTGAACGAGCTGGATACCACGCACACGCTGACCCCGTACACCTCAGCGCCGGACGGCCACATCGCGGCCACCGAGAGCGTGACCCCGGGCCGCGGCCACGAGGTGACGCTCGCGCTGGGCTTCGGCCGGACCCAGGCCCAGTCAATGTCGGTCGCCAGGGCGTCGCTGGCCCATCCGTTCGGCCAGACTGCGGCGAGTTACCTGCACGGCTGGGTCAGCTACGACGCGGGCCTGCGCCCGCCGGCCGCCCGGGCGGCCAGCCTGGCCGGCCGCTACTACCTGTCCGCCAACGTGCTCAAGGCCAGCGAGGACAAGACCTACCCGGGCGCGGTCGTGGCCTCCCTGGCCAGCCCGTGGGGCCAGTCGGTGCCGGCCGGGGCGTTCGCCGGCGGCGAGCCGTCCTACTTCGGCTCCTACCGTGAGGTGTTCGCCCGGGACCTGTACGAGGCCTTCACCGGGCTGGTGGCCGACGGCGACGTGGCCACGGCCCGGGCGGCGACGCTGTTCCTGTTTGACCGCCAGCAGCTCCCGGACGGGTCCATGCCGCGCAACTCGCTGCTGAACGGCAAGGCCGCCCCGGACACCGGCGGCCTCCAGCTGGACGAGGCCGCCTATCCGATCCTGATGGCGTACCTGGCCGGGCTCGGCGGTGACGCCGCTCTGTGGAAGGGCCACATCGAGCCGGCCGCGGACTTCCTGGTCGCCCACGGCCCGTCCGACGGCGTCGAGCGCTGGGAGGAGCAGTCCGGCTACTCGCCGTCCACGATCGCGGCCGAGATCGCCGGGCTGACCGCCGCGTCGGCCATCGCCGCGAGCCACGGTGACGCCGCCCGGGCCCGGCTCTACCAGGCCACCGCCGACGACTTCCAGCGGAACATCAAGTCCTGGACGGTGACGACTACTGGTCCGGACGCCCCGCGCTACTTCATCCGGCTGTCCAAGACCGGCGACCCGAACGCCGCCATCAGCTACAACCTCGGCAACGGCGGTCCCACCCTGGATCAGCGCGCCGTCATCGACGGTGGCTTCCAGGAGCTGGTCAGGCTGGGCGAGCTTCCGGTCACCGACTCCGACGTCCAGGCCTCGCTGCGGGTGCTCGACAAGCAGATCGCGGTGTCCACCCCGAGCGGCACCGGCTACTACCGGTACGGCAACGATGCCGCCAAGGGCAGCGCGGACGGATACGGCGACTGTTACCAGCCCAGCCAGTCATCGTGCCAGGTCGCCGGCGCGCCCTGGGCGCCGACCGGGGTCGGCACCGGGCACCTGTGGCCGAACCTGTCCGGTGAGCGCGCCGAGTCCGACCTCGCCGCCGGATCGGCGAGCGGCGCTCAGGCCCTGCTCCAGGCCTTGATCAACTTCTCGTCCGGGGTGGGACTGGTGCCCGAGCAGGCCTGGGAAGACCCGGACCTGGCCCCCTCGCCGTACGGCAGCGACCCGGCCACCGCCTCGATCGGGTTCACCAAGGGGAAGGCGGCCGGCTCGGCCTCCCCGCTGACCTGGGCGCAAGCGCAGGAAGTGCGGCTCATCGCCTCCCTCGGCGCCGGCCGCAACGTGGACACCCCGGCCGTCACCACCGCGCGTTACGTCATTCACGGGCCGCCCGGCACACTGCCGGTGACGATCACCGCGCCGGCCGACGGCAGCACGCTGGCGGTGACGTCCACCACCGTGACCGGGAAGACCGCGCCGGGAGCGGCGGTGACGATCGCGTCGGCCGACACCACGACCGGGGCCCCGGCCACGGTGACCAGCACGACCGCGGCGTCCGACGGGTCCTTCTCGGCGACCGTGCCGGTCAGCTTCGGCGGCAACGCCATCACCGTGACCGCCACCGCGAAAGGGGGACGCAGCACCGGCTACGCCCAGGTCACCGTCACCAACGAGGGTGGCGGCAGCACCGTGCTCGACGTGACCGACCCCTCCGGCGACGACAACGGGCCCGGCACCTACCAGTACCCGACCGCCTCCGACTTCCACGCCGGAGCGTTCGACATGACCAGGTTCCAGGTCCTCAGCGACGGCACCTTCTCCTACCTGCGCGCCACGCTGCGCAACCTCGACCCCACGTTCGGGCAGACCGACGGGGCGCAGTTGCTCGACGTCTACGTACACGTGCCGGGGGCCGCGTCCACCTCCACACAGGCGGCGTTCGCCTCCCGCAACTACGCGATCGCGTCGGCCGGCGCCTGGAGCCAGCGGGTCGAGGTGCAGGGCTTCGCCTCGCCGGTCTGGGTCAACGCGGGCGGCGGCAGCGTGGGCGCCGCGTCCGCGCTGGCCGTGCAGGCCGATAAGACGATCACCATCGCCCTGCCCGAGGCGCAGTTCGGCACCCCCGGGTCCGGCTGGGGCTTCAGCGTGGTGCTGACCGGCCAGGACGGGTTCAGCCCCGACCAGGCGCGCAGCTTCACCCCAACCCCGGGGGCGTTCTCGTTCGGAGTGTGTGCGTCCGGCGGAACCGCGCCGGTCTGTTCGGCCGACCCGAACACCGTGCCCAAGGCCGTGGACGTGCTCACGCCGACTGGAGTCTCCCAGGCCACCGAGCTCGACCCCACCCTCGGCCCGGTGGTCATCCAGCCGGTACCGGTGCCCTAGCCCGCGCCGTCCACGACGGCGGACCAGGTGAGGTACGGAGGGTGGACGCGGGCGCAGATCGGGTTCCCCTTGGCGTCGGTCAGCCGGATCCGGGCGACGAGCGTGTGGCCCGGCCGCAGGGCCTGCTCGATGAGGCCTGGATCGACGTCGACCAGGCGCAGCTTGGCCCCGCGGAACAGGTGCAGCGTACAGGTATTCACTTTTCGGCGGCAGGCGAGCAAAGTGGGGCGAGGAGGTGGGCGCCTTGGGTGACGCGATCGTGGGCGTGGTGGCGAACCCGCTCTCCGGTCGCGACATCCGCCGCCTGGTCACGCAGGCCTCGGTGTTCCCGACGTCCGAGAAGGCCAACATGATCCAGCGCATGCTCACCGCGTTCGGCGCGGTCGGCGTGCACCGGGTGCTGCTCAGCACCGACCTCGGCGGTATCTCCGCCGCGGTGTTCCGGGCCATCCAGCGGCGGCGCCATCAGGACGCCCGCTGGCCCGAGGTCGAGTTCCTCGACGGCCAGCCGATCAGGCAGACCGCGCAGGACACGGTGGACGCCGTCCGGCGCATGGTGACCGAGGGCACCCGGGTCATCGTCTGCCTCGGCGGCGACGGCACCGCCCGGGTGGCCGCGTCCGCCGTGGGCGACGTGCCGATGCTGGCCCTGTCGACGGGCACCAACAACGTGTTCCCCGCGGTCCGCGAGGCGACCATCGCGGGCCTGGCCGCGGGCCTGGTCGCCACCGGGGCGGTGCCCGCCGACGGTGCGACCAGCCGGGCCAAGCTGCTCGAGGTCCGGGCCGGGGACCGGGCCGAGACCGCGCTGGTGGACGTCGCGGTGTCCACCGAGCGCCACGTCGGGGCACGCGCGGTCTGGGATCCGGCCACCGTGACGCAGCTGTTCTGCGCCTTCGCCGAACCCGACGCGATCGGCCTGTCCAGCGTCCTGGGCCAGCTCGCCCCGGTCGCGCGGCACGAACCGCACGGGGTCACCGCGCGGCTGTCCGCCGGCGCGCCCCGGCAGGTGCTCGCCCCGATCGCGCCGGGCCTGGTCGTGCCGGTGGGGGTGGGCGAGATCGAGCCGATGCGCCCCGGCTCGGTGCACCGCGTCGACGCGCGGGCCGGCGTCATCGCCGTGGACGGCGAGAGGGAGCTGACCTTCCGGCCGGGCGAGGAGCCGGCCGTGCGGCTGCGGCCGGACGGGCCCCGCTGCGTGGACGTGCCTGCCGTTCTCGCGGCAAGCGCCCGCCTCGGCCTGCTGGCCTCAATCCACCAAACCCAGGGAGGAGAACAATGACCGACACGGTTGAGCGGAAGACTCTGACTCCAGAGCACCTGCTGGACGTCTACCGGACGATGCGGACCATCCGCGAGTTCGAGGAACGGGTGCATGCGGAGTTCGCGACCGGCGAGATCCCCGGGTTCGTCCACCTGTACGCGGGGGAGGAGGCGTCGGCCGTCGGCGTCTGCAGCAACCTCGACGACCGGGACACCATCGCCAGCACCCACCGCGGGCACGGCCACTGCATCGCCCGGGGCGTGGACGTCGGCGAGATGATGGCCGAGATCTACGGCCGCAAGACCGGCAGCTGCCACGGCAAGGGCGGCTCCATGCACATCGCGGACCTGTCGAAGGGCATGCTCGGCGCCAACGGGATCGTCGGGGGCGGCCCGCCGCTGATCTGCGGGACGGCGCTGGCCGCCAAGCTCAAGGGCCACGGCGGCGTCAGCGTCGCGTTCTTCGGCGACGGCGGCAGCAACCAGGGCACCACGCTGGAGTCGATGAACCTGGCCTCGGTGTGGAACCTGCCGGCCGTCTTCGTGGCCGAGAACAACGGCTACGCCGAGAGCACGTCCAGCACCTGGTCGGTGGCCAGCGACAACATCGCCGACCGGGCCGCCGGGTTCGGCATGCCAGGCGTCATCGTGGACGGGTTCGACTTCTTCGCGGTGCACGAGGCGGCCAGCGAGGCGATCGCCCGGGCCCGGGAGGGCGGCGGGCCGACGCTCATCGAGATGAAGTTCACCCGCTACTTCGGCCACTTCGAGGGCGACCAGCAGACCTACCGGGCCAGCGAGGTCGAGCACGCGCGAGCCGAACTCGACTGCCTCAAGCGCTTCGCCGGCCGGGTGACCGAGACCGGCGAGCTGGCCCGCCCGGACCTCGACGCGGTCGACGCCGAGGTCGGGGCGCTGATCGACCGGGCGGTCGCCGAGGCGAAGGCCGCGCCGCTGCCCACGGAGGCGGACCTGCTTACCGACGTCTACGTGCGCTACTGACGGGAGGCTCTGGCCATGGCACGGAACATCACCTACCGCGAGGCCCTGAACGAGGCGCTGACCCAGGAAATGGAGCGTGACGAGACCGTCATCGTGATGGGCGAGGACAACGCCGGCGGAGCCGGGGCACCCGGTGATGACGACGCCTGGGGCGGCGTGCTCGGCGTGACCAAGGGGCTGTACCACAAGTTCCCCGGCCGGGTTCTCGACACCCCCATCTCGGAGTCGGCGTTCATCGGCGCCGCGATCGGCGCGGCCACGGCCGGGATGCGCCCGGTGGCCGAGCTGATGTTCGTCGACTTCATGGGCGTCTGCTTCGACCAGATCTACAACCAGGCCGCGAAATTCCGGTACATGTTCGGCGGCAAGGCGATCACCCCCGTCGTGATCCGCACCATGTACGGGGCCGGGCTGCGGGCCGCGGCCCAGCACTCCCAGTGCCTGTATCCGCTGTTCACCCACATCCCCGGGCTGAAGGTCGTCCTGCCCGCCACCCCGTACGATGCCAAGGGCATGATGATCCAGGCGATCAGGGACAACGACCCGGTGATGTTCTTCGAGCACAAGGCGCTCTACGACTCCTCGGGCCCGGTGCCCGAGGAGAGCTACGTCGTGCCGTTCGGCGAGGCCAACGTGGTCCGCGAGGGCGGTGACGTCACGATCGTGACCCTGGGCCGGATGGTGCACACTTCGCTGGAGGCCGCCGGGCAGCTCGCCGCGGACGGCGTGCAGTGCGAGGTCATCGACCTGCGCACCACCAGCCCGCTGGACGAGGACACGGTACTGGAGAGCGTCGAGGGCACCGGTCGGCTGGTCGTGGTCGACGAGGCGCACCCGCGGTGCAACATCGCCACGGACATCTCGGCGCTGGTCGCCCGGAAGGCGTTCGGCTCGCTGCGGGCCCCGATCGAGATGGTGACCGCGCCGCACACCCCGGTGCCGTTCTCCACCGCGCTCGAGGACATCTACATCCCGGACGCGCAGCGCGTGGTGAACGGCGTCAAGACGGTGACCGGGTGGTCCCGTTGACCGATGACGGGATCGTTGCCGTGACGATGCCGAAGTGGGGCTTGTCGATGCAGCTCGGCAAGATCACCGCGTGGGCCGTCGCGGAGGGGGACGAGGTGCAGGTCGGCGACGACCTGGCGGACATCGAGACGGAGAAGATCACCGGCACCCTGGAAGCCGCCGACGCCGGGACGGTGCGCCGCATCGTCGCCCGGGTCGGTGAGGACGTGCCGGTCAGCGGCACGATCGCGCTGATCGCCCCGGCGAAGGTCAGCGACGACGCCCTCGACGCCGCCGTGCTCGAGGCGCGCGCGGTGATCGACGCGGGCGTGCCCGACGACGCCGACGGGGGTGCCGAGCTCCAGACAGCCGACGTCGGCGGGCGCAAGATCAGCTTTGCCGGGGCCGGTGCGGACGGCGACGTGATCCTGCTCGTGCACGGCTACGGTGGCGACCGGAACTCCTGGCTGTTCCTGCAGGAGCCGCTGGCCGCGAAGTACCGGGTGTACGCGCTGGACCTGCCCGGGCACGGCACCTCGGCCAAGGACGTCGGGGACGGCACGCTCGGCGTGCTGGCCGACGCCGTGACCGGCGTGCTCGACGCCCTCGGCGCCGACCGCGCGCACCTGGTCGGCCACTCCCTGGGCGGCGCCGTCGCGCTCGCGGTCGCCGCCCGCGACCCGGCGCGGATCGCCTCGCTCACGCTGATCGCGCCGTCCGGATTCGGCGCCGAGATCAACGCCGGGTACCTGCGCGGTTTCGCCGACGCCCAGACGCGGCGCGAGCTCAAGCCGGTGGCCGGCCAGCTCTTCGCCGAGGAGAGCTTGGTCACCCGTCAGCTAGTGGATGACCTGCTCGCCTACAAGCGCCTGGACGGCGTGGACGAGTCCCTGCACGCCCTGCTGGGCACGCTGCTGGACGGCGACGCCCAGCGCGGTGACTCGGCCGCGGCGCTCGCCGCGGTGCTCGCCGCGGGCGGCGGCGCCATGCCGGTCTCCGTGGTCTGGGGCCGCGCCGACCGGATCATCCCGGCGGCGCAGGCCGAGTCGGTGGCCGGCGCGGTCCGCCACCTGATCGACGGCGCCGGGCACATGCCGCACATGGAGCGCCCGGCCGAGGTGCAAGCCGCGATCGAGGAAACCATCGCCCGCACGGGCTGACGCCCCGCTCCCCGGCGCGCCCCATCGCGCGTCATAGGGTGTGGGTGCCGCTTGCATGTCGCTCTAGCAGCTCTAGCAGCATGAAGGCGGCATCCACCCCGTGATTCAAGGGAGCGCCGTGGTTAACGTAGTGATTACCGGGGGAGCAGGGTTCCTGGGCTCGCGGCTGGCCAGGGAACTGCTGGCGGCGGGCTCGCTCGACCTGGCCGGCGGCGGGGCCCGTCCGCTGTCCCGGGTGACGCTCATCGACCAGGCCCCCGGCCCGCCGGATCTGGCCGCCGACGAGCGTGTGACGGCGATCCAGGGTGATCTCGGTCAGCTGCTCGACCCGCTCACGAGCGGACCGGACACGCTGTCCGGCGCAGACGTGATCTTCCACCTGGCCGCGGCGGTCAGCGGCGAGTGCGAGACCGACTTCGACCTGGGCATCCGGGCCAACCTTCGTGCCACCGAGGCGCTGCTGGCGTCCGCCCGCGCGGTGGGCACCAGCCCGGTGGTGGTGTTCTCCAGCTCGCTGGCGGTCTTCGGCGGCTCCGCAGACCTGCCGCTCCCCGAGGTGGTGGACGACCAGACCCGACCCAATCCGCAGACCAGCTACGGTGCGCAGAAAGCCATGGGTGAGCAGCTGCTGGCCGACTACACCAGGAAAGGATTCCTGCGCGGCCGCGCCTTGCGCCTGGTCAGCGTCAGCGTGCGCCCAGGACGGCCCAACGCGGCGGCGTCCGGCTTTATGTCCGGCGTCATCAGGGAGCCTCTGGCCGGACAGCGGGCCATCTGCCCGGTAACCCCGGAGACCGAAGTCGCGCTCGCCTCACCGGCCAAGGCCATCGACGGGCTCCTGAGCTCCGCCACGGCTAGCGACGAGGCTTGGGGCGGCCGAACCGCGGTCAACCTGCCCGCGCTCACCATTAGCCTCGCCGACATGTCGAGCGCCCTGGCCCGGGTAGCCGGGCCAGAGGTGAGCGCGCTGATCGACTGGGTGCCCGATCCGGACATCGCCCGGATGGTCGCCAGCTGGCCGGCCCGGGTCCGCGCCGACCGGGCGGCCCGGCTGGGCCTGACCCCCGACCCGGACTTCGACTCGATCATCAGGATGCACATGGCCGAGTCCCGGCCGGGGGGCAACGGCAGCCGCTGAATCAGACCGTGATCACGGCGTTGGGGCCGTGCTGGGCGTCGACGGTCTCGTCGTCGAACCAGACGCCGCCCTCAGCGAGGTACCGGAAGTGCAGAGTGCTCCCGGCCCGGACCGTCACCGCCGCACTCCGGGTCTGGTTCGCGCGCTTCCGCATCGGATGGGTGTACGGGTTCCAGTCGTTGAAGTTCCCCACCACGGAGACCGCTCCGCCCGGGTCGTCGATGGGCAGCGCGAACGTGACGCGGATAGTGCCGTCACGGCCGGGCCTCGATGTCTTGATCACCTAACGCTCCACTCCTGCGATCAGCCAACCTAATCGAGTCGATTATCTCGAATTTGTGTGCGTAGTCACTCATGTTGCGGCTCAGTGACACGGCGTGTCGCGCATCTCGCCTAGTTTCGCAGCCCATGCCCGCCTGGACACGGAAATCTGAGAACATGTCGCGGAGTAATGACAAGCCTGGTACCGAACGGTCCTGGTTTCTCGCCGCCCTACCGGTAGGAGTGCGCCTCGTCGGGGAAGGCGCCGCTGGTGACGTCGTCGGCGAAGGCGGTGGCCGCCTCGGACAAGACGGTGGCCAGGTCGGCGTACTTCTTGACGAACTTGGCGGTCCGCGGCGACAGGCCGGCCATGTCCTGCCAGACCAGGACCTGGGCGTCGCAGCCCGGGCCGGCCCCGATGCCGATGGTGGGGATGGTCAGCGCCTCGGTCACCCGGGCGGCCAGCGCCTCGGGCACGCACTCGAGCACCACCGAGAACGCGCCCGCCGCCTGCAGCACCTTGGCGTCGTGCAGCAGGTTCTCGCCGTCCTCGCCGCGTCCCTGCACCCGGTAGCCGCCGAACGCGTTCACCGACTGCGGGGTCAGGCCCAGGTGCGCCATCACCGGGATGCCGGCCGCGACCAGGTCCTCGACCTGGCGGGCGACCCGCTCCCCGCCCTCGAGCTTGACCGCGTGCGCGCCGGTCTCCTTCAGGAACCGGGTCGCGGCGGCCAGCGCGGCGCCGGGGGAGGCCTGATAAGAGCCGAACGGCAGGTCGGCTACGACCAGCGCCCGGCGGGTGCCCCGCACCACCGCGGCGGTCAGCGGGATCAGGTCGTCGACGGTAACCGGGATCGTGGTGTCGTGCCCGTAGACCACCATCGCGGCGGAGTCGCCGACCAGCAGCACCGGGATCCCGGCCCGGTCGAAGATCCCGGCGGTGAGGGCGTCATACGCGGTGAGCATGGGCCACTTCTCGCCGCGGGCCTTCGCCGCGGCAATATCGCGGACGGTCACCCGGCGGCCGGTGCTGGCTCCGCCGTAAAGCGGTTCCGGCGTGGTCCGCGGTCCTGTCGCGGCCATGACTGCAGAAGTGCGCTGTGACATTGGTCGACCTCCGTGCCTCGTGTCGCCCCAGCGGCGTACCCGGACAGTTAGATGATGGCACGACGACAGGGCCGAGCGGTACGGACGAAGGTCTGTAAGACTAGGGCGATGGTTGATTTCGCCCATGTGGACGCCCTGGCGGCGGGCTATCACCGGCGCGCAGGCCAGCCCGGACTGGCGTACGGGATCGTGGCGGGCGGTGAGCTGGTGCACGCGGCCGGGCTCGGCGAGCGTCACATCGGCGGACCGCGGCCGGACGCCGGCACGGTCTTCCGCATCGCCTCGATGACCAAGAGCTTTACCGCCGCCGCGATCCTGACCCTGCGCGACGACGGCGTGCTGAGGCTCGAGGACCCAGCCGAGGACTACGTGCCCGAGCTGCGCGACTGGCCGCCGGTGAGCCCGGACGCGGCGCGGATCTCGATCAGGCACCTGCTGACGATGACCGCGGGCTTCCCGACCGACGACCCGTGGGGCGACCGCCAGCAGGGCCTTCCGCTCCAGGACTTCGCGCACTTCCTCAGCAAGGGCGTGAGCTTCAACTGCGCGCCGGGCACCCGGTTCGAGTATTCCAACCTCGGCTACGCGATCCTGGGCCGGGTCATTACGGCCGTCACGGGCATGGCCTACCCGGACTTCGTCCGGCACCGGCTGCTGAGGCCGCTGGGCATGACGCGCACCGGCTATGAGGTAGAGGAATTCGAGGTCCCGCGGCAGGCCGCCGGGCCCGGGGGCGTCGCCCGCGGCTACCGGCGCTCGCCGGGCGGGTGGTCCGAGCTGGCCTTCGACCCGGCCGGAGCGTTCGCCCCGATGGGCGGCGTCTTCAGCTGCGTGCGCGACCTCACCCGCTGGGTGGCGGGCTTTGCCGCCGCATTCCCGCCCGGCCAGGACGACGACACGCATCCGGTCCGGCGGGCCAGCCGCCGCGAGATGCAGCTGCCGCAGGTCCTCACCGGCTGGGCCATCGCGCCCAGCTTCCCCGGGGACGGCGCCTCGTCATCGCCGGCCACCTACGGCTTCGGGCTGTTCGTCGACGAGCACCCGGCCCTGGGCCGGATCGTCAGCCACAGCGGCGGCTACCCAGGCTTCGGCAGCAACATGGCCTGGCACCCGGCCACCGGGACCGGCGTGATCGCGCTGGGCAACAGCACCTACGCGGCGATGGCCCCGCTGGCCGCGCGGCTGCTCGAGGCCGTCCTACGGCAGGATGGGCCGGCCGCCCACGGAAACAGCGTGGCCATTGCCTCGCCCGGTCCGTGGCCGGAGACGCTGGCCGCCCGCGAGGAGGTCAGCCAGCTGCTCAGATCCTGGGACGACGGCGCGGCGCAGCGGCTGTTCTCGCCGAATGTGGCGATGGACGCCCCGTTCGAGGAGCGGCGGCGCAGGATCGTCCTGATACGCGAGCGCATCGGGGAGTTCGGCGACGATCCCGGGCGGAAACCCGAGTTCGACACACCCGCCCACTGCCGCTGGTGGCTGGCGGGGGAGCGCGGCACCGTACAGGCGCAGATCCAGCTCAACCCGGAGCGGCCGCCCCGGGTGCAGTCGCTCACGCTGGCCGTGCCGCCCGCCGCGGGCTCGGCGCTGCGCGTCACGCTGGACGCCGTGGTCGACTGGCTGAACAGCGGCGAGCGCGACTGGCCCCCGTCGATCCCGGTGGCCGACGGGGTAGACGCTGGCCTGCTGGCCCGCCGCCTGCGGATGGCCGCCGTATGGGCGGGGCCCTGCCGGGTCGGCGCCTTCAAGGCGGGCGACGGTACTGCCTCGGCAGCGGCCGAACTGGCCGGCGAACACGCCACCATCACCCTCACCGTGGTCATCGACCCGGACACCCGCATCCTCCGCCTAGCCGATGTGACCCCGTAAACCCAGGCCAGCCGGGCAGGCGGCAACCCAGCCCGGGCAGGCGGCGGGCGCTAGGGCGGGAACCGCCGACCGTTCGGCACCCTCGGAGACGGCACAGGAGCGAGACCTGCGGGCGATCGCGGGCCTCAGCCCGGTGTGACCTGGATCACATAGAAAAGCCCCGGGGTGCCGGAAATAGATTCCGATACGAGACCGTTCCGTATCGATAGATCCGGTGCCCGGAAGCTGCTGATCACGACAACACACGTCGAGGCCAGCACCTTCCCGGTCCGGTGCACAAGCTTCAAGTGATCCGGGGAAAGGGACACATGGACTCGCAGAGCATCTACCGTCGCCGCTGGGTGATTCTCAGCGTGCTGATCGTCGGGCTGCTCGCCATCGTCATCGACAACACGGTCCTTAACGTGGCGATGAAGACTATCGCCGAGCCTCGCGGGGGCCTCGGCGCGAGTCAGAGCCAGCTCGAATGGGCCATCAACTCCTACACGCTGGTCTTCGCCGGCCTGCTCTTCACGTTCGGCGTCATCGGCGACAAGGTCGGTCGCAAGCGCATGCTCATGATCGGGCTGGCGCTGTTCGGCATCGCGTCGCTGCTGTCGGCTTACGCGCAGACGCCGGAGCAGCTGATCTTCGCACGGGCCGCGATGGGCCTGGGCGGCGCGGCGGTCATGCCGCAGACGCTGTCCATCATCTCCAACGTCTTCGAACCGGCCGAACGGCCCCGCGCGATCGGCCTGTGGGCCACGGCGGTCGGCATCGGCATCGCCACCGGCCCGGTGCTCGGCGGCCTGCTGCTCGACCACTTCTGGTGGGGTTCGGTCTTCCTGATCAACGTGCCGGTGACCGCCGTGGGCATCGTCGCGGCGGCGATCCTGGTGCCGGAGTCCCGCAACCGCGAGGCCGGCGGGATCGACTACGTGGGCGTGCTGCTGTCCATCGCGGGCCTGGTGCTGCTGGTGTACGGCATCGTCGAGGGCGGGGACAACGCTTCCTGGCTGCACCTGGGCGTGCTCGGCCCGATCGTCGGCGGCCTGGCCGTCCTGGCCGTCTTCGCCTGGTACGAGGCGCGGATCCAGCATCCGTCGCTCGACGTGCGGCTGTTCCGTGACCGGCGGCTCTCCGCCTCCATCGGGTCGCTCGGCCTGGTGTTCTTCGGCATGGGCGGCGTCTTCTTCTTCACCAGCTTCTACCTGCAGAACGTCCGGGGCTACACCCCGCTGGCGGCGGGCCTGCTGACCGTGCCGTTCGCGGCCGGGCAGCTGCTGATGTCGCCGCGCAGCGCCCGTATGGTCCAGCGGTACGGGGCCAAGGCGGTCGGCGCGACCGGCATGTTCGTCATGGCCGCCGCCATCGCGGGTTACGCCACCCTCGGTACCGCGAGTCCGATCTGGCTGCTCGGGGTGCTGTTCGGCATCCAGGGCGCGGCGATCGGCGTGACCATGCCGGCCGCTACCGCCGCGGTGATGGACGTGCTGCCGCGCGAGCGGGCCGGCGCCGGCTCGGCGCTGACCAACACGGCCCGCCAGGTGGCGGTCGCGCTCAGCGTCGCCATCCTCGGCTCGATCCTGGCCGAGTTCTACCGGAACGCGCTCAGCCCGTCGCTGACCGGCCTGCCGACCGCGGCCCGGAGCGCGGCGTCGTCCTCGATCACCGCCACCCAGGCGGTCGCGCAGCAGCTCGGCACGTCCGGGCGGTCGCTGCTCGGGCCGGCCAACGACGCGTTCGTGCACTCGATGCGCATCACCACGCTGATCGCGGCGGTGCTGGCGCTGGCAGGCGGATTCGTGGTGCTGCGCTGGATGCCGGGCAAGCCGCGCCAGGCCGCCGAGCCGGCGCTGGCCAGCGCTGACCCCTCATACGAGGCCGAGCTTGCCATACTGGAAGAGCAGCACATGCTCGAGAGCTCACCGCGAGAGGGGTGACCCCCCATGCGGCCCGTGATCCTGGACCAGGGGTCCGGCACTGGCACTCCCGGCACTGGCACTCCCGGCACTGGCACTCCCGGCACTGGCACGGAGGCCGGGCCGGCGGGAACCACCCGCCGGCCCGGCCGGCCGCGCAGCGAGCAGGCCGAACAGGCGATCATCGAGGCCACCCTCGACCTGTTCGCCGAGCAGGGATTCGAGGGCGTCTGCGTCGAGGCCGTCGCGGCCCGCGCCGGGGTCGGCAAGGCGACCATCTACCGCCGCTGGCCGAACAAGGAGGAGCTGCTGCTCGCCGCGCTCAGCTCGATGAAGTCGCCGTTCCCCGAGCCCGTCGGCAACGTCAGGGACGATCTGGTCGCCCAGATGACGGTGATGTGCGAGGACCGCGCCGACCCGAGGAAGGCGCGCCGCTACGCGCTGCTGCTCGGCGAGGGCCAGAAGTACCCGCGGCTGATGCAGCGGTACAAGGAGACGGTGATCGGGCCCCGGCATGACGCCATGCGGGAAGTCATCCGCCGTGGCATCGCGGCCGGCGAGCTGCGGGCCGACACCGACGTCGAGATCGCGCTGCTCGCGCTGACCGGCACCGTCCTGGCCAAGGAGAAGGCCGCGGACGGCTCGCTGAACGGCGACTTCGCCGCCCGCATCGTGGACGAGCTGCTGCTCGGGCTGGCGGCCCGCTGAGGGTGGACCTGACGGCGGAGTGGCAGCTGAGTCGCCTGCTCAGCGCACCAGCGGGCCGACCTCTCGGGCCAGGAACCGGGGTCCTCCTTGGCGTGAATCGAACATGATCGCGAAGACTTTACTACTGCATAGAGTAGTAAACCCTTCGTGATCTCAGTGTCAGGAAGCGCGCCGTTATGAAGGGCGTGGCTCGCGCCAGCGGTTGGTAATGGGCAGCCGCCGGTCCCGGCCGAAGTTCTTCTGGCTGATCTTCGGCCCCGGCGGATACTGCCGCCGCTTGTACTCGGCCGCGTCGACCAGCCGGACCACCCGCTCGACCAGATCGGGGTCGTGCCCGGCCGCGATCAGCTCGGCCGTGCCCATGTCCTTCTCGACATAATCGTCGAGCAGCGCGTCCAGCACCTCATAGGGCGGCAGCGAGTCGGTGTCCATCTGCCCGGGTGCGAGTTCGGCGCTCGGCGGCTTGGTGATCGAGTTCTCCGGGATCGGGGGAGTGGCCCCGACCCGCGCCGCCTCCTCGTTGCGCCACCGGGACAGTTCCCAGACCAGCGTCTTGGGCACGTCCTTGATCGGCCCGAACCCACCCGCGGAGTCCCCGTACAGCGTCGAGTACCCGGTCGCGAGCTCGCTCTTGTTGCCGGTGGTGAGCACCAGGTGCCCGCCCGCGTTGGACAGCCCCATCAGCACCACCCCGCGCACCCGGGCCTGCAGGTTCTCCGCAGGAAGCCCCTTCTCAGGGAATCCGTGCGGGGTGAGCGCGTCGCTGAACGCGTCCACCATGGACGCGATCGGGATCGTCATAGCACGCAGTCCCTGCCGTCGCACCAGGTCCTCGGCATCGGTTATCGAGTGATCCGAGGAGTACCGGCTCGGCATCAGCACCACGTTGACCCGGTCCGGCCCGATCGCGTCGGCGGCGATCGTCGCGGTTAGCGCCGAGTCGATCCCGCCGGACAGCGCCAGGATCACCGAGCGGAAACCGTTCTTGCGCACGTAGTCCCGGACCCCGAGGACCACCGCGCCATAGACTTCGGCCGGATCGGACAGCCGCGGCCAGAACGGCTCGGCCTCTGCAACGCTCTCCGGCCTCTCGACCTCGGTGACGGCGGTCGGCCCTGACAGCGGCAGCGTCACCCGCTTGATCGTGATCACTGTGCCATCGCCCGCGTCCACCGGCTGGTCCGCGGCCGGCGGCTCGGGCGCGGCCGGCAGGTCCAGGTCGGCGACGACCAGCGCCTCCTCGAACTGCGGCCCGCGGGCCACCAGCTCGCCGCCGGCGGCGACCAGGATCGAGTCGCCGTCGAAGATCAGCTCGTCCTGCCCGCCGACCATGTTGGCGTAGGCCAGGGCGGCATTGGCCTCGCGCGCCCTCCGCACCACCAGGTCGAGCCGCACGTCGTCCTTGCCGCGCTCGTAGGGCGAGGCGTTCGGCACCACGAGCAGCCCCGCGCCGGCGCGCAGGCAGACCGCCACCGGCCCGCCGTCCTGCCACAGGTCCTCGCAGATCGCGGTCGCGATCTCGACGCTCTCGCCGGACTCGGTCGCCAGCCGGAATACCGGCAGCGTGTTGCCTGGCACGAAGTAGCGGAACTCGTCGAACACCCCGTAGTTCGGCAGGTGGTGCTTGGCCGAGGTGATGACCACGCGTCCGCCGTGCAGCAGGCCCGCCGCGTCCAGCGGTGCGCCGGCCGGCACCCCGGTCCGCGGGGCCAGGTCGGTCCGCCGGTCCAGGTAGCCGGTCACTACCGCGATCCCGCCGAGCCCTTCGTCGGCCAGCCGCGCCGCCACCTCGTGCAGGGCGGCGATGGACGCCTCCACGAACGACGCCCGCAGCGCCAGGTCTTCCACCGGGTACCCGGTCAGCATCATCTCCGGGAACACCACGACCCTGGCCTCGCGCGCCGCCGCCCGGCGGGTCCACTCCACGATCAGCTCGGCGTTTCCGTCCAGGTCACCGACCGTGGCATTGACCTGGGCCAGTGCAATCCTCAGCATTGTCACGGTTCCAGCCTAGGCCGTATCCAGATATCCCGAACGGGCCGGGTTTCCCGCCTCTCCTCCGCCCGGGGGCCCCGTCGTGCCGGGCGAGAATCGCCGCCGAACCCCGCTCACTACCCGTCGCCCGCCTGCTCAGCTTCCCGATCGAGCGTCGTGAAGTTGACCTGCCCCTCCGCCCAGTCCCCGAACGTCTGCTTGAACGCATCCGGCACCGGCAGATCGGGCAGTGGCCGGCCCGGGCCCGGCTTCAGCCGCCGTTCCATATAGGCGTACAGCTCGTGGAACGGCCCCAGTCGTGACGGGTCGCCTTCTAGCGGATGCGCGGGCGGGGTTGGATCTGATTCGGCCGACAGCAGCAGGGTCGCGGCAGCGCCAAGGTACACGAGAGGGCCGGGAAGTGATGGCCTGGCATTCGCGCACGCTAGCCTGGCCCACTTGAAGTGTGACCGGTCATAGGCACTTCCATCGATCCAGGGTGGTCTTGGGTGGTTGACCAGGTAATGCCCGACCGCCGTAAAGGCACTGATGGCATCCGGATAGTCCTGGTCATTTGCGAAAGTATGGAATCTTCGAATGAGATACGCCCCGTAGCGGAGGCCGAAGATCTCCATGTCTTGTCCCTGGAGCAGCGATAGGAGACCCCCGCGCATCTCCAGGGCCTCCTCGGGGGTGATGAGTTCGCGTTCGAGCGCGACATATCTCATGCCCAGGTCATCGGCAGCGGCGGAAATAATGTCGCGGACGTATGCAGAGGCGTTCTCCGCGCTTCGTGCCTGCCAGAAGGAACTCATCCGGTCATCCCACGGAAGATCCGGGCCAAGACCAGCCCAGGAGCCCCATAGAGGGACATCCAACCAGACAGCGAGTCGGAGTCCGTTCAGGTGCGTGGCTGGCTCGTCCGACGCGACCATAGTGGCGATGAAGGCCGAGATTTCCTCATCGACAATGGCCCGGCAGGCGTGGCAACTGGCGAGCAGCCACGCCAGCGGCAGGCCGTGAACGGCGTCGCGGTGGTGCCCGCGTCGCTGAATACCCACATCCGGCCGCGGCAGAACTCCACGAATTCGTGAGCCGCGTCCTTGGCGCCGTCCTCTGGCTCGAAGCCGCGCCCGCGCAAGAATGCGGTGGTCTCGGCCACGAGTTCGCGTTCGGTGACCGCTGTCCGGGCTTCGTTCCGGCAGAACAGCCACCAGGCGAGGTGGCGCAACGCCGGTTCGAGCAGATGGCCGGCTCGTAGCTCCCGGTGGATGCGGCGGCGGGCGTCCCACTGGCGGAACAGCAGGTTCGCGCACTGCCCGTACACATCGGCCCGGTCGCGCGGTAGTGACCCCTCGCCCCGGTAGAGGATGCACATGAGCGAGAGCAGGAGCGGGTTAGAGCGCAGGTCACGGATGCTCTCGCTCTCGGTTAGGAACGCGTCGGCCTCGGCCGCCCGTGCCTCGGTGTCCTGGGCGAACCACTTGCGGGCGTACTCGGCGACCTGAGCGTCGGCGAAGCCGCCGAGGCGGTAGCAGGTGAATTGCCGGTCATCCAGCCTGGCCTGGTCATAGCCGACCAGCCGGGAGGTAATGAGCGCCGGGGCGAGAGGGTACTCGACACAGAACTGCTCGACCCGGGTCGTCACGTCGGCGCGGCGGGCCGTGTCGAGCAACTCGTCGAGGCCATCGAAGATCACGACGGCGCGCCCGGTCAGCAGCAAGAGGTCCGCCAGCCCAGGCGGCGCGGGGCACTGGTAGAAGGTCTCCAGCGTGTGTTCGATATGACCGACCACGGACCGTTCGGGGGATCCTTGGCGGCGTAGTCCCTAAGCGTCACCAGGAAAGGGACCCGGCTCGCCGGATCGCTGGCGAAATGGTGCATCAGCACGTTCGCGGCCGTGGTCTTGCCGCCGCCCGGGTCGCCGAGCAGCACGGACCGGTCGAGCCTGGCAGCCAGCTCGTAGACGTCCATGGAGATCGGCCCCCCGGGACCCGATGGGGCCCTCCGTTCCGGCGGGAGATCTTCGGTGATGCTGGTGGGAACGTAGATGTCCGCGATCGGTACCCGGCGGCGGCGGTCGAAATCCGGCGGTTCGAGCTTGCCGTGCTGGTCGACGACGTGGCGCCGGTAGCTGACCAGGAAGCTGTACTCGGTGCGCTGGTTCGGCCGGGCGCTGAGCGCGGCGGTGTGGCGCTCGATGGCGTTCAGGATGTTAATCATCCGGGTGGAGAAGGCTTCGCTGCGGATCTGGGCCAGCAGCGGGAGATCGTCCGCCTCCAGCCGGGCCACCAGGGCGCAGACCTGGTCGTCGTAGTAGCCAGCGAGCGCCTCGGCGAACCGGGCCGCTCGGGCATCGGCGGTGGTCAGGGTCAGGCTCAGCACCTGTCGTGCTGCGGTCGCATCGGCCTCGGGGGCGTCGGTCAGCCGGGCGGCCAGCAGTTCGTGCAGGGCGGCCTGGGCTTCTTCGCCGCGCAGGACCTCGGCGAGACGCTCCGTCAGCGCGGCCGGCAGCTCAGGCAGGCCGGGTGCCTCGCTGGTCATCCGGTAGGTCTCGAACCAGCGCGCGGCGGTCAGGTCGTTCAAACGGCGGCGGCCGCGCAGCCCGTCCACGGCCACGCTGATCCGGCGTCCGGCCACCGCGATCGCGCTGACGAGCGCGCCGTCCACGACATCGCCGATGTTGATCAACATGGGTCCGCTCCAGGTGCGCGTCAACGTCGGCCACTTTAACCGCGGGGTAACACTGGCCGGGCACACTCGAACCGCGGGGTAACACTGGCCGGGCACACTCGGCGGAGGCTGGTCTAGCGATGCGGAACGTCTAAGGTGAATACCGTGGATAGGCAGGAAGAATTCGTGCTGCGGACGCTCGAAGAGCGTGACATCAGGTTTGTCCGGCTATGGTTCACCGACGTCCTGGGCACGCTGAAGTCAATCGCCGTCGCGCCCGCCGAACTCGAGGGCGCGTTCGCCGACGGCATCGGCTTCGACGGCTCGGCCATCGAGGGCTTCGCCCGGGTCTACGAGGCCGACATGATCCTGCGCCCGGATCCCGCCACGTTCCAGCTGCTGCCGTGGCGCGGCGAGTACCCCGGCGTCGCCCGGATGTTCTGCGACATCCTGCTGCCCGACGGGTCGCCGTCCTACGCCGATCCCCGCTGGGTGCTCAAGCGCAACCTGGCCCGGGCCTCCGAGCTCGGGTTTACCTTCTACGCCCACCCCGAGATCGAGTTCTTCCTGCTCAGGCAGCGGCCCGAGGCCGGGGAGAAGCCGGTTCCGATCGATAGCGGCGGCTACTACGATCACACCCCGCACAGCATCGCCCATGACTTCCGCCGGACGGCGATCACGATGCTGGAGTCGATGGGCATCTCGGTGGAGTACAGCCACCACGAGGGGGCGCCCGGGCAGCAGGAGATCGACCTGCGCTACGCCGACGCGCTCACCACGGCCGACAACATCATGTCGTTCCGGCTGGTGATGAAGGAGGTGGCGATCGAGCAGGGCGTCTACGCGACGTTCATGCCGAAGCCGTTCACCGACCACCCCGGCTCGGGCATGCACACGCACGTGTCGCTGTTCGAGGGGGACAAGAACGCGTTCTACGAGGCCGGCGCCGAGTTCCAGCTGTCCAAGACGGCGCGGGCGTTCATCGCCGGGCTGCTCCAGCACGCGCCGGAGATCACCGCCGTGTGCAACCAGTGGGTGAACTCCTATAAGCGGCTGTGGGGCGCGGCCGAGCGGACCGCGGGCGCCGGCGGCGAGGCCCCCGCGTACGTGTGCTGGGGACACAACAACCGTTCGGCCCTGATCCGGGTGCCGATGTACAAGCCGCAGAAAGGCAACTCGACCCGGGTCGAGTTCCGCTCGGTGGACGCCGCCTGCAACCCGTACCTGGCCTTCGCGGTGATCCTGGCCGCCGGGCTCAAGGGCATCGAGGGCGACTACGAGCTGCCGCCCGGCGCCGAGGACGACGTGTGGGCGCTGACCTCCGCTGAGCGCCGCGCGCTCGGCATCCGGCCGCTGCCCCAGGACCTGGACCAGGCCATCAGGGTCATGCAGGACAGCGAGCTCGTCGCGGAGACGCTCGGGGAGCACGTCTTCGACTTCTTCCTGCGCAACAAGCGCGCGGAGTGGCAGGAGTACCGCCGCCAGGTCACCGAGTACGAACTAGGCCGTTACCTCCCCATGCTCTGAGTCATCCAAGCAACGGGAAGCCTCCACGGCCAGCGTGGCCGGGAAATCGCCGACCAGGAGCACATGACCCTGGGTGGCGACCTTAGCTTCAACAGGCAGCGTCGCCGCCGCGTGAGCGGCGGCTGCCGCAGTCTCGGCCCACACATGCGCCGCCAGGCGCCCGCCGCGCCAGCCTGACTGCGCGCGGCCTCGCGAGCGTATGTAGTGCATGTGCCCCTGTCTGGATAGCCGTGAAAGTCAGATTTCGACTTTCACGTGACATCACAGATCACATTTCAACCAGGCGTACCAATTTCGCGGAATAGCGCGTAGATGCCGGGAAGTGTCGTAGCCGGGCCGGTAGAATCGAATTCAGATCCTAGAAGCCTGCCCTCCCGGGACGCGGAGTACCGCCAGCAGCGACCAGAGCCCGTGGAGGAGGTGATCCAGGTGGGTACTGCCCCGGCCTTTGCCAGCGTCAGCGAGGCGCTGGATATGGCCCGGTCGGCTACCACGACAGCGACCCCGCCGGTGTGCAGGATCTAACCAATAAAGCGGCTGGGGCCCGTGGGGCGGCCCGGCGCTAGGGTGACGGGGCGACGACGATGGCGCCGACGTCCGTGGTCGCGGTGATGGCGTGGCCGGATGAGGCGCTCTGCCGGGCGCTGACGGTCGTCTTGCCCACCCGCGCGTCGGCGGCGATCTTGTAGGACGTGGTGCCGGGCACGTGCACCGCGATCGCGCCGACGTTGGCCGAGGCTCGCACCGCGGTCGGCGCGGCGGTGAAGGTCGCGCTGATGCCGCCCACGCGGGTGGTCAGGCTGACCGAGGCGCTGGTCAGGCCGGTGGCGTTGATGAGCCCGACATCCACTTTGGCGGTCACGCTCCCGGCCAGCCCGGTCAGCCGGACCGATCCGGCGCCGGCCGTCACCCGGACCGCCGCCGAACGCGGCACGGCCAGCGTATAGACCACACCGCAGACGAGCTGCCCGGGGCAGTCGTACGTGACGGTGAGGGTCGTGCCACTGACGGTGCGCGTGGTGGTCGGCGGCGTCTTGGAGTAGTAGACCTGCTGCGTGACCGAGACGCCGGGCCCGCTGCCGCCGGTCACGGTGACGTTCCCCACGTGGCTGACGATCACGACCGTGCTTACCGGCGCGGTGATCTGGTACCTGGCCGTGGCCTTATGCGTCCCCGGGACGGACAGGCCCGGGCTCGCGCTGGCCGGGCCGGGAGATGAGCCCGTTCCCGGAGTCGAGCCCCCGCCCGGGGATGACGAGGACGACGCGCAGCCGGCCATCCCCAGGAACGCGGTGATAAGCGCCACCGACCCGGCGCGGCGGATGGCGGGAGCAGCCCCGCGTGCCTGGCCCATGAGGGACACTTGCCCGCCCCTGTGGCGGATCACTCCTCGAAACGACCGCCCAGGTACCTGGCCAGGAAGCGCTCGGCCGCGGCGTAGAACTTCAGCCGGTTCTCCGGCTTGGCGAAGCCGTGGCCCTCGTCCGGGAACAGCATGTACTCGTAGTCGATCCCGGCCTCCTTGAGCGCCGCAACGATCTGCTCCGACTCGGCCTGCTTGACCCGCGGGTCGTTGGCGCCCTGGGCGATCAGCAGCGGGATGCGGATGTCACGGGCCCGGGACAGCGGCGAGCGCGACCACAGGAACTCCTTGTCCGTCTCCGGGTTGCCGACCCGCCGGTACAGCGCCGCCGCCATCGGCTTCCAGTACGGCGGGATCGACTCCAGCAGCGTCTGCAGGTTCGACGGGCCCACGATGTCCACCGCGCAGCAGAACACGTCCGGGGTGAACGCCGCGCCCACCAGGGCCGCGTAGCCGCCGTAGGACCCGCCGTAGATCGCGACCTTGGCCGGGTCGGCCCAGCCCTGATCGACCGCGTACTGGACCGCGTCCAGCAGGTCGTCGTGCATCTTGGCGCCCCACTCGCGGTCGCCGGCCGCCACGAACGACTTGCCGTAGCCGGTCGAGCCGCGGTAGTTCACCTGGATGCACAGGTAACCCCGGTTGGCCAGCCACTGCGCCTCGGGATCCCAGCCCCAGACGTCCCGCGCCTGCGGCCCGCCGTGCACGTTCAGCACGGTCGGCAGGCCGGACCGGCCGCCTGCCAGCGATTCCGGCGGGAAGGTCACGTAGCCGTGGATGGTCAGCCCGTCCCGGGCCTTGAACGAGAACGGCTCCATCCGGGCCAGGTCATACCGGGAGAGCTCGGGACGGCTGGAGAACAGGAAGCTGCCGGCCTGGCTGGTCCGGTCGTAGGCGTAGTACTGAACCGGCCCGGCGTCGTCGGTGAACGCGATCAGCCAGGTGTTGTCGGCCTCGTCGCGGCCGGCCGGCTGCGGGTCGCCGGGGTGCAGCGCCTGGATCGCCTCCCAATCGTGCTCGACCGACGGGTCGAGCACGTGGTAATCGGTGCGGTCCTTGAGCACCTCGACGATCTGCGGGTCCCTGGTGTCCGGGTGGAGCATCGCGCCCGCCACGTCCGCCTCGGGGTCCTCCAGGAGCACCTCGGCCTCGCCGCTACCGAGGTCGACCCTGACCAGCCGGCCCGTGTCCGTGTCGATCGAGCTGATGGCCAGCAGGGACCGGCCGTCGCCGCTGAACGCGAGCACGTCGCTGGCCGCGACGTCGTCGGCCGGGATGGTGACCAGCGTGCGCCATTCGTCGTCGGCGCCGTCCCTGACCAGCACGTCGAACCCGCCGTCGGGCAGCGGGGAGAGCGCCCCGCGGACCACCATGTCCTCGTCCGCGATCCAGCCGGCGTATCCCGGGTTCTCGATCAGCTTGGCCAGCTCGCCGGACGTGAGCGAGAGCCGGTAGACGTCGTGCAGCTGCGGGTTGTCCCGGTTGATCCCGACCAGCACCTCCTCACGGTGGCTCTTGGGGCTGGCGATGATCCGCGCCTGGATGCCGTCGAACGGCGTCAGGTCGCGTCGCGCCATCGTCTCAATGTCGACGTCGTACAGCCGCCAGTTCTCGTCGCCGCCGGTGTCCTGTATGTACAGCAGGTGCCTGCCGTCCCACGCCCAGGCGAAGAACCGGATACCCCGGTCGGTGTCCTCGGTGACCGCCTTCGCTTCGTCCCAGTCCACGCCGGCCGCGCCGACCGGCGCGACCCACACGTTGAGCACCCCGTCGCGAGGCGCGATCCAGGCCAGCTGGCTGCCGTCGGGCGAGATGTGCGGACTGACGCGCTCGGGGTTGCCGAAAAGCACTTCACGGGGGATGAGATCAACCATGAGCACATGCCTATCACACGGCCGGCCATGGTATGCGGCGCGAAGCGGGTGCTCAGCCGATGGCGAACCTACCCGGAGAACCAGTGCGCGGGCGCCGGGCTCGTGTTGTGGTAGATGTGCTTCTTCTCCTGGTACTCCTCCAGCCCGGAGGGCCCGAGCTCGCGGCCGATGCCCGACTTGCCGAAGCCGCCCCACTCGGCCTGCGGCAGGTACGGGTGGTAGTCGTTGATCCACACCGTGCCGTGGCGGAGCGCGCCGGCCACCCGTTCGGCCTGGCCCGCGTCCGAGGTCCACACCGCCCCGGCCAGACCGTACGAAGTGTCGTTGCCGAGCCGGATGGCCTCCTCCTCGGTGCCGAACCGCTCGACCGTCACCACCGGGCCGAACACCTCGTCCCGCACCACCGCCATCTCCCGGCGGCACCCGGCGAACACCGTGGGCCGCAGGAAGAAGCCGCGCGCGAGCTCGGGCGAGGAAGGCCGCTTGCCGCCGACCAGCAGCTCCGCCCCCTCGGACAGGCCCAGCGCGATGTACCGCTCCACCTTGGCCCGGTGCGCCTCGGAGATCAGCGGCCCGCACTCTGTGTCCGGGTCCATGCCGTTGCCCAGCCGGATCCGGTCGGCCCGGGCCGCCAGCTCGGCCACGAAGCTGTCGTGCAGCGAGTCCTGCACGATCAGCCGCGCCCCGGCCGAGCACACCTGCCCCGAGTGCAGGAACGCCGCGGTCAGCGCGTTGTCCACCACCGTGTCGAAGTCGGTGCCGTCGAACACGATGTTGGGATTCTTGCCGCCCAGCTCGAGCGCGACACGCCGCACCCCCTGCGCCGCCGAGGCCATGATCTTCTCCCCGGTGGCTAGCCCGCCGGTGAACGAGATCAGGTCCACGCCGGGGTGCGCGACCAGCGCCTGGCCCGCGGTGCTGCCCTGGCCGAGCAGCAGGTTCAGCACGCCCGGCGGGATGTCCGCCTCCTCGAACAGCCCGACCAGGGCCACCGTGGACAGCGGGGTCAGCTCGCTCGGCTTGATCACGGTCGTGTTGCCCGCGGCCAGCGCGGGCGCGAGCTTCCAGGAGATCTGCAGCAGCGGGTAATTCCACGGCGCGATCAGCGCGCAGACGCCGACCGGCTCGTGCACGATGCGGCTCACCACGCCGCTTCGGCCCGGGTCCACCACCCGGCCTGCGTGCTCTCCGGCCATCCCGGCGTAGTAGCGGAACACGGCCGTGGTGTCGTCCACGTCGGCGCGCGCCTCGTTCAGCGTCTTGCCGGTGTCCAGGCTCTCCGTGTGAGCCAGCTGCTCACGGTCCCGCTGCAGCAGATCGGCGATCTTGCCGAGCAGCGCGGCCCGGTCGGTCACCGTGGACCGGCGCCACGGCCCGTCGAAGGCCTCCCGCGCGGCCGCGACCGCGGCGTCCACGTCGGCGACGCCGGCCTCGGCCAAGGTATCCAGCACGCTCGCGTCGTACGGGTTGATCGTCTGCGCCGTGCCGTCGTCCGCGGCCTCGGTCCACTTTCCGGCGATGTACAGGTATCTCACGCTCTGCTCCCGTGGCTCGGCTGAGGTCACTATAGACGCCTGCCCGTTATCCGTTAGTTTTACTAGGTGGGTGGCTCGCGGACCACGTCGGCAGGGTGGCTGGCGCGAATGGGATTCGCGGATCCGGCGCGGGCCGAACGCCTGCTGGTCACCGATCTCGGCGTGAGGGCGGCCGAGCTGAGGACCGACCCGCTGGTCACCGCGATCGCCGCTGCGGCAGATCCCGACCTGGCCGTGGTCGGCCTGGCCCGGCTGTTCGGTGCCGCCGCCGGCCGGGACGCCCAGAGCCGGGACGCCCTGAGCCGGGACGCCCTGAGCCGGGACGCCCTGCGCGCTGCGCTCCGCGCCGAGGAGGACTTCCGCGACCGGCTCACCGCGGTGCTCGGCGTCAGCACGGGCCTGGCCGACCACCTGGCCAGGCACCCAGAGGACGCCGAGCTGCTGCGCGGCGCCATCACCCGCCCCGATGAGGCCGAACTGCGGGCCGGCCTGCTGCACGCCGTCGGAGCGGACCCCGGCGACCCGGGCCCCGGCGGCCTGGACGGGCCGGTCGCCGCCGGCCCGGACGGGCCGGTCGCCGCCGGCCAGGAGCCCACGGCGGCGCTGGCCGCGGCGTACCGGCGCCGCCTGCTGCAGCTGACCGCGCGGGATCTGACCAGCGCCGTGACGGTGGACGAGGTGGGCGAGGAACTGGCTGACATCGCGGCCGCGGTGCTGGAGGCGGCACTCGCCGTGGCGCGGGCCGAACTTCCCTCCGGCGCCACCCCCGCCCGCCTGGCCGTCGTGGCCATGGGCAAGTGCGGCGGCCGCGAGCTCAACTACGCCAGCGACGTCGACGTGATCTTCGTAGCCGAACCGGTCAAGGACGAAGACGAGACCGCCGCGCTGGCCACCGCCAGCCGCCTCGCCGCCGGGATGATCGGGGTGTGCGCGCGGTCCACCCCGGAAGGCAGCATCTTCCCGGTCGACCCGAACCTGCGGCCCGAGGGCCGGGCCGGGCCGCTGGTCCGCACGCTGGCCAGTCATCTGGCCTACTACGAACGCTGGGCCAAGACCTGGGAGTTCCAGGCGCTGCTCAAGGCCAGGCCGGTGGCTGGCGACATGGCGCTCGGCCAGGCCTACGCGGACACCCTCGGCCCGCTGGTCTGGCAGGCGGCCCGCCGCGAGCACTTCGTCGAGGACGTGCAGGCCATGCGGCGCCGGGTGGAGCAGTCGCTGCCGCCCAGGCAGGCCGGGCGTGAGCTCAAGCTGGGCCCGGGCGGGCTGCGTGACATCGAGTTCGCCGTCCAGCTGCTGCAGCTGGTGCACGGCCGCACGGACGAGGCGCTGCGCTCGCCCGCCACGCTGCCCGCGCTGGCCGCGCTGGCCGCCGGCGGCTACGTCGGCCGGGCCGACGCCGACGAGCTCGGCGCCGCCTACCGGTTCCTGCGCCGCACCGAGCACCTGCTCCAGCTGAACCGGCTCAGCCGCACGCACACCCTGCCCGACGATCCCGCCGTACTTCGCCGGCTGGGGCGGGCGATGCGATTCAATGACGGGCCTAACGAGCCATGGTTCCCGCCTTCGGTGAGCGGGATCCGCTCCGACCCGGCGGCCGACTTCGACGAGGAGTGGCGCCGCCACGCCCGGCAGGTCAGGCGGCTGCACGAGAAGCTGTTCTACCGGCCGCTGCTGGACGCGGTGGCCCGGCTGCCGTCCGAGGCGGCCCGGCTGACGCCGGCCGAGGCCCGGGCCCGGCTCGAGGCGCTCGGCTACATCGATCCGGCCGGGGCGCTGCGGCACATCGACGCGCTGACGTCCGGCGTGTCCCGCCGCGCGGCCATCCAGCGCACGCTGCTGCCGGTGCTGCTCGGCTGGTTCGCCGACGCCGCCGAACCCGACGCGGGCCTGCTGGCGTTCCGCCAGGTCAGTGAGGCGCTCGGGTCCTCACCCTGGTACTTGCGGCTGCTCAGGGACGAGACCAAGGCGGCCGAGCGGATGGCCCACGTGCTGGCGTCCAGCCGGTACGCGACCGGCCTGCTGCTGCGCGCGCCCGAGGCGGTCGCGATCTTCGGCAACGACGCCGAGCTGAACCCGCGAAGCCTGACCGGGCTGCGCGCCGAGATGATGGCGGCTATCCAACGGTACGAGGACGACGCCGAGGCCGCAGTGACCGCCGTCCGTTCGGTCCGCCGCCGCGAGCTCCTCCGCACCTCGGCAGCTGACACTCTCGGGGGGGACGACCCCCCCCAGACCCCCCCCGCTCCTGGGGGGACCCATCCCCCCAGACCCCCCTTGGGAGGGGCCTCCGGCCCCTCCGGATCCTCGGCTCGCCTGGCGGCGAGCGGCGAGGCGCTTACTGATATCACCCGGGCTTCGCTGCAGGCGGCGCTGGCGGTGGCGCTGCGGAAGGTATCCGCCGAGCTGCGCCGCCCGCCGCCGACCAGGTTCGCGGTGATCGCCATGGGCCGGTTCGGCGGGCACGAGTGCGGTTACGGCAGCGACGCCGACGTGCTGTTCGTGCACGACCCGCTGCCCGGCCGGCCGGAGAAGGAAGCCTCCGACGCCGCTCACGCGGTCGCGGCGGAGCTGAGGCGGCTGCTCATGCTGCCGGTGCCCGACCCGGCCCTGATCGTGGACGCCGACCTGCGGCCGGAGGGCCGCCAGGGACCGCTGGTCCGCACCCTGGCCTCGTACCGGGCCTACTACCGGCGCTGGTCCGCGCCGTGGGAGGCGCAGGCGCTGCTGCGCGCCGAGTTCGGCGCGGGCGACGAGGACCTCGGCGCCAGGTTCACCCGGATGATCGCCGAGTTCCGCTACCCGCTGGACGGGATCAGCCCGGCGGGCGTCCGCGAGATCCGCCGCATCAAGGCACGGATGGAGGCCGAACGCATCCCGCGCGGTGCCGACCGCGCCCGGCACGTCAAGCTAGGCCCGGGCGGCCTGTCCGACGTGGAGTGGACCGTGCAGCTGCTCCAGCTGCAGCACGCGCACGCGGTGCCCGCGCTGCGTACCACCCGCACCGGCGCGGCCATGGCTGCGGCGGTACAGGCCGGCCTGCTGGCCACCGAGGATGCCGCCCAGCTGACCGCGGCATGGGAGCTGGCGGCCCGGATCAGGAACGCGATTGTCCTGGTCGGCGGGCGCCCGGGCGACACCCTGCCGGCCAAGCACAGCGAGCTGACCGCGGTGGCCCGCCTGCTCGGCTACCCGCCCGGCGACGCCGCCCAGGCCCTCGAGCAGGACTACCGCCGCGCCGCCCGGCACGCCCGCGCCGTCATGGAACGCCTCTTCTACGACTGACGCCAGTCCGCCAGGGCAAGCCCTGGACAATCTGACTGAGCTCCTCGCGCCCGAAGCCCCGGTCCTGTTCAAGGAGGCCAGGTGCCGGTGGCGGTGGCTGGTCGGCGGGGCCGCGGCGGCGAGAACCACGACGATGTCACATCGCCGTGGTCAGAACCACTACAGAGTCACATCGCCGTGGTTATGCGTTCCAGACCGCCGGTGCTGGAGTGTTCTTTGTTACTGAAGTAATCGGTGATCCATAGCGCGGGCCGGGCTGCGCGCCGCCGGGCGGGTGCGCAACCGGGGGAGCCCCGCTCTGCCGCTACAGGCGGCCGTTGGCGCGCAGGGCGCGGAGGGCGTCGACGGTGAGGAAGCCGCGCCAGTCCAGTTCGGCCGCCGGCGACCAGGCCGGCCAGTTGAACGTCCAGCCGCCGTCGTCCTTCTGGCTCTGGGCCAGGTGGTCCAGGTGCGCCTGGATCGTCGCGTCGTCGAACAGGACACGAGCCAGCGAATCGGGCTCGGGCGCGAACGAGAGCACGCCGTGCACCTCGCCGGGCGCCTCGGGATCCAGCGCCACCATGTTCCGCTCCAGGATCAGCGGCCCGACCCGGCCGAACACCTCGCGGGCCCGCTCCCGGTCCGGTACGTGCTGGAGGAACGCCAGGACGCCGAACATCTCGTAAGCGCCGGGCTCATCCATCTTGGCGATCCTGTTCCACATGACCTCGGCGGCGCCGTCGAGCCAGGGGTGGCTGACGCCGCGGGTGTACAGCGTGCCCGCGATCATGCCCGTGGCGACAAGCGAGGCGGGATGCCCCTCCTCAGGCACCCACCAGGGTGCGTGGGCCCAGCCCGCCAGGGTCGCCTCGACGAAGGCCGCGCCGCCCTCGGCGGGGGCCACCGCCGCGAGCCAGTCGCAGGCGCCCCGGACCAGGTCGTCGTCCCATGCGTCGGTCTCGTCCATGATGTGCAGCGCCATCGCTACGGCGGCCGGCTGGCTGCCCGGCGCGCGGCAGTCCGGTTCGAGCGCGTGACCGAAGCCGCCGTCGTCATTGCGGTAGGCGGCCACCGCGTCGCGGACCGGCGCGGCCGGGCCGTCCTCGAACAGCCGCTGGAAGCGGCGCCGGTCGAGCACCCTTCCGCTGGCGGCGACGAACGCGGCTGCCGCGCTGAAGTCTGGAGTGTTCATCGGCCCATGACATCACGGGCCGCCGCGTCCGTATTGAACGAAACGGCCATCGGCGTGACATCCTGGTTGGGTGGATGTCCGAGCCCTGCCGACCGGCTATACCGAATGGCCGGCGCCCGCCGCGCTGCGGGACGCCGTCGCCTGCCTGTGGGCGCAGGTCACCGACGAAAGCGCCGAACGGGCTGGGCTCGTGCTGCCCGACGGGTGCACCGACCTGGTCTGGGAGCAGGGCCGGGGCGCTTTCGTGGCCGGCCCGGACACCGGACCGGTGGCGGCCACGATGGCGGCGGGCACGGTGGTCCTTGGCGTCCGCTTCCGGCCCTCGGCCGGCGGTCCCGCGCTGGGAATCCCGCTCAGCGAGCTGCGTGACCAGCGGGCCGACCTCGCCGACCTGCGGCCAGCGCAGGCGAGGCAGCTGACCGCCGCGCTCGACCCGGAGGTCGCCGCGGCCCAGATGCTGGACATGACCGCGGCCCTGCTCGCCGACGGCGTGCCTGACCCAGCCGTGGCCCGCGCGGCCCGCCTGCTGCGCGACCCGGCCGCGCGGGCCGAGGACGTCGCGGACGAGGTCGGGCTCAGCCTGCGCCAGTTGCGCCGCCGCTGCCAGGCCGTGGTCGGCTACGGGCCGAAGACGCTGCAGCGGGTGCTGCGCTTCCGCGGGTTCGTCTCGCGCGTCGACGCCCGCCCGGAGGTCCTTGACCTGGCCGCCATCGCGACCGAGGCAGGTTACGCCGACCAGGCCCACCTGACCAGGGAATGCGGTCGGCTCTCCGGCCTGACCCCGGCCGCGCTGGCCCGCCAGCGGGCGGCGTAAGCGGCGTCGGTCAGCGCCGGCCCGGCCCCGAGCGCAGGACCGGCCCGGCCACCGGTATGACTGCCGCCGCCGAGGCGAGCAGCGCGAGGTAGACGCCGATCTCCCGGCCCAGCCCGGCCAGCGGCACGTCGAGGGATCCGATGAGCACTAGCAGGAACTGGACGCCGGTGCCGGCCAGCAGCAACATCTCGTGCGCGATAGGCAGGCGCACGGGGAAGTCGGCCCAGCCGGACCGCAGCAGCAGATACCCGGCTATCAGCAGCGCCGTGATGACCACGACCACCAGGTACCCGTGCGCGGTCGTCCCGGCGACGCTGATGTTGGCCCCCAGCGTGCCGAACCCGAACCACGGCAGGAACAGCGAGACCAGGACGACCAGGCTGGCGCCGCCCACGGTCTGATCCGCCCGGCTGAGCCGCCGCAGGTCGAAGCGGAACTCGCGGGGCGGGACCGATGGCGGCGGGCCGTGCTGCCCGGGCCCGGCGCTCGCGACATACTGGTCACCCGGCGTGCGGGGAAACTGGCTGACCGAGGCGCCTTGCGGTGTCCCGCAGTAACCGCAGAAGGCCGCACCCGGCAAGGTCTCCGACCGGCACTCGGGACAGGTCACCGGGCCCACCCCCGGACGACTGCCGCCCGCCGTCCGGACATGAACTCCACGGCTAATAGCTCGAATGCGGTATTGCTATCGATTCTGGACAATTTTGCCCATTCCCTTGGTGGTGAACAATAGCTCCGATGCCGGGGTTAAATCTACGCAGTCGCCCGCGGCTGGGCAAGCGATTCAGGCTGCATTAACCCTGCGTCCCGGCGGTTTCCGGCCGTCGTAACAGCGAATTAATCCGGTTAAGTAAATAGCATGATGAAATGCTACTAAGATCGCTCATGTCCGTATTTGCCGGACCATCCGGGGCACTAGCCCATGCGCTGCCACACCGTGGCGGCCAGCTCGTCGATCGTGTCGATGCCGTACTGCTCGCTGGGATTCCCCGTGCTGAGTACCGCCATCAGGTAGTTCCGGCCGCCGCCGGAGATCCATCCGACGCTGTTGATCTGCCAGTCGCTGCCGGTCCCGTGCAGAGGCAGCCAGCCGTTCTTCAGCGCCACCGTGACCCGGGCCGGGACACCGCCGGACACGCCCCACCGCTGGGCTGGCGTGACGTCCTGCATCAGCGACAAGGCGTACTCGCGGGCGGCCCGCGGCAGCACCGAGCTGGGCGTGACCAGCTGCCTGAGCAGGGCAATCTGGTCGTCCGGGGTGGTCGTGGTCAGCCCCCAGCCCGGCCAGGCGAACCCGGGGCAGACCACGCACGACGACGGCGCGGTCTGGGTCAGGCCGGCCCTGGCGTTGAACGAGCGGATCCTGGCGGCCCCGCCGACCGCATACCACAGGCTGGTCGCGGCGTCGTTGTCGCTGTCCTCGATCATCTGCCCGGCCAGCGTCCGCTCGCTGGCCGATAGGCCGGTGCCGTCACCCTGCGCACGTTCGGCCAGCAGGGTCTCGAGCACGTCGAGCTTGACGACGCTCGCCTCGGCCTGCGGCGGGCCCTGGCCCAGATGCCAGGTACGGCCGGTGCGCAGATCGTAGACGGCGGCCAGGACGGCGCCGGCCCGGCCCGACAGGTACGACGCCGCCGCCGGCCCGAACGGATCCCGGTGACCTGCCGCGGCCGTCGCCCGCGGGGACGGCACCGGCGAGGACTGCGCTCGCGCGGATTGCGTCCGCTGGGACGGCACTGGCGCCGGCGAAGTCACGGTCAGCCGCGCGGCGGCAGACGGATCGCTGCCCGCGCGGGCCGGGGCGCCGTTCGTCCCGGCCGGGCCCCCGGAACCCGTCGCGGCCAGGCCCGCTACGGTGCCCCCGGCGATGACGGCGCAGGCGCCCAGCGCCACGAGCACGACCCGGATGGGCGCTCGGGACGTCCTGGAACCGGAGCGCGCGGAGCGCCCGGAACCCGCGTGCCTGCCTCTCACCCCGGAGCGGGCAGACCTGCTGGAACGGCTGGGTCCCAGCGTAGCTAGCCCACTGCTGGCGGGTAAGGGATTGGTCCGCGATGGCGCAGGCGCCGGCGAGCAGCCCGGCCGGGAAGGCCACGTCCCAGGACCGCACGGCGCCGTCGGCGCCGGCGGTGGCCAGCGTGCGGCCGTCCGGGCTGAAGGCGACCGCATAGGCCGGGCCGGGTCCGGCCGTCATCGGCGTGCCGATTTGCTGCCGGGTAGCCGTGTCCCACAGGCGGATGCTGCCGTCGATGGCCGTGGCCAGGATCCGGCCGTCCGGGCTGAACGCCGCCGCGGCGGCCGCCCGGCCCGCACTGACGGCCGCACCCACGTACGTTCATCAGCGCGCCGACCCGGTGCCCGGTGGTCACGCTCCACAGCGCTGCGGTCCCGTTCGCGCCGACCGTGACGAAGGTCTTGCCGCCCGGGCTGAACGCCAGTGCGTCCCGGGCCTGCCCGACGGCCACCGCGATCCCGGTTGGCTGCCCGGTGGCCACGGTCCACAGCCGGGCCTTCCCGTCCGTGCCGATGGCGGCGACTAGCTTGCCGTCCGGGCTGAGCGCCAGCCCGGTCACCGCGTGATGGGCGGCGATCGGCTGGCCGACGGTCCGCCCGGTCCGGGCGTTCCGGAGCCGTATCGTGCCTCGTTGGCCGCTGACGGCAATGATCTCGCCCCGGGCGCTGAGCGCGGCGGGCGCGTGCCCGCCGACCGCGGCCGGTGATTCCGGCGTACCGGCGACGACCGGAGCGGAGGACTGGTGAAAGCCGGCCGGGTTCCACAGCGTGATCGTCCCAGTCGCATCGCCGGTGGCCAGCAGGCCCGCGCCCGGCCCGAAGTCCAGCGCGCTCACCCGGGCCGAACCCTGCGCCGCGAGCGCGGCGCCCGTCTGCTTCTGGGTGGCGGTGGACCACAGCTCGGTACGACCGTCGCTTTCCGCGGTGGCCAGCGTCGTTCCGTTCCCGCTGAACGACAAGGCCGCGACCGCGGCTCCGGTCGCCATGGCCGCGCCCGGCTGGCTCTGCGTGGCCGTGTCCCAGAACCGGACGTCGCCGTCCTCGCCGCCGGCGGCGAGGACCTTCCCGCCCGGGCCGAACGCGAGCGCCCTGATCGCGGCCGGCCCGGCCGTCATCGTCGTGCCCACCTCGTGCTGGGTGGTCGCGTCCCACAGCTGGACCGTTCCGCCGCTGCTGCCCGCGGCCACCGTCGCCCCGTCGGGGCTGAACGCTACGGCCTCGACCGGCGCCAGGCCCGAGCTCATCGGGGCGCCGATCTCCTGCTCGGTGGCCACATCCCAGAGCCGGACGTTCCCGTCGTCGCCGCCGGTGGCCAGCGTGCTGCCATCCCGGCTGAACGCAGCGGACCGGCCGCCGGTCACGGCGGTCAGGCCGGCCAGCGGGTGCCTGGCGATCTTCGCCCGGCCGGCCAGGTTCCACGCCCCGACTGCCGTCGGCCCGGCTACCTCCAGGGCTTCCGGGTTCTTGCCGCCGCCGGTGAACGCGAGCGCGTCCGCCGCGCCGCCCCAGGTCGCGGAGCCGACCAGGCGATGCGAGGCGGTGTCCCAGAGCCGGATCGTGCCGTCCCGGTAGGCGGCCGCCAGCGTCTTCCCGTCTGGGCTGGAGGCGACCGCGGTCACCTGGCCCGAACGGGCGGACAGGATGCCGCGTACCGGCTGGGCCAGCGATTCGAGCAGGCTGTACCGCGCCTGCGCGGCAGGCGCGATCCGCCACGCGGCCCCGGCGAGCAGCGACGCGGTGACCGGGGCGGTGGCCTCCAGCGCCGCGCTCTGCCCGGCGAGCCGCGCCGAGGTCGCAATGGTGCGCTGCCGGCTCGCGTCGTCCCGGGCCGAGCGGACCGCGAGCCCCGCCCCGGCCAGGGCGGCGAGGAGCAGCAGGACCAGGGCGCCGGCCAGCGAGCGGCGCCCCACCCGGCGCCGGGTGCCGGCCCGGCCGCTGGCCCGGAGGAACTCGGCCTCGGCCGCGGGCAGCGCCGGGTACCGGCCCGGATCGGCCGCCCAGACGCGCGCGGCCTCCCGGGCCGCGGCGAGCCGGACCCCCCGGTAGAGCCGCGTGGGATCCTTGCCGTCCCGCCACCGCGCGGTGTCCTCGGCGAGCTGGCCGTAGAGGATCAGGCTGGACTGATCCTCCTCCAGCCAGCCGCGCAGTCGCGGCCAGGCCTGCAGCAGCGCGTCGTGCGCGATCTCCGCCGTATCGTCGCCCAGCACCACCAGCCGGCCCTGCGCGAGCGCGCCGAGCACCGCGTCGGCGCGTCCGTCGTGTCCGGCGTGTCCGGCGCGTCCGGCGCGGGGCAGCGGGCGGCGGACCGGCCTGCCGTCGCGATCTACGGCCGTCATCTGCCGGAGCACGTCCCGGGCGATCGCCCGCTGATCCTCGGTCAGCCTGGCGTAGACCGCCTCGGCGCCGGCCTCGATGGCGCCGGCCATCCGGCCGGCCCGGTCGTAGCCCGCCCTGGTCAGCCGGCCGTCCTCGCGGTTCTCCCAGGTCAGCGCCAGGGCCTGGGAGAACATGGGGAGCGAGGCGCCGACCGCGGTTGTGTCGGCCACGATCGTGTCAATCAGAGCGCTCTCAACGCGCAGCCCGCTCGCCCCGGCCGGACCGGTGATCGCGCGGCGCAACCCGGCGTCCGGCATCGGGCCGACCACCAGCTGATCACGTTCCATAGCCGCGACGAGCTGCGGAAAGGCGGCGCACCGGTCCCAGTAGTCCCCGCGGACCGCGATCACCACCCGGGCCGCCGGCTCGCCCCGCGGCCCGGCCGGGCGGACGGCCGCCGCGCTGAGCGCGTCGAGGAACGCGGCCCGTTCGGCCCTCTCCTGCGCTCCGTCAGCCGCGAAGACCCGCTCGAACTGGTCGATGATCAGCACCAGCCGGGCGGCGTTCCTGGTGAGCTCGCGGATCAGCAGGTGCGCCTGGCCCGGCGCGTCGGCCAGCCGCTGCCTGACGGCCACCGCATCCCGGTCGTCCAGCCGGGCCAGCCCGGCGGCCAGGTCGGTGAGCGGCCGCGCGGTCACGGTGAGGCTGACGACGGGCCAGCCCTGCGACCCGGGCACCTGCACGCCGCGGGCCAGCGCGGGCACCAGGCCGGCCCGCAGCAGCGAGGTCTTGCCGGCCCCCGAGGCACCGGTGACCATGACGATCCCGGTCCCGGCGAGCAGGCCTGCCAGCTCCGCGGTGAGCCGCTCCCGGCCGCAGAACACCGCCGCGTGGGCCTGGTCGTAGGGCAGCAGCCCGCGGTACGGGCAGCCACCGTCCCACCGCGGGACCGGGGCGGAGGGTTCGGCCGACTCCGGCTGCCACTGGCCGGCCCGCTGCTCGATGACCGCGAGTTCCTCGCGGATCATCCGGACGTCGGCCGCCTGCCGGACGGCCCGTTCACGGGCGGCCCGCAGCTCCACGTCCTGGCCGCTCAGGCTGTCCTGGATCTCGCCGGCCGCCCGGGCCAGGTCGGACAGCATGAAGGCCATGTCGCCGAACTCGGCGCCCAGCGATTCCAGCGCGGCGAGCACCTCGCTCTCGTGTGCCTCGTCGCCGGCCTCGATCGCGGCGCGGCACGCCGTGCCGCCCGCGTCGATCTCCCGCATCACCATCGCGATGTCGGAGCGCAGCTCACCGGCGGGCGAGCCGCCCGCGTCCAGGACCTCCCGGACGGAGCGGCTGATCTCCGCCTCCAGGCTCCGGGTCAGGTCCAGTGCGTCCGCAGACGCCGAACGGGCCCGGCTTGACGCCCCTTCCAGAAGATGAGCCAGCACGTCGGCTCCGACCGAGACGAGCACGCCCATCCTGGCCAGGCCGGGAGCCGGGCCGTCGGCGTCGGCCAGGGCCGGCCCGAATGCCGCCGCGCACAGCAGCGGCAGCATGGCCGGGGCGCTGATGCCGCGCAGCTCGTGACGGCCGCTTCGCGCCGTCCGCAACAGCCATGTGCGGATACCCGCCTGAAGGCGTTCAACCTCTTCAAAGTCACCCATCAGCCTCCCCCCTACACAGGCGTAACACCCCAAGACGGGCGCAGCCTAGCAGGTGTGACCGCTGTGTGCCGGTCCGGCGGTTAGCAGTCACCGATGAGTTCGCTGCGGGCGGTTCGTTGTAGGAGTACGACCACCATTCCTGATCTCGAGCCGGCCGCCCGCCAGTTGATCACGCTGGCCGCGGGCGTCACCGACGACATGCTCCAGGCGCCCACGCCGTGCGGGGATTACACCGTGGCGGATCTGCTGGCGCACGCGATGGGCCTGACCATCGCGTTCCGCGACGCGGCGGACAAGAAGGGTTCGCCCGCCCAGGACGCCGAACCCGGCCGGGTCGTGCTCGACCCGGGCTGGCGCGAGGCGCTGCCCGGGCGGCTGCTGGCGATGGCCGCCTCCTGGCACTCCCCGCAGGCGTGGGAGGGCCTCACCAAGGTCGGCGGCGGCACCATGCCCGCGACGATCGCGGGCCAGGCCGGGCTCAACGAACTCGTGATCCACGGCTGGGACCTGGCCCGGGGGACCGGCCAGCCGTACCGCGCCGATGAGGCCAGCGCGCAGGCCGCGGTGGAGTTCCTCACGCTCGCGTCGGCGGCGGCCGAACCCGGCCAGCGCAGCCCGTTCGGCCCGGCCGTCGAGATCCCGCCCGGTGCATCGATGCTCGACCGCGCCGTCGCCCTCAGCGGCCGTGACCCGCGCTGGCCCGGTTAGTTTTGCGATCACGGCTGGCCATGGCGGCCATCGGGTGAGAAAATACGGATATGGCTGATGACTCAGGCAACCCGAACCAGCAGCTCGCCGCGGCGTGGCAGGCCGCCACGGCCGCGCTGGGGGAGTGGCGGCAGCAGGTGTCGGCCGCGACCTCCGACGCGATGAACAAACTCGACCCGGCGATCCGGGCCGTGGTCGAGGCCGGGCGCTCCGCGTTGTCCGGGGAGTGGCGCGCATGCCGGTGCCAGTGCGGCACGGCCCACCCGGATGACAGGGGCGTGTGCGACGGCCGGGCCGTGCTGACCAGGCGGGTCGGTCAGGCGGACGTGCGGCTGTGCGCGCCGTGCGCGGTAGCCCAGGGTGTCGCGGAGATGCCGCACTAAACGGCGCTTCCGGGCTAGAGCTTGCTTCTACCCCGCTGGGGGCTCGGCGATCATGGCGGTGCCGATCTCACGGAAGCCGATCCTGGCGTAGACACGCGCCACCGCGTCGTCGCTGGCGGACAGGAAGACGGTCTGCACGTCGCGGTCCAGCGCGTCCCGGGCCAGCAGCGCGGTGATGGCGGCGCCCAGACCCTGACGGCGCGAGGACGGCAGCACGCCCACGCCGGTGATCTCGGCCACCCCGTCGACGGCCTGGCAGCTTCCGGCCGCGAGCGGCCCGTCCGGTCCGAACGCCGCGGCCAGCACCGATTGCCCGGACCGCAGCCGTTCCCGCAGCATCTCGATCGTGCCGCCATCGTAATCCGCGGCGATCTTGTCGCGCTCGGCCGGGCCGGCTTCCCCGGTCGCGGTGCCCGGGTGCCCGAACGCGACTGCGGGCACCGCCCAGATCCTGTCCAGCTCGGGATCCTCGGGCGCGACCGCGCGCACCGCGATGCCGGCCGGAAGCGTCGGCGCGGCCGGCCGTGCCGACAGCACCATCAGCGGGTGCGTCTGCACCTCCAGGCCCGCCTCGGCCGCGGCCGCCGCCATGTCGGGCGCGGACTGCTCGATCCACTCGAAGGATTCGGGGATGATCAGCTCGCGCTGCCGGGCGCGGACGGCGCGGACGTCGGCGGCAGTGATCCGCGGCCTCGGGTCGCGCCTGGGCCGGGCGTAGTACGGCCAGCCCGGGCCGGTGGGAACGAAAAGCACGAGCGGTCCGTACTCGGAGGCCCGGGCCCGGCGCCGTGGGACGGCGTCGCAGAACGCGTCAATCCGCTCAATGACCTCGTAAGTTCTCACAGCAGTACTTACCTTAAGGTCCCGCGCGCCCCAGACCAACCATAAATCCAGGTGCGGAAATCCAAGCGTGGAGAATAGCGTGCGGGCATATGAACGACGCCGAACTTCCGCCGGGCCTGACCCGGCTCACCTTCCACGGGCCGTTGTCCGAGGCCAGGGCGGCTCGGGTCGTCGCCCGGCTCACCGCGAACCGCCCGCGGACCGTGCTCGACATCGGCTCCGGCTGGGGCGAGCTGATGCTCCGTGTTCTCGCGGCGGCGCCGGACGCCACCGGGCTCGGCCTCGACACCGACGAGGGCGACCTGGCCCGCGGCCGGGCCAGCGCCCGCGCCCGCGGGCTGGACGGCCGGGTCACGTTCGTCCGCGAGTCCGGCGTCAGGACCAGCCGGGGACCCGCCGACCTGGTGCTGTGCCTAGGAGCCAGCCACGCGCTCACCGAGGTCGAGCCGCCCGGGCACACCGCGGCCGCGCTGGCCGAGCTCCGGCGGCTGGTCAACCCGGGCGGGCGGGTGCTGCTCGGCGAGGGGTTCTGGCACCGGACGCCCACCGAGGCCGAGCTGGTCGGCATGTGGCCGGGCACCACCGCGGGGGAGTTCGGCGACCTGGCCAGCCTGGCCGACCTGGCCGTCGCCGCGGGCTTCCGGCCGGCCTGGATCGAGACCGCCACGCTTGAGGAGTGGGAGGAGTTCGAGTCGGGCTACCAGTACGACGAGGAGGAGTGGCTCGCGGCCCACCCTGACCACCCCAAGGCCGCCGAGATCTCCGAACGGGTCGACCAGCACCGCTCGTTCTGGCTGCGCGGCTACTACGGCCTGCTCGGCCAGGCCTACCTGACCCTGATCCCTGCCGGTTAGCTGGGTCGGCTCAGCGCGACCAGGCCGCGTCGTCGGCGCCGTACCGGCTGAGCGGCCGCGGCCAGGTCAGCGGCTCATCGTCGAGCCGGCCGGGCGGCAGCACGGTGGTCACCGGCCCGTCCGCGCTGTCCACCCTGGTCAGCCAAGCCTGTTCGTCGTCGTCGCCAGGGGGCGGGGTCCCCGCCGTCTCCCGGGGCAGCCTCTCCCGAGGCTGGCCGAGCAGCCAGTGCGCGGTCCGGGCCAGGGAAAGCTCGCGGAACTGGGTGCCGCCCCGGGCGGACTGCCGGGCGAGCGCCTGCAGGACGGCGGCCGCGCACAGGTAGCCGGTGCCGTGGTCGAGCAGCTGGCACGGCAGCGCGCCGGGCCGCTCGCCGTCTCCGGATTCGGCCAGCGCGATCCCGGACGCCGCCTGCACGATGCTGTCGAAGCCCCGACGGCCGCCCCACGGTCCGCGGCTGCCCCACGCCGACAGGCTCACCACCACCAGGCCGGGATGCCGCTCCGCCAGGGTCTGCGGGTCCAGCCCGAACCGGTCCAGCGCGTGCGGCCGGTACCCGTGCACCAGCACGTCGGCGCCGGAGAGCAGGTCATGCAGCCGGTCATGGCCGCCGTCCACGCCGAAGTCGAGCAGCGCGCTGCGCTTGGCGAGCAGCCCGTCATAGGTCTGCATGGTCAGCTCCGGCCGGTCCGGCGGGTCGAGCCGCAGCACGTCGGCACCGAGCGCCCCGAGGTACCTGGTCGCGACCGGGCCGGCGATGACGCGGGTCAGGTCGAGCACCCGGATGCCCGAGGCGGGCAACGCCCCGGCCTGGCGCCAGCGTGGCGGCGCGCCGGCGACCGAGGTCGCCTCCACCAGCGCCGTCGCGGCGACCGCCTGGCCCGGCGGCTCCGCCTGCCAGCTGGCCTCGTCGCGGACCGCGGCCGCGACCCCGCCCGCGCCGGTCACCAGATCCTCGGCCTGCCTGGCGCCGAGCTCCGCGATCGCCGCCGCCACCGGCTCCGGGTCGCCTTCCACGTCGCCCGCGCAGCCCAGCGCGCGTAGCAGCGCCGCGCGGTGCCAGGGGTAGTTGCCGTGCGTGCGCACCCAGCCGTCCGCGGCGCGCCAGAACCGCGACAGCGGCGCGAACCCTGGGCCGGCCGGCTGGCCGTCGACCCGCAGGAAGGCCTCGCTACGGAAGGCCGCCGCGACGTGCCCGCGGTCCAGCCGCACGACCGGCGAGCCACGGGACCCGCTGTCCCCGCCGCGCTGGGCGTGCAGGGCCGCGGCGGCCAGCAGCGCGGCCCCGGCGCAGGCGAGGGCCACATCCTCGGCCGGCAGCCGGGACGGCAGGCCCCCGGGGGCGCCGCTGACCCAGAGCACCTCCAGCCCGGCCGGGAGCCTGACCTCGCCCGCACCGCCAGACTCTCCGCTCAGCGCCGACCACGCCTCAGCCAGCAGCGTTGGCCATAGCCGGCCCGGCCACAGCTGTCCCGTCACCGGCTCATTCTCCCCGGAGACCAGGCTCGGCGACCAGCCCGGGGGCGGCGACGGCGATCTCGCCGGGATAGCTCCCGGCCGCGGCCCGCACCGCTTCCTCCGGGTCGGTGCCCGGCCACAGGTGAGTAAGCACGAGCCGTCCGGCCCCGGCCTGCCGGGCCACCGCGCCAGCCTGCCGGGCGCTAGACAGGTAGCGGGCCGAGCCGCCCTCTACCTGCCACGGGCTGGTGGCCTCGGCCAGGAAGAGGTCGGCGCCGCGGGCGAGTTCGGCCAGCAGCGGGCTCGGCCCGCTGTCGCCGGTGTAAGCCAGCACCTGGCCGTTCGCCTCCAGCCGCAGCCCGGCGTTCGGCACCGAGTGCGGGAGCAGCCAGCTGTGCACGCCGAACGGCCCGACCTCGAGCCCGTCTCCCGGCGTGAACTCGCGCAGCGCGATCGCGTCGTCCAGCATGCCCGGGCGGTCCAGCGCGAGCACCGGCCCGAGTGCGTCGGCCGGCGCGAACACCGGCAGCGCGGCCGGCGGCTCGTCTTGCATGGCCCTGGCCCGGAGCAGCGGGTTCAGGTCGGCGCAGTGGTCCGGGTGCCCGTGGCTGACCAGCACGGCATCCACCGCGTCCGCGTCCGCGACCGCCAGCAGCCGGGGCAGAATGGCGTACCCGGGATCGATCAGCAGCCGGAACCCGTCGTGCTCGACCAGGTAGCCGCTGCACGCCAGGCCCGCCGCGGGCCAGCCCCCGCAGCCGCCGAGCACCGTCAGCCTCATGGCCCCGCCTCCTTCCGCGCGATGACGTGCAGCAGCGCCGCCACCCGCCGGTACGGGTCGGTGCGGCCGGCCCGCTCCTCGCAGTCCAGCAGGACCGCCAGGTCCGGCGGTGGTTCGGCGTCGCCCGGCACGATGTCGGTGAAGACCCGCACCCCGTACCAGGCCGTGACCCGCAGCCCGTGGCCGGCCAGCCGCCCGGTCACGTCGGCGAGGCGGTCCGCGCGGGCGCTGACGCCGATCCGGTTCTCGTAATGGTCCGCGCCGAACGCCTCCGCACACGCCGCCCAGTCGCCGGACAGGCCCGGCCGCATGGCCAGGGCGTCGCCGTTGCGCACCAGCACCGACACCAGGCCTCCGGGCGCTGCCAGCGCGGCGATGGCCCTCAGCACCGGCTCGGGGTCGGCCAGGTACATCAGCACGCCGTGGCAGAGGACGGCGGGGAAGCGTGAGACCCCGGCTCGTTCGGGATAATCCTCGATCAGGCCGTGCTCGGCCCGCACTCGGCCGCGGATCCCGGCCGGCTCGGCGGCCAGGTCCCGCTCGAACCGGGCCAGCAGGCCGGCCGAGGCATCGACCCCGGTTACGTCATACCCGCGCCGGGCCAGCCGGAGGGCCTGGGTCCCCTGCCCGCAGCCGAGATCAATGACCCGAACGGGCGGAGCCGGGAGTTCCCGCTCCAGCTGCCGCGCCACCATCTCCTGGCGCACCACGTCCCGCAGCTTGCCCAGGCGTGCCTGCCAGTTGCGCTCCCCGGCGCTGAACGCGGTGCTCATCGGGTCGGGCCCCCTGACTCCAGTTCTTTTTGCATCAGCAGGGTGTCGATCCAGCGGCCGTGCTTGCGGCCGACACCGGACAGCAGGCCCGCCTGGGTGAAGCCGAAGCGGCGGTGCAGCGCGGCGGAGGCGTCGCTGCCGGTGTCCGCGATGACCGCGATGACCTGCCGCACGCCGGCCGCCGCGCACCCGGCCAGCAGCGTACCGAGCAGGGCGCTGCCGATCCCGCGGCCGGTGCAGCCGGGGGAGAGGTACACGGTGTCCTCGACCGTGTGCCGGTAGGCGGACTTGGGCCGCCACGGACTAGCGTACGCAAAGCCGCAGACAGACCCCCCGCCCCCGGCCACCCCATCCCCGGCCACCCCAGCCCCGGCCACCCCAGCCCCGGCCACCCCAGCCCCGGCCACTCCATCCTCGGCCACCAGGAAGGGCAGGTTCCGCGCGGCCAGCTCGCCGAGCCGCTGCCGCCAGTCCGCCGCGGTCGGCGCAACCTCCTCGAACGTCGCCACGCTGGTCGCGACGTAGTGCGCGAAGATCGCGGCGACCGGTCCGGCGTCTGCCGAGACCGCCGCGCGGACGACAGGCTGTGGTTCGGCCGGCATGACTCCCCGTTCCGTCGTTGCGCCCCGCTCAGCATTCTCCGACTCGCCGGGCCCCGCGGCAAAGCGTTACCCGGACGCGGCGGCCTGCAGATGCCTCACCGACGCGTGACCGAGACGCGCAGATCGGTCGGCTGCCCGGCTGCCCGGACGCCCGCCGGACGCAGTGAAACCGGGCTTTCACGGCGTTCGAGCTGGTCCGGAAACGGACTTCACTAACGCCCGCCCCGCCAGCACCGGATCATAGGGCGTGGAGGGTCGGGCAGCGACGGCATTCGTCGATCGTATATTCGACATCGGGGGAGTGCGGGTGTACTCTGTACCCATGGTGGCGATCCAGCCTGACGTGTCCCGGGCCCGGTACGAGTCCCGTCCCGGTCGGTGCGCGGTGGTCGCTGCCAGCCTGGCGGACCTCCGCGGGCCCGCCGAGGGCACCGTAGAGCTGCCGATCTGGCTGTTCTGGAGCAGCCCCGATCACACGTTCGATCTCGGTGACCAGGATATGCGCCGCTGGCTCTACCAGATCGTGCTGCGTGAAGCGGGAAGCCCCGAGGATCTCACCGCCTACCTGGACGGCGACACGCTGATCGCCCTCTGGCCCGACCTGTACCTGCCCGAGGGTGTCCGGCAGGCGTGGGAGGAGCAGCACCCGGTCCTGCGGGCCGCGGCTACCGCAGCCGCCTGATGCCGGTCAGCGAGTTCCATGGTCAGGTGGCCGCCACGGCGCTGCGCGCCGCCGCACCGCACGGATTCGCCCTAGGCGGCGGCAACGCCCTGATCGCTCACGGAGTCATCGACCGGTTCACCCAGGATGTCGACGTCTTCAGTGACGAGGAGGGCGGCGTGGAAGCCGCGGCCGACGCGGTGGAGGCCGCGCTGGGCGCAGCCGGGTTCGGGACCGAGCGCCGCGACAAGGCCGGCGGCCTGGGCGACATCTTCTACGGTCTGGGCGAGGGCATGGCCGAGTGGATCGTCACCGCGCCGGGCGGGGAGCAGATGATGCTTCAGATGGCCTATTTCGACCGTGCCCGCCGCCCGGTGATCATGGAGTTCGGCCCCGTCCTCGACCTCGAGGACGTGGTCGGCGGCAAGGTGTGCGCCCTGGCCAGCCGGGTCGAGCCGCGTGACTATGTGGACACCGCGGCCGCGCTGGACCGCTACACCGTCGAGCAGATCATCGGCTTCGCCCGGCGGCTTGACCCGGGCCTGACCGACCGGGATTTCGCCGACGCGGCGGAACGGCTGGACCGTTGGGGCGACGGGGTGTTCGCCTCGTTCGGCCTCGGCCCCGACGGCATCGCCGAGTTGCGCGCCCGGTTCGCCGCCTGGCCCCGGACCTGAGCGTTTGGCCGCAGCCGCCAGCGCGGGGCATCCTGCTCTTAGCGCTATCTGGAGGTGATGCTTCATGACCGGCGAGGTGATCGGCGATCTGCTCAGGCCCCTCATCGGAAAGTCCGGGACCATCTTCATGGTCGTCAGCAGCAGCGGCCAGATCGGGTTCGCCACCGGGCCGAACCGGAAGCTGACCGGCGTGGAGATCCGGGAGGACGGCATGGTCCGCCTGGTGCGCGAGACCGGCTGGGCCGTGATCGACCCCACCGAGGTCGTGGCCGTGGTCTGGAACGACGAAACGGAAAGCTCGCCCGGCCAGTTCCTGTAAACGTATAGTCCGCGTCGTCGCGAATCGCTGTTGTGTTCGAGTAATCTTTGATTTAGGATAAAGGAAACGAAACCCTGTTTTCCGTGGAGGTGGTGGCGGGTGGCTGGCAGACCGGGAGCCGATCACGGTCCCGACCCAGTGCTCTCCGGGCGGCAACTGCAGATCCTGGATTTCATCAAGGCGTACGCCGAGCGCTACGGCGTCTCCCCGAGCTACCAGGAAATCGGTAATGCGGTCGGCCTGAAGTCCAGCTCCACCGTGAAATATCAGGTCGAACAGTTGCAGGAAAAGAGATGCCTGGTCCGCCGTGACCGGATGCCGCGCACGATCATGGCGAAGCCCCCGCGCCTGCGGAGCATCGAGCCAGGGCTTGATGAGGTTTCAGCGGACCCGGGCTCGGAAGAAACGGTTAGCATGCCGTTCTTCGAGTCGATGGCGGCCGGAGGCCTGGCGTATGCCAATCCTGAGGCTGTTGGCACCATCCGGCTACCTCGGGACATGGTCGGTTCCGGGAATCTGTTCGCGGTCAAGGTAACAGGCGATTCCATGGTCGGCGCGAACATTTTCGACGGTGACTGCGTGGTGGTCCGCCAGCAGAACGACGCGGTCAACGGCGACATCGTGGCGGCGCGGTTCGGCGACCGGGCCACGGTCAAGACGTTCCGGCGCATCGAAGGCCACGTCTGGCTGATGCCGGAAAACCCCAGCTACGAGCCGATGCCCGGGGATGGCTGCCGGATCATGGGCAAGGTAGTGGCCACCCTTCACCGCCACCGGAGCGGCTAGGGCCCGGATATCCGGCAGGCGCTCGGCAAAGTGCCACCGGTGCCCCTCCAGGTCGAGGGCCTCGTAGCGCCGGTCGCCCCAGAACATATCCTCCAGCGGCGTGACGATCTGGGCGCCCTCCGATTCCGCCCGGCGGTAGTGGGTGTCGATGTCGTGCACGTACACGTTCACCATGCCCGTGGGAGCGCCCGCATCTAGCGGGCTGTGCAGGCCATGACGCTCCGGCCCGGCCCGGCCGATCATGACCACGCCGTCTCCGATCTCCAGCCAGGCCAGCATTCCCCCGGGTTGCTCCATCCGTGATTCCCGGCGTTCGACAAGGCCGAACGCCCGGATCAGGAAGTCCAGGGCGGCCACCTCGTCCCGGTAGGCAAGGCGCGGATAGATCGACGGGGTGCGGCGATGCACGACCGCGCCGTCTGGTCCGGTGATGGCCGAGATGAGACGGGCCTTTTCCCGGGCCAGGATCTCGGGGTCGGGAGGATCGTCAGGCAGCAGCCGGTCGGGACGAGCCCGGCGCAGGGGCTCCAGGTCGTCGGTCATCAAGATCGCGGCGTGGAGACCCCGGCCGGGCACCAGGCATGCTCCTTCTCAGAACTTCCCGGCGTTCAGTGCCGTCTGGAGGTGCCTGGTCGTGTCCGGCCCCCAGTCGCCGTCCTCCGCTGCGCCAACATGCTTTTGCAGTGCCCTGACGGTCTGGGGGCCGATCTGGCCGTCTTGGGTCACATTCAGGTGCTTTTGGAGTGCTTTCTTGGTCAGGAGGCCGAACGCGCCGTCCACGGTGAGCATCGCCCCGTGCTGGTTCAGCGCCCGCTGCATGGCGGCACAGGTGACCGGTTCGAACTTTCCGTCGACCGCGAGCTTGGTGGTGGTCGGCGGCTTCGGGGTTGGTTTGATCGGTGCGCCCTTGCCAGCCAGCGCCGCCGTCAGCGTCGCGGCCGAGTGCGGGCCGACCTCGCCGTCCACGGCCACCCCGTGCTTGCGCTGGAAGGCTTCGACCGCCTGCTTGGTGGCCAGATCGAAGGCGCCGTCGACCGCGAGCTTCAACCCCATCACCTTGTTCAGATTCTGCTGGAGGGTCTTGACGGCGTTCCCCTTCGAGCCCTGCCGCAGGATGCCGTCGTCCCTGGGCATCGGCGCGGCATCACCGTAGGCCGGGCGTCCATACCCGACCACACAGGCCGCGTTGCGCACGCGACGGAGAAAGGCGTTGGAGGTGTTGCCTTCGAGCGTGGTAATCGTCCGGTTGGAGTGCACGGCCTCGATCAGCCCGACGTGGTCTATGTTTTCGATGACCCGCGTCCCCGAAAAATCGAAGAAGACGACATCACCTGGCCGCGCTCCCCCGAGCCCGTAATGCCAGCGGCCGTGCCTCTTGAACTCCCGAGCGTGCGCTACGGTATTCGCAAACCTCCCGAAGACAGCCGGGAGGTTGTCGGAGTGTGCGGCCTCATAGGCGATGCTCATGTTGCACCAAGGCCCATCGAAGCCGAAGAATTCGGTCACGAGGTTGTGGTTTGAGCCCGGCGGGTGCTCGGTGGTGCCGAGCAGCCTGCGAGCTTGGGCGATCATGCCTGCCGCGTTGCCCATGTCAAGCCTCCATGTCCTCGGGGAGCGCGTCCGCGTCTCCTGTGACCGCCACCTGGGGGTTCTGGCTGACGCCGCCCTGCTCCGGGTCGACGTCGAAGAGCCCCGCACCGCCCATCGGGTCCACAGGCGAAGGATCGTTGCCCTGCATATTTCCCTCCTGATCTTGAGTAAAGCGCCCCGTAGGGGCGAGTACTGCCATTCCGCTCGATAGCGCACCTTCACGACACCATGATTAAGTAAGCTCATAGCTGGCAATAGCCGGAGTGGCTGCTCCTTTGCCCTTCGGCCACCAGGCGTTCGTGTTGCTATCAGCCGTGTAGCCATTTCAAATCAGATGAGAGTGCGCCCGGTGCGCCGATAGCACCCCCTATTCATACGGAGGTCCCGTCGGCCGATTTGATACATGGTGCGTGCGGCACTGATCCCGACGCAGACCCCGGACCCGTCCTAGCGGCTCCGCGCCGCCAAGTCCGTCCGGCCTCGTGCGTCGCAGCCGCGCAGCGGTTCTGCAGGATGGCGCAAAAGCAGCTCGCCGATCTCCTCGACGCTGTCGTAGACGCAGCGCCAGTTGACTCGGCCGCGACTTTGGCGTCAGCGGCCGACGCCGACCTCGCCTGGCCGCCCGCGCCGCGGTGAGACACGCTTGCGAAACAGGGAGCGTGGGCGATGCAGGCATGCTATTGATCGCGCCGACGGCCTGGTGCTCGCCGTCGAGGGTCGGTGACCACATCGGCGTGAACTAGTGGCAAGAAGGTCAGTGAAGGTCATTGATGCATCTACTGGCAGCAGATCGAGCAGTGCACGCTCGTCCTCGTCGGGTTGGTACTCAGCCTGCCTCATGCCAAGAACACACTCGACACCTACGACCCGATCGGGCCCGACCGGGACGAGTCAACCCGCGCCGCCGCCGATGCCGTTATCACTGCCCGGCCGGAACACCGACGGAACAGCAGTGAGGCAATCAGGCGACGGCGCGGGTCACGACCTGTCTAGCGGTCAGACGTCGTAGTAGAGCTCGAACTCGTGCGGGTGCGGGCGCAGCCGGAGTTCGTCGAGCTCAGCGGTCCGCTTGTAATCCAGCCAGGTCTCGATCAGGTCCTCGGTGAACACGCCGCCCTCGGTGAGGAAGGCGTGGTCGCTCTCCAGGGTGTCGAGCACCACGTCCAGCGAGCCAGGCACCTGCGGGATGGCGGACGCCTCGTCCGGCGGCAGCTCGTACAGGTCCTTGTCCACCGGCTCCGGCGGCTCGATCTTGTTCTTGATCCCGTCCAGGCCCGCCATCAGCATCGCGGCGAAGGCGAGGTACGGGTTGCAGGACGGGTCGGGGACGCGGAACTCGACCCGCTTGGCCTTCGGGTTGGTGCCGGTGATCGGGATCCGGGCGCAGGCCGAACGGTTGCGCTGCGAGTAGACCAAGTTGACCGGGGCCTCGAAACCGGGCACCAGCCGGTGGTAGGAATTCGCTGTCGGGTTGGTGAACGCCAGCAGCGAGGGAGCGTGCTTGAGCAGCCCGCCGATGTAGTACCGGCCGGTGTCAGACAGGCCCGCGTAGCCGACCTCGTCGTAGAACAGCGGCGAGCCGTCCTTCCAGATCGACTGGTGGCAGTGCATTCCGTTGCCGTTGTCACCGAACAGCGGCTTGGGCATGAATGTCACTGTCTTGCCCGCCGCCCGGGCGGTGTTCTTGATCACGTACTTGTAGAGCATCAGCTTGTCGGCCATCTCGAGCAGCGGGCCGAACCTGATGTCGATCTCGGCCTGGCCTGCCGTGCCCACTTCGTGGTGCTGCATCTCGACCTCGATGCCGCACGCGATCAGGTTGCGGACCATTTCCGAGCGCAGGTCGGTGTAGTGGTCCATCGGCGGCACCGGGAAGTAGCCGCCCTTGAACCTAGGCTTGTAGGCCAGGTTGTGGCCGTCCTCCTCCTTGCCGGTGTTCCACGCGCCCTCGAGCGAATCGATGTGGTAGTAGCCCTCGTTCGCGGAGGTCGAGAAGCGAGCCGAGTCGAAGATGTAGAACTCCGCCTCGGGGCCGAAGAAAGCCGTGTCGCCGATGCCCGTGCCGCGCAGGTAGTCCTGGGCCTTGCGGGCGATGTTGCGCGGATCCCTGGTGTACGGCGCACCGGTCAGCGGGTCGTGCACGAAGAACGTGAGGTTCAGGGTCTTGTGCGTCCGGAAGGGGTCGAGCATCGCGGTAGACGGGTCGGGCAGCAACTGCATGTCGGACTCGTGGATCTGCTGGAACCCGCGGATTGACGAGCCGTCGAACATGAGGCCGTCGGTGAAGACCCCCTCACCGAAGGTCGTCGTGGGCACGGTGAAGTGCTGCATCGTTCCCGGCAGGTCGCAGAACCTGACGTCGACGAACTCCACGTTTTCCTCTGCGATGAAGCGGAGGACCTCCTCGGCACTGCTGAACATCAACCCCTCCAGGGTCCCAGGGCACGCTTTCGGTTCTCAAGGCACGCGAGTAGGACGGTAGCCGCCCGCAATTTCCGTGCCGTGTCTGATGTGTTTCACCGATGTTACGCGTCGGCGACCGAGATCCCCCCGCCCCCATTATGGCCCGCTGCTGGCTACCTGGGCCAGAACGGATACCGTGGTGTCGTGGCCAACAAACCCCGTAACCGGCGCGGTGCGGCCCCGGCGCGGTCCAGTGCGTCCGGCCGACCTGCCCCCGCGTCGGCGGCCGCGGCCCCGGCGGGCACGGCCCCGGCAAGCCGCGCCCCGGCTGGCACCGCGCGGCTTACCGCCCCGCCCGCCGCAGAAAAGGCGACCTATCCGGGCCAGGGACTCGGCCTGCCCGAGCGCGGGCCGGGCAGCGTGGCGAGCATGCCCCGCCGGATTCTCGCGTTGTTCATCGACTGGCTGCTCAGCATGCTCATTGCGTACGGGCTGACCCACTCGCAGTTCTGGACTATCGCCGTCTTCGCGATCGAGGTCTACGTGCTCACCGCGACGACAGGATTCACCGTCGGGAAGCGGCTGGTAGGCATCAGGACGGTGCGGACCAACGGCGGCCTGGTCGGATTCGGCTGGGCGGCGGTCCGCACGGCGATCCTGCTCACCGCGATCCCGCCACTGCTGACCGACCGCGACCTGCGCGGCATGCACGACCGCGCGTCGGACACCGTCGTCGTCCGGGTGTAGACCGCCGCCTTGCGCCCTTCCGGGTTTGCGGCGTAGCCCGGGTTTGCGGCGTAGCCCGGGTATACGGTCTAGCGGGCCTTCGGCCTGGGCATCTTGGGCTGCCTGATGTTCCTCGGGATCGGCCCCTTCGGGGCCTGCAGCGACGGCTGCAGCGCCTTGAGCCGGTGGTTGATATCGCTGACCGCGGCCGGCTTGAGCTGGCGCGGCAACCGCATGATCTTGCGCTGCAGCTTGCTGACCGGGACCTGCCCCTCGCCGTTCCCGACCTGGAACTCGAAGATCGGCACCTCGTAGGCCACCCGGGCGACCCGCTTCTTCTCCGCCGCCAGCAGGCTGGCCAGCCGGTTGGGTGAGCCCTCGCCGACCAGGATGACGCCCGGCCGGCCCACGGCCCGGTGCACCACGTCCATGTTCCTGTTGGCGCCGACCGCGGGGGTCACCGTCCAGTTGCCGCGCAGGTTCTGCAGCACGGCGGCCGCCGCGCCCGGTTGTCCCTCGATCGCGGCGTACTGTGCGGCCTGCGCGTACCGGCCGAACAAGATCAGCGCGACCAGCAGGCCGAGAAGCACGCCCAACGGAATGAGGAAAGGCGCCAGCCCGGTGAGCAGCCCGACGATCACCAGGATCGCCAGGATGCCGAGACCGCTGCCGATGATGATCGGCAGCGCCTTCGGGTTGGACTTGCGTATCAGCCCGGCGGCCATGCGCATCTGCTTCAGCCGGCCGGCGTTCGCCAGGCTCTCGGCGGTGTCCCTCGTGATGGCCGGGTCAGCGGACCCAGCCTTCCTTGACATGCGTGCCATGCTCCGCAGCATACGGTTAAGCCGCCCCGGACAGAAACCGCCGGGCTTCGGTAATTCCGCGCAACCCCGAACCCGCCTGTTGACGCACAAACCCGGCTCGCCGGATGAGACCGCGGCCGTTACCGTACCGGGGCTGAACCTGCCCGCTGCTCGATGGCTTGGGAGAACAGCCGGCCGGCCCGGTAGGAGGACCGCACCAGCGGCCCGGACATCACGCCCGCGAACCCGAGTGCCTCCGCCTCCTCGCGCAGTTCCACGAACTCTTCGGGCTTGACCCAGCGCTCCACCGGGTGGTGCCGCGGGGTCGGCCGCAGGTACTGGGTGATGGTCAGCAGGTCACAGCCGGCCGAGCGCAGGTCCTTCATGGCCTCGGTGACTTCGTGCCGCTCCTCGCCCAGCCCGAGGATCAGGTTGGACTTGGTGACCAGCCCGGCGTCGCGAGCCGCACGCAGCACGTCGAGCGAACGCGCGTACCGGAAGCCGGGCCTGATCCGCCGGAAGATCCGCGGCACGGTCTCGATGTTGTGCGCGAGGACCTCCGGCCGGGTACTGAACACCTCCGCCAGCCGGTCCGGTTCGGCGTTGAAGTCGGGAATGAGCAGTTCCACTCCGCAGCCGGGGATGGCGGCGTGGATCTCGCGGCAGACCTGCGCGTACAGCCAGGCGCCGCCGTCGGCCAGGTCGTCACGCGCGACGCCGGTCACGGTCGCGTACTTCAGGCCCATGGCGGCGACGGACTCCGCGACCCGGCGCGGCTCGCCCTCGTCAAGCGGCAGCGGCTTGCCCGTGTCGATCTGGCAGAAGTCACACCGCCGGGTGCACTGGTCGCCGCCGATCAGGAAGGTCGCCTCGCGGTCCTCCCAGCATTCGAAGATGTTCGGGCAGCCGGCCTCCTCGCACACCGTGTGCAGGCCTTCGCTGCGGACCAGCGATTTCAGTTCGGTGTAGGAAGGCCCGGTGCGCAGCCTGGTCTTGATCCACGGCGGCTTCCGCTCGATCGGGACCTGGCTGTTGCGGGCCTCGAGGCGGAGCATGCGCCGGCCTTCGGGTGCGAGTACCACCCTTCCAGGGTATGTCGCCGCGGGCGCACGGCCGTCAGGGGCCACGGCTAACGGGCCGCGGCCGCCTCGCGCGCCCGCGGCAGCGCGGTTGCCTCCAGCGGCGGGCCGGCCAGTACCCCGACGTCGTAGACGTGCCGCCAGGTGCGGTACCCGAGGACGTCGGCGAGCTGGCGTTTCATCACCGGCATGACCTCGGCCACCGTGATGTCACGGCCGGTCTCGGCGGACAGCGTGGTCGTCCCGGCATCGCGGATGCCGCAGGGGACGATCCGGTCGTACCAGGACAGGTCGCAGTCCGCGTTCAGCGCGAAGCCGTGCATGGTGGCGCCCCGGGCCACCCGCGCGCCGATCGCGCCAACCTTGCGGTCAGGGCCGCGCTCGTCACCGGGCACCCAGGTGCCGCTGCGCCCGGCCACGCGCACGGTGCTGATACCGAACTCGGCGCAGGTCCGGATCATGGCCTCTTCCAGCGCACGCACGTAGGCGACTACGTCCAGCGGCTCGCGGAGCTTGATGATCGGGTACCCGGTCAGCTGTCCGGGACCGTGCCAGGTGATCTTGCCGCCGCGGTCCACGTCGATAACCGGTGCCCCGGGATCGCCGAACGGCCGGTCGGACACCGCCGTCCGCTTGCCCGCCGTGTACACCGGCTCGTGCTCAAGCAGCAGGCAACTGTCGGGAACCTCGTCGGCCACCCGCCGGGCGTGCACGCGCCGCTGCAGGTCCCAGGCCTCGCGGTACTCCACGGGTGTCGCGCCGAACTCAAAGTAGGCAAGCTCGCTCACTTTTCCCAGCTTACGCCCGGCCGTCCCAAGGGCTGGCCGGTCTCCGCCCAGCGAGCGCCGGCTCCCCGCGCAGCCAGCCCGCAGCCGGCTGGAGGACAATGAGTTGGTGATAGAGAAGGCTGAATTGCGCCGCATGAGCCAGGCCGAACGCCGCGAACTGGCCGCGATGCTCGCCGAGCTTGAGGCGAGCCAGCCGAACCAGGCCCGGGTCGGGCAGTACCGTGCCGACCCGTACCGGATCGACCCGGTGCTGCGCCGGGAGCGGCGGCTGGCGCTGCTGGTCTCGGCGGCCTGCTGCGTCTTCCTGGCCGGCTGGATCGTGCTGCTCGCCGCCACCCTGCCGCACCACTTCGACGCGCATCACTGGCGCGCGGTGTGGGTGAACTTCGACGTGTTCCTGCTGGCGGCGTTCGCGGCGACCGCGTGGGCGATCTGGCGGCAGCGGCAGGTGCTGATCCTGCTCCTGATGCTCACCGGCACCATGCTCTGCTGTGACGCCTGGTTCGACGTCGGCACCTCGCTCGCCACGAACGGCCTGTGGATCAGCCTGCTGTCCGCGGTTTTCGCCGAGCTTCCGCTGGCCTTCCTGGCCTTCGCCGGAGCGCGGCGGCTGCTCCGGGCCACGGTCGCCGCCAGCATCCTGGCCGGTGCTTACGCCGGCGCCACGGCCGCCGGCGCCATCCCGGCCGGCGAGTGGGGCCGGAGCTGTGCGGGCCAGTCCCTGCGACGCGCGCCGCTAGCCGGCCTCGGGCTCGACGAGGCCCTGCCGCGCCGCCGCGCCGGGCACGGCCGCCAGGCGGCCTGACCTGCCGTTGGTTAGTCCGGCCTATCCGCGGCGCAGAATGGTTAGGTGATCACTGAGGCTGAACTACGCCGGATGACCCCGGATGAGCGGCGTCAGCTGGCCCGCACCCTGGCCGCCATCGACCGGCGGCATCCGCTGATCGATCCCAGGCTCCGCCGCCGCAGGCGGTTCGGCCTGCTGTTCATGATCGCGTGCTGCCTCGTGCTGGCCGCGTGGATCGCGATCCTCATCCTGACCCTGCCCATGCGCTACACCTCGCACGACTGGCGCGGGGTCTGGGTGGGTCTCGACCTCGCCGAACTGGTCGGCTTCGCCGCGACCGCCTGGGCAGCCTGGCACCAGCGCCAGATCCTTATCTTCCTCATGGTCGTCACCGGCACGCTGCTGGTCTGCGACGCCTGGTTCGACCTCGCGCTCGCCTACGGCTCCCGCGGCTTCACGATGAGCCTCGTCACCGCCCTGGCCGTCGAGCTGCCGCTGGCCGCGCTGCTGTTCACCAGCGCCAGGCGGCTGGTCCGGGTCACCATGCAGACCATGATGCAGCTGACCGGGATCGCCGGCCCGGCGCCGCCGCTGTGGCGGATCCCGCTGTTCGCGGACGGCCTGGAGGAGGCGCTGCCCGCCCGCCTCAGGCCGCCGAGCACGCAGCCGCGGGCGCACGTCACGTCCGATGTCACAGCGGCCGGAGGCCCCTCGTCTTTAGGGATCAGACGATTTCTAGGGATCGGGCGATCCCGAGGGGAGAACCGTGGACACGAGCCAGTACACCGCATACCGCCCGCTGATGTTCTCGATCGCCTACCGGATGACCGGCAGCGTCAGCGACGCCGAGGACATCGTGCAGGAGGCCTTCCTGCGGGCCGGCAAGGACGGCAAGGACGGCGGCAAGGATGCCGAGATCGAGTCGCCCAAGGCGTACCTGGCCACCATCACCACCCGGCTGGCCATCGACCACCTGCGCTCGGCTCGGGTCCGCCGCGAGTCTTACGTCGGCACCTGGCTACCCGAGCCGCTGCTCGCCGGCGCCCCGGTGGGTCCAGCGGCTTCAAGGGGCGAAGCCGATCCGGCCGAACTCGCCGAGACCTCCGACTCCCTGTCGATGGCGTTCCTGGTGCTGCTGGAGAGCCTGGCCCCGGCCGAACGTGCCGTCTTCCTGCTCCGCGAGGTGTTCGGCTACGACTACGGCGAGATCGCCGACATCACCGGCAAGACCGAGGCCGCGTGCCGGCAGACCTTTGCCAGGTCCCGGCGCCGCATCGACGAGGGACGGCCGCGGTTCGAGACGTCCCGGGCCGAGGGCGAGGAGCTCACCGCCCTGTTCCTGGCTGCGGCGGACGGCGGCGACATGACCAGCCTGCTCGAGCGGCTGGCTCCGGACGTGGTGTTCTACGGCGACAGCGGCGGCAAGGGCGAGACGACGTTCATCACTCCGGTGATCGGCCGCGACCAGGTGGCCCGGGTGGTCCGCCTCAGTTTCGAGCGGACCCTGGAGCTGGGCGCCTCGCTCCGCGCCGCCTGGGTGAACGGGCAGCCGGGCGTGCTGGCCCGCGACGCCCACGGCGACCTGATCGCAGTCATCGTGTTCGACGTGCTCGGCGGCCAGGTGCTGGCCATCCGGACGATCGCCAACCCGGAGAAGCTGCGCCACCTGGGCCCGGTCTCGCGCACCTGGCACGAGCGCTGGGGCCGGCAGGAAGAAGAAAACTGAAGTGTCACGCCCGCGGGGGTGGCTGCGTCGTAGAGGGCGTAGACACACAGGGCACAGGAAAGGAAAGGAATCATGCGAGTCTTCGTCGCGGGGGCAACCGGGGTAATGGGCCAGTACCTGGTCCCCAGCCTGGTCGCGGCGGGTCACGAGGTCACCGGGACCACCCGCTCGACCGCCAAGGCCGCCGCGCTGCAAGCCGCCGGCGCGACGCCCGTCATCGTCGACGGCCTAGACCGCCGGGCCGTGCTGGACGCGGTCAAGGCGGCGCAGCCCGAGGTGATCGTGCACCAGATGACCGCGCTGGCCAGCATGCGCAGCTTCCGCAACTTCGACAAGGAGTTCGCGGTCACTAACGAGCTGCGCACCAGGGGCACCGACTACCTGGTGGAAGCCGCGCAGCAGGCGGGCACCCGCCGGTTCATCGCGCAGAGCTTCACCGGCTGGAACAACGCCAGGACCGGCAGTCTGGTCAAGACCGAGGACGACCCGCTCGACCCCGATCCGGTCCCGTCAACCCGCAAGTCCATGGCGGCGATCAGGTACGTCGAGGAGATCGTGCCCGGTGCGGTCCCCGAGGGCCTGGTACTGCGCTACGGCCCGTTCTACGGCCACGGCGCCTCGGACACCCTGCTCGACTCGGTGCGCAAGCGGCAGATGCCCGTTATCGGCGGGGGCACGGGCATCTGGTCGTTCTGCGAGATCACCGACGCTGCCGCCGCGACCGCCGCGGCCGTCACCCGCGGCGCGCCCGGCATCTACAACATCGTCGACGACGACCCGGCCCCGGTGCGGGAGTGGCTGCCGTACCTGGCCGAGTGCATCGGCGCCAAGGCACCGATGCGCGCCCCGGCCTGGCTGGGCGGGCTGCTGGCCGGCCAGCTCGTCGTCTCGCTGATGACCCGGGCCCGCGGCTCGGTCAACGAGAAGGCCAAGCGCGAGCTCGGCTGGGCGCCCGGCTACGCGAGCTGGCGGGACGGCTTCCGGGACTGGGCGAAAACGGCGGAGCAGGCCCGTGCCGCCTGAAGTCGCGTCGCCCGACGATACTGTGCCGCCTCAAGACCACTGGGAGTTCAGGCCGCTGATGTTCTCGATCGCCTACCGGATGACCGGGAGCATCAGCGACGCCGAGGACATCGTCCAGGAGGCCTTCCTCCGGCTGACCCGGGCACTGCGGGACGGCACCAGTATCGACTCGCCCAAGGCCTTCCTGGCCACCGTCACTACCCGGCTGGCCATCAGCCACCTGAGGTCCGCCCGGGTGCGGCGGGAGTCCTACGTGGGCGCCTGGCTGCCTGAGCCGCTGCTCGCCGACCCCGAACCTGATCCGGCCGAGCGGGCCGAGATGTCCGACTCACTGTCGATGGCGTTCCTGGTGCTGCTGGAGAGCCTGACACCGACCGAACGGGCGGTGTTCCTGCTGCACGAGGTGTTCGGGTACGACTACAAGGAGATCGCCGGCATCACCGGCAAGTCCGAGACAAACTGCCGCCAGATCCTGACCCGGGCCCGCCATCACGTCGATGACGGCAAGCCGCGCTTCGACGCTTCCCGCGAGCAGCGCGAGGAAGTAGCCCGCCGGTTCTTCGCCGCCGCCGCAGGCGGCGACATGACCGCCCTGCTCGAGATGGTCGCGCCGGACGTCGTCATGGTAGGCGACGGCGGCGGCAAGGCCTGGGCCATCGCCCAGCCGCTGTCCGGGGCTGGACAGGTGGTCCGGTTCATGCTCGGGCTGTACCGGCGGGCCCCGAAGATGGGTGTCCACGTCGAGCCGGCCTGGGTGAACGGCCAGCCCGGCGGGGTCTCCTACGATGGCGAGGGCCGCGTGGTCAACGTGTTCGCACTGGACATCGCCGACGGCCTGGTGCAGACGGTCAGGTCGATCGTCAACCCGGACAAGCTGCACCATCTGGGCCCGGTCTCGGATGTGGCGCTACGGGCGCCACGGGACTTAACCTGTCGCCCATGGCCACCGACTTCACCGAGGAAACCGCGGCCGACGCGGTCGTCGACAGCTTCGCGAAGACGCCAGACCCGCGACTGCGCGAACTGCTGAGCGGCCTGGTCAGGCACCTGCACGCGTTCGTCAGGGAAACCGAGCCCACCATCGCCGAATGGGAGCGGGCGATCGACTTCCTCACCGCGACGGGGCAGAAATGCGGCGACGAACGGCAGGAATTCATCCTGTTCTCCGACGTCCTCGGCGTTTCCATGCTGGTGGAGACGATCAACAACAGGAAGACGGGAGGGGCGACGGAATCCACCGTGCTCGGCCCGTTCCATATGATCGAGTCCCCCCGCCGGGCACTCGGCGAGTCCATCGACTTCGTCGGGACCGGCCCGCCGTGCGTGGTCGCCGGCCGGGTCCTCTCGGCCGACGGCACCCCGCTCCCGGGCGCCGAACTCGATGTCTGGCAGGCCAACGACCAGGGCTTCTACGACGTCCAGCAACCGGGCGTGCAGCCCAGGACCAACGGGCGCGGCCTGTTCACCGCGGATGCGGACGGGGCCTTCTGGTTCCGCACCGTCGTGCCGAGCCACTACCCGATCCCGGCCGACGGCCCGGTCGGCACGCTGCTGAACGCGACCGAGCGGCACCCGTACCGCCCGGCGCACATTCATTTCCTCGTGACCGCCCCCGGGCACCGGGCGCTGACCACGCACATTTTCGTCGCGGGCAGCCCGTATATCGAATCGGACGCGGTCTTCGCGGTGAAAAAGAGCCTGATCAAGGAGTTCGTCCAGGTCGATGACCCCGGGCAGGCGGCCATGTACGGTCTGGACGGACCGTTCGGCCTGGCGAATTTCGACATCATCCTGCTTCCGGCGTCCGCCACTCCGTAAGGAAGGCTCCACCCGCTGCCTAGCCACCGCTAACGACCCAGTTCGGCGGCCAGGGCCTCGGGCAGGGTGGGGGAGCGGAACTCGTAGCCGGCCTGCTGCAGCCGCCGGGACGTGACCCGGGCGCTGGTCAGCAGCTCGACGGAGGCCTCGCCCACCGCCAGGCGCAGGGCCGGGGCGGGCACCCGCAGCCAGGGCAGGTCGCGGCGTCCCGCGGCGGCGGTGAGCGTGGCGGTGAATTCGGCGTTCGTGACCGGGGCCGGGGCGGTGAGGTTGACCGGGCCGCTGATGTCCTCGCGGCCGAGCAGGAACGTGAGCGCGGCGATCTCGTCGGATAGCGAGATCCAGCTCATGACCTGGCGGCCGGAGGAGAACCTGGGCAGCACCCCCAGCCGGGCCAGCGGGAGCATCCGGGCTAGCAGTCCGCCGCGGGGGGTGAGGACCAGGCCGCTGCGGGTGTGCACGACCCGGATGCCGGCGTCGGCGGCAGGCTCGGCGGCCGCCTCCCAGTCCCGGACCAGTCGCGCGAGGAAGGACGGCCCGGACGGCGCGGACTCGTCGACCTCGCGTCCTCCGGTGTCGCCGTACCAGCCGATGGCCGAGGCCGCCACCAAGGTGGCGGGCGGCGGACTGAGCTTGGCCAGCGCGCCCGCCAGCGCCCGGGTGCCGAGAACCCGGCTGGCCCTGACCTCCGCCTTGTACCTGGCCGTCCAGCGGTGGTCGGCCACCCCGGCTCCGGCCAGGTGCACGCAGGCGTCGAGCCCGTCCAGAGCGGACGGGCCCGGCGCACCGGATGTGACCAGCCCGGCGTCGGCCGCGCGCGGATCCCAGCGCGCCTCGTCGGGGGCCGGTGAGGCCCGGCGGACGAGCCTGATCACCTCGTGTCCGTCGGCGCGCAGGCTAGCCACCAGCGCGGTGCCGATGAGCCCGGACGAGCCGGTGACTGCGACCTTCACCGTGACGGGCGGCTAGAGGCCGAGTTCGGCCTCAAAGGCCCCTTCTTCCAGCCGGCTCTTCACGGTGGTGAGGAAGCGGGCCGCGTCGGCGCCGTCGACCAGGCGGTGGTCGTAGGTAAGCGCGAGGTAGACCATCGAGCGCACCGCGATCACCTCGCCGAGGGCGGGATCGGTGACCACCACGGGCCGCTTGACGACCGTGCCGGTGCCCAGGACTGCGACCTGCGGCTGGTTGATGATCGGCGTGTCGAACAGGGCGCCGCGGCTGCCCGTGTTGGTCAGCGTGAACGTCCCGCCTGCCAGCTCGTCGGGCGCGACCTGGCTGGACCTGGTCCTGGTGGCCAGGTCGCTGATCTTGCGGGCCAGCCCGCCGATGTTCAGGTCGCCAGCGTTGTGGATGACCGGCACCATCAGCCCGCGCTCGGTGTCGACCGCGATGCCGAGATGCTCGGCGTCGTGGTAGGTCACCTGGTCTCCGTCGATCACGGCGTTCAGCTTCGGGTGCACCTTCAGTGCCTCGACGGCGGCCAGCGCGAAGAACGGCAGGAAGCTCAGCTTGACGCCCTCGCGGGCCTCGAAGTCCTGCCTGGCCTGGTCGCGCAGCCGCGCGATGGCGGTCACGTCGGCCTCGACCACGGTGGTGAGCTGGGCCGAGACGTGCAGCGACTCGACCATCCGCTGGGCGATGACCTGGCGCGGCCTGGACATCCGCTGGGTCGTGCCGCGCAGCGAGGAGGGCACCACGGCCGGGCGCGGGGTCGGCTGCGGCGGCTGAGCCTGGGCCTGAGCAGGCGAAGCCTGCGCCTGGGCGGCGGGCTGCGCGGGTTGACCGGGCTGCCCCGGCTGGGCGGGCGCAGGCGGCTGGACGGGCTGCGCGGCGCGCTGGGCGCGGGCGGCCTCGATGACGTCCTGCTTGCGGATGCGGCCGCCGACCCCGGTCCCGGTGACGGACTCTAGGTCCACCGCGTGCTCGGCGGCCAGCTTGCGGACCAGCGGGGTGACGTACGGCGCGTCACCGGCGCTGGGCAGCGGCGTAGGCGGCGGGTACTCCTCGGCGTCGGCCGCCGCGGGAGCCGCGGGAGCCGACTCTTCCGCAGAGGGCTGGCCCTGCGCAGGCACCTGGGCGGCTGGGGGCTGGCCGGCCGGCGCGGACTCAGCCGCCGTGGGCGCGTCGGCGGCCTGGGCGGGCTGGCCATAGGGCCGGGACGACTGCGGCTGCCCGTACGCGGGCGGCGGAGCGTAGGCGGGCGTCGAGGGCGCGGACGAGCCCGGATAGCCCTGCGACGCAGCGGGGGAGGACTGCGCGGGCGGCGCGTAGTTCGGCTGCGATCCCTGCGGGCTCCAGCCGTCCAAGCTGGCCGGCGCCGAATCGGCCTGGGCCGAATCGGCCTGCGCCGCGGCCGGCTGGGCGGCCTCGGCCGGAGCGGCGCTGGCGGAGTCGTCCGCACCGGGTGCCGCGTCGCCGGACGCGCCGTCGTCGATGACGGCGAGCTGCGCCCCCACCGCGACCGTCTCGTCCTCGTCGACCGAGATGCCGCGCAGGACGCCGGACGCGGGGGAAGGGATCTCGGTGTCCACCTTGTCCGTCGACACCTCGAGGAGCGGCTCATCCACCTGCACGCGCTCGCCTTCCTTCTTCAGCCAGCGCGTGACGGTGCCCTCGGTGACGCTCTCACCGAGCTGCGGCATGGATACGGAGACCGACATGACTCTCGTGACTCCTAGGCGTGTACGTGCAGGGGCTTGCCGGCCAGCGCAAGATGCGCCTCGCCGATCGCCTCCGACTGGGTGGGATGGGGATGGATGAGCTGGGCCACGTCCGAGGGCTCGGCGTCCCAGTTGTAGATCAGCTGGGCCTCGGCGATGAGCTCGCTGACCCGGCTGCCGACGATGTGTATGCCGATCACGCGGCCGGGGCGGTCCTCCTCGGACATAGCAATGACCTTAGCCGCGCCCTGGGTCTGCAAGATCACGCTGCGGCCGTTGCCGCCGAGGTTGTAGTTGAACTCGACCGTCTCCAGGCCGCGCTCGGTGGCCTGCGCGGAGGTGAGGCCGACCGACGCCACCTCCGGATCGCTGTAGGTGATCCGGGGCACGCCGTCGTAGTCGATCGGGGTGACCGGGAGCCCGCCGATCCGCTCCGCGACCAGGATTCCCTCGCCGAACCCCACGTGCGCGAGCTGCGGCGTGTTGATGAGATCGCCGACCGCGGAGATCGAGGGGATGCTCGTCCGGCAGAGCGAGTCCACCTTGACGAAACCCCGCTCCATGGCCACGCCGGCTTCTTCGTAGCCGAGGCCATCGGAAACCGGGCCGCGGCCCACCGCGACCAGCATGAGGTCGGCGTCGAGCGTCTTGCCGCCCTCGAGCGTGACCGTGACGCCGGCGTCCGTGTACTTGACCGACTCGAAACCGGCGCCGAGCTCGAAGCGGATGCCGCGGCGCCGGAAGGCCCGCTGCAGCAGCTTCGCGCTCGTCTCGTCCTCCAGCGGCAACAGCTGGGGAAGCAGCTCCACGATCGTGACCTCGGCCCCGAAGGACCGCCAGACGCTGGCGAACTCGACCCCGATCACGCCGCCGCCGAGGATGACCACCGAAGCGGGGACCCGGTCCAGCACCAGCGCGTGGTCCGAGGTGATCACGCGCTCGCCGTCGATGTCGAGACCGGGCAGGCTCCGTGGCTGCGATCCGCTGGCGAGCACGATGTGCTCGGCCTCGTAGATCGTGTCGCCGACCCGGACACTGTGCGGCGATTCCAGCCGCCCCGGTCCCTCGATGGTGTCGATCTTCCGGCTCGCGATGGTGGACTTCAGGCCCTTCCACAGCCGGTCTACCACGCCGTCCTTATAGGACAGCACGCCCGGGACGTCGATCCCCTCGAAGGTGGTCTTGACGCCCACGGACGCACTGTCCCTGGCGTGGTCCGCGATCTCGGCGGCGTGCAGCAGCGCCTTGGTGGGGATACAGCCGCGGTGCAGGCAGGTTCCCCCGACCTTGTCCTTCTCGATCAGCGCTACGCGCTTGCCGAGTTCGGCCGCGCGCAGCGCGCAGGCGTACCCGCCGCTGCCACCGCCGAGCACGACGATGTCGTAGCTGCCGATGCCCTCTGCCACCCCTCAAGCCTCCTTCATGAGCCAGTCAGCCCTACCTGGCCTACCCAGTCTTCATCATTTCACTTGCCGTCAGCCGGGCTACCGGCAAGCTTGCCCTCCGCCACATCGGCCGCGATCTGCACCAGCGTCCTGACCGCTGCCCCGGTGCCACCCTTGGCGATGTAGCCGTACGGGCCCCCGTCGTTGTAGGCGGGGCCGGCGATGTCCAGGTGAGCCCAGCGGACCCCGTCCGGCACGAACTCGCGGAGGAACAGCCCGGCGACGAGCATGCCGCCACTGCGGTCTCCGGACACGTTCGCGATATCCGCGACAGTCGAATCGAGCCCCTTGCGGAGATCCTCGGGCAGCGGCATCGGCCACATGGCCTCGCCGGCCCGCTTGGCCGCGTCCGCGATCTCCGCGGCTAGAGAATCGTCGCTAGCCATCACCCCGGCTGTGCGGTTGCCGAGCGCCACCGTTTGCGCCCCTGTCAGTGTAGCCACGTCGATGAGCAGGCTGGGCCGGTCCGCCTCGGACCGGGCCAGCGCGTCCGCTAGGACCAGGCGCCCCTCGGCGTCGGTGTTCAGCACCTCCACGGTCTTGCCGCCGTAGGTCGTGATGACGTCCGATGGCCGCTGGGCCCCGCCGCCCGGCATGTTCTCGGCGATCGAGAGGTAGCCGACCACGTTCACCGCCGGCCCGAGCTCGGCGATGGCCTGCACCGCGGCCAGCACCGCGGCGGCGCCGCTCATGTCCGCCTTCATCGTCTCCATCGCCTTCGGCGGCTTGAGCGAGAGCCCGCCGGAGTCGAAGGTGATGCCCTTGCCCGCGAATACAACGGTGCGGGCGGCATCGGGGTGGGTGTACTCGAGCCGAACGAACCGGGGCGGGTGCACTGAGCCCATGCCCACCGCGAGAATGCCGCCGAAGCCCTCCTTGGCCAGCTCGTTCTCGTCCAGTACCTGCACGCTCAGGCCGTGCGCCGCGGCCGCCTGCCCGGCCGCCGCGGCCAGGTCCGCGGGCACCATGTCGGCGGGGGAGGTGTTCACCAGGTCGCGGACGAGCGACATCGCCCCGGCGAGGACCCTGGCCCGGTCGGCTGCGTCGGCATGGGCGGTGTGGACGATCAGCTCGACGTCACCGGGCGCGGTGGATGCGGTCCGGTATTTCCTGAAGGCGTAGCCGCCGAGCAGAGCGCCGAGCGCCACCGCCTCGGCCTCATCGGGCTCACCCGCTGGGAGCGCGACGACGACTCGCCTGGGCCGTCCCTTCGATCCCGAGGCAGCAGCGGTCAAATCGCGGGCGGCGGCCCCGGCGGCGCGGCGCAGCCGCTCCAGGTAGGCCTGCCGATCGGCGTCCGCGCCGGGCTCCGGGCCCAGGCCGACGGCGACGATGACCGGGGTCGGCAACTGGCCGCCTGTCGGGACCTTGGCGAGTTCCTCGGCCTTACCTGTAGCGCCGAGCGCGGTGAGCGCGGCCATCAGGTCGATTTCATCGGTACTCAGCGTGAGAACCGGGCCGTCCTGGCCCTGGAACACGCCGGTGACGAGGGCGTCCGCATCGGTTGTCGTCGGCGCTGACTGGCTGGTAAGCAAAGTGACCGTCATCCTGCTGATCGTAGGGCATCGGCCGGTGTTCCAGCCCGGCCCCGCCGGGGACTTACTTTGCCCTCCGCAAACAACCCAAAACGACGACAGCATGTATTTTCGGCAACGCCGTCACCCTTATATTCGAGCGATAGGCCTGGGAGGTGTTCCGTGACCGCGCTTCCGCTCATCCTGACCGTGTTCGTGGCCTGCGCGGTGGAGGCGATCGAAGCGCTGACCATCGTGCTCGCCGCCGGGCTGACCCGCGAGTGGCGGTCCACGTTCCAGGGCATGGCCGTGGCCCTGGCCGTGCTGGCCGCGATCGTGGCGGCGCTCGGGCCGACGATCACGCTGCTGCCGCTGACCGCGCTGCGGCTGGTGGTCGGCGCGCTGCTGGCCATCTTCGGGCTACAGTGGCTGCGCAAGGCCATCCTGCGCGCTACCGGGTACAAGTCGCTGCACGACGAGGCCAGCGCCTATCTGCGCGAGGTGACGGCGGCCAAGGCGGCGGCGCCCTCGTCCCGGGGCCGCGTTCACGACTGGTACGCCTTCACGCTGTCGTTCAAGGGCGTCCTGCTCGAGGGCCTCGAGGTGGTCTTCATCGTGATCACGTTCGGCGCCAACCAGCGTGACGTGGGCGCCGCGGTGATCGGCGCGGCCGCGGCCGTGGTCGTGGTCGCGGTGACCGGGGTCCTGGTGCGGGCACCGCTGGCGCGGGTACCGGAGAACGCGATGAAGTTCGCGGTGGGCATCATGCTCACCTCGTTCGGTATCTTCTGGGGCGCCGAGGGGGCCGGGGTCTCCTGGCCCGGCCAGGACGCGGCCCTGCTCGTGCTGGTACCGGTCGTAGCGCTGGTGGCGCTTTGTTACACGGTCCTGCTGCGGCCGCGCCGTGGTCGCAGCCCCGCCAAGCCCGCGACGGAGCAGGTGGTGAGCTCGTGAATCGGCTCAGGTCCATCGGCGCGTTCTGGTACGACTTCGTGGTCGGCGACGACTGGCGGGTCGCGGTCGTCGTGGTCGCCGCGCTCGCGCTGACCGCGGTGCTGGTCCACGCGGCCGGCGTGAACGCCTGGTGGCTGCTGCCCGTGTTCGTCTTCGCCGCCCTGGGCTGGTCGCTGCGCCGCGCCACCTCCGGCCGGTAGCTCAGCCGGAGCGCTCGACCAGGCCGTGGTCGAAGGCGAAGACCACGGCCGCGGCGCGGTCGCGCAGCCGCAGCTTGGTGAACACGTGGTTGACGTGGGTCTTGACGGTGCCCTCGCTGACGAACAGCTCGGCGGCGATCTCGCCGTTGGTCTTGCCTCGGCCGATCAGCGCCAGCACCTCGAGCTCGCGGCCGGTGAGCGCGTCCAGGTCGCGATCCCGGCCGGCCGGGCCCGCGTCGGCCGGCGCGGACCGGTAGGTGGCCAGCACCCGGCCGGTAACGGCCGGGTCGAGCCATGCGCCGCCCTCGGCGACCGTCCGCACCGCCCGCTGCAGGTCCTCGGCGGGCACGCCCTTGAGTACGAAACCGGACGCGCCGGCCCGCAGCATCCCGGCCAGCGCCTGGTCGTCGTCGAACGTGGTCAGGGCGAGCACCGGCGGGCTGCCCTCGCGCTGCTTGAGCCGGCCGGTGGCCTGCACGCCGTCGGTGAACGGCATCCGGACGTCCATCAGCACCACGTCCGGCGCGGTGGCCTCGACCGCGGCGATGACCTCGCCGCCGTCCGCGCACTCGCCCACCACCTCGAAGCCGAACGGGCCGCGCAGGATGCCCCGCAGACCGGTCCTGATCAGTTCCTGGTCATCGACAAGCAGCACCCGGATCATGGTGTTCCCCCGTTCAGCGGGAGCCTGGCGCGGACCAGCCAGCCGCGCCCGCCGGGGCCGGCCTCGCAGCTGCCGCCGACCGATTCGGCCCGTTCCCGCATGCTGATCACGCCGAGCCCCGGGCCGGCGGCCGCGCTCGGGCCTTTGCCCGGCACGGCCCGGCTGTCCGCGGTAAGCGTCACCTCGCCGGCCCAGACCCGCAGCCGGACCTCGGTCGGCGCCCCGGGTGCGTGCTTGGCCGCGTTCGTCAGCGCCTCCTGCGCGATGCGGTACACGGCCAGGCCGGTCGTGGCGGGTAGCCCGGAGATGTCGCCCTCGACGGTCAGCGTCACGTCCGCGCCCGCGGAGCGGAACTGCTCCACCAGCGCGGGCAAGCCGCCCGCGCCCGGCAGCGGCGCGATACGGTCCGCGGCGTCGTCCTCGCGGAGCATGCCGACCGCGGTGCGCACCTCGGCCAGGCACTCGCGGCCGAGCCGTTCGGCCTCGGCCAGGGCGTGCCCGGCGTCGGCCGGGTCGTGCTCGACCGCCAGCCGCGCGCTCTGCACGTGCAGCAGGCTGACGGTCAGGGTGTGGCCGATGACGTCGTGCAGCTCACGGGCGATCCGGTTCCGCTCCTGAGCCCTGGCCTGCTCGGCCAGGCCCGCCTGGGCCAGCCGAAGCCGCCGCAGCAGGTCCCGGTCGTGCCGGATCAGCAGGCTGAACGCGACGGTCAGCGTGGTGCCGGCCAGCCAGGCGCCCCAGCCGGGGTCGGGCTGGCCCCACAGCCACTCGGACGCGAACAGGAGCATCGTCCCGGCCCAGTACGCCAGGCCCTCGCGGCGGGTGCCGGCCAGCACGCACCAGCCGGCCAGCAGGCACACCGCGAACCAGCCGATGTTGCTCGACATGCCGTTCCCGAGTACCGCGATCCCGGCGGTGGCGAGCGCGGCGTAGACCAGCACGGGCCGCCAGCCCAGCAGGAGCAGCGCGGCCGCGCCGACCGCCACGACGGCACCGGCCGCGGCGGCCGCCGCGCTGGGGTTGAGCCGCACCACCCCGGCCGCCGTGACCGCGGCGAACACGACGATGGCGGCCCAGCGCGCCCGGCCCGCCAGGAACTCGGCCGACCCTGCGGGACCGGCTGGTTCCAGCTCGCCGCTCATGCTGCGGAGTCTACGGCCGCCCGTTTGCCGGGCGGCCGTAGCGCCGTGCGAGGCGGAGGTCACAGCGCCGTGCGGCGGGCCGCCACGGCCGTGGCCGCCACCGCCAGCACGGCCACCCCGATCAGCGACCCGGTGGCCGTGCCCAGGCCGAGCCACGGCGCGCGCACCGCGTTGGTCAGCAGCGTCAGCGGCAGCGGCCCCGCGACCTGCTTGACGATGGAACCCATCACGTGCGGCGGTGGCCCGCCCGCGCCGAGCAGGAAGGACGGGAAGAAGAGCAGCAGGCCGACGGCCTGGGCGGCCCGGGCCGAGGGCAGCACCGAGCCGAGCAGCACGCCGATGCTGACGAAGGCGACGGCACCGAGCGGCAGCGCGACCGCCACCCGCCACGCGTCGTGCACGGCGGGGATGCCGTACACCGGCGCGGCCACGGCCAGCAGCAGCGCGCAGGCCACCGCGGTGGTCAGCAGGCCCACGATGAGCTGGGCGATCGCGAACGACCAGCGGGGGAAGCCGGCCGCGGCGAAGCGGCGCAGCACGCCGCGCTCCCGGTACGAGGCCAGGTGGACCGGCAGCATCACCAGCCCGGTCGCCGCGATCACCACGGTGAGGTAGGACGCCACGTACCAGTGCGACGGGTTGGTGCCGTCGAAGGCCGGGTCCGGCGTGGTGCCGAACGCACCGCCGATGATCAGCATGGTGACGATCGGGAACGCGAACACGAACGTCAGCACCAGCGGATCGCGTGTCATCAGCTTGAGTTCGGCCCGGACCAGCCGTCCCACCGTAGTACTCATCGCCGTCCTCCGATCAGTTCGCCGTTGACCGATGTGGCCGCCGGCCGTTCGTCGTGGTCGCCGTTCAGCAGCCCGAGCAGGGCGTCCTCCAGGCCGGGCTGGGAGATGGCCAGGTCGGCCGGCACCGGCTCCCAGCGCACCAGGGCGGCACAGACGTGGGCGACGATGCGCCGGTGGCCGCGCACCGTGATCCGCGCCCCGGACCGCGTCACCTCCCGCACCCCGTCGAGCCGGCGGACCTGGTCCAGCAGCTGCGCGGGGGGATCCGGCATGCTGAACCGGATCACCGCCGTGCTGGCGTGCCGTTCGACCAGGTCCGCCGGCGCCCCCGCGTCTATGACGTGGCCCGCGCGCATCACCGCGACCCGGTCGCAGAGCGCCTCGGCCTCGTCCATCTCGTGGGTAACCAGCAGCACCGTGGTGCCCTCGTCGTTCAGCTGGCGGATCGCATCCCAGACGTTGCGCCGCGCGGCCGGGTCCAGGCCCTGGGTCAGCTCGTCCAGTATCACCAGCCGCGGCCGGTTGAGCAGGGCGAGGACGAGGAACAGCCGCTGCCGTTCCCCGCCGCTCAGCGAGGAGAACACCGACCGGCGCCGCTGCGTCAGCCCGAACTGCTCGAGCAGCTCGCCGCCGTCGCGGGCGCGCTGGGTGCTGAACAGGTCGAGCGCCTCGGCCACCCGCAGCCGGTCGGGCAGCGCGGAAGACTGGAGCTGGCTGCCTACCAGCGGCCGGAGCCGCTCGGCCTGCGTCACCGGGTCGAAGCCCAGCACCCGCAGCCGCCCGTCATCGGGTTTGCGCAACCCCTGGATGCACTCCACGGTCGTCGTCTTGCCGGCCCCGTTGGCGCCGAGCAGGCCGACGATCTCACCGGCGGGGACGTCGAGGTCAAGACCGTCCACCACCATCCTGGTCCCGTACGACTTGCGTAGACCTCGCACGGTCACTACCTGTGGCTCGCTCATGGCACCAGCGTGCCGGTTCAGGCCCGGCCGGCGCGTCAGGCCACGGGTAGAACATCGCCTCTACCCCTGGGTAGAGAAACCCCGGCCGGGCTAGCCGAGGAAGCGGGTCTCGAGGCGGGTCTCGGTGATGCCTGGTTCCACCCGGTACGCGCCCGCGCCCGGCCGGTCCGCGAGCAACTCGGTCAGCTCGTCGTCGGTGAAGTGCGCCGCCGCGCCGTCGTCGCAGGCGACGCCGGCCGCCAGCGTCCCGTCCGCGATCAGCCGGTGGTACAGCGGCCGCCGTCCCGGCTCGGAATCGTAGTGCGGGCAGTAGCTCCCGGCCAGCAGCCCCAGGCCGTCGGTAAAGGCACGCAGTTCACGACCGAACGAATCCGTGGTTCCCCCCTCGAACCAGCAGATTCCGCCGGCGCTCGATCCGGCCAGCACGATGCCCGCCTGCCACGCCTTGCGCAAGATCCGGTCCAGGCCGTGGACCCGCCACACCGCCAGCATGTTCGCCACGCTGCCGCCGCCGACGAAGATGACGTCCTGGGACAGCAGCAGGTCCTCGGGGTCGGCCACGTTGGGCATCGGGAACAGGGCCAGGTGGCTGAGCCGCGCCGGCCGCCCGGCGAAGCGGTCGTACATGCGCAGCGCCCACTGGGGATCGTCGCCGTTCGCCGTGTTCAGCACGCAGATCCGCGGCTCCGCCCGGCCGGTGAGCCGCAGCGCGTAGTCCATGTGCGCGGGCACCCGGCCGTCGGGGACGAGCATGCCGCCGCCGATCGCGATTACGTGCCGTCGCCCGTCCGCTGCCATGGTGGCACGCTAGCGGCGGTACAGGCTGTAAGCAAACCGATGCCGGGTTTGCACCGTAAGTAGTTAAATGGCCGCTCTTTGAATTCTTTTTTGACCGAACGGGCCGGGTTGCCCGCAACTGCGATGTATCAGGGGCGGCGGTGGCTGCTCCTTCCGGTGAGGCCGGGAGCAGGCCCGGCCGCATCGCCACGAGGGGAATCCGATGACCGTTACCGCCATTCCTCCCAGGACCGCACGGCCGAGGCTGGCCCCGTACACCGCGGCCAGCGGGGATATGGTCCTGCCCGGCTGCTATGGCGTCAGCCGCGGCCAGGGCATAACCGGCGAGCTGATCAGGCACGCGACGGGCCCGCGGCCTGGTCACGCCTTCATCTACATCGGCAACGGGCGGATCGTCGAGGTCGCGCCGCCGACCGTGCGGATCGCGCCGGCCGCGTCACACCCGGACGCGCTGTGGAATGCTCACTGCTCGCTGACCGCGGCCCAGCGCCAGCGGATCTGCGTCCGGGCGCTCGCCCTGGTCGGCCGTGCGTACGACTACCCGGCCTACACCGCCTTCGCGCTGAAGGTACTCAGGCCGCGCGACGGCGCCGAACTCGATCCGGTCTTCAAGGCAGATCACTGGCAGGTGTGCTCGGCGCTGGTCGCCGACTGCTACGCGTACGCCGGCATCCGCCTGGTGCCGGGCCTGCGGGATCTCAGCCAGGTCGGCGCGGCCGGCCTGGACACGTGGACGGCCCAGTCCGCCTGACGCCGGTTTCAGCCCGCGGCCGGCGGGCAGGTGGTCACGGCGACTGACCGGCGGCGGGAGGGACCTTCATGGCGGTGCTGCGGATAGAGGGCGGCGAACTGGCGCTTCACCTGTCCGCGGCGGAGAAGGTAGGGGCGGTGCACGGCGATCTGCGCGTCCCGCTGGCCGCGGTGAGCCGCGTGGAGGTGCTCGAGGATGCGCACGAGCCGGCCGACCACGGCATCAAGCTCGGCACGAGAATCCCCGGCCGGACCGAGGTTGGCACGGTGCGGGGCGACGGCAGGAACATCTCCGCCGCCGTGCTCCCGGACACGCCGCGGGGAGTGCGGGTGGTGCTGGACGGATCGTTCTACCACGAATGGATCGTCGGCTGCGCCGATCCCGAGTCGGTGGCCCGGCAGATCACGGCCGACCTGACGCCCCCCGGCTAGCGTCCGAGGGCCGCCATCAGGGCCCGGGCCCCTTCTCGCAACCTGTCGTCGGGCGGGCCCACGCCCGCCACTATACGGTTCAGGTCCCCTTCCCTACGATGTTGCCGTGTGCATGGATGACAGCCCGGCCAGCCTGGCCGCCGCGGTACGGCACGATGTGGAGCCGGCCATCGAGATCGACCTGGAGCCGGTGGACTCGGTGACCGTGGTCATCTTGATGGACAACGTCACCGACGCCCTGATGGCCGACCACGGACCGGCGCGGCGGGCTGATCCGGGCCGGAGCCCGTGGCGGCCGCTGGCGATGATGGCCGAGGGACGGGTGCCCGACTCGCTGATCGCCGAGCATGGATTCTCGGTGCTGGTCACGGTGACCAAGGCCGGGCAGGAGCACAGGTTCCTGTTCGACGCGGGCACCAGCCCGGACGGCGTCACCGAGAACATGCGCCGCCTGGACATCGACCCGTACTCGATCGAGGCCATCGTGTGCAGCCACGGTCACTTCGATCACACCACCGGGATCGACGGATTGATCCGTGCGGTCGGCCGGCTCAACCTGCCCGTGCTGATCCACCCGCACTTCTGGCGGCAGCGGCGCGTGCAGCTGCCCGGCCGCGAGCCGCGGGAGCTCCCGACCACCAGCCGGGCCGCCCTGGTCGGGGCGGGCTTCGACATCATTGAGGAACGCCAGCCCAGCTTCTTGTTCGGCCGGTCGGTGCTGATCACCGGCGAGGTCGCCAGGACCACCGGGTACGAGCCTGGCTTCCCGCCGCAGCAGGCCTGGCTCGACGGGCGCTGGCAGCCCGACCCGCTCGTCCTCGACGAGCAGGCGCTGATCGTCAACGTCCGCGGCCGCGGCCTGGTCGTGATCACCGGCTGCGGCCACGCGGGTGTGGTCAACATCGCCAGGTACGCCCGGCGGCTGACCGGCGACCAGCCGCTCTACGCCCTTCTGGGCGGCTTCCACCTGGGCGGTCCGCTGTTCGAGCCGCTGATCCCGCGGGTGCTCGACGACCTGGCCGCGCTGAATCCCGGCGTGCTGGTGCCGGCCCACTGCACCGGCTGGCGCGCCCAGCACGCCATGTCGGCCCGGTTCCCCGACGCCTACGTGCCCAACGCGGTCGGCACTAGCCTCCTGCTGTGACGGTGTAGGGCCGCTCCCTAACGGCGGAACTGCGACATGCGCGGCTGGTGCCCGGTTTCGTTAGCGAGGCAGCGGTAGATGCGCGAGCCCCGGCCGAACGCGGCCTCCGACGGCGGCAGGACGTCGATGCGCCAGTCCCGGGCCGGGAGGCGCCGGGCCTGGCCCTGCCGTGACGCGAGCATGACCGCCTGGGAGCAGACCGTGCTCACGGTCGGATTCGCCGCCACCACCCGCTGGTCGAAGGTCCGCACCGTGGCGGGCAGGATGGCGATCGCGAAGGTTTCCCAGTAGTGCGGCCGGTCACAGGGCACGGATGCGGCGGTCGCACTGCCGGCGGCTTCCACGATCCCGTCGAAGCACTCCGGGGACGCCGGGCACCGCGCCGCGGCGACCCGTAGCGTGGCCGGGCAGCCGGAGCTCTTAGTCCGGATCCCGAACGCATCGGCGGCGGCCGCTCCGCCGCCCTGGGCGCGCGAGCCGGTCCCGGTCCCGGCGGGCGCAGCCGGCGGGCCGCTCCCGTGCGGCAGGAACCGTGCGCCGATGAGCACGGCGACGGCGATGATCACGACCAGCCCGGCGGCCAGCGCCAGATGCCGCGCGGGCCGCCGCGGCCCTCTCGCTCCCCGCTCGCGGACCGCTGAACTCGCGCTGACCGGCCGGGCCGCCGGACTCGCGCTGACCGGCCGGGCCGTCTGGGGCGCGCCGGCCTGGCTGGCATATCCGCCCGGCGCGGCCGCGGCGTAGCGGCGCGGGTCGGTGAGCGCGTCCCGCAGCGCCGCCGCGCTCTGCGGACGCGCCGCCGGGTCCGGCGACAGGCCCGCGCGCAGCAGCGCCATCAGCTCCGGTGGCGTGCCGGGCACGTCCTCGACGGGCCGGTCGTGCAGCGACATGATCGTCGCGAGGCCGGGTTGCCTCCCGTCGGCCGCGAAGCGCGGCGGGCGGCCGGCCAGCAAGGCGTACAGCGTGGCCGCGAGCGAATAGACGTCGGCCAGGACCGTCGGCTCCTCACCCCGGAACGTCTCCGGCGAGGAGTAGGCCGGGGTGAGCGCCTCCCGGGAAGCCGTCTGCTCGCCGCGCGCCGAGATTATCGAGGCGAGCCCGAAGTCGGAGAGCCCGACCATGCCGAAACGGTTGACCAGTATGTTCGCCGGCTTGATGTCGCGGTGCAGCACGCCGGAGGCGTGCGCCGCGGCCAGCGCGTCGGCCAGCCTGATGCCGATGTCACGGACCTGCGCGGCCGGCATCGGCCCGTGCCTGCGCACCGCGTCGTGCAGCGAGCCGGCCGGGCACAGCTCCATCACCAGGTAGGGCCGACCGTCGGCGAGCGTGCCCGCGTCGTAGACGTCGATGACGTGCGGGTGGCCGGACAGCCGCCCGGCCGCCGTCACCTCGCGGAGAAACCGGCGCCGATCACGCTCGGTGAACAGCACCCGGTTGTCCACCTTGACCGCGACTTCCCGGCCGACCGCCGGCTGCCGGCACCGGTACACGGTGGCGAAACCGCCCGCGCCGAGGACGCCGCCGACCCTATGCCCGGGAATGTCCGGTGCCGTGACCACGATCGGTCAGCCTAGCCGTCGCCTGGCGTACCGGCGCGATGATGGCCGGGTTCGGGCCGGCGGTTAGAGTTCGTCCTGGCTGGCGGGGGAGTCCGGGCCGAAGTACTTGGCGTCTTCCTCTACCGCGGCGACGTCCCGCGCCGCCGCGTTCTCGACCTGCTCGAAGGCGGGGTCCTCGTAGCGGTACTTGATAAAGCTGTTCGGCTCGTCGCCCGGGGGGTCCTCGGACCGCAGTGAGCGCAACCAGGAACGGATGCCCATACGCGACTCCCGGATCAGTACCGCACGCGGCCCGCCGTTACCGTGTCTATGTCGAGCGTACGGCATCCGGTGAGCCCGCCGTCACCGGGGCCGTTCGGGGCCTCAGGGCTTTTGCTTGAACCCAGTCCCGGGCCAGCGGCCTGCCGGGACACGGCACGCAGGAACGGCCGCAACCTCGACCGTTAAGGATCGTTAGGCCGGGAAATTAGCCGGCCGGAAAATCACCGGCACCCTGGTTCAGCGGGCAGAATCAAGATCATCAAACTCGGCCGGCCGCTGCGGTTACCGCGCGGACGTGCATTCCTGGCCTGCCCCGGCCCGATATGTGTCACGTTCGCGCGCGGGCGCGGCGGATGCGTCCCGTCCGGTAAAGGCGGACAATCGTGATCGTATATCCGGATTACGCCGGTATATATTGCCGGCAATGCGCCCCCTGGCGATCGCCGGAGTGCCCGGGCCCGGTCCGGGCCGGAGACAGCCGGGGAGCTACGCGCCACGATGTATTCCGGCCGGGAGCAGCGCTTGGCCGGCTGAGCCGGCATTGACGCCGGTGGCCCGCGGCAGCAGTACCGGATGTCTTCTGGTTATAGGAAAGGTCGTCCTTTTAACCGCGGAAAGGGCGTATCGCCCGGTCGGCTGAATATGGTCAGGCCTGCCGTCGGCCGGGATCCCGGCCAGGCTCGGCGGCTGCCCCAAGCCGGGGAATGTCTGCTGGTCAGGAGGGAGTCGCGACGGACCGCGGACCGCGCGGCCGAGCGAGGGACGCAACGCGACAGCCGGATAGGTGAACGGCTTCGCTCCCGGCGGCCTGCGCCCGGGTGGGAATACCATTTCCTTCCCGGACAATTCCCGGCCGTGCGGAGCGGGCGCACTGGCAGGGGACATACTGAGGCGGTGGCCGCGCTGCCCCGCTTCGTCGTCCAGCTGCACGACGCGACGACGCTGCACTTCGACTTCCGCTTGCAGGCAGGCGAGGGACTGCGCTCGTGGGCGGTCCCCAGAGGGCCGTCGCTCGATCCGGCTGTCCGCCGGCTGGCCGTGCCGGTGGAAGACCACACCCTCGCGGCCGGTGAGTTCGAGGGTGTGCATGAGGGCCAGGTGCGCGGCAGTGGCGCGGTGATCATCTGGGACGAGGGGACCGCCGAGATGGTCCGGGACGAGCCCGGGCACGTCTCCTTCGTGCTGCATGGTCGCAAGCTGTCCGGGGGCTTCGCGCTGACCAGGACCGGCGAACGGCGCTGGATCCTGGTCAAGGTCCGCGATGAGGCCGCGCGTCCTGGGTCTGACATCGTGGCGGAACGGCCGGCCAGCGTGCGCAGCGGCCGTACCTGGCAGGAACTGCGGCGCCAGCCGCAAGCCGGCCAGCCCTAAAGCGCCCGGCCAATCGCGTCGGGGTCAGCGGGCACAGCGGGCGGTTTGCGTCCCTATACGGAGCCTTCAATCACCTTGAAACGTTTTCATGCAGGAAAAGCAGGACGCGCCAAGCCGAAAGTGAACGGCACCTGAACATGGTGCCGGGTGGGTTCACGGAGCCGGGCGGCAAATATCCTTCCCAGCGGATGGCATCGTCAGCGAGAAGGTCAGGGATAATGGAGTCGCCATCGGCATGGGCGAGGTTAGGCGAAGGAGGCAAGAACGGCTCGCAGGCGTCCCGGTCCGCGACGGCCATCGAGGATATGTTCTCGGCGTGCGGTAAATCCCGGCCTGATTTGCCGACGCGGAACGCATACCGGACCATAAGGGGCGGCAGGGCCGCCAGAGGCGTGTTGAGTTCCCGGGACTTCGAGGATGGCAATGTGGCGGAAACTTCAACCATGCAGGCTCGGTGTGCACTCCTAAAACGGATCCGGTCCCTCGCCCCCTGGCATGGCTCGCGCGGGTCGGCCGGCCCGTTCGCCGGAGGCCGCAGGGTACTCCAGGGTGGCCCGCACCTGCGACGGAGGCGCGGCCTCCCGGCTGCCCTCACGGTCAGGCCGGCCGGTGCGTGACATCACGGGCTATGCCCGCGGCCGGCGTCAATGCCGGCCGTCTTCCCTATTCCCTAGACTGGGAGAATCTTTCCGACGCTGAGAGGAACCTGAGAGTTCGGCTCAGTGAAACGCGACCGTGATGCACGTGCATCACGGTTAAGACGTAATGTGACGCCCGTCCGGTACAACCTTCTAACCAGGGTCGTTCCCGGGTCTTAAGGGCAAGCCAGATGGGCAATGCGAACGCCAGCCGCCCGGGCAGCCTCGTTTCGGCGACCGGAATCACGGCAAACGTTTTCAGAACGGGGCGGACTGCGGCCTGGTTCGGGCGCCGCTACCTGCATGCCGCCGCTACCTGCTTTAGGTGTGCGGCCGCGCACCGTTGGTGACTTCTGCGCCGGTCAGTTCATCGGGAAGGCGCCGGTCGGCGTTCCGTCAACGACTTTCAATGGAAATGGGGGGCTGCTGCGTCCTTATCGGCTGATGATCGTCTACGCTTATGCACTATTCAACGAGTGGAACGGAGTACACGTGGCTCAGAAGATACAAACCCTGTTCATCGATGACATCGATGGTAGTGAGGCAGAGGGGACCGTCCGCTTTGCGCTGGATGGTGCCGAGTATGAGATCGACCTGAACGCCAAGAACGCCGAGGCGCTCCGCAAGGCGCTGTCTCGTTATGTTGAGGCTGCGCGGCGCAGCAGTGGCGCCACGGCGCGTCGGCCCGCTCGGGCCGGACGCCGGACGGCGGCAAGCGGGCTGAACACGACGGAAGTCCGTGAATGGGCGAAGGCGCAGGGTATCGACGTCAAGGACCGCGGCAGGGTTCCGGCCGAACTGGTCGTCAGGTTCCGGGCGGCAACGGGGAATTAGTGCGGCGGCGCTGTTCGTGCGGCGGCTCATGATCGGATGAGAGGCCCGTGTGCGCAGAAGCGCCAAACCGGGGGGGTCTCTCCGCAAGTTTGCTTGCTCGTGACTTCGGTACCACGGTTTTCCCGGGGTGCCGTGTCCTTCTGTGAGGGCATTGCGATAGCAGGGCACGGAACTCCAGTGGTCCGGGTTGTTTCCGGCCGCGACTTTCCGGAAGGCGGGCCCCGGCGGGCCCGCCTTCCGCTTTGTCATGGCTGCTGGCCGGCTGGCCCGCCGGAAAGTGCGCCCGCTAGCGCCGCCACGACCCGGGGCCAGGCGCGGCTCTCCGGATCGATCAGGTCGAAATGGCCGGCCCCCGGTATCTCGACCAGCGTGCCCGCGGGAAAAGCCCGGCTCATTCCGACCGGTACCTGCTCATCGGCGGTTCCGTGGACCAGTGTGACGGGTACGGCGGGCGGGGGGAGCGCGGCGGGATCGGCGACGGCATAACGTTCGGGGACCTCGTCCGGCCCTCCGTCCATCAGGCTGCGAACCGCGCCCCCGCCCAGGTTCCATTCCGCGCAGAGCCGCAGCGAGGAGCAGCCCGCCAGGGAGACCACGTGGCTGGCGGGGAACGCTCCGCGCCATGGCGACCCAGGCGGCAGGCCGGGCCGGGCCGCGGCCCACAGCGCGAGGTGACCGCCTGCCGAATGGCCCGCCCAGGTGACCGCGCTGGTATCAGCGCCGTGTGCCCGGGCGATGCCGGCCACCTGACCGGCGGCCAGCGCGATGTCGCTGAACGTGCCCGTCCAGCCCTCTTCGGCCATCCCGGCCCGGCGGTATTCCGGCACCGCGACCATATATCCTGCCGTCGCGAGGGCGTGGCCCATCGCGCCCAGGTGCGTGCGGTCATAGGCGGGACGCCAGAACCCGCCGTGAATCAGCACGACCAGCGGTACCGCCCGGTCCGGGACCGCCGGGGGGAGCCTGAGGTCCACGACGTGCTCGGGTCGCGGGCCGTACCGCAGGGTCAGGCTGGGTGGCGGGGCGGGCCGGTCCAGGACGCTGGTCACCGGCTCATCCGGCCAGCCGCGGAGTGGCCCGGCTGACGATGGCCGCGGTGTCGACACCGGACGGGAGCGCGCCGAAGGCGTGCCCCCAGGTTCCCGGGCCGCCGTCGTCGGCCAGCCGGGACGCGGCGAACGCATCGGCCACGGCGGGGTCGCCGTACCGTACGAGCAAGGCGCCCTGGAGCACGAGGGCCATGGCCTCGGCCAGCTGGCGGGCGCGGGCTTCGGACGGGTCGCCGACCTCCTTGCGCAGCCGGGTCACCGCCTGATCCAGCCGGGTGTCCGCCCCGGCGGCCAGGTCCAGTTCGGCGAAGAACGCCTCGGCCGATTCGGGCTGCCTGGTCAGGGCGCGCAGCGCGTCGAGCGCGGCGACATTGCCCGACCCCTCCCAGATCGACGCCAGCGGGGCCTCGCGGTACAGCCGCGGCATCCCCGATTCCTCTACGTAGCCGTTGCCGCCCAGGCACTCGAGCGCCTCGGCGGCGTGCGCCGGGGCGCGCTTGCATACCCAGTACTTGGTCGCCGCCAGCGCCAGGCGGCGGAACGCGGCCTCCTGCGCGTCGCCGCGTACCGCCCGGTCGGTCGCCCCGGCCAGCCGGAACGCCGCGAGCGTGGTCGCCTCCGACTCGATCGCGAGGTCGGCCAGCACGGCGGCCATCAGCGGCTGGCCGGCCAGGTTCCGGCCGAAGGCCATCCGGTGGGCGGCATGGTGCGCGGCCATCGTCAGGCCCGTCCGCATACCCGTCGCCGTGCCCAGCACGCAGTCGAGCCGGGTCACGTTCACCATCTCGATGATGGTGCGGACACCACGGCCCTCCTCGCCGACCAGCCAGGCCAGCGCCTCGTCGTATTCGACTTCGGCCGACGCGTTGGACCTGTTGCCGAGCTTGTCCTTCAGCCGCTGCAGGCGCATCCCGTTCCTGGTCCCGTCCGGCCGGACCCTGGGCAACAGGAAGCAGGACACCCCGCCGGGCGCCTGGGCGAGCACCATGAACAAGTCGCCCATGGGCGCCGAGGTGAACCACTTGTGCCCGGTCAGCAGGTACTCTCCCGGGCCGGCCGGGTCCGCCCGGGTGGTGTTCGCCCGGACGTCCGAGCCGCCCTGCTTCTCGGTCATCGACATGCCCGCGAGCAAGCCCCGCTTGGTCTCGGGCGGTCGCAGGCCGAAGTCGTACTCCGGGGCCGCGAGCAGCGGCTCGAAGCGGCTGGCCAGGCCGGGCGCGTGCCGCAGCGCGGGTACGATCGCGTAGGTCATCGACACCGGGCAGCTGTGCCCGGCCTCGGCCGCGCCCCAGACGTAGAAGCCCGCGGCCCGCGCCACGTGCGAGCCGAGGCGAGTGTCCCGCCACGGCGCGCCGTGCAGGCCGTGCCGTACGGCCACCGTCATCAGCTCATGCCAGGCCGGGTGGAACTCCACCTCGTCGACCCGGTTGCCGAACCGGTCGTGCGTGCGCAGCCGGGGCGGGTTCTCGTTGGCCTGGCGGCCAAGCTCCTGGGCCCGCGCCGAGCCGGCCAGGCGGCCGAGTTCGCGGATGCCGTCCTCGGCCCAGCCGGCGCCCTCGCGCCGCAGCGCGGCCAGCATGGCCGGATCGTCGGCGACGTCGTACCCGTCCAGCACGGGAGGCTGGTTGAATACCTCGTGGGTCGGCGGCATCAGCGGCTCCTACCTTCGGATTCTTTCCGCCATTGAAACATGGCCGGGCCGACGTGCCCGACAACCAGGCCGGGCAGCTAGGCGGGCGGTCCCATGGCCGCCACCACCAGGGTCACGGTGGTCGCGATCTCGGTCAGCGCGCCCAGCACGTCACCGGTGATGCCACCGAGCCGCCGCACCGCGTGCCGCTGTACGGCGAACGCCGCGGCCAGGCCCGCGGCCACCGCGAGCGGGAGGGTCCAGCCGAGCCGCCCGTCGGCCACCGTCGCCGAGATCGCGACCGCCGCGGCCGCGACCGCCAGCGTGGCCGCGGTGGCCGTGGCCGGGATCACGGGGCGGACCGATCCCGCGACCAGGGCGCCGAGCCCGTCCGGCCGCGCCGCGGGCACGCCCCGGCGGCAGGCCCAGGTCAGCGCCAGCCTGCCGGTGACCACGGCGGCGATGAGCGCGGCCGGCCCCCGGCCGTGGCCGGCCGACTCGGCCTGGCTGAGCGCCGCGACCTGGAGCAGCAGCGTCAGGACCAGCGTGACCACCCCGAGCGGCCCGATGTCGGAGCGGCGCATGATGTCCAGTGCGGCCGGGGCGGGCTTGCCGCTGGCCAGCCCGTCCGCCAGGTCCGCCAGCCCGTCGAGGTGAAGGCCCCGGGTGAGCAGGGCCAGCGACCCGACCGCGAGCCCGGACGCCGTCAGCGGCCCGGCCCCGAGGGGATCGTCGGCCAGGAGCAGGACGGCGGAGGCGATGACGCCGAGCAGCAGGCCCACGGCCGGCGCCCACGCCATCGCCGCGCCCGCGGCGGCCCGCGGCGGCGCTGTGCTGCCATCTGGGCCGCCATCTGGGCCGCCATCTGGGCCGCCATCTGGGCCGCCCCCGGGCGGGCCGCCGCCCGCGGCGCCTCGCCACGGGATGACGGTGAGCAGCGTCACCGAAAGCCTGAGCCCCTTTCCTCTCACAGCGAAGGAGCCTATCGGCCCGGAGCCGAAAGACGTACTATCTTGAGGACGGGGGCCGTGCGAAACCGGATGGCGGTGGCAGAGGCGTGTCCGACTGGTGGTCGATCGAGGTCTTCGACGCGAGCGAATTGCCCGCTCGCCGGTGGAAGGACTCCTACCAGGACGACCTTACCGAGGCGGCGCTGACGAACGGCGCGATCGAGTGGGCCTGGCACGAGCATCGCTACGGCGTGGTGTTCGAGGTGCTCTTCGACTCCGACGAGCGGTGGGAGGCGTTCCGTGCGCTGCCCGCGATCCGTTCGGCCCTCGATGGCGTGCCGGACCCGGTGAACGGCCTGATCGTCTACCGCGGCCGGGGCGGGGGATCGGGACCCAGGAAGCCCCGCAAGCCCAAGCCCGCCCCGGGGGCGAGCGCCATGGCCCTGCCCGAGCCGGCCGAGGAGCGGGTCCTGCACCTGGCCGGCGTGGCCCCGCCCGGGCGGCCTGAGGAGGCTCTGGGCAGGTTAGTTCCCTCCCGCGGGTAAAGCACCCGGCCGGACGGTGCAGGATGGGGGGATGAGGGAAACGCGAGTCCTGACCGACGGCCTGCGGTCCGCGATCGAGCGCAGCGGCTACTACCCGGGCCTGGTGTCCGACGCGGTCGCCTCGGCGCTCGGGTCAGAGCCAGTCACGGCCTACGTCGTCCACCACGACGCGATCTTCGACCCGGGGATGGAGGTGCGCCGGCACATGACCGTGCTCGCGCTCACCCCGACCCGGCTGGTGTACTCACACACCGACGAGCATCCGGCCGAGGAACCCGACAGCAGGCCGCGCGCCGAGACCAGCACGGAGGCGATCCGGTTCGCCAAGATCTCCTCGGTGGCCCTCAGCCGCGTGGTGCCCGACCCGGCGGCCTACGTGCCCGGCGTCACCATGCCGTCGGAGGTCATGCTGACCATCGGCTGGAACGTCCTTTCCCACCTGGAAATCGAGCCCGCCCACTGCGGCGACGAGAGCTGCGAGGCTGATCACGGCTACCTCGGCACGATCACGGCCGACGACTTCTCGTTGCGGGTAAGCCAGGCCGCCGACGGCGAGGACGCCGTGCGGCAGCTGCTCAGCTTCGCGCGGGAGCTGTCCGACGCCACCGCGATCCGCGGAAGCTGAAGACCAGCTGGGCAGTAGCTGGCAGTCTGTTCCGTTTTGCCGCTGCCGCCCGCCCGGTGGCACCATGTTCCGGCAAGATGCTGACTGGCACCCACGAGTAGCAGGTGAGGATCCCGCATGACGCCCGAGCCGAGACATCCGCCGACCGTGCCGTCCTACGGGGCCGCTGCCCTCGCCGACCTGTCGTCGTCCATGCTCGCGTCCCTCGACCCGAGCGCGCCGGAATCACAGAACGTCCTCGGCCTCCCGTCCACCCGGCGCGCGTGCCTGCTGATCGTAGACGGCCTGGGCTGGGAACTGCTCCGTGACCATCCCGCCGTCGCGCCCTTCCTGTCCGAACTCGCCCGCAACTCCCGCCCCATCACGGCCGGGTTCCCGTCCACCACGGTCACCAGCCTCGGCTCGATCTGCACCGGGCAGCCGCCGGGCCAGCACGGGATCCTCGGCTATCAGGTCATCATCCCCGGCGAGAACCGGCTGCTCAACGGGCTGCGCTGGGATTCTCGGATCGACCCCAGGCAGTGGCAGCCGCTGCCTACCGTCTACGAGCGGGCCGCCGCCGCGGGCATCGCGGCCGTGCACGTGGCGCAGGGCGCGTTCCGTGGCACCGGCCTGACCGTGGCGACCATGCGCGGCGCGGATTTCCGGCCCGCCGACAGCATGGGCGCGCTGGCTGCGCAGGCGGCCACGGCCCTGCGGGAGAACGACCGCGCGTTCGTGACCGTGTACCACGGCGACCTCGACGGCACCGGGCACGCGTTCGGGGTCGGCTCGGACGCCTGGTACAACCAGCTGGCCCACGTGGATAAGCTGGCCGAGCAGCTGGCCGGCGCGCTGCCCTCGGGTACCTGCATGTGCGTGACCGCGGACCACGGCATGGTCGACATCGGGGCAGAGGACAAGTTCGACGTGGACGAGCACCCCGAGCTGCGGTCCGGGCTGGCCCTGCTCGGCGGCGAGCCGCGGGCCCGGCATCTGTACGCGCGCCGCGGCGCCGCGGCGGACCTGCTGGCCGCCTGGCGGGAGACGCTCGGCGACCGGGCCTGGGTGATGTCCAGGGACGAGGCGATCAAGGAAGGCTGGTTCGGCCCGGTGGACGCGGCGATGACCAGCCGGATCGGCGACGTGGTGGCCGCCCCGGCCGGGTCCCTCGCCATCGTCGCCACCAAGGCTGAGCCGCGGGAGTCCGCGCTGACCGGCATGCACGGCTCGCTCACCCCGTCGGAGCAGCTGGTACCCGCGCTGATGTACACCGCGGCGTGAGCCAGCGAGCCGGCCGGGGCGGCCTGCTGGTCACTGCGGGGGAACTCGCCGCGGAGCTGGCGCAGGACCGCCCCGGAGAGCCGCCGGTGCTGCTCGACGTGCGCTGGCGGCTCGCCGGGCCGCCCGGCGTCGACAGCTACCGGCAGGGCCATCTTCCCGGCGCGGTCTTCGCCGACCTGGACCGGGACCTGGCCGGCGCGCCGGGGCCCGCGGGCCGGCACCCGCTGCCCGGCCCGGCCGCCTTCCAGGCGGCGATGCGCGCCGCCGGGGTGAGCCGGGACCGGCCGGTCGTGGTGTACGACGACAGCGACGCGATGAGCGCCGCCCGTGGCTGGTGGACGCTGCGCTACTTCGGCCACCCGGACGTCCGTGTGCTCGACGGCGGCTACCGGGCCTGGGCCGGGGCCGGCCTGCCGGTCAGCACGGACGAGCCCGCTCCGGTGCCCGGTGACTTCACCGCGGAGCCCGGGCAGATGCCGGTGCTGGATGCGGCGGGCGCGCAGGAGACGGCGCGGACCGGCCTGCTCCTCGACGCGCGGGCGGGGGAGCGGTATCGCGGCGAGACCGAGCCGGTTGACCCGGTCGCCGGGCACATCCCCGGTGCGGTGAGCGCGCCGACGGCAGACAACGTGAATCCGGACGGCACCTTCTCCGATCCCGCCGGGCTCGCCGCCAGGTTCGCCGCCCTCGGCGCCGACCCGGGCACGGGTACGCCGGTCGGCTCCTACTGCGGCTCAGGCGTCACCGCGGCCCACGAGGTCTTCGCGCTCGCGCTGGCCGGCATCCCCGCCGCGCTCTACGTCGGCTCCTGGTCCAACTGGGTCACCGACCCGGACCGGCCCGTCGCGTCCGGCGGCTGAATCACCTGCACCACGCCGCGCACCGGCATCACGGCGCGCACAAGCACCATGCTGCCGGCCTGGACGGCGTGCAGGGAACCACAGCGATGTGACATCGCCGTGGTCAGGACCACGGCAATGTCACATGGGTGTGGCTTTTCTCGAGTGAGGGCCTTGCTGGTGCTGGTCCGGCTGGGTGGTGAGGAGGCTTCCGTCCCGTATGTTCCTGGTGTCTGAGCCAGAACAAGGCGGAAGGGAAGCCTCAGATGGAAGGGTATGCGG
>WNGE01000084.1_pt1 | contig 103247 bp, 77 predicted proteins | sample 5400651 | NCBI WGS metagenome assembly WNGE01 (sample SAMN13153370, study PRJNA577476) | soil metagenome | isolation source: 60 cm soil or saprolite under grassland replicate 2 | place: USA:California | collected 2016-06-15 | reverse complement strand
ATGGGGAAAGGACAACCGAATAAAAAAAGCAATCAAGGGTTTGCATCGAGCAAATATCATCCGGACAAAAAACGAACTGCACAAAGCAGAGGAGGCAAAGCAAAAGTTGCAAAAGGGTTTGCGAAAATGAGTCCTGAGAAACGGCGTGAAGTTGCCCGTAAAGGCGGGTTAGCCTAAGTGAAAGAATTGTAAGAATTGTGTCCAGAAATTTCCTGATTGCGGTATCGGTTTTGACAACTGAACCGCTTTTTTTGTTGGCTTTGGTGTTGGTGTTTTCGTTAGTTTCGGGGTCATTGTTGGTGTCGTGGTCGGTGTGAGTGTTGCTGTTGGTCGTGGTGTATATTGCACTCTGGTAACGGTGGGTAGGGTCACTGTTGGAGCTGTGGTTTCTAGTGCCTGGATGTTACTTGTTGCTGCTCCGGCGTTAGTGTTGCACTCCGGATAATACGGGGCGCAGATTGCAGATAAAGGACTTCCGTCACAACACCCACAACCACACACACCGCCATGATGGGAACAACAACCGCTCCGCGCGTCTGCTGTGTGGATAGTCAGTATGAAGAGAAAAATAAGAAAAGATGCAAGGATGAGAAAGCGTTTCATACGTCCGGTTGATAATAAGTGGTAAGCGTAAGAATTGCAAGCAGTTAGTTTTTGTGAGGGTTTTCAGTCTGTGTTTTTTCTTCTAAATTCTCAAGCCGTCTTTCTTGCTTGTTGACTTTTTTCACGAGGGTTGTGTCTACTTGGTGAATAGCAATCCCTAATTGCGCTACTTGTTCCTTTGTTGCTAGCTCTGCTCTTAATTCTTCTTTCGCTTCGTCAATTCGCTTGCTGAGTCGGTCTTCACTCGCTTTGATCTCGGCTTTGATTTCTGCTTTCACAATTGTCTCTGTGGTTTTTGCTCTGGCATCAATGACGTTGCTCAGGGTTGCAACAAGTGATTTGAATTCATCGGGTTTCATAGAGATATGCTACGCAATTGTAGCAAGATCAGTGCTTGCCTGCAACTGGCGTTTTCTGCGCATCAAAGCTTTGTAGCTCTCCCGCTCTATTCGGTGTGCGCGTTCAATGACTTTTCTTCGTGCTGCACGTCTTGCTGCAACATCAGGGGAAAGAGTTTGTGTATGGGGAAAGGAATATGCGGTCATAAACTGAGGCTATTATACAAACATACTGGGGAAAGTCAACCAAGAAAGAAACATGCCGCTCTCCTGGGAGTAGGAAAGCAGCTAATGTATGTGGTATCATTTAGGAGAGTGAAGTAGCCTATGAATGGCAAATAGCCGTTCCTTTAGATCAGATGGTAAGCACCGTCAAAATCCATGTCGAGCACATTCTCGCCAAGCTTGGGGTCTCCGACCGTACCCAGGCTGCCGTCCGCGCCATCGAACTGGGCCTACTCCAAACCGCGTCTAAGGAGTGAAGACATCTGCTCACATGCTTCAGTCAGTTAAAAATAGGTCAGGTGGCCTATAGTATATTAATCACCTGGCAGATGGCTAAGGCTGTACGCTTCTCCTATACTTGATTTATGGCTGTCCTGCAAGGGGGGAGCTTCAGAACAGGACAATCATCTAGAAGTCGCTTCTACTGTACTACGTGGGAGGGATTTGAGCGTGCAGAGAGTAGGAGTGATTTCTTATGGCCGCTTCGTCTTGTATCCTACCCGCCCACTTTGCTACTGTCCACTCTACCCTCTAACTGCAGAGCCTTAGCAAATGGCTAACGAACATGCTGCCCACTGCCACTCAGCACCACTTTCCACACAAACGCTCACAGAAATTCTAGACACTCCTCAATATAGGTCACCTGGCCTATATTATACTAGCCACATGACAGATGTATTGCACCTCCCACCTCTTTTATACTCAAGCTATAGGGACTTAGTATAGTAGTTTTTACTATTTCGATTCATTTATCAAGAATAGTTACATATATTCAAATATGCTAACTCATGACGATGCATTTACAAACAAGCTTCTACTCATTATAATCATAAAGAATTTTGATGTAAGAAACAATATCTATACTTTCTTCCTGTGATATACTACTACATGAAACTATTCAGATCAGGGATTGCATAGACTGTTAGAATTGGGCTATGTCAACAGAAGAATGCATAGCAAAACTGGAAATTATGTTAAAATCAAATTTTATTTGTAAATTTTCTTTAAAAAACTTGATTTCGGATGATTCTATGAGATATACATTACTATGGGTTAATTATATACCCATTCTTGTTGGAATTGACGCAATGTGCAACGCACTTTCTAATGATTATTTCATCGGGGACTGCTATGGCTGTAAAGTTATGATATGCCCTTGTTATTTCTTATACCATTTAAAAAACACTTTCAGAGTACCTGAGTAGTTACCTAACAGATAGCATACAGGGATGTGTTAGGTAACTATACTTGGCGAGTTTACTATACGCAGAGATCATGAGGGGAACATATGCGTATTCCATCGGTATACGATGATCATTTGCTCTTGCTTAATACAGGAGAGAAGAAGCCTTCCTCTATACAAGTTGGCTCTGATGCCTGGTATGCCTGGCTCGCAAATGAGCAGAACAAGTCATTCTCATTCAGGAATGATCTGGGCACCTTTACTGCTCGACGTGAGCGACAGCGCAATGGCTGGTATTGGTATGCCTACCGTAGAAGCAAGGGAAAGCTTCACAAAGTCTATCTCGGCAGGACGGAAGAGTTGACGCTCGAACGGCTGAAAGTCGCAGCAGCAGCACTGCACGGACAGGGCAATCCTGGTAATACCTCAAAACCAAGTGAGCCTGGAGAAGATGCTTCTCGAATGCACGCAAACTCTAACGTCGATGAGGATGGTTTCACCCAGAGACAGAATCCCTCTACAGGGTATCCGGCGCGACCTGAACAAGCACTCGGCAGTTCGAGCGCATATTACTACAACCTTCCGATACAACCTACTCCACTCATTGGACGCGAACAGGAGGTGGAGGCGACCCGTGCTCTCCTGCAGCGCTCTCAGATGCGCATCCTGACCCTCACCGGGCCTGGTGGCGTCGGCAAGACCCGTTTGGGCTTGCAGATAGCAACTGACATGCAGGATGATTTCAGGGATGGAATCTGTTTCGTTCCGCTCGCCTCTATCAGTGATGCTGATTTAGTCATACCTGGCATTGCTCAGGTGCTCGGACTCACAGATGCCGGGGATCAGCCTCTGTCCGAGCGCCTGAAAGTCTATCTCCACAAAAAGCACATGCTGTTGCTGCTCGACAACTTTGAGCAGGTAGTGACGGCAGCCCCTGAGCTTTCGGAACTTATAGCGTTCTGCCCCGGTTTGAAGATTTTGGTGACAAGCCGCTCGGTATTACATATTCGCGGCGAACACGAATTCCCAGTGCCACCGCTCGCACTACCTGATACAAAGCATCTGCCTGAGAGCGAAACCCTGGCGCAGTATCCAGCAGTAGCGCTCTTCATTCAGTGTGCGCAGAACGTCAAGCATGATTTCAAGATCACGAACACCAACGCACCCATCATAGCAGAGATTTGCGCGCGCCTGGACGGGTTACCACTGGCGATCGAATTGGCAGCAGCTCGCCTCAAACTACTACCGCCACGGGCATTGCTAGCACGACTAGAGAAACGGCTACAGGTATTGACCAGTGAGACACGCGATGTACCTGCTCGGCAGCAAACGTTGCGCAACACCATCGCATGGAGTTATGATCTGCTGAATGCCCAGGAGCAGCGGCTCTTCCGGCGGCTCTCCGTCTTCGTGGGGAGCTGCAGGCTAGAAGCGGTGGAGGCGCTCTGCTCCGCTTTTGGCGACGTGACAGCACCTATATTAGACGCGGTGGCCTCCCTGGTGGACAAGAATCTCCTCATGCAGGTCGAGCAAGAAGGCGATGAGCCTCGCCTGCTGCAGCTCGATACAATCCGTGAATTTGGCCTTGAGTACCTGGCTGCGAGCGGGGAGTTGGAAATCGCCCGGCAGGCTCACGCTCAGTACTATTTAGCGCTAGCAGAAGAGGCGGAGCCAGAACTGTTTAGTACCAGGCAGGCAACGTGGCTGAATCGGCTGGAGCAGAAGTATGATAATTTTCGAGCGGCGCTGCTCTGGTTTTTGGAAGAGAAAGAGATAGAAGCAGCTCTGCGGCTAGGGAGTGCGCTGAGCAGGCTCTGGTTTATTCGTGGCTATCTGAGCGAGGGGCGGCATTGGCTGGAACGGGCACTCATGGAGAGCGAGGGAGTAGCAGCATCAGTACGGGCGAAAGCGCTCAATGCTGCAGGACAGCTTAGCGGCTTGCAGGGTCACTTTTCTCAGGCTGAGGCTCTATGCCAGGAGAGCCTCGCTCTGTTGCGAGACTCAGGAAACACTCGCCTCATGGTGCACTCCCTTTGGATACTGGGGCGGCTGGCCACAGAAAGGTGCGACTTTGCAGCAGCACGCATGCTGGGAGAAGAAGCACTGGCATTAGCAAGGGAGGCTCAAGACAATTGGAGCGTCGCTCTTTCGCTCCATCGCTTGGGGTCCACGGCTTTTTACCAGGGTGAGTACGACAGGGCCCGCTCAGTGCTGCAGGAAAGCCTGGCACTCTTCAAACAGAGCGAGGATGTCTATTTCGCTGTCGAGTTGCTCCGGTCCCTGATGGATGTATTCATTTCCCAGGGCGATGATGCACGAGCACAGGCACTCATCGAGGAGAGCCTCACGCTTTCAAGGGAGTTGGGCTTCAAATGGAACATCGCCTGGTCGCTTAGTACTTCGGGGCAAATAGCCCTCTATCAAGGAGATGTTGCTACAGCACGTTCCTTGCTAGAAGAGAGCCTGGCGCTACATAAGGAAGTTGGGGACCTGCAGGGCACTGCGAGATCATACTCCTTTTTAGCAAGGGTGGCAGCTTTGGAGAATGATCACACAGCAGCACGCGCGCTCTACGAGGAGAGCCTGGCAATCGCCAGGAAATTGGGCAACAGGTGGTTCATCGCCTTATATCTGGAAGGATTGGGGGAGGTGGTCGTAAACCAGGGAGAGCCAGCATGGGCGGTACGGCTCTGGGGTGTGGCAGATACTCTACGCAAAGCCATTGGGGCACCCATGCCAACCGTTGAGCGTGCCAGGTACGAGAGCATACTATCGACAGTACGCACCCAACTCGGTGAGGAGGCCTTTGCCATGACATGGATGGAGGGGCAAAACATGACGCCAGAGCAAGCCCTGGCAGCACAAGGTCCCGCAGCCATCGCGAAGCAAGCGAACATGGTCTCGCAATCGAAAGCCACAGATACATCGTCATCCACTCTTCCTGCCGGACTCACGAAACGAGAAGCTGAGGTGCTACGTTTGATTGCGAGGGGACTGTCAAACGCTCAAATCGCCGAACAGCTCGTAATTAGTCCCGTCACCGTCAATTCCTACCTGCGCTCTATCTACGACAAATTAGGAGTCTCCTCACGTACCAGTGCCATGCGGTACGCCTTTGATCACAACCTCATCTAAGGCTTTTAAGTAAGGTCCAGCCAGCCCTGTCATGCTGAGCGCAGCGAAGCATCTCTGTGCCTTTGCGACAGATGCTTCGCTGCGCTCAGCATGACACAGTTAGGCAACTTAGGGTGTTGCGTAAAGTCCATAGGAACCATCTAGTCAATTCTAACGGGTACCTCTCAGAAAGCACCGTTACTGAATTACCTTATTTTTGACGATGCGTTTCCTTACATAAGTTGATGCATTATCACACACTATGGCACATCTTGAAGTGTATTTGAACTTACATTGTGCTCTCAAGATAAGCAGCTACTTATTTAAAGAGTGTGAGGTCAATCAAAGTTTGAGCAGTTATCGTGGGGGAAAAATCGTAGTCGATTTTGATAATTCAGCTAGAAGATGAGTTTACATAGCCTGGCCTACTAGTCTTATTCACTCTTTCAATTTCGACCACTGGCTGCAATTGTCCAGCTCCCACTAAATTTGCATCAGGACCAGCATCTTCGACGAAGTGCGAAATGGATTTACTTGATACTCGCAGCAATACTCTCACACTCAGCATAATCAACATGGAACTTGCTCGTGCGTGAATAGCTGCCGGGTTCACGACGCAAATACGCAACAATCTGCGCTCAGACAGGGGGGAGGAACGCAGGAACTCGCGGGATCTTTTGAACTTATTTTCCTCTACTCTATGCTCTTTGGATGGACTTTTTCTACGAGGCCTTGGAAAGTTGAAACATGTTAAAAAATTTTAAGAAACACCTGGTGCCTTTGCACAATATGCAGTCTCAGATACAGCAAAATGGTCACTATTCAACATCGAAGGTGTTTCCATCCAATGGGTCATCGCAATTTAAAGTGCCGACAACACCTTTTCCCAGCATACAACCTACCGTTGTTGATCCACGCATACACGAAAGTGTGGAACAATACGCTCAATGGTTACTACTCAACAACAATTTGTCGGCCTCTCCGCAAGAGATTCAGGCATATCAGGATGCAGGTCTGGAGCTTAAAAGTTTGGGTAAACGCGAAGTTTGTACCTTCGCGCCATTTCAGGAACATACCTCCGCACTGCAAGTAATTACCTCAAGCCAGCTTGCCATTGTAGCAATTCTGGGGATTTGCTGGATGGTAGGTTTCTTTTTCTTACATCTTGCTATATTTACCATTGCATTAAGCATAATCACACTGCTCTACATCTGTGGATTTATAATCAGCGGCATCCTGGCAACAAAGTCATTCATCAGTAGTAACTTTGGAGAAAAGATTGATGAGGAGATCATTATTGCCCTGGACCAGCGAGCCGTCGAGTGGCCAACCTACACCATTCTTTGTCCTCTGTATAAAGAAGTAGCTATCGTGCCCCAATTTGTTGAGGCTATGAAGGCGCTGAATTATCCAATGGACAAGCTTCAAGTGCTCTTCCTCACAGAGGAAAATGATAATGAAACGCGAGCTGCGTTATATCGTATGCATCTTTCTCCAGGTTTTACCATTCTGACGATTCCCAAAGGCACCCCACAAACGAAGCCTCGCGCATGTAATTTTGGATTGCTCCAGGCAAAGGGCCAGTTCATTGTGATTTTCGATGCTGAGGACAAACCAGAGCCCTACCAGTTGAAGAAAGCTGTTCTTGCCTTCGCTAATCATGGACCAGAAGTAGCTTGTGTACAGGCTAAACTCAACTGTTATAATACTGAACAGAACCTTCTGACACGTTGGTTCACAGCGGAATACAGCACCTGGTTCGATCTCGTGCTGCCAGGCCTGCAGCGTAGCGGCTTTTCCCTGCCTCTCGGAGGAACATCCAATCATTTTCGCACAGAAGTATTACGTGCACTAGGAGGTTGGGATGCCTTCAACGTGACAGAAGACTGCGAGTTAGGCTTACGTATCTCCCAGTATGGCCTGAAAACGGCGGTACTTGATAGCACAACCTATGAAGAGGCACCATCTCGCTTCAAAAGCTGGCTCTTTCAGCGTTCGCGCTGGATCAAAGGCTATCTCCAAACCTACCTTGTGCATATGCGACATCCTCTGCAAACACTTGAGAATGGGCAGTGGCGCAAGTTTTTCTCGCTGCAACTCATCGTGGGTGCCAGGACGTTTGTCCTGTTTTTCAATCCTTTCATGTGGGTGTTGACCCTCCTCTATATTCTGTACCATCCAGTACAGCTTTACAGTATCCTTTTCCCCCGTCCTATCCTGTATGTGGGTGCCTTTTGTCTCATCTTTGGCAATTTTTTTTACATCTACATTCATATGCTTGGATGTTTACCGCGTAAAGACTATCACCTCATTAAATGGGTTTTGCTCAGCCCCCTTTACTGGGCAATGATGAGTGCCTCAGCTTATATAGCTCTCTATCAACTCATTGTGAAGCCGCATTATTGGGAGAAGACCCAGCACGGTCATCACTTGGCACCATCAAGAAAAGCGCAAACCCGTGCAGTATCGCCAACTTTAGAGCTGGAAGGACATGCTGTTGTTGCCTCTATACCGACCACGCGCATCTTTGCCATTACCAATGGGAGAGTTTTCAAACATGTAGCGCCCTCAAATGATCTTGAGACGATAAAGCAGAAAGTGGCAGCTCTTCGAAGTACACTCTCCACTCAGTCAGGACAAAGCAAAGCCCGCTGGCAGGTACATTTGCCACGTCTTCCGGATCGCTGGCTGCTTATGACACTGATAATAGCAATCATAGCAAGTATTGGCTCAACAATCTACGTGTTCCAGCACCATATGACACTGAGTGATGGAGATGCGATGTCACATCTGCTCTTTGGAAGAATGCTCTATGATAATGCGACACCAGGATTTGCACAGTTAGGGGGTGTCTGGCTACCACTTCCTCATCTTCTGATTGCGCTCTTTGCCTGGAATGACTATCTCTGGACAACAGGACTTGCCGGAAGCATTGTGAGTATGGGCTGCTATCTTGGCACGAGTGTTTATGTATTTCTGGCCATACGCCGGTTGACGCAGAACAGTTGTGCAGGCTTTATGGGGTCACTTGTATTTTTACTAAATCCAAATGTCCTCTACCTTCAAGCGACACCGCTTACCGAGCCATTATGCTGGTTCACATTGACAGCTTCGTGCTACTATTTGCTGGCATGGATACAAGAAGAGAAACAGCGCTATCTTCTGATTGGGGCCGCAAGTACGTTCTTTGCAACCCTAACCCGCTATGATGGCTGGTCGGTTTTTGTGCTTTTTCTTGTTGTTATTCCTCTTGTAGGGTTACTCAAGCGCTATCCCAGGCAGAAGATTGAAGGCCTGGTTCTTCAGTTTGGAGTGCTTGGAGGGCTGGGTATTTTACTGTGGCTAGTTTGGAATAAAGTGATCTTCGGTGATTTTCTCTACTTTCAGCATTCAGAATATGGCTTCCAGTCGCATGCAGAGATTGTGGCAGTTGCCCCGTTCTTTCGCCATCATCTTCTGACTGATATCACCTATTATGGTATGGCTGCCACAGAGACGATTGGGACTGTTCTCACCACGCTTGCCGTGGTTGGACTCATTCTCTTTCTTATAAGACGCATAATAGGAAGAAATATGACCTCTATTATTGCCGCGCTTATTTTCTTAGTACCATTTGCCTTCTATGTGCTAGCTCTTTTTTTGGGTCAGACAAGAGTACTTGACCCTAAGACACCTTTTTACCTCTCTGGTATTATTCCAATTACAGCAAATCTGCTTAGTAGTCGGTACGCGTCAGAAGTAGTAGCACCAGCAGCCATCTTTGTCGGTTTATTGGTACCACGAGGGATGCAGCAGTTCCATATACCTGGTATCTGGATAGTAAGAATAGGTCTATTACTTATTATTATTGCTCAGTCAGTCTGGATAATGTATGGTGGAGTAATATCATTAATGGCAGATATGCGCCCATCCTGCATTACCTCGTACTCAATTAGTGTTTACTTAAACCAGCATTACGATAGGGGCTATATTCTACAAACCAATGCCCCATTTCACCTTTCTGAGTCGGAATCCGGTATCCACTTCAGCAATGTTATCTATGAGGGAAACGATGTTCTCTGGCAGCGGGCACTTCAGGATCCGGCAGACTCAGTTGACTGGGTCGTCATGCAACCAGGGGATAGAGTTGCAAAAGCGATTGCTCAGAATGATCCTGCATTTTCATCACAATTTACACTCGTTGCTTCAGCATTAGATGGGTTAAGCCTCTATCATAAAAATGGTTTACCACCGCTACCCACACGTCCACTATCATCCTACCTTGCAGGTGAGCGGCAAGTCTGCGGAGCCAAGACTTCTGGACAAGTACTACCTACCACTGCTACCGTAGGAACCAACTTGGGAAATCTAGCAAAGGCCTATGCTGGCCTTCTGTACAACATACCGCTAGACCTGAAGACAAGAATGTCCCTCAAAATAATTCAACAGAACCAAAGCAATATTCGTGGCGACTTCAATAGCTTTCAAGTAAACGAACCTTTCAGCGGGACGATCGATGCGCAGAGGCATATTCAGTTCACGGTTACAGAGAATAGGGGGCAAGTAATTCTCTCTTTTGATGGGTCAGTGCATTCAGATGGCACCCTCGCGGGAAATTACTGCGGCCTGGACCAGAAGAGCCAATGTGCTGGTGAGTATGGGCTTTGGAGCGTTGTTCCCTTATCAGGAGGAGGCTCAAGATGATCCAAGAGAACCTGCTACCAAGCATTCACATCATTATCGAGATGCCAACCAGTTCTGCGATTTGTCAGTTCTAAACACTAATAGTGAAGAAAAAGGAAAGAAGAGATGTTAATTGCCAGAGCGCCAATGCGGATTAGCTTCGGAGGTGGAGGAACAGACCTTGAAGCGTACTACGCCAGGTACGGTGGGTTAGTGATCAGCACCACGATCAATAAGTATTTTTATGCCATCATCACCACGGATGAGCTTGATGACCTGCAAGTCATTTCAGCGGATTATCGTTCGCTCTTCCGCCACTCAACATATAACGATCTTTTCTGGAATGGGGACTTAGCGCTCCCGAAAGCCATTTTGCACCACTTTGGCATTCGACGAGGAATTAACCTGTTCGTTGCTAGCGAAGTACCACCCGGCACAGGGTTAGGATCATCGAGTGCTGCCACCGTCACCCTGGTGCGAGCTATCTCAACTTTACTGGAACAACCGATGACGAAGCAGCAAGTAGCAGAGCTGGCTTCCTTTATCGAAATTACCAAGATGGAGATGCCCATTGGGAAGCAAGACCAGTATGCTTCGTCCTTCGGTGGGCTGAACACGATCACCTTCACCAGCGAGGGCGTGACCATCGAGCCGATGAGGATTGCTTCCGATGTCAGGCAAACGTTGGAGCGCCGGTTAATGCTCTTCTTCACAGGCAGCTCACGTGAGTCTACCTCTATTCTAAAACACCAGCAGAAAGCAACACAGAATCATGATGAAGCGGTTCTCAACGCCTTGCATACTATCAAACAGATCGCCGTTGACGTTCAGGTTTGTCTGAAGCAGGGAAACCTGGATGAGTTTGCTCGCCTGCTGCATTATTCCTGGCAGGAGAAGCGACGGCTGGCACCCGGTCTCTCGACCAGCTTTATCGATAGGTGTTATGGGCTCGCCCTGGAACATGGAGCTGTGGGCGGAAAGATCACCGGGGCAGGCGGCGGCGGCTTCCTTATGCTCTACTGCCACGAGCAGGCGCAAGATGCCGTTACCGCAGCGCTTGAAGAGCAAGGGTTGAAACGTATGAGCTTCCGTTTTGACCAGCAAGGAGCAAAGGTGCTGCTGAACGTGGCAAGTCTCGATAACGTCTGGGTAGCACCTTACGCAGAGCCTGCATTGAAATCATAACAGAGCAGATAAGAGTGATTGTTCAACCAGGGAAGAAAGGGAGACAAGGCAGTGGAAGTCATCAGTAGCTATTTTGCAGAGCTTCAGCAGATGATCTCATCCATCTCGCTCTCACATCTTCAGGCGATTTTGCGATTGCTCGAAGAGGCTTACCGCACCGGGCATCGCATTTTCATTATGGGCAACGGCGGGAGCGCAGCAACAGCCTCGCATTTTGCCCTCGATCTCGCCAAAAATACCATTATGCCAGGCGTACCACGCTTGAAGGCCATTTCGTTGACAGACCACGTCCCCTTAATCACGGCCTGGAGCAATGATACTGCCTACGAACACGTCTTTGCGGAGCAACTTGCTAATATGATCGAGCCAGGTGATGTGGCCATTGGCATTAGTGCAAGTGGCAACTCGCCTAATGTGATCAATGCACTCTGTCTTACCAAGCAGCTCGGTGGTGTGACAATCGGCCTGTTAGGAGCAGAAGGTGGCAAGATCAAAGACATCGTAGATGCCTATGTGCTTGCTCCGGGTCAGAATATCGAGCAAGAAGAAGACGCTCATTTGATTCTGGCACATATCATCACACGTCACATGCGAGCAATAGTGCATCAAGTAGAAAGGCATGCGGCTCTTGCTCTCGCCGTCTGATAGGAGGCTTCCCATGTTGACGATATTTCTTGATCGGGATGGAGTAATCAATGAAAACCGATCAGATTATGTAAAAAGTTGGGGCGAGTTTTGCTTTTTAGCGGGATCAAAAGAAGCAATTGCCATGCTCACAAATGCTGGCCACCGGATAATTGTTTGCACGAACCAGGCTGGAGTAGCACGTGGGCATTTGTCACTAGAAACTGTTGAGGAAATTCATCGTCGCATGGTAGCTGAGATTGCTCAGGCTGGTGGCATAATAGAACGGGTCTATTACTGTCCACATGGCAAAGACGAGAACTGCTCCTGCCGTAAACCTCGACCAGGGATGTTGTTGCGCTCACGTGATGAGTTGGGCATTGACATGAATGATGCCCTATTTATTGGTGACAGTATCAGTGACATACAGGCTGCTCTCGCAGCAGGTGTACATCCAATTCTAGTACTCACCGGCTTAGGCATGGAGCATCTGCGTGAACACTACCAGGAAGCTGATGGACCATTTCATATTGCTGAGAGCCTGAAGAATACGGCAGAGATCATTCTACAAGGTGACCTTTTGGCCTGTCCCACTTCATGTGGACGGACTTTCGCTAGAGCTCTCCTGACTTCTCCCCCTTCGCTCACTATTACCCGGCAAGTGCAGGCAAAAGCTCTACCATCGTTGCACTGTCAGAGGCTCCCGGTCTCTAAAAGTGCTATTTTGCGGTCGATTTAACTGTTCTAGACGCTCATATAGATGAGTTTATAAGGTTGTGTGAAAAGTGTAAACCAGAAAAGAGGTGAAAGGAGTAGGAAGAGCATTAGACCCAAACTGTCAGGAGGTGGCAGATGAGGGATCAGGTGGAGGCCGGTAATGGCTGCTTTGTACATGCGTTCTGCTGTAGTTGTTGATCTTAGCAAGAAAAATCCAACCAATGATTTTGGGAAAGAGTAACCAGATGAAGAAAATCAGCATAGTTATACCTGCTTTGAACGAAGAAACAGGTATTGGCCCTGTCCTGCGAGAGATTCCCATTTCCACTATCAAACAAATGGGATATGAAACTGAAATTTTAGTCGTTGATAATGGATCAACCGATAGAACGCCTCATATTGCGAGAGAACATGGGGCAACGGTTATATTACAGCCAATTCGAGGGTATGGTAATGCGTATAAAGCAGGGTTTGCTAACGCATCAGGTGATATTATAGCGGCGGGAGATGCTGATTTGACCTATCCATTTTCAATACTTCCATTTCTTATTAAGAAAATGGAGCAAGAGGAATTAGAGTTTGTGAATACCGATCGCTTAACTGATCTTGATAAAAGCGTTATGAGCATTTCCCATCGATTGGGAAATTCGATGCTCACACAAGTTATCAAACTGCTCTTTGGTTGGCCCTTTAAGGATTCACAATCGGGTATGTGGGTGTTTAAAAGAGAGATTTGGTCAAAACTAAATGTACAATCCCCTGGCTGGCCTTTTTCACAAGAATTGAAAATTGAGGCATATATAAGAGGTTTTAAATGTGCGGAAGTTCCCATTGCTTTTCGTGCACGGGCAGGAGAAGTAAAGCTGCATGCTATTCGAGGTGCTATTGCCGATATCTCCCATTTATTTAGAAAACGGCTCCAAGTGGCCCTTGACTACAAAAAAATCGAAAGAAGTGAGCAAGAGAACCTCCTTTTAGAACCAGATCCTGCTCAACGAGCCTTATGAGAAGGCCCTCTTGTATTTTTTCGTCAAAAACTACCGAAAGGCCAAATAAGCTCCTGGTTTCGCCGTGAGTAGAGGTGAAAGTGGGAGGAAAAGGGAAGGAAATTTGTTAACCACTAGGTGTTGCCGGTTTTGGTTGCCTCATGCAGCGTATCCAGGTGGCGATTGACTATGCCGGTTAAATCAGCGGCGCTGACTTCCGGCCAATACCCCGTTCTCAGTCAGGGACGGTTCTGTATCAAGCAGATTGGCCAAGTGGAATGAACATACGGTTGAGGGAATGATATTGTCTAACGTATGTCGATAAGAAGGATAATTTGATGAATAATAATGTACAGCTAAAAAAAATTATTCTCGTTTCTGCTATGGATGACTCCCAACCCGAAGCCATAGCAAGGAAAAAAGCGGAACTCCTTCAACAGCCTGAGGAGAAAAAGACTCATACACAAGAAGAGCCAGAAATTACGCGTGAACAACTGGCGCTGGGGAAACGTCTACTGAATTGGCGCACGCTTGTTCCTCTGCTTATTGTCATTGTCGCATTCGTCTACTTTGCACAAAAACAACATATCGATCCACAACAAATCAGGATAGAGATTAGCCATGCGAATATGCTCTTTTTTCTCGCGGCCTTTGTCATTTTCTACCTCTCGTTTCCTCTTCGAGGATGGCGCTGGCGCATCTTACTGCAGAATGTTGGCTTTACACAAGCCAATGGTGTTCACCTGCCAAATTTCTGGAAGCTGGTCGAGATTATCTACATCTCCTTCTTCACGAATACGATTGTACCTGCTAAGCTGGGAGACCTCTACCGTGCCTACCTCCTACGCCAGAATATTGGTGTTTCGACAACTCGCAGCTTTGGTACGGTACTGGCAGAGCGCCTGCTGGACCTGATCGTCCTGTTGTTGCTCTTTATACCTGCAGTCATCGTGAGTCTGCATGAGAATTTACCCTGGCAGTTGCGCTTGGGCTTAGAAGTCACTTTAGCTGCAGTGGTTGTGGGTATCATTGGCCTGTTTGTGCTCCGCCAGGTGCGTGAACCTATCGCGAAGCTCGTGCCCCAGCGCTTCCGTCATCACTACTACCATTTTCAGGAAGGAACCCTTGGCTCGTTCCGTCGCATTCCGACCCTCACCGGCTTGACCATAGGAGTGTGGCTCTGTGAAGCCTTGCGGTTCTTGTTCATTGTCATGGCGCTCAAGCTGATCCCCGGTGATCCAGTACATATTCTCGCGGCTGCAATCACCATTGGGCTCGGTGCGGCGCTATTGATAGGGATTCCCGCAACCGGTGGCGGCGTGGGTCTCGTCGAAACTGGCATGCTAGCAATGATTACATTGTTCTCTCATGGTCCAAGTCTCGCGGCGGCAGCGATTCTGCTCGACCGCACTCTCAGCCTGTTCAGCATCATGGTGATTGGCTTTGTGGTCTTTATCCTTGCGTTCGGGAGGCAAGCAGCAAAACAGCCAGAGCAATCAGCTATCCTCTCTCTAAGGGGGCCCGCTGAATTAAAGTATCCAGAAGAACGTGATAAGCTGGGTGGATGAAGAAGCTCTTAGTAGAAAAGATGAGAAAAAAAGGAGATTGCCAGTTGTGTCTGATCCCTCAATATATATAATTGGTTCTGGGCCAGCCAGTATTTCATGTGCACAAGCACTTGTCGACGATGGATATCCGGTTGTAATCCTAGATGCAGGCATCGAGCTAGAGGCTGAACAGCAACAGGCCGTTGCTGCTCTGCTTGCCTCCCCAAATTGGGATGAAGCTGCACTTGCTCCTTTAAAAGCAGGTGCTCATGCAACAGTTAATGGTATTCCCGTCAAAAAGCTATTTGGTTCGGATTATCCCTACCGTGAAGTGCTTGCACATCTTTCTGTGCAAGCTAATCAGGTAACAACTTTTGCCTCATTTGCTAAGGGGGGGCTGAGTAACGTCTGGGGAGCGGCAGTGCTTCCCTACCGTGCTGAAGATATTGCTGACTGGCCAATTACGACTGTAGAGCTTGAGCCGTATTACAAGGCGGTTTTTGATTTTATGCCCTTGGCGGCTGCACACGATGATTTGATGGAGATGTTCCCCTTTCACAGCGATACTTACCAGCCGTTAACTCCAAGCTGGCAAGCGAAACGATTACTTCAACATCTCAACAAACACCGAGCGCATTTGCGCGCTAAGGGTTTTACCTATGGTGCATCCCGTTTAGCGTTGCAGGCGCAACCGCGCGAAGAACAAAAAGGCTGCATATATTGCGGGTTATGTATGTATGGATGCCCTCATAACGCAATCTACTCGGCAGCACAGACACTTAATCACTTGGTGCATAAGAAGCAAGTCAGTTATGTAAAAAATGTAGTTGTGGACCGTGTCGAAGAGGCCGGCGAGACGGTGCGAATCCATGCACATGACCGGTTAAGCGGTGCGTCACAAACGTTTGATGCTGCTCGCGTGTTCCTTGGTAGTGGTGTCTTACCTACGGCAAAAATACTCTTGAAGTCGCTTCAGCAACCGGGGGCAACACTTACAATGCGTGATTCGCAATATTTTCTCTTGCCGCTGTTAGGATTTCATGGTGCTTATTACTCCTCGCAAGTGAACTTGCATACACTCTCGCAAGTGTTCATTGAGATTGTGGACCAAGCACTCGGGAACTATCCAGTGCATTTGCAAATATATACGTATAACGAGCTCTATACTCAGGCATTGAAGCATTTACTTGGTAAGGCGTATTCATTCTTGCAGTATCCTGCGAATCTTCTACTTGATCGTCTTATGGTGACACAGGGATACTTACATTCTGATATATCAGAATCTGCTGTGATTTCTTTGCAGGGTAACACTTTAGCTGTAGAAAGGAAGGTGAATCCAGTAGCAACGAAGACCGTGCGCACGGTTGTGAAAAAGCTCTATCGCAATGCTTTATCGCTCGGTTTTGTGCCATTGTCACCATTGCTCAAAATTGGTAACCCCGGTCATGGTACCCACTCCGGGGGCACTTTCCCCATGCGGCATAATCCGGAAAATTTTGAGACTGATATCTATGGACGCCCAGTTGGATTACGGCGGGTTCATATCGTAGATGCAAGCGTATTGCCGAGTATTCCGTCGACGACAATCACACTCACTGTTATGGCGAATGCCTACCGTATTGGCAAGGAGTGGCATCATGGCGCCTGATGTTTTAAGTCGCTGTGCAATAACGGGTACCACTGGTTATATTGGCGGTTACCTGTCACGTTATCTGCAAGACCGAGGAATGCAAATTATAGAATTGAGAAGGACTGCATCAGGAGAAGCACTTTCAGGAAATGTGGTTCCATTTACACTTGGTCAAACTGTTTCGCCAAGTGTTTTTGATGATGTGGATATACTCATCCATTGCGCCTATGATTTTACGGTGAATAGATGGGATGATATAAAGCGGAGAAATGTTGATGGGACTTTACAACTTTTTGAGGCCGCAGCGATAATGGGTGTAAAAAATATGCTCTTTATTTCGTCGATAAGTTCATTTGCTGGCTGCCGCTCGCTCTACGGCAAAGCGAAATTTCTGGTGGAACAGGCGGGAGAGAGGCTAGGAGTACGTTCAATTCGACCAGGGTTGGTCTTTGATAATGCTGAACCAAGAGGTATTGTTGGTGCACTGAATAGCTTGATAACACGCACAACCCTCATTCCACTTATCGGGAACGGCGAGCAGATTTTATATCCGTGTCATATAGATGACCTTGCGTACATGATGTATGTGCTTTGCACAAGCGCTGATCGCGCAGAGCTACCGCAAGTAATCACAGCAGCATCGCAGGCAGGGCTCACGTTCAGGGAAATTCTGCTGCGTTTGGCTGCCGCCAAGGGCAAGCAGATTCACTTTTTTCCTGTCCCTTACAACTTTGCGCTCTTTGGTTTGCATACACTCGAAAGGATCGGCGTAAAATCGCGTTTGCGTAGTGATAGCCTGATAAGTCTTCTGAACCAAAATACGCAGTTAGATTTTAGCGGATTAGATATGCTTAAGAGCCAGGGATGCCTTTTTCGCGAATTTTTGGGCCAAAATGAAGGCACTCTCCCACACAGGTGGTAGCATACCTGAGCTGACACACAACCATACAAGATCTATACGCGCTGTATTACTCCTTCTGGCATTCATGCGTACAGGCAGTCAGAAGTAAAATTCACAAGCACTATGGATAATATGAAGATGAAACAGTTTCTCATCTCTTACAGAAAAATACTTATAATTCTTGCCGCTGCACTTCTTGCAATCGGAATACCATTGCTGATTACCATTTATCAGCATGCACAAGAAACAAGGGATGTCAATATTACAACAGTAAACTTTAACGTGAAATCTGCTCATGCCTGGTATAACAGAAGTTATCTTTACCGCAAGCAAATCACTATTGATCACACGAAGGTGAACGGCTCGTCGGATTTAACTGATTTCCCAGTACTCATCAGCGAAGCTTCTGATGCTGATTTAAAAACGCAAGCAAATGGCGGGAAAGTTCATAATTCTAATGGTTACGATATCATCTTTGTTGTCGGCGATGATACCACCAAGCTTGATCATGAGATTGAAAAGTATGTTGCTACCACTGGGGAAATTGAAATGTGGGTGAGGATTCCAACTCTTAGCCATACAGTGGATACGGTTATCTATATGTATTACGGTAACAATTTGATTACGAGCAGTCAGGAGAATAGGACCGGGACCTGGAACAGTAATTACGCAGGTGTCTGGCACTTGAAGGAGACCAGTGGGACGCAGTACGACTCAACCAGCAACGGAAATAATTCTTCAACAGTGAGCGTTATAACGCAAGGATCAGCAACAGGGCAAATCGATGGAGCAGATCAATTCAATGGTTCAAGTGACTATGTACAAGTGAACGGGCTCATAGGTAGTCCGAGCTCAGTAACGCTTTCCGTGTGGGCAAACTTGAACAGCGGCGCAGGTTATGGCGAGGTCATTTCTCTGGGTGATCATGTCGTACTACGTGTCGGTGCCGGTAGTAACGGAGCGGAAGGAATTTATAATGATGGCAGCAAATGGCAAACTACGGCTTCGAATACGTCTTATGCCGAAACAGGCTTCCATTATTTTACCTTTGTGGTTGACAGCGTCAATCATACCCAGGCAATTTACGTTGACGGTATCCAAAAAGCCCAAACCAATCATACCGGAGCTATTTCGTATTCAGGTCTGGGATCAAATACATTGTTCGGAAGGAATGGTGAAGCGAACTCTTTTTATTTCAATGGTGTTATCGATGAGCCGAGGGTTTCCAGTTCTGCTCGTTATGCCAACTGGATTGCAACTGAGTACACCAATCAAAATTCTCCCTCAACCTTTTATACTATCGCTTCACAGGAGCAAACATCAATAACTTACATTACTGCCAATGGCAGTAATTTCTATCTGAACGGCCATCCGATTAAACTGATTGGCTTCAATACTGGTTTTATGACAACCCATTCTTTCGGCTGTGGTCAAGTCTATTCCGATGCTGATATTGATACAGCTTTTTCTCAATTACATGCCCATGGTGCCTCCGTTGTTCGAATCTGGCCGTTCCAGCCATATACGAATAGCGGCACGTATTTGGACCGGGTCAATTATCTTCTCACGGAAGCGCAAAAATATAATATCTATTTAGTTTTTGATCTTGATAGCCAATGGTCGTACTGCACTGGCGGAGGAGATAAACCTGTCAGTTGGTACCAATCAGGCTATTTGTCTCCCTATGGCACCAACCCTCTCTCCTATAAAGACTATGTAGGACAACTGGTGAGTTTATACAAAAACCAGCCGAATATTCTGATGTGGGAGCTTGTAGGGGAACCTCAAACAAAAAACGATGATGGTTCCTGCAATTTTGATGCTTTATATAATTTTGCTTCTGGCATGTCTGATTATGTTAAATCTGTTGACCCAAATCATCTGATTGGGCTTGGAGCGGAAGATATCACTTGCGTTACGGGTGCTAATTATATCAAGATGCATAGTTTACCCCATCTTGATGTACTTGAGGATGATGACTATGGCAATCCGACAGTTCCCTTTCCTGGTAGTTCTCTAGCACAATCCGCTATTTCGGTTCGTATGTGGGCGCAGGATCAGAATTGGGGGTGGATTAGGTTAAGTGATTTTCAAAATACGACTATCGGTGATTGGACAACCGTAACCGGAAATCTCCCGCGATCAGCAGTCACTCCGTTGCGTAACATTGGTATCACTTTTTATAATTATCCCGCCTGGAAAGGAAAAGTATACTTAGACAACCTGAAAATTGGTGGAACTACCTACTCGTTTGAAGATGGAACCACGCAAGGCTGGACAGCCGAAAGCAAAATATTCTCAAGCGGGACAAGCGTGATTGGACCAGCGCTTGATGGCACCCATTCCTTTGCCGCGACCTTTAATGGCACATCAGGCAGCGCGTCGGTAATGCTTTCCCATCCTCCGGGGAACCCGGGCGATCAAGTAATTATGCATATTTATACGCCAGCCAATGTTCCTGTCGGACGAACGGTCGCAGCAGATTTACAAGTAGCAAAAGATCTCAACAAGCCGTATATGGTTGTTGAATCGGGTATCTATAGCCATTGCAATGATGCTTTCTGCTATACTGAAAATCAGCGCGCGGATTATTTTAATGCCAAAATGAATGCCTTCTTTAGCAATGGAGGATCTGCGTATTTGATTTGGTCTTATGTCTATAATCATACTCCAACTGATATGGATATTGACTATTCAGATCCCTTAAACAACATGCTTCTCTCTATTGCGTCATCATTGAATGCAGGTGCTGGACCAGAAGTTCCCGAAAATCTCTTGCTGCTGCTTCCTGTTTTTCTGGCATTTCCCAAAGCAAAACTAAAGTATCCCTCTTGTCTAGACAAGGGGGATATTATACGCCACGCAGTATCTACTATCAATATCAGGCATTAGACGATCATGAACTGCGAGCGGCCCTTCAACGGCTTGCAGGCCAGTGGCCGAGGTATGGATCACGGCGCTTAACAGCACACTTACAGCGAGAGGAGGAATTTGCTTTACGTCAGCAGCTTACTGTGCGCTCCTCCCCCCATCAATCGCCACCACCTGCCCCGTAATATAACTCGCACCTTCCGACGCCAAAAACAGCACCGTAGGAGCAAGTTCTCCTGGGTGACCAATGCGGCCCAAAGGCGCGACTGGAGCGTTAGCCGCTTCTGCACGCTGGACAAGAACCTCAGACATGCGCGTGCGAAATAGCCCTGGCGCAATCGCATTCACACGAATACCTCGAGCAGCCCACTCAATAGCCAATGCTCGTGTCAGGTTGATCACCGCAGCTTTACTGGCATTGTAACCAACAGTATTAAGCTGCCCGCCTCTCAGACCTGCAATGGAGGCAACATTTACAATTGCACCTTTATTGCGTTCCAGCATATGTCTCCCAACTGCCTGAGACATGAGAAACGTTCCGGTGATATTAGCATCGATGACCTGCTTCCAGCGATCTAAGGGCATCGTCTCAGCGGGAGCACCCCACGTTAAGCCTGCATTATTTACAAGCACGTCAATCTTGCTATTATTTTGAAGCGTCTTCTGCACCAATAACTCAACTGAGTTGGCATCGGCGACATCACATGTCATGGCATCAACGGCTATACCCTGGTCTTTCAGAAAGTTTTCAGCCTCTTTGAGCCACTGCTCTCGGCGAGCGGTAATTACTACTTTTGCACCTGCCTGCCCAAATGCATGTGCTATCTCCAACCCCAACCCACGCGAACCTCCCGTCACCACGACAACTTCCCCTTTAAAATCAAAGCTAACAGTACCCATCGATGCCTCCTAAATTCTTTCTGTCCAGCTTGTCGCCTACAAGAAGCAATGTTATGATGATATCATAAATAGTTCCCTTTTATATCACAACTATATACGTTACACAACAGGAGTTTGATATAGTTACTAATCAGGTTACGCCCACATTTCAGATGGGCAAAGACGATGAACGCCGGCTGAAGAACCTCCCCTGGCATGTTCCTTTGGAAGAATGGCCAGAGCACGGGGTTATCTCGCTTGCCATCCGTCGAGGCGAGTCACGTCACCCGGTGATCTTTGTAGAGTGTGAAGGCGCGCGCTACGCCATCAAAGAGACCACTCCCTACATGGCAGAGCGTGAAATAAAAAACCTGCGCGAGATTGAAAATCGTGGCATCCCTGTACTCAGCGCTGTTGGGAGCGTTACAGTAGCAACACCACCTATTTTAATCGAGGAACACGGTCCAGGTGAACTCCCTCAATACACGAGCGGAGATCGAGGCTACACAGTAACCAGGCTTACTCCGCGCGTTATACCACATTCATTGCTCTTTCGACTGCCATTTGCAAAGCGCACGAAACGGCGTCTTCTGGGAGCAGTGGCCGTGCTGCTTGTCGAGTTACACGAACATGGTGTGTACTGGGGTGACCCATCCCTGGCAAATGTTTTGATTCGCATTGATGGTCGACATATCATGGCAATTATGGCTGATGCAGAGACGGCAGAACTTTTTACTGAACCGGTAAGCGAGGGACTACGCGAACAGGACATAGCATCATTTGGTGAGTCATTAATCTGGCAAGCTGAAGACCTGCGCCAGGCTCGCGATTTACCTGAAGAAGAGACTGTGGTGGACGATAATGATTTTCGTTATTTTGTACGACGCTATCATTGGCTACGTCGAGAACATATGCAATTAATTACCTCTCCATCTTTTAGCACACTTTACCAGGTAAATCGCTTTATAGAAAGCCTGAATCAGTGGGGCTACTCATTACTCGGTACGACCGGACATCTCCTGCAAGAAATCGTTACCGTTTCGCCTGGCTGGTATTCACGCCGCATTCACGAGCTGTTAGGCATCTATGTACCACGCATTTACGCTCGTCGTTTCTACAATATGATACTTGGTCACCAGGCAATCATGAGTAAGCAGGAGGGACGTGATGTTAGTATTGAAGAGGCTGCTCAACACTGGTATACCAACTACCACCTACCTACCATTCTTTTATTACGCAAGCATCTCACAAGCAAACAAGACCCTATGCAAGCCTACTTCTCCATTATGGAACATAAATGGAAGCTTAGCCGCAAAGCGGGATATGAAATACCCCTGGACGAGGCAGCAGTAGATTGGGCCATGCAAGAGGCAGAAAAAGAAAAGTTTGGTGCAGTTGATCCTGCAAGTATAGCAACCTGGTGGAGAGAACGTAAACCCCCCACCGAAGTACTTGAACCACCACTTATAGAAAGTGAAAAATTGAAACCCCTGCTCTCAGAGGCAGAACAACCTCTTGTGTACCTACCTCAGGGCCAGTTAGACAAGGAATTAACAGACATACTAGAAAAACAGATACCTGATGAGCAAGAACCAGAATAGCCCACACTCCATCAAAATAATGTCAGAAAGCCTGGCAAGGACATGTCCTTGCCAGGCTTTCTGACATTATTTTGATGATACAACCACTATATCTCTTCCAAAACCTCTTCGTCTTCCGCTTCCTCTAACTCAAGTTCACCAGCCTTGAAGGCGGAAATATTGCCACGGATCTGCTCTTCAAGAGCACCGGCAACATCACTATTCTGGCGCAGGAAGTCTTTGGCATTTTCACGACCTTGACCAAGACGAATATCGCCAACGTTGAACCAGGCACCACTTTTCTTGACGAGGCCCATCTCTAAACCAAGATCGATCAGGCCACCCTCACGAGAAATCCCTTCGCTGTACATGATATCGAACTCTGCCACACGGAACGGAGGAGCCACTTTATTCTTGACCACACGCACACGAGTACGGCTACCCATCACGTCTTGACCCTGCTTGATTGTATCCGTACGACGAATATCCAGGCGAACGGAGGCGTAAAACTTGAGCGCTTTACCACCTGAAGTTACCTCAGGGTTACCAAACATAACGCCAACCTTCTCGCGCAACTGATTGGTAAAGACGACAGAGGTATTGGAGCTACTGATGGCCGAGGTGAGTTTACGCATAGCCTGGCTCATCAAGCGGGCTTGTAAGCCAACATGGGAGTCGCCCATCTCTCCCTCAATTTCGGCGCGAGGTGTCAACGCCGCCACCGAGTCAATCACAACTACATCAATAGCATTACTGCGTATCAGCGCATCAACGATCTCAAGCGCCTGTTCGCCAGTATCCGGTTGTGAAATAAGCAGGTTATTAATATCAACACCACAGCGTTCAGCATACGTGCGATCAAGCGCATGCTCAGCATCAATAAAAGCTGCATATCCTCCTGCTTGCTGCGCACTGGCGATGATATGTTGACAGAGGGTTGTTTTACCGGATGCTTCAGGGCCATATATTTCAGTTACACGGCCTCGTGGAATACCCCCCACGCCAAGGGCGAGGTCCAACGCAATTGATCCTGTAGGGATTACATCAACATGAATCCTTGATGCCTCTCCCAATTTCATAATCGCACCTTTACCAAAGCGACGTTCAATCTGGTTAAGGGCCTGTTCAATAGCCTTCTCACGCTCAGTGGTAGCAGTAGAAACAACAGTACTGCTTCGATCAGCCATAACTTTGTCCTTTTTATGTAGTGGCATTTTTACTTTTACAGGGTGCAGGATACAGGCAGAATCAGTAACTTCCCGCTCATCACCCCCTGTACTCCTCCTTTTATTTTGCTGCCAATCCCCTCAAAGGGAGGGGAACTTCCCGTCGTCTTTTCAACGGCACGAAACAACGAAAGACGGCTCGATGCCAGCTAGTCGTTGCTGCTTCCCTGTTAGATATTCTCCAGTACAATCGCAAAAGCGGAAATAGGCCTCCTACCATACCTATTCCTTAAATGTAGAACAAGAGTACCATATGCATGAGAATATGTCAAGCTTTTATACACAAATCCTATGAAATGTAGGGGCGGGGCTTGCCCCGCCCTGCCCAACCATCTATGCACGTCCTCGCCACGACGCTTACATTACAGGAAATTACATTTCACGACGACCTTCGATAGCTCTGCTGAGCGTACCCTCATCGGCGTATTCCAGATCACCACCTATGGGCAAGCCGCGCGCCAGGCCCGTTATGTGCACATTGAACGGCTTTAACTCTTTCTGGATGTAGTTAGCTGTGTATTCACCCTCGAAGTTGGGATTCGTCGCCAAAATCACCTCGTGAACATTACCCTCACGAACACGCTTCAACAGTTCATCAATGCGCAAGTCTTTGGGGCCAATACCCTCCACTGGCGAAAGCGCTCCATGAAGCACATGATACAACCCCTTGTACACCCCGGTCTTCTCCAATGCCAGCACATCAAGCGGTTCTTCCACGACACAAATCATTTCCTGGTCGCGATTAGGATTGCTACAGATAGTGCACGGATCTGCTTCAGTGATGTTGAAACAGCGCGAACAATACACAATGCTCTCCTTGACGCGCATGATAGCTTCAGCCAGGCGCCGAGCCTGGTCGCTAGGGCTGCGTAGGATGAAAAAGGTGAGACGTTGCGCTGTCTTGACCCCAACGCCTGGCAGTTTTGAAAATTCCTCGATGAGTGCCGCAACTGGCGGCGCAATATCGCTCATAGTCTAGAAAAGTCCTGGTATGTTCGGTAAGTTCATGCCCCCAGCGAGATTACTGGTCAATTTCTGCTGTGCCTCGGTTGCTTTATTATGAGCATCTTTGGCAGCAGCAAGCACCATCACTTCCAATTCGGCAATATCTTCCGCATTGAATGCTTCAGGGTCAATCTCAACAGCAGTAATTTCAAATTTGCCGTTCATCGCAATAGTAACAGCTCCACCACCAGCGGTGCCAGTGAATGTAGTAGCCTCAAGTTCCTCCTGCATTTTCATGAGCCGCTGCTGCATCTTCTGGATTTCACGCATATTCATTGCACAAATAGCTCCTTACTTTGGGCGAATATCAACAATTCTGGCCGTAAATGTTTGAATAACTTCCTGTACTACAGGATCGCGAAGGACATTCTGTTCGATGGTCACTCGCGGCTGTGCTGCACTGATATTCTCTTTCATACTACCTGTTTTGGCAAGTGAGTCTTCATCAGATGGACTGTTCTCATACAAAGATTGGTTCATCCCAGAAAGTGGTTTCTGCGCATCCGAGATCTCCTCACCGAGATAAGAAGGCGCACCCGGCCGCTCCAGGAAGGCTGATTGCTGCGGAGCAACTGCTGGCGCTGCGCTCGTTGAGTAGCTCACAGGATCTGAAACAGGAGGCAACAGTACAGACTGACCAGGAGGGATCAAGCGCACCCGGCACTCTAATCCAAACTCTATAGTCAAAGCCCATTCCAGAATTTTGTAACGCTCTTCTTCTTTTACATATTTGTAGTGTGCTTGTTTTTCTGATTGGATGACGACAACGGGTTGTTCAGCAGTACCCTCAATATCTTGAATCGTACAAAGACGCAACATAGCAGCCAGTGTTCCACTGGATTTTTGTCTTGTCCGTTTAATCACTTGTTCCCAGACGCTTCTTACTTGCTGCACCGTTAAACTCGGCTTGTTACCATCATGCTGAGCTTGTGGCGTTCGGATTTCTTCTTTCTGTCCAATTGGAGGAACGTTCGCGCTAGAGCTTTCCTGCCTTCTTTGAAACTGCGGTGAGAGTTGTGGCAAGCGAACCTCAAACCGGTCTGGAATTTCAGCCTGTACCGTTGCAACGTGTTGGCCAGACTGCATCCGACGATGCACTTCAATACACTCCAAAGAAGCCAGCTCCAGGGCAAGTTGAGGTGTCCCCTGGTTCTTTTGTATAAGGTCATTTTGCGCAAAGGTGCGTGCGCATTCGGTCAGTTCCTCAAGTGTAAAAAGCTGAGTTAACTGCTTTACATCGCGCGCCTCATCTTCCGTGAGGTCCAAAATGCTGGTAGCATCTGCGCCAGCTCTAGAAAGCATTAAGGCTCGCCAATACTCCACTACTTGAGCGTTGATTTGACGCAGATCTGCTCCTGCTTCGGAAAGTTCATGGATCAGGTGCAATACTGCCGAACTGTTACATTCCTCAATACACGTGATAAGCTTGAAAATAGCGCGTGAGTCTGCTACACCAAGCATTACCTGCACCTGCACCAGCGAGATTTCCTCTCCCGCGTAGGCTATTGCCTGATCCAACAGGCTAAGGGCATCACGCATACCACCCGCAGCAGTTCTAGCAATTAGCTCAGCAGCCGATCGCTCGAGTTTTATGTTCTCCTGTTCCGAGACATAGAGTAAATGCTTGACGATCTGACTAGTAGATATGCGCTTAAAATCGAAACGCTGGCATCGTGAGAGGACAGTAGGCAACATCTTATGAACATCTGTCGTTGCCAGTACGAAGATAGCATAGGGCGGTGGTTCCTCTAACGTTTTGAGTAAGGCGTTAAAGGCCTCATTCGTAAGCATATGGGCTTCGTCGAGCACATAGACCTTATATTTGCCAGTGCTAGGAGGCATCATGACCTTTTCGCGCAGGTCACGGATGTTATCGATACCTCTATTCGAGGCTGCATCTATCTCTATGACGTTGAAGGAGTTACCCGAGGTAATTTCACGACATTGCAGGCATTCATTGCACGGCTCACCGTCTTTAGGGTTGCTACAATTGACGGTTTTGGCAAGCAAACGTGCGGTACTGGTTTTACCGGTGCCTCTGGGTCCAGTAAAGAGATAGGCATGTTTTACATTATCACTCTTGAGAGCATTTTTAAGCGTACGAATAATTGGCTCTTGACCAACAAGATCATCAAAAGTCTGCGAACGCCACTTGCGGTAGAGCGATTGTGAGGTCATGCTACGACTCCCGCCTGCAATCATCTATGACGGGCCACGAACCCTGCTGGAGTTGAAAGAAGCGTTCATGGCATAGAAAACCGATTTTCGCCCGGTCCTGCCGATCAGCGCAATCAGGCTCCCCTACGGCACCCAGAGAGGTCCACTTACCGTTGCTTCCTCACGGACCTAGCGGGGTTCACAGACATCTGCCGCGTAGGACCCGATTACGCCGATCGGCAGGACCGGAAGAAAACCGGCCTGTTCCGCTCACATTTCATCATCGCTTACTTGCAGTACCCAGAAATGGATCGCTACAAGTAGCAGAACATCCACATTTTACTCTTGTGGCTGGTAATTGTCAAGCAAAATTTAACACTTAAAAAGCCCAACATCATCGATCTCCCAAGGGAAACATCATATTTGAAACCTTCTTCCTAACTAAGTCGTGCTTTGAGTGAAAATAATCCTTCTTTGGAAGCTAAATCTGTACAATTGGCACGACTCGTTCTGTAAAAGGCATACAATGTGGCAACTTCATTTTCTGCAAGTGGTTCCTTTTAAAATCGTTGATTTCCATCAGAGGGAATTCTAATGTACACACTTGGGATCAATGCTGTCTATCACGATTCTGCTGCCTGCCTTGTCAAAGATGGACAGGTGATTGCAGCGGTTGAGGAAGAGCGCTTCACGCATGTGAAGCATGGAAAACGCCCCATACCTTTTTCAACGTATGAACTCCCATTTCATGCCATCGACTACTGCCTACATGAAGGCAGTATTTCTCTTGTTGATGTTGATCACATCGCTTACTCTTATAACCCATATTTGCTCCTTGGACAACATCGCAATGATACAGTTCTCACACTTCCCTTAGAGCCGGGCGCGCATCCAGTTCCTTCTGATTGGGAATCAGCATGGGATCCTCTCTTTCTATCATCTATTATTAATGCGCCACGGCATTTAGCCAGCGGTGCGCCACATCATTTGCAAGCGCGCTTTCGCGGAGTACAGGCCAAAGGTCCATATGTATGGCATTTTGTGGAGCACCACCTGGCACATGCTGCTAGCGCCTTTCTTCCATCTCCATTTATGAGCGCTGCTATCCTGACTTTAGACGGCCGTGGAGAGAAAGCGACCACAAGCTATAGCATTGGCGAAGATAATTCCTTGCAAATGCTCGGCCAGGTTAATATGCCAAACTCACTCGGCTTACTCTATGAGCAGGTCACTGAACATCTTGGGTTTCTCCATTCTTCCGATGAATATAAAGTAATGGCGCTGGCATCGTATGGTAAGCCACGCTACCTATCCGACTTTCGGGAGATTATCCAGCTTAAATCAGACGGTCAATATACAATCCAGCCTCTGCATCTGGAGGAGCGTTTCGGGCCTTCGCGTAAAAGAGGCGAACCCCTGGAACAGCGACATTACGATACTGCACATTCGTTACAATTGGCTTTGGAGGAAACGGTTCTTCAATTAGCGTCCTGGCTCTACGGGGTCACCAATAACGATAGACTCTGCCTGGCAGGAGGAGTAGCACTCAATTGTGTCATGAATGCTCGACTGCGGGACAAGGGACCTTACAAGGAAATCTGGGTTCAACCTGCTGCTGGTGATGCAGGAACAGCACTCGGCGTAGCGCTCTGGATTGATGCCCAGGAACGTTCAACATTTTCACGTTCCTTCTATATGGATCACGCGTTCTATGGCCCTGCTTTTAGTGATGAAGAAATTGAGCAATTCTTAAGCTGGTCTAAACTTTCATATCGGCGTGCTATAAATCTTGCTGATGAAGTCGCTGATATGCTCGTACAAGATAAGATCATTGGTTGGTTCCAACATCGCCTGGAGTTTGGACCCAGGGCGCTTGGAGCGCGTTCCATTCTAGCAGCACCACTTCATTCCTCTATGCAGGTCAGGCTGAACGAGATCAAGGATCGCGAAGATTTCCGACCTGTAGCTCCAGTTGTTCTTGAGGAAGAGGCTGCTTATTGGTTTGCAAATGCCGCTAAGTCTCCATTCATGCTTTTCGTCTATGATGTGTTGCCAGAAAAAGCCGAATATATCCCAGCAGTAAGGCATGTTGATGGTACAGCCCGTATTCAGACTATCAATCGCCAGCAGCATCCACTCTATTATGACCTTATCAAAGCATTTCAGATGCGTACTGGGATTCCGGTGCTCGTCAATACTTCATTCAATACCCGTGGTGAACCAATCGTATGCACTCCACGTGACGCCGTCGAGTGCTTCTGGACCTCTCCTCTTGATGCACTTGTAATTGGCTCATATATCTTAGAAAAGCCACAGGGTTACGAACAATGATGTGTGTTTCAGTTGTCGTTCCGACCTTCAAGCGCCCGACGTTGCTTGCTCGATGCCTGGAAGCGTTACTTGCGCAAGACTTCGCTCCGATAGAATACGAGGTGATCATCGTTGATGACGCAGTCAGTGACCAGACAAGATGCCAGGTTGAGCAGTATGCAAAGAGAGCCAAGATAAGAGGCCATACAATACGCTATTTCGCTGCGACAAATTCTCACGGTCCTGCAGCAGCACGTAATATTGGCTTGTATGCCGCTTATGGTGAAATTATTGCCTTCACCGACGATGATTGTATTCCATCTCCAGGATGGCTGAAAGCCGGGGTAGTGGCTTTGACCGATAATGTTGTAGCTGTCGCGGGGCATATTATCGTGCCATTACCACCTGCGCCTACTGATTACGAATACAACGCTTCATCTCTCGCACATAGTGAGTTTGTAACCGCTAACTGCTTCGTGAGGCGCACTGCTCTCATTAGTATTGGAGGTTTCGATGAGCGATTTACAGCCGCGTGGCGTGAGGACAGCGACCTCATTTTTACACTACAAGAACTTGGTGCTCACTGCATCGCTGCTCAAGACGCAGTTGTCATCCATCCAATCCGATCAGCACAATGGGGAGTTAGTATACATCAGCAGCGCAAGAGTATATTTAATGCACTTCTTTATAAGAAGCATCCTATCTTGTATCGTCAGAAAATCCAGGCAACACCTCCCTGGCACTACTATGCTATCGTTTGTGCCTTATTGGTTATAATGATCGGAGCAATAAGTGAGTCATTGCTCTTAGTCTGTATTGCTCTCGGAACTTGGATATATTTAACATGCCGCTTCTGTCTGGAGAGGCTCCAATACACCTCCCATACTCCCTCCCATATTACTGAGATGATTGTAACCTCTTTTGTGATTCCGCTGCTGGCCATTTTCTGGCGTTTGCGTGGTGCTATCAAGTTTCGTGTATTCTTTTTGTAAATAATGCACCTCCACCTCCTGTCAGAAACACCACTTGCTCACTCATTCGACTCATACTGTCTCCCTAACATTTGTAAAGCTGCATCGCATTGTCGTGCAGTACTGCAACACCTGCTTGTTCTGCTTCAGCCTGGCTCAGGTCGCCGTTTGCTAAGCATTCACTCAGAACTTGCCCCAGAATGCGCCGTCCATCCAACGCACTGATCCAGTGCAACTCCGGTACACCGACAGCATCAGAGCTATAGAGCAGTTTTGAGTATGGAGCTACACTAAACGCCGCCCGAGTAAACTCGAGCATTTCATGGTAACCCAGGAATGGAATACCGTAAGAGAGATCGAGGTATACGTTTTCGTAAATTGTCGCAAGGTAAGCTCCCTGTTGTGTATAAGGATAGCTTTCGTGAAGTAGGATTGTTGGCATAGCTCGATACTCACGTCGCTCAAGTACGGCACGCAAATGCAGGGGGTTCGCGAGTAGCATATCCGCGTCGGCATCACCATAACCAGTGTGAAACTGAACAGGCAATTCCTGTAGTGCAGCTTCTTCAAAAGTCACATGTAGCAGAGTATCGAGAAGCGGTTTATGTGCCAGCCGTATCGATCCTTTTTCTTGTACCCCGCGACGAGCGGCAACAAATGCTTCCTCAACATCATCAATCTTCCAGGTACGGATATCCAGCCCTGTACGATAAGCTACAATGCTTTTCAAAGCTACATATCCTTGCCCGCGCACATCGTTTAGCGCTGCTCGTAACGCTTCGACAACAGCAGAAAGGGTAGTGTTCTCAGTTATCAAGCGCTGCATTAATAGCTCCACCCGCAGAATAGGCGCAACCCGGCAGTTGGCCAGGTCACTGACCGTTGCATCCGACAACAACATTTCAGGCGGTGGATAGCCCTTATCAGTAAACAGCACATCGAAGTTTGCAGCACGCAAATACTTACTTATCAGCAGTTGATCATCGTGTTTCTTTCGCATAGCCAGTACTGCCTCTTCAGTTGGTTCACATTCGAAAAATGTCGCCATCTCGCGTATCAAACGAAGATAGAAGAGCGTAGTGGCGACATGTGTACTCTGCATACCAGGATCAGATGATTCAGTGAAAAGTCTCCGCCACGTTGTTAGATCAGCCGGTGCCTGAGTCTGATAGATACCATGACAATGATTATCCGCGAGGGGAACGTTTGATAGATCTATGTGAGCCATTGGAAACCTCCTGCTAAACTAAAACTTATAGAAATGATTGGGATCAGCCAAAAAGCTGACAGCGATCTACCACACGCTTTATCTTGCTGCGAAGAACGCTGAAAGGTTTGTAGGTACTATACCCAAATTCAGTGCAACTATCCAATATGGGCTTCCTAATGACAAGCAGTTTGATAAAGGTTGAGGAGACTACCTCTGTGATACTTCTTTGTTCTATGGTATAGTACAAGAAAAGATGCAAAGGGAGAGCGTGGGTGCAGTTATGAAGACCAGGAGGAAACACTCATGAAGTGTGTGATTTGCCAATACGGTGAAACTGAACCAGGAACCACCACGGTTGCGCTTACCTGAGATGACACAACCATTGTCATTCGTGATGTCCCTGCTCAAATTTGCACGATCTGTGGCGAGGAATATGTGGATGCAGAAACGGGCAGGCGGTTTTCTCAGATTGCAGAAAAAGCTGTGAATGAAGGCGTACTGGTGGACGTACGGTGCTATCAAGCCGCATAGATCATTCAAGTAGAAATCTTATCAAAACCCTACCATGGAGGTTCAGAAAAATGACCTATCGCAGCGAAGTGGTGGGTAGTCTGCTCAGACCCACCTATTTAGTAGAAGCGCGCGAAAAGTTAGCAGCAGGACAACTCACCAATGTTGAATTCAAAGCCATTGAAGATCAGGTAGTAAATGAGTCCATTGCACTTCAGGAAAACGCTGGCATCGACGTCATAACCGATGGAGAGATACGACGTTACGCCTTTTATGGTCACCTTATCGACGCGCTAGACGGCTTCGATAAGTACGGAGGCTGGGCCATTCCTTTTAGAGACGAGACGGGAGAAGAACTTGTGCTCAAACGACCCGTCGTAGTTGAGAAACTCAGTTGGCGCAGGAGCATGTGTTCAGAGGAATGGGTCTACTTTCGCTCGCGTACATCGCATCCCGGAAAAGTAACCATGATTAGCGCCCAGCAAGCCGCCGCTTACTATGATCCGGAGAAATCGAAATCAGCCTATACAACCCGTGATGCCTATCTTGCTGATATCGTGGATTTCTCGCGCCGTGAAGTGGAGGAACTCATTCGATTAGGCTGCACCTACATCCAGATAGACGCTCCCCAGTACGCAGCTCTTCTTGATCCCCAGATGCGCGAGGGATATCGCCAACGAGGGAACGATCCAGACAAACTCATTGATGTCTGCATTGAAATGGATAACGCCATCATTGGCGACCACCCTGGAATAACTTTTGGCATGCATATCTGCCGGGGCAACAATCAAAGCAAATTTTACGCCAGTGGTGATTATGAACCAATTTCTCGTATATTTAGCAAATCCCACTTTCACCGCTTCCTTTTAGAATACGACGATTCACGCTCAGGCGGATTTGAACCTTTACGGCATGTCCCTGAGGATCGCTTTGTGGTACTTGGCCTTGTTACAACCAAGAAACCCCGGCTGGAATCTGCTGCCGAAATTCGAGAGCGCATTCAGGAAGCTGCTCACTACGTCCCGTTAGAGCGGCTTGCCCTTAGTCCGCAATGTGGCTTCGCCTCCACTATGGAGGGAAACCGAATCTCTTTTGAAGATCAGCGACATAAACTAGAACTCGTAGCAAGCGTAGCACGAGAAGTCTGGAGTTCATAGCTTACAATATACTGAGATCAACCTTTAGCAAGACAATTTCAACGTGATGTGCATTCGATATCTATTGGTTAACTACCCCAGATGATTGATTTGGCATCGGTACATTTGCTACCGGACGCTGGATAGCCTTAGCTTGTAACTGACCAAGCTGATGAGCAATCGCAGCTAATGTCGTTGAAGCATTTACTTCCTGCTTTAAATTTAATTGAAAGAGCTGTACACAATCTTGCAGCCCTAAACTGTTCGCTTTATCGATCAAATCATGATAGGCTGCAATTTCAAGACATTCGCTTTGATAACCAGAATGTAAGACGAACATTGACACAGCTTCTGCTGGTGGTTTCTGTTGCAGAAAGATATCATGGTCCTGCTGTAGCCCAGCAGCGGTATGATTTTCAATACCCATGGGTCGACTACCCAAAATTTGAAAACATTGCTCCAAGTTGCGAATATGCTGGCGCGTCTCCTGCTCATGCTGCATGAAAGCCTGCCTGGCTTGATTATCCAGACACTCCTGTGCAAATACAGGTAGCATCCGCACCATTTTTTGTTCAATGTCATACATAGCACACAAATCGTACAAAAAGAGATCACGTGGACTTTGTATGTGTATCGCCATTATTCATACTCCTTTTAGCTTGTAAAAACTGGTAAAACGGATAGTCTCTTTCCTACAGAGGAACAGTTGTCTAAACCCAGTAGGTGTCGCACCTTTGCTGATTACCACTGGTTGCACTGAATAACATCACATAGTGCAACTACAGCAAGATTATGAATGCTTAGAATTTTTCTTGTGCTATCCCTGGCACGAGCTCTGGAAAGAAAAAGTTGCAGGTCGTATGATGCAGATTCATGTATGGAAAACACGACTGAAATGGTGAGGACTGAGATATGCGATATCTGCCAGGTCTTCAAGAGAGTGGCTCATGTAAGCACTCTCTCATAACTATGAAAATAGAAATTTTTATTTCCACGTTTTACTGAGTACGCGAACCCAATTCTCATAAGCAAGTTTACGCAGCGCTATATCATCGTAACCAGACTCACGTAAAGCGTTGATTAATTTCGGTAGCCCTGTCACATCACCTATTTCTTGTGGAATCGTGGCGCCATCAAAGTCAGTACCTAGACCAACGTAGTCGATACCGAGATGCTCGACAAGATAGTCTATATGGCGCACCATAATGTTGATTGGAGTATCCGAGTTGTTTAACCCGTCCTCACGCAAATCAGTAACAGCGAAGTTTAGTCCGATAATACCTTGGGACTCCTTGATAGCATCCAACTGCTTGTCGGTCAGATTGCGCGTGGTTGGGCAAAGAGTGTGCGCATTAGAATGTGTAGCCACCAGTGGTGCATCAGATAAGTTGGCAACATCCCAAAAACCTTGCTCATTAAGATGAGACAAGTCGAGTACAATGCCCAGACGATTAGAGGCATGCACCAATTCTCGCCCGGCAGCAGTGAGTCCTGGCCCTGTATCAGGTGAAAGAGGAAACCCGAATGGCACGCCATGAGCAAAGGTATTAGGTCGACTCCAGACAATTCCTAGCGAACGTAATCCCGCCTGGTAGAAAATCTCTAAAGCATCCAATTCGGGATCAATAGCCTCAGCCCCTTCGAAGTGTAGTATGGCAGCAAATATGTCCTCATGCAGACACATAGTCAGGTCATTAATGGTGCGAACAACCTTCACCTGCCCATCTGACTCACGCTCAATTTTGAATAAACTCGTCATCATAGACATCGTGACTCGTTGTGCGTAAGCCTGATCGATGCCTGATGCTAAAGGCACTTCATAGCCCGTACTGGTCTTTATTATTTCATCTCTTCTCAAAGTTTGTATCAACGGGTCCGGTGGAACAAATATTGCAAAAAAACCACCTGCCATTCCACCTTCCCGAGCACGAGGTAAATCGATATGCCCCTTATCACTACGAGTAAAGAAAGAACGCCCATTGCCTCGCTCCGGTAGGTAGAGACTTAATAAGGTGTCATTGTGCCCAATTAAGATAGGCAATATATTTATCGCAGTCATTATTATTTTCCTCATAGCCGACTTTCATTGAAGTCTGGATCTTTAGTTTATTCACGTACAGGGTCACAAAGCGCTACAATTAGTATACACAAACGTGTGTTCTATTTCCGACACAGTATATCAGATTTTAAACTCAAGAAAACTTGACAGAGTATTGAACATATGTTATATATTTAGAATAGAACATCAGTTTCAATTTGATGTATCTTGCCTATTACTTACACATTGAGGAGATTATTAAATGGCTAAACTGACTAAAAAAGCTAAGAAACGAGGCAATGTGCGAGAACGCATACTCTTCTCTATCATAAACTACATGGAGAAATATGATGGCAGGTCTCCCACACTGCGCGAAATTGGCGATGATGTAGGCATAAGATCACTTGGTCATATTTCTCATCACTTGAAATGTCTGCAAGAGACCGACTACATTCAGCGAGATGGTCATAAAAGTCGCAGTATTAAAGTGTTAAAGAACTTATATGGCTCGTCACTGGCCAATCCCGTTGCTATTGCAGCTGGTCCTAAACGGACAATCATGAGTGCGATCGTGAAAGAAGCGCAACTATTTCCAAACAAGTCCTTCCTGCTGCCGGTTGAAGGCAACTCAATGATTGGGGACAGCATCTTCGGCGGCGACCTGCTAATTGTTGACCCTGAAGAACACATCAAAGATGGAGATATTGTCGTTGCAACACATCTCGACTTTGCCGGAAGCGAACTTGGGGCTGCAACAGTAAAACATTTATACAGGGACGAAGAAGGAAAACAGATACGGCTGCAGCCATCCAATTCAGAAATGTCTCCACTCTATGTAGATAGCGATGAATGGGACAGCGAATGGCAATTGCAAGGCAAAGTAATAGGCGTAATTCATCAATTTGCCTGACCTGACCCCTAATGAAAACTTCTCCTCCTACACTCTCCATTCCTGAATTGAGCTAGTATAGTCACCATAGACAAAACCCTCCTCAATATGGCACACTTTTAAAAGAGACACTGGTTTTATGAGGTCTCTTTTCACCTTCACATACGTAACACCGTCTACAAGGGATTTTTGATGGATCACCGCGCTGTACCCAAACTGAACCGCCGTTTACTCTTTTATACACTTTTTCTTGCCTACATCTGCGCGGGAATTATTAGTGTCTTACCTGGCGCATCGTTACTGCTGCTAGCAGAAAATACACATGTTTCATTAGCTATTGCAGGTTCGTCATTCACATTATCTGCGCTTGGCTTCATCATTGGCGTACTGATTGCTGGTTTATTCTCAACAAAACTCAATTCAAAATACATATTGATGGGTGGGATTGGGTTAATGTCTCTCGCAGGTGCAATTACTCCAGTGACTCACTCATTTTCGGTGTTACTTATCACACAACTGATAAAAGGGGTAGGGTTTGGTCTGATTGATGTCAGTATTAATACGATTGTCACGTTAGCTTTTCACGATACCCTCGGCGAGACGCTCAATAATGTGCATAGTTCCTTTGGAATTGGCTCATTATCAGGACCGTTGTTACTTTCATTATCACTTCAAATGTTGAACGAAGCTTTGTGGGCGTACCTTGTAGGCGCAGTTGCCGGATGCGTAGTAATTTTCTTATTAATACGCCAGACTGTACCTGAAATTCCTACACAGAATGATAAACAGCGGCAGCAACAACCTTCGCTTTCCCGTAATGTATTTCGACAACCGTTACTCTGGTTAATGGCATTACAAATCGCCCTGTATGTAGGCGCAGAATTAGGCTTCGGCAGTTGGATTGTTACCGTTTTAAGCCAGAGTGCAGCTATTTCGCTAGCCCTGGCAGCGCCTGCTGCAACGGCTTTCTTCTTAGGCCTGACTATCGGAAGACTTTTAGGTGGACAAGTTCTCAGGCGTGGATTGCTAAGTGAGAACCAATTGCTCTATGTCAGCATACTTGGAGGTTATGTCAGTGGCATATTAGTAGCAATCTTTCCTGGACAAATCGTAGTGAGTTTTGGGGCAAGTGCATTAGTCGGCTTATTCTATGGTCCTCTCTTCCCAGGTATCATGGCTATGGCTTCACGACAATTTGTCAATAATATCGGCATTGTTTCAAGTGTAATGCTCGTAAGTACCGGGGCAGCAGCGATGGTCCTACCAGCTCTTATGGGTATCTTGATACCAATTATCGGTATCAACTGGGTCCTGGTTTTTCCAGCTTTTTGTTGTTTACTGATAATTGTACCCCTTATCCTCGCAAATCGACGACAGCGATACTGGTTGCATTTGCCAGATAACGACATTACAATCAATGAGGAAACGTCGGTATCGACCAAATTATAGTATTTTGCAAAAGGTAGTAAAGATGAAAGCAGTACAATTTGCCCAATATGGTGATCCCGAAGTCTTGCGGGTTTATGACGTGCCAGACCCAATTCCTGGCGATGAAGACGTATTAATTCAGATGAAAGCCACTACAGTGAACCACCTTGATCTCTTTCAACGCGATGGCAGCAGGCCAGTCCCCACATTACCATTTACTCCAGGGTTAGAAGCCGCAGGCGTTGTACTTAAAGATAATCAGGGCTTTCACGTGGGAGATCGCGTAATGACAACCCGGGCAATAGCAGCTAAAGGTGGAGGTGGTTACGCCAGCAGAATAGCACCACCAGCAGGCGATCTTGTGCGTATTCCCGATACGGTTTCATTCGAAGAGGCAGTAGCAACAGGTCTTACCTCTTCAACAGCTTGGGGGAGCTTATTCGATCTCGGACATGTAAAAGCAGGAGAGCGTGTCTTGATCTGGGCTGGCTCCAGTGGCGTGGGATCAATTGCGATCCAATTCGCCAAATATGCTGGCTGCTGGGTAGCTACAACAGCCGGCAACAACGAGAAAGCTACTGAACTGCGTCTCTTAGGGGCTGATCTGGTGGTCAACCACAAAGAACAAAACGTAGGCCAGATAATACGTGATGCAGGTGGTGCTAACCTGGTGATCGAGCTTGTTAGTACTACATTGCAAGCAAGTATCAATGCTTGCCTGAATGACGGGCGCATCATTCTTATTGGCAACCTGGGTGGTCAGCAGGCTACCGTTGATACACAAGCATGGCGACTTAAGCGAGTCCATGTAATTGGAGGTGGTATGCTTCGCACTTCTAAAGAAAATGAAGAGCGCATACTACAACTGGTCGCTGACCAGTTAATTCATCCGATCATCGCACGCACACTGCCAATTGAAAAGGCAGCGGAGGCCCACCGTATCCTGGACGCAGGAGAGATTGTGGGGAAGATAGTGCTTGTTCATTCCTGATAATAGCTTCTAGTGTGGGCTATAGTTAGTGAATTATTGCTGACTAGGGTCGGTGGAAAGGCGGAGGTATGCTCATCCTACAAAAGATTATCAGTAAACCATCTATCAGGCTTCTTGACTGGGATAGGATGGCTGGGTGAATGTGTATGCAGGAAGGTAAGCAAAGTGCAATGGAGCGAGTTTCTCTGGCGGCTTTGCCATAGGAATTTCCCAGTAAACTGGACGAACAAATCCTTCCCCCTTGTTCAAGCGCAACGCATACTCCCATTCTTGAGCAACATACGAGGATTTTGCCGACCGCTCAGACCAGAATAGTTGAAAGATATCGGCCGCATCAATCATGCGCATCAAAGCATCACTGAATAGTTGACCTGAACGTAAGGTATCAATGTCTATAAGGATGTTAAAACCGAGAGCCTTGTAGACATTACGGCAGGTAATGACAATAAGCGAATCATCATGACTGTACGAAGCGAAAATTTGTTTGTAAAGGCTCTCTGTCACCTGTGTATTCCTATCCTTTGCTGGTAACAATGCATCCTGTTCCTCAAACAGTAGCGCCAACTTCAAGGTTCCTACGAGCAGGGGACCCGCGAAGATATTGATACGGCCATTTCCAGCCGATCCGGATAGTTCCTGCTTCGCCAGAAAGCGGAAATTGGCGCGGTGCCAATCTTCAAGCCATTTGAACGTGAATCGTTTTGGATTGAACACTACCCCTTTGCATTCTGGGACAATAGTGATATTAGTCTCACGTAGCAAAAGTTGGGTAGCTGGTGCGGAGATCTTGCGAGGAGCAACGCTAAATTCAGTTTTAAACCTTTCTGCATCCCTATGGATCTTCTCAACAGCAGGTTCAATAAGCGCATAGACAAGCAGGGTATTCCAGGTTTCTACGGTAACTTCCTTCGGATGAAAGGCTGTAAACTGCAATTGCTCTGGAGAATACACAGGCGTGGAAGGCTTAGGTACGGATGCAGAAATGGCAGAGCCTGCAACGTCCGTATCAGGAGTTCGAGGAATAGCCATCACGAAAGGCGTTTCTAGAGGATTAGGAAGCGCCTCTTTACCCCCGTCCATAGATCGGGTACTAAAATCATCGCTGGTTGCACTCGTTGGCCATACATCTTCGCGAGTCCGATATGTAATATCAGCTACAGGAGAGGTGTTTACGGTGTTCGTCGGCTTACTTTCTATATCTACGCCAGCCGATGCAGTTTCATAAGCCTGGAACACCAACTCATGTTCACCTATGCCAATACGGTCACCATTATGGAGGATATGTGGGCTTAGTTCTTCAAGTTGCTGTCCATTGATGAATGTACCGTTGGCGCTGCGCTCGTCACGAAGGACATAGTTGCCGTTTTCGTAATCAATAGTCGCATGACGACGCGAGGTGAGCTTGTCTGTTGAGAGCATAACATCACTATTCGGTGAGCGTCCAATGCTCATCTCGAATTTGTTTAACACGTAAACGTTCAGGACTTCGTCGTTATCAGTGCGGAGAATCAGGTGAGCCGGTTCCCCAATTTCGCTCATCATCTGTTGGGCAGACGAAGCTGAGGCAACAGGGGCTGTGGATGTACTAGCCCCAGTGAGAGGGTCTGGATTATTCCAGTGGGTTACCGGTGTCGGTAGTTGTTGAGCAGACGTACTCAACCCTACCGATGAAGGTAGAGCGGAATCGCCCACGAAGGGCTGCACTTGCTGTGGTGAGGGAGATGCAAGCGGGAGGCGATTACCGCAGTTTAAGCAAAAAATATCCCCTGGCCGTGGTTCGGCACCACAGTAAGGACAATTATCCTTCCGGCCTACCGTTGAGGGCTTTGACTGATCTTTTGCTCTCTGTTGTTGCAAGGGAAGGTTTAGCATGTCTAGAGGAGTTGCACTGCGCTGAGGAGCAGGACCTTTAGCTCCCCAGACGTCGAACTGCTGATACGATCCGCCGGGAGAGATGGATCTCCGGCTTTTTCTGAGTCTGTTAACAAGCAAAAGGGCTGCGACGAGGATAATAGCTGCAAGGATAATGACAATGATGACAACGATAGCTGTTGGAATAGCAAACGCGAAAATAGCAGCGTGCATGAGAAACTCTCCCATAGCGCTTCTCCTCTGCTCTCAGGGATAAGTCATTTTTCACGTCAACCAGGAGTTTGCTTTTACTGCGTCACGTCTCCTGGTACAGGACCAAGTTAATTCTACGGGTGATTACTACTGTGTTTAATGGAAGAATAACAGATATGGTTATCTAGTACAAGGGGTGTCAAGACAATTGACGATGGACAATGTGATCGAGTTGTAGCTAAAATAATAAAGTCGTATACTTGAAATCTTGGAGGAGATTGAGGGTCAAATAACACTCAGGAGTGAGAAATGATGAGCACCACAACATATCGTACTCTTTTGCCCTTGTTTGAGGTATTGCGCGGTGAGCGTGTTATGGTGCGACCATATCGCGAGAGTGATGCGCAAGCGCTATTTGAAGCCATAGCTGAATCACGCGATCACCTGCGTCCCTGGCTGCCTTTCGCCGATGAACATCAGACGGTAGACGAGAGCCGGCATTGGATTATCAAGCAGTCGGCAAACTGGATTCTTCGCGATGACCTGATGCTCAGCATATGGGAACAGGCATCGGGTCGCTATCTAGGAGGTACTGGACTTCACCCCCACGATTGGGAGATCGGCTACTTCGAAATTGGTTACTGGGTACGCGCCTGTGCCGAGGGCTATGGATACGTAACGGAGGCGGTGCGTCTTCTCACCGATTATGCCTTAGACACTCTCAAAGCCAATCGTCTGGAAATTCGCTGCGATGAGCTGAATTTGCGCAGCGCCGCCATTCCAAAACGCCTGGGATATGTGCTGGAAGGACGTTCGCGTAATGATGTAGCCACGACAGATGGTAGATTGCGTACTACCCTCGTTTTTTCCCTAATACCAGAAGATCGACAATAATCGACATACTAAATTCTTTATGAGGTGACAACATGCAGATCGAAACTAAACTCGAAGCACTAGGGCTTACGCTACTCGAGTTATTCACCCCCCCGGCGGGAACAAAGTTACCTTTCTCGTGGGTACGTGTTCGTGGTAATCGAGCATATATTTCAGGGCACGCTCCTCAGAACCCCGATGGCTCGCTTGCCCAGCCATTGGGAAAGGTGGGTTCTGAGGTGTCACTTGAAGAAGCATATCAGGCTGCGCGACTGGTCGCTTTGGCGATATTAGGCAGCCTTAAACGTGAATTGGACGACCTCGACCGCGTAACAGCATGGTTGAGAGTCCACGGTATGGTCAATTCAGCCCCGGGCTTTACTCGCCAACCAGCTGTAATTAACGGTTTCTCCGACCTGATTATCGAACTTTATGGAAATGAAGCAGGACAACATTCCCGTTCGGCAGTCGGCATGGCAGAACTACCATTTGGCATTCCAGTAGAGATCGAGGCAGAGGTTGAAATCAGTGAGTAATACTCATGCAAAACACCACTACATTCAGAGGGCAGATGTAATGGTAAGTCACTACTAAAGACAACGATACTACTTGCCAGAATCATGTATAGTAGGGGCGGGGCTTTCCCCGCCCTCGCGTTGCTCTACGGTTTCACAACCGTGCTCAAATCGTTACGGATAAACAGCACCATATCATACGCCCCACCGGTATCACCAATGGCTCGGCGTTGCCACCACCACTGCCAGATATGTTGAGCAGCCAGGCCCAGATTAAATTTGGCGGTCGCAGGAGGATTATCACCGTAACTCAGCCAGAGGCCTGGGCCTATCCCTCCAGTCGTGGGCGGCTTATATCCCTCGTCCCACCAGGTACGCATCTTGTATTGTTGATATGTATATTTATTAGGATTATTCGCAGCTCCACTATATTGCTGCTCAAGACCGTATGGATTATCGCCACCCCCAATGATTACTGGAACATTCTTCCAGCCCGGGCAACCAGTGGGAAAATCGAAACATACATTTGGATAGTCGCGCAGGTACCAGGCGTAGGGCCACGTTGCATCGTCGGTCAGACCAATTTGCATCTGGTGTTTTCCGCCAAACATATTCTGATCAAGGGCATCAACTTTTGACATGACGGTATTCACATCAGTTGTAGTCTGCACGTAAACCATCATCTCGTGCGGACCATCGGCAGGATGCACATACGCCACTTCATACATATTATGCACGGTAGGTATCAACAAAAGCACTGCCATTATCACACCTAAGAAAGAGATGCTGGTCGCGAATATTCCGACCTTCGGGCGCGCTTGTAGATAGCCCTGCTCGGGTCCGTTGTTCTCGTTCGAATTTACCACCTCTTTTGGAGATGGGAAACGTGCAAAGAGATTCTTCACAAAATTGATACACGTCATAACAGCAGGTTCCAGGCCAATCGCCGCTAAAATCAGCATCGGCATAGTAATGTGGATCATTAACCATGGCATTTTTTCTGCTGCCCAGGAATAGAGGATTAAATTGCCAACGAACCAGTAAACCAGAAAGAGTCTGAAACGGGTAGGCTGTACTATACTACGGATGATGCCTAATAATCCGAATACCACACCAATCTGCTCATACAATGGAATCAGCATCAAATAGTAGTACCATGGCTGATTGCCACGCGCTACCTGTTGCTGTTGCAGCCAGTAATATAGACCTTGCCAGATGCCATCGCCAATCCCGATACGAATATTGGTCAACATGACCGTAAAAAGGAGCAGGAAAATCACCCACGCGCACAGGAGCGCGAAAAACCAGTGCGTCCAAGGCATAGTCAAGATAGTATCAAGTAGAGGTTGCCGCTCAGAATCAACGTGTTTAGCAAGTCCTCTGCGTTTAACGACAGGTTCCTTGCCTTTCATTTCGCGATAAAGAAGGAAGAGGACGAATGCACCTAGCAGGATACCAATCATCGGCACAATGGCTACGGTGATGTCCTTCAACCTTTGTACATAATTATTAGCAGCATTAACATTGTTGGGATCAGTAATATAAATCGAAACTGATTTAATCCATGCGAATAAATACTTTGCCGCTACTCCAGCAATTACAAAGTACGCAAGCACGGTAACAGGCGCAAAAGATTTCGGTAACCATGCCACAACTGGTGACTCTTGATTGAAACGCGAACGCAACAGCACTTTCAAGCCGAGTTCCCACGCAATCAATGCTCCTAGAAAACTTCCAAAGACCATTACTGTCAAAAAAGTCGCTTCTTTCGTCGCATAGGAAAATGCAAACCCTGCAGCAGTTATCACCAGCCAGCGCATTTTACGTGTATGAACATAACGGGCAATACCAACAACCATCAACAATGTAAAGAAAGCCATATAGATATCTTCACGTGCAAAGCGAGAGAAGTAGACCATACTTGGTGAAACCGCTAGCAGGAAACATGCCAACCATGCTCCGACCTTGCCCAGATAATCACGCAAGAAAAAAGGCAATGCCACTATGGCTGTACCCAGCGTAGCAGCCAGAACACGCACCGTTGTCGTATTTATCCCATTATCAGGAGCACCCAACAATTGTGAAATTTTGTAGACAAGCGCGATGAAATGGAATTGAAATGGGCCATGTAGAAGAGGAGTGTAGATATAGCAACTATAGCCCTGAGGCGGGGGATTAATACACCATGTCCAATGCGCCATGTTATTTAGCAACTGTAAGGAATAATATGCATGCAAGCTTTCATCATGATGCAGTGGTTTGTCTCCCAAGCCCCAAAAACGCAAAACCGCTCCCAGCAAAACCACGCCCCAGAAAGGAATCCAGTTAAGTAGTTGTTCGCGCGTAGGTGGAGAAATTCTTCGGCGTTGCGGTGGCTCGACCTCTTCTTTCTCTTCATAGATGACAAGATCAGAATCAACTACACCCTCTTCGACACCTATTTCTTCCTCTGTTGTCGATGATCTATCACTCGGAGATGTGCCTAAGGGCGCTAGTTCGTGATTGTTCAATGCCGCGTCTACGCCTGCTGCATCTTCAATTGGCTCAGTTTCATAACTCTTCAAAGGAACACTCCTTTTAAATTAAACTCGCACCCTCGCGCTCTGGCAGAAGGCATGATTTCCTGATCATTACACCCTATCTACCCCCAGGAACCTGGTAAATTGTCACACCATTAGCAGAATAGACTCTCTGCATGAACCCACTAAAGCGATTGAGATTCGCTTGCGGATACGTTGTCTTTTCTAAGGAACCCACGTAGAGATAGTGAGCATTGTATCGATTCATCAATGAAAGAACCGTGTCAGGATTCGGATTCGTATAGATCGCACTAATATCAGCACCCCGATGGTAGAAATCATTGGCATTATAAGCATCGTTGAGCCAATTCACTCTCCATTGATACTCGTGTCCAGCCCATCCCATCAAAGTTGGCAATCCAGTAAAAGCAGAGATTCGTCCGTAGTCACTATAGTCTCCACCTTGTGGATTAAATGCTTCGACAATCACAGGGCCACCCTGGACATGACTATTGAGCCACCTGATGGCTGCATAGTCACTAGGATCATACGATTGCAAATAGTTTAAACCATCAAGGCTATTTGTTCGCTGCGTATAGTGGTTTGTGCGTTGATAACTTCCGACAATTGGATAAACCATCCCCGCTAGAAAAAAGACTAGGAGAGCCGCTGACCAGATTACCTGACCTCCACGTCCTACCCAGCGTTGCCAACCCTTTACACTTACAGCAGATTGGAAGCCTTCGTAAACAAAGTAGAGTGCTGCACCGCACGTTATGGAAAGCAATGCCCAAGCCTGGAAGTAGAACTTAAACACGGTGTTCATGCGTGGATAACTACCGGCAAAGACATCTTTCAAGAAGACTATTTCAGTCATAGCAACAAGACCAAATGCAAACGCACCTAACAGTAGAGTAAATGCTCTTGGACGATCATGCAGGTGATAGAGAGCTAAAGCCGTGCCCAACGCAGCGATAGTGAAAGCAACTGCAAATGTCAGACCGTTCTTCATGATCGTAAATGCAAGCAGAGTTACTCCCAAAATCACAACAACACTTATCACTCTTAAATCCAACCAATCAGGGAGGGTAAAACGCCTACTGGTCGGAGGTAGTCTATCAGGAGATTGGTTTTCCGTGCCAGCCAATGGTGCCGCAACCACTTCGAGTGAAGCTGTATCTTCTTCCAAGGGTTGATCTGCTGAAGATAGCGTACCCATAAGTGGCACCGATACTACATTTCGAGAAACCGTTCCCTCCTCCAACTGTTGTATTGGAGCCGTTCTATGTGAACCACTCGCAGTCGTCAATAGGCCACTAGAGTAGCTAACCTGCATGTTTTCCTGACCCACTTGTGGAAGATTCATCTGATCCGATTTGGATGAGTCAAGAGCGAGTGATTGTTCACTAGAAAAGATCTTGGCGAAAAGCCGTGGCCGCACTAGATTCACAAAAAGTAACGAGACGTATATAAATACAAATAAACCATAAATTAATACTTCGTCTCTAATTGCAGAACGGTCCGTTGCGCTTACGATCCCTATGCCCTGTGACGGTGACACAAAACTGAGATAGAAAGGAGCATATAAGAAAAATGACAATGCTGTAAGCGCCGCAACAACCGTAAAAACGTCCAGTACTAAATCAATCCGAAAACGCGATTGATAGGCCATCCATTGCTGCAAACCAATACAGATGATAGTCAACGTCAGGTAGGTAGGGAAATCCCAGCCATTCATGGTAAAGAGACCACCAAGGATCAGCGCGGCTACTCCAAGATTCAAAGGAAGACGCCAACCACTACCAAAAACACGTAAACCTCTTCCCTTGCCATCCCCACCATATTCGAGAAAGAGATTAAACGCGAGAGCTATCGCGACAATCGTAAAGGCAAGTGCTAATACATGTGCGTGAAAGCAAGAGAGCAAGAAGCTGAAAGCAGGAAACTCGTTTATAGTCTTATCGATGATACGTGTGGTATTAAACCAGTACTCCGGCGGTAGATCATCATGTGCTTTCCACCACTGCTGTGTCGAGGCCAGATTACCTAAAACCTCGCCCATGAGAATAGTGAGCAATCCAAAAGGAATCGCACTGCTAAGAGATGGAAGTACCGTATCAGGTTGGTCAGAATATCTATCACGTTGTTGGGGTTTGTCAGCGGTTTGTCGTCTCCTCAAGAATGCAGGCCATAAGCGTTTCTCGGATGTACCGGAGACCGTAACTGTACTTCTACGTTGGTAGCGTGCCCAGGACACAATATTACTTGTAACGCCAAACAAATTCACTGCGGTCAAGCCAAAGAAGATACAGATTCCGGTGTTAAAGGCAATAGAGGGAGACTGGCCAAGCAACTTTGCCAGCATAGCAATGGTAAAGTGGGCATAATAATAGTAGTTGATAGAATAGCCTGAGAGCCACATGTCATTGGGAGGGAAATGAGGGCTGCGCATTATTGCGGCTAGAAAGCCCTCATCCATAAACATTTCAAAATTTTGTATATTCGGCCCGTATGAGCGAATCCAACCCAGCAAAAATACCATGCCCAGGAAGATCACTTCACAAACTATAATATAGAAGATGTGCGCACGTACAAGCGCGATGAGAGCCTGTCGAACTCGAACAAAACCAAAGATGCTGAAAGCACATAAAATGAAGAGCACCACTGCAATAAATAATTGGCTGAAAGGCAACACTTGCACAGACATCAAGGGCAACCAGACGCAAAAGGCCAGCAAAGCTATGCCAATAGCCTTACTGAAAGCCCAGCCACGGTCTGGTAAATTATGAAATACAGTTATTGTGAGCGGAAGGCACAAAAGACCCAACACTTCGACCAGTACCCACATTTGGAATAGTTGGACCATGATTACTCTCTAAATAGATTCTTATTCAAGAACAGTTATTTGCCCGTTGTGAATTGGCTCCTCACAAGAGCTCTATGTCCATACATTAAAACACGTGCTCTACAATACAATTTTACGGATAGTCTCGAGGTTCGTCCCAGTATATAATAAGACGTACAAATTATCTCATATGTTCCTTTTTTGTGCTATAGGTTACTTAAAGTACCTCATAGATCGTGACGCCTTGCGCACGATAAACGACACGAAGGGTATCATCGACCATGTGATCAAATTTATCCAGGCCTATTGTTGACTGTTGAGCATAGGCCTGGCGTTCTAATTCTCCTACATAGATAAAGCGTACCTGATAATACCGAAGTAACGTGATCGCTTGAACCTCGTCAGGAGTAGTGTAGATAATTCCAATATCAGTCACCCGATTCAATAGTTGATCAGAGTAACGTTGTTCCCCAACATGATCTGCCCAACCCAACACATCAGGTAACCCTGTGTAAATTGAGACACGATTAAACCATTGGTAGGATACAGGAGCAGCGGCCTCCAGAACGATAGGTGAACCAGCAATATTCTCATTGAGCCATGCAATTGCCCTGGCATCTCCAGGATACCAGGCCTGAATGAAGGCCAGGCCATCCAAGGTTGGCGTGTAATTAGCACTTTGAACAGGTTGCTGAGCGTTCACCCAGACCTGATGATCATCAGTCCTTGAAGCCGTTCCCCCAACAAGAAATGCCGAGCCACCCAATACCAGTAGAAAGAAGATAACCACCCAGACCTCTCGCACTGTTCCTCGCAAGAGGCTCCACAAGAACTGTACTGCCAATGCTCCACCTATAGCGAAGCAGAGCCAGGCCTGTATCGAAAACTTGAAGACGGTATTCATACGCTCGTAATCACCACCATCCAAAAAATCTCGCACATACACAATTTCTAACCCCAGGCTAATACCTAAACCTACGAGCAACAAAATATAGGTAAAACGAGCTTTTGTATCAAATGTGCTAATTCTGGCAACAATTTTATTTTGAACTTCACCGGCACTTGTGAGAGATTCCAATACAAGTGTATCTTCTTCCTCCAGATTTGTAGGGGTACTCTGTACTGGCACCAGATTAAACCCGGCATCTTTCAATTTCACGATGAAAAGAAACATGCCAAGACAAATGAGTAGAGTAAGTAAGATCTTTGTTCCAAGCAACGCTGCAATAGTTACTACAATTCCAGAGATTAGCACATACACTGAAATCGATCGAGTCGACGAACCTGCAAACGCAAATGAATTTTTCTCCTGAGTCCTGGCTCTTGCATTCCATATACGCTTCCACCAACGATAAAATTCGAACAAAAAAAAGCTAAGCGCAATAAACATCCACAGGCCATAAATAGTCAAGTAATCGTTCAAACGTGTTCCCCGACTGACTAATCCCAGTCCGTTCACATAAAGTTGCTGGTATGTAGCATAGAAAGGTAAGTAAAAGAGGTAACCAAGACCGCACAAACTTACAACCAGTAGAAGAGTGAATCCTAGTGAAAAAAATAACTCACTTTTGGGTTTACCTCTTTGCTCTTGTAGCTTGCGCAGGAGCAGCACAACGCCCAGTAAAAGAGCATAGACAGGCATATCCCAGGGATTTACACAGGTAAGCGTGCCAAAAGTGAAAGCTGCGAGTAGATAGAGCAAAACATTCCTTGATCTGCGTTCGCCAGACCTACCATCCCGCGCATCACCTGAAAGCAGCAGCGATCCCACAACTCCCAGCATTAGCATCGCAATGGGTAGATCTATCACATGCGGATGTAGATCGGCAAATAGAAAGCTCCAAAAAGGAAACTCGTTGATTGTGAAAGGTATAATTCGGCTGCTGCGCCAGTAATCAAAATTTGGCGGCTGTAATTTTGTGAGCAAAGCCAGGAATTGATCTTTGAGCTGCAGAACTCCATCAAAATTCCCGATCAGTGCCGCAAAATACCCACCCAACAATGCTATGGGGAAGCTGCGTGCGAAGCTGTATACCAGCGTCACAACACCCGTAAACGTCAGAGCAAAGAGCGTAGGAATAGCCAGATTGAAAGCAACGCCAGGCACAATTCCTGTCAGCTTAATGCACGCACCGAAGATCACATAACCATAATAGTAGTAATTAATGTAACCACCTGCAAACCACGGATCATAGGGCGGCATATAGGGACTACGCAAGACAGCATTAAGGAAAGCCAGTTCCATCGGCTTTTCCCCACCAGAATACACATTCCAAAGATCGGGGTTGAGCGAGCGAATGTAAACAAATAAGAGGAATGCTAGAGTGAAGATAACTTCTTCGATCACTAGCAACCGCCAACGCTGGAGTAGAAATGCTTTAAGAGTTCGTCTCTGCCAAACAACGAGTGCAATGGCTAGTATCAAAAACAAGGCTAGTACCATTAATGTAGACAGATGGCTGAAAGCAACGAGATGCAAACAAGCCAGGATCCACGCGCAATAAGCAAGTAACAGTATGCCCAATGTCTTGCTAAAAATGTAGCCACGATCACTCAACCCAAGGAATACGAAGAACACCAGCGGATAAGCCAATATACCCAATAGCATAAGCATGAACCACCAGATCAAAATTGGAAACGAATTTGAGAAGCTATTTGCTGGAAACTGCATACCGAAAGGTGGAGATTGTTGATTATCAGCTACCTGTTGAGCGCTTAGCAATAAGGAGTTCTGCGCGCCCGAGAGATTTTCGCAAGGTGTTGGCAATTGCACACCTTGCAGGAGTTTATGAAAAAGCTGGTCCGATGTATAGGGATAAGGATTGTCACGCACAAATATACGAGACGTCGGATGATCAAAGACGGAATAGCTCTCATCGGCGCCGCTATCGTTGAGAGTGATACCAAGCAAGTTAGGGTGATTCTCAAACTGTGCCGCCAGTCGAAAACCTAATTGCCCGCTGAATAGTAATTCATAGTAGTGAATAGTTAGTGGATAACGACACGGTAGGCGCGGAATAGATTTATCCAGACGATCACTGGCCATAGTTATAGCGTCCACAGTAGGCAATATTTTCGCCAACTGCTGCGCTTTTGCTACTGTATCGTCTCCATACAGGTCCAACCCTTGCTGACCATTGGCATAAGAAGCTTGATGGTATATAGAAGCATCATGATTATCGATAGAGACTGGTAAAGCGTCATCCCACTGTTCATAAGTCAAGACACTGCCAGGCTTCAAATGATCGAAAATCCAGCGCGATGCCTGAATACGTGTATTCGGCTGACTATAAACATTCAACAAAGCCAACCCTTGAAACATCGTCCCGAGCAGTACAATCACTATTGCAGCATAAGGCAAGGTTTTTACAAGCAAACGAATTGTTGATGACCTGGTGTCTTGTGAATTCGCTCCCGCTGTCCGCTTACGGCTGTATCTCACAAACGCTACTAATACACTTGCCGCTATCAGTGTAAGAAACGGGTAAAGAGGCATCATGTAACGCATAAATTTTACATAGAAGCTCCCAGTAAGTACGCCATAAACCACTACCCAGGACAGCACAACAGGCCATAGTCCAGCATCGCGCTTCCATATTCGCCAACCAAGCCAGATGAAACCAACTACTACCGCAAGTCCAAGCGTCAAACCCATACCCCAAATGAGTAGATTCTGTGCCTGGTCAAGAAATGGTATCGTTCCAGCAAATTGCCGCACATATGGCAAATCGAGTGTCCCACGCGCAAGACTACCCTGATCAGAAACTTGTTGGATAAACTCTCTCATATCCAAAAACGCATACGGCATGGCTATAAGAAATGTCACAAGCGTAGCAAAAACTACATAGACGAAAGACTGCACAATTGAGAAAATACCTTGCCTATACCAGCGCATGGTAAGCGCAACAATCAGAGGCACAACCAGAGGAGCAGCGCTGAATTTTGTTGCGAGTGCCAGACCATAGCCAAGTCCAGCTACCAAAGACCAGCATACAGGTTTATCAGTATCAACTAAGACTACGCAAGCGAGGACCGTCAAAGTGACGAAGAAGAGAAGCATTGTATCTACGGTATAGAAGTGTGAAAGCTGTATTTGTAGTGGCGTGAACGCAACTAGGGCAGCAGCCAGCAGAGCTACAGACCAGGCATATTTTCGTCCTGGGGTGTGATCATTCGTCAGTAGCAAGCCTAAACAGCCCGTCAGGAGTATAGTTCCGCTATCAAAAAGAGCATTCATAAAGCGCCCTGTCAATGTAAGATTGGCAAAACTAGCCAAAGAAGGTGAAATATGTGAGAGCAAATTGCCTAGCGTTGCCAATAAATAAAGGGGAAAAGAGCCGTAAGCAAAGAAGTGCGGATTAAGCGGTGAAGCAGTGGGATCAAGGAATTGCGCCAGGCTCTTAGGCCATGATAATTGAACAACATGAAAGAGGATCTCTCTCTCATCTGGGTGGAAGTTATTACCCAGAGCAAAACCCGCTCCATACAAACGAAGCAAAAGCTGGGAGCGTGCCTGAATCTGATCCCAATCAAGGCCATATAAACGTAATGCCAGCCCAAGAAATGCTATACCAAACAAAGCCAGTGGGCGCCAGCGTATAACTATCTTCAACTTGAACAGACTCTTCCTCCCACCCAGCAAAGGAGGGACATACATTGCTTATTAAGTGTCCAACCTGAATAACTCCGCATTAGTATAGTGAGTATGTCATGATGGGTCAAGAGAAAGTGTGAATTTTATTCAAAAATCACATTTTATTCCTGTTCGTACAGAGTCATTTGTAACTACTAACTTTCCAACAAAAATTCTGCAATTCTTTCCCAGACACTACGAACTCTCCCCCAAAATTTCTGCCATCGAGAATTTAGAACCGTACCGATACCATCTCCATCCGAAGTGAACAAAAGATCCCAGTAATCTTCATCGGACTGCCAGTAACGGAGTGCTACAGGATATGAAGCTACCAGAACATCTCCCTGCTTAGCAAACTCGGATTGTGGCACTACTCCTGCAGGCCTCTGAAGATGAGGCATATCCGTAATTATAGAATCCGCTCTATTTCGATAAATGGCTGACACACCTGAAGAATGACTGGCTGGAGTTTTATTGGATACTTCTTTTTTAACAGCCTGGCAGGCTTCTTCAAACTCTAGAGTAAAGTTTAACATGGTTTTAAATCGACGGTTTGGCGATTTGTCTAGAGCCGTTAACACTACCCATTCAACAGTGGCGGGGATTTCCGGTACCAGGTCACGTATCGAAGGAGGTGAAAGATGCCTGCGCTGCCAGGCCAATTCTCTGGCATCGCCGTAAAACGGCCAATAACCTGTGAGCCATTCAAACACAATCGTTGCATAGGCATACTGGTCGCTTGCTGGACCCGGCTCACCACCTTCCTGCTCTGGTGCCATATAGATTCTGGTTCCTCCGAACTCCATCTTCATCCAGGGGTAGTGCCTTCCATGATTACGCGTCACAAGTCCAAAATCACCCAATACAACTGAATTTCTTGTCTTCAGGAACATATTCTGCGGCTTTATATCGCGGTGAATCAACCCTTGCGTATGAATGTAATGGATTGCTCTGCCCATCTGGCTTGTATAGGCTTTGACTGTTGAAAGTGGAAGTCGTTCTCCAGGGGCATATCGATCAGCCAGCGAGCCAAAGGGTGCATATTCCATTACAAAGTAAGACCAACCATGCTCTTCCTCTTCTTCGTAATCAAAAGCTTGTACGATGTGAGGATGAGTAAGCTGCGCGAGAGTTTGTGCTTCATTGAAAAATAGTTTCTTAGCAAGCAAGCGCACATTACCTGCGCGCACTTCTTGAGGAAACAATATCTTTATTGCTACTTTCTTCTTTATGTTGATGTGTTCAGCTAACCAGATATCAGTATAGCGACCCTCACTTAAAAGTTCGAGTAGTCGATATTTACCAATTCGAAACTCATCTTTATGTATAGTATTGTTCATCTCGTACTGCCCGATATGTCATGACAAATCAATACAATTCGACCATATATGAATTGTCATGAGCGAAAATGAATGTTCGATCAATGAAACGTTTTGATCTTTTGCATACCTCATACGTTTTCTCATCTTTTAGCTAGATTATTTCGCTTGAAGCACATTCAGATAAAAGCCGCTACCACATAGTTAGACGTTGGAACTGGGGATGATTTAAAAGAGCTCGTTCTGCTTGAGCTAGAGAAACAACGACCGGAATTAGAGCAAAATATGATCCATTACAACGGAGAGAATTTTCTAGGACCATATGAGTAGCATAAGAAGCTCAATGCAGAATATGATCCTCAGACATTCCCAATAGCACAACCGCACCCACCATTGGCGCATTTTCACCCAGCACTGCCTTTTTCAACTCCAGGGTGGACCCTTTCAGAATAGTATTCACTTTCTCTTGTAGCATAGGTAAAAGGAATTGGCTATTAAGCACAATAGCGCCGCTTAAAGCAACAACATCTATACGAGTGAGTTGTGCCAGGTTAACCAGACCAATAGAGAGTCTATCAGAGAAAGTTTCCCAGAACGCTTTATCTGTAATTTGAGCAATGGGGCATCCATAACGCAATTCAATCTGCCTGCCGCCGGTGAACGTTTCCAGGCATCCTACCTGCCCGCAGAGACACTTCAACGAATTTCCGTCCAGTATCTGATGTCCAATTTCAATTGAAGATATGAGTGTTACAGAGGCTTTACCGAGTTGGATGGCAGCACCTGTTCCAGTCGAGACTGTCAGGTAAGCACTTCTATCGATTTGGTGCAGGATACCGAATTTCTTCTCAGCCAATAAGCCACAAACAGTATCATGCGCAAGCCGAACAGGGCTTTTCAACCTCTCAAAGAGATCCTCGGCAAATGGCTTATTTACATAATCAAGTAGGTTTGGTGCGACAATAACTGAGCGCCCGTCTTTGGCAATACGTGCGGCAACCGATACGCCTACACTCGCAAGTTGATCTCGATAGCTGGCTCGTATCGCAGCGATGACATGATGAAGTTGCTCTTCGTAACTCTGATAGGTGGGAAACTTTGCTATGAGCATAAAGTCAGGTGCATCTAGTGATCCAAATAAACCTATACGTGTATTTGTACCTCCGATATCTACACCAATATAAGTACTTGAGCCAGTCCTTGTGATCTGCGCATTTGACATTTTCTACCTCTTGAGAATGTAAGAAACTCATTCATCAAAGATTATCACATCCGATTTCATCCTCACCAGTATGGTTTTCCTTCAGAATGTTCTAAAAGTATCTGGACATCAATACAACAATGATGCTAGACTTCATTTGTAGGATAAACCTCTACTTGAAGATTGCTATAATAACCCAAGGAAAAGTTGTCAATACTCATGATAGATTTTACTACGCTCGAAACTGCAAGATTGCGTCTGAGACATTTTATGGATTCAGACTTAACACTATTCATGGGCTATCGCAATGATCCCATTGTGGCTAAGTACCAAAGCTGGGAGGGCATCAGCGAATTCGAAGCACGTACTTTTATTCAAAAACAAAAGGAGATCCAACCAGATGTATCCGGACAAGGATTTCAGATTGCTATCGAACTGAAAGCAACGGGTATCCTCATTGGAGATTGTTTCTTCACGATTAATGCGCTAGATCATCACCAGGCCGAAATTGGATTTACACTCTCACGTGAATATCAGGGATACGGATATGCGACAGAGGCAGTTACGTGTTTCCTCAACTACGCCTTTCATACATTTGATCTCCATCGTATTATCGCGATTACTGATTGTGAAAATATAGCCTCGGTAGCGTTACTTGAGCGACTTGGCATGCGCCGTGAGGGGCATTTTATCCAGAACATCTGGTTTAAAGGGAAGTGGGGAGATGAGTATCTATATGCCATCCTGAAAGAGGAATGGGTACACTAACGTAATTACAGGCACGTTTAAGAAGAGGGAATGATGACAATCACAGTAAATGGTACTGTAGCGCTTGTTGGCGCGGGCGAGTATCTGCAGGGGATGCTTCCAGTTGATAAGAAGCTGCTAGAGCGCGTTAACGGCACTCCAAGAGTCGTCGTCCTACCAACTGCCTCAGCACCCGATGGTGAAGGTGTCCCGGAGCGCTGGGCAAGCATGGGTGTTGAGCACTTTGCCCAATTGGGTGTAACTGCAGAGCCAATCATGTTGCTCAATCGAACAGACGCCGACAATGCTGATCTATCCTCGCAGCTTGCGGATGCAAACTTTATTTACTTCTCCGGAGGTAAGCCACGTTTCTTGCTTGAAACTCTACAAGGCACTCTTTCCTGGCAAGCTATTCTTGATGTTTTCGCTGCTGGAGGAATCATAGCAGGTTGTTCCGCAGGGGCAATGGTTCTCGGAGGCGAAGTTTTCGACTTCCCACAGATATGGCGCACTATTCCAGCGCTCAGTCTGGTACCTGGTATTGCTATTATTCCCCACTTCGATGAATTACCTTCGTTAATGGTTGGAACAATTACCCGTGGAAGACGCAAATCGACAGTAGTTGGTATCGATGGCACAACAGCTCTTGTTGGTTCAGGCCACCAATGGATTGTATACGGACGAGGAGGCGTTACCATCTTCACCAAAAATGGCAAGCAGCGATATACCGAGGGCGAAATTGTACCCCTTGATGAACTTTTGAAATAGTAAGTCTACAGATGGAGATAGGCCGCTGATTTCCCTTGCTTCTCGCTTACAGATATTCTGCGCTCCGCCTCATCTTTCAGGAACACGTTCCTTCTCAAGGGTATGCATGTGCTGTATTCGAGCCTCAAATGTGGGTTTCCAGAAAAGCCTGTAGGCTAGTTGCGAGCCCGTGTAAACAAGCGAGGTATCAATGATTACCGCTATCAAACCATCGGGCATGCCTGTCGTCAGTTCTCCCGCCAATGCGCTTGTTAAGAAGCCTAGGACAAAAGCGGGGAGAAATGCTGCCAGAAACTTTGACTGACCCGCCCAACCGGGACGGACTACAAGCAGAATGATTGGTGGCACAATCATTCCAATCAAAAACGGTGCTGTTTCACGCAATAAATCCATTGGTTCAGTCTGCCTTTCTGTTCTGAGAAATACTCCGCCGACTACGGCTCCTCCTCTGATATATATATATCCTCCTCTTCTGGAAGTTCACGATTATTTCTCCTGGGCCACACTTTGCTGACAAAAAAGGACACTTGTTGTGGTAGCCAACGTAGGAAGTAAGGATGTCGCAATACATGCAGAAAGAGCCGAGGCTGAAGGCTTTTCCATATACCTGGCAACTCAGCTATCTCGCCAGTCCTAAGTGGATGCTCAGTGCTGTTTGGATCAGCCCAACGATCACGTACATAAATATCCCCCAAACGTTCCAGAGTAATTGCCTCACCTGGAGCCTCCTCTGCCAGTGTTTGCATATACTCGTATGGAGTTTGTGAAGGTTTTAAAGAGATACCGGCCCAATTCGCAAGCTTACAGATCCGCCCGTAAACCTGCGTCGACAAACTATAACCCCGGTAGAGACGACGCCACCAGATACTAAAGAAGACAATGCCTAACAGAATAAGTAGAATGAAGCCAATAATAGCCAGACTGATGTTCTGACGCAATTGCGCCTGTTGTTGTGAGGGACTTAAAGCCAGACTTGTACTCCCGCCGCTTGTCTCCTCAGGTAACCTCGGATGGCTACGAGTCCCACCTGCTGAAGGGCTAGTAGAACCACCTGTAGTAACAATATTGTTCGAGCTAACAGCCGGACGCGTAAAGGTAGAAAAGCTTGCAGACGGTTCGAAGTTAACCCAACCATATCCTGCAAAATAAATTTGCACCCAACTATGAGCATCCGTACCACGGATCACCCACTGATTATGCTTTACATCGAATTTACCATTCGTATAACCCTCCACAACACGCGCAGGTATACCAAGCTCACGAGCCATGATTGCCATAGATGTAGCAAAGTAGTTACAAAAGCCTTTATGGCTGCTGTTACGGAAAAGAAACCAGGAAACTGCCTCCTGCCCGGGTGGCAAAGAGATATTTGCATCATACCTGTAGTTGCTATGAAAATAGGACTCTAGCGCTACAGCTTTATCATACATTGTAGGAGCTTTATCAGTTAGATTCTCTGCCAAAATTTTGATATTAGGATCAAGATTTTTTGGCAATTGCAAGTATGACTGAAGAATACTCGGGTCATAGTAGGTTACTGGAGGTTCCAGATCAGGGCGATTCGGAACAGTAATAAATGACGGAGCATTGGCGGGAAGAGGCACCGACTGTAACGTCTTTATATCAGCAGCAGAAACGTACGAGTTTATCGAATACGTATTTCCCGCTGCAAGCTTCCCATTCGGTCGTATCCATGCAATTACCGATCCAGTGGTTTTATTAAGGCGCAATTGCGCGGCCTGATTTGTAGAAGCAATTTGTGAGGCTCCAAAAAGATAGGCAAATTGTTCACCTGGTGGATTTACAACAATAATATCTTGATGTACAGCACGTAAATCCTGCGAATTATTAGATGCGATTGAATTAGGCTGTAAAGCAAAAGCATCTGTTGAACCGACCGACCAGCCCGAGCGACCACTGTACGTATCGTAGCTAAGTGATTCCAGGTATTGATTGTACTGGCCGCCATCAGAGGTTTTGACGGTAAAGACGATATCATTATTCAGATTGGGATTTCCTCCCAACACAAGTGTATCTGTAAAGTTACCATGATTTGAAGCATTCACGCCCCCATCAACGGAGACCAGTCGATTCCAGGTATTTTCAAGCTGCACCCACGGATTATTGTCAGCACTCCAAATTTGAGATGCTGCATCATTTATGTAGCCCTGGGGCAATAACCAGGCAAAGATCAAAATACCTATTGAGATGAGCGCCCCGGCCTGCATAAACTCCCATCCAAGATCATCGGCGCAACGCAACCCTTTCCGTTTCCAATCTGCCGAGGATTCATAGAGATTAAAACGCAGCACCAGCAAGAGAGAAGCTACCAGAAACACAACCAGAAACACAATGTAACCGTCATCGATATTACTCAAATTAATAAGCAACACAACAGCATTGGCGAGTATCATCAGCCATGGTTTCCGCGTGCGATAAACTAGCCAGGCGCTTGTATATGCAAGCAAAAAACCTAAAGCGGTAATAAAGAAGAGAGAGATAGAATCGTCACTGCTGGTACCTCCAGAAAGCGCGAGCACAATCCACTGGTGTATGCTATTTGAAAAAGCAGTAACATTTCCATTATAATCTGCGCCTGCTGTCTGCCAGAAAGCAAGTAGTAAACCAAACCCGATAGCCAATACATGTACAAACAAGCGTGGAAAGCGTCGTTGTTTAGCAGCAAGCACACCAACTATAATCCCCATAAGTGTCGTCAAAGTGAGTACATTGGTATGATTTACCCAATTTGCTGCCTCTACAGACCAGATCGTACTGTACACCACAACAGCCAGCAAAAAGAGCGAAAACCATCCCTCTGCCAGACCTAGACGCACATGAAAGTTTGGTCTACGCGGTATTCGCCTATCGTTATTAGAACCACCATCATCTGAAATCGGATCAGCAATGATCTTTGTGAGACGTTCAATAGTCGCGTCCTGCATTGCCTTCAACTCCATCGGGCATAGCGCGCCTCGGGAACTCGTTCTAACGCTTCAGTTAAGGAGGCTTTACATTTGACACGCAATACAGGTATTCCTGCGCCTTCTAATAAGGCTAACGTATCCTCATCGATAGGTCTATCTTCGAATGAGGCTGCATCTAATCCTACGACCGCCACTTGCACTCCACGTCGTTGAAGATGGCGCAGACTATCATGCCAGTCACGAGAAGTAGAAGGTGTAATCACAATAGCAACAGTATTCCGCCCAAAATGGAATGCATCGAGAGATAGGGCTTCTTTCAAATCGAGTCCCGATCCTGGCTGCACAACTGCAAGCATTTCGAGCACACGCTCTATTTGCCGTTCGCCACGATCTAGTGAGAGAAATTCACGATGTGCTCCATTCACTATCATACCCAAAGACAGATCCTGTCGCAACAAATATGTGGCAATGGTAGCAGCTATCGTCACGCCATATTCGACTGTCGAGTCCTCTCCCTCGCCTGCCTGTACACTCTCATTCAGATCTAAGAAGATCCATCCATCCATAGCAGGATCGAGATCAAACTCTTTCACCATTAATGTATTATAATGCGCAGTTGAACGCCAGTGTATTTGATTCAGTGCGTCACCCACGGTATAATCTCGAATATTTGAGGCATTGGTTGTTGAATGCATCGCATGCCTTGAACTACGACCACGCCCGGGCATCCCCCCTGTAAAAAGCACAAATTCACTAATCGGTAAAACATGTGGCAAGACAAGCAGATCTTTTGGCTGAGTAAGTGTTATATGTCTGTGAAACAAGCCGAAGGGATCTCCACTTGTAGCTGTAACGGGTCCAAGCAGGAAACGCCCACGCTGTTTGCAAACAGTTCTGGCTCGCCAGGTTGCTCGTTTGCGACCTCCCATACTTGCAACATATCCAGCTCTGTGCCCAGGTAGAGTCGAACCATCAGCAATCTGAACCCACAACTTGGGCATTACACTTATATTGTCCAGCATGAGTCGCTCATCAAAGGTTTCGCCAACCTGAACACGCCCAACACTGGCTGTGCGCCGGAAAACCATTTTGCGCAGGCTATAGCGCGTCCAGAACCAGGATAGGATGAATAATGTAAGCAAGACATATGTAAGCAAATAGAGCACCCGCCAACCACTGCTGACCGCAAGGAAAGCAAGCACGATAATTAATATTATAACTTGCCAGGGTCGCATAAATCAGCGCCCCTTTCCACCACTGACCCATGCTCCAGGCACTGGCACACTCTGTAAAATTTCATCCAGAACAGCAGTAGATGTTATCGCCCGCACACGAGCCGCGGGTGTTACAATAATACGGTGCCCCAATGTTGGCTTCGCCAATAGCTTCACATCATCCGGAATAACATACCCTCGTCCTCGTATCGCTGCAAGAGCTTGCGAAGCACGATACAATGCTAATGATCCGCGAGGGCTTGAGCCAAGGTAAATGTTGTTATGATTGCGTGTGGCATTAGCGATAGCAACAATATATTCCCGAATTGAAGGATCAACATGAATGCTTCGGATTTGCTTTTGAATCACCACCAGCTCTTCCGCTACCATAATTTGTTCTAAATCATCCAAAGGGTGGTGATATTGATGCGTATCCAGGATGTTCATTTCATCGCTAACTTTTGGATAACCGAGCTTAATGTTCATCATGAAGCGATCAAGTTGAGCTTCAGGTAAAGGGAATGTTCCTTCATATTCTATCGGATTCTGAGTTGCCATCACCATAAAAGGTTCGGGAAGACGATAGGTTATGCCATCGATTGTAATTTGAATTTCTTCCATTGCCTCCAATAATGCCGATTGCGTCTTAGGAGTAGCACGGTTGATTTCGTCAGCCAATACAATCTGGGACATAATCGGCCCTGCTCGAAACTCAAAATTGCCCGTTTTTTGATTGTAAATAGAAACACCGGTGACGTCACTGGGTAGGAGATCGGGGGTAAACTGGATGCGCTTGAATGAGCACCCAATGGAGCGCGCTATAGCTTTAGTCAGGACAGTTTTGCCAACACCTGGTACGTCTTCGATTAATACATGTCCATTACAAATGACCGCTATCAGACTAAATGCAACCGATTCGGCTTTGCCAACGATTACTTTTTCGACATTGTTGATGACTCGCTGTACCGCAGCAGCTAGATCTTGTACCGACTGCATACTCTACTCTCCAATGGCCTGACCCAATAATGCAAGTATCATAAAGTGGCAAAAGAATTAGTCTTCCTATACGAACGAGCAACTTGCATATGCACAGGTATCAGGCAAACTTCTCACTATCATGCAATGAATCGATATCTTAAGTGTACCACGTTCACACAAAAGCGCAAAAAAAGCTTGCTCTAAATCGACAACACAGCAATGTACATAATACTACGTCCTAATATAGCTTTTGTTACACATTAATTTCAAGCCTATATTCATTTGCTGAAATCTTCCTGAATATTCCCTTGCTACTGGTGAGATCAGCGAGAGTATGCTATTATGAAGTCCATGGCAACACAGAACGAAACCAATGACATACAAGAACTACATGCCTATGTAGATGGATGGGTTCAAGGAGTCGGTTACCGCTATTTCGTTGTAAATACTGCCGTATCCCTTGACCTCCGAGGTTATGTTCGCAACTTGAGCGACGGCAGTGTCGAAGTTCTTGCACAAGGAACCCGACCGACCCTCGAACGTTTGCTCACTATGCTACAAAGAGGGCCATCTGCAGCAGAAGTAAACGAGATACGCACTGTTTGGGGACAGCCTACAGAGCATCTAAGCGGCTTTCATGTCCGCTGGTAAATAAAAGAGGAATATTATGATCGATCGAGAAACCGTTAAACACGTGGCACAACTTGCCCGACTTGGCATGACCGAAGAAGAGGTTGACATTTTTGCAAGTCAACTCTCTGTCATATTGGAAAATATAGCCATATTGCAGCAGGTAGACGTGAGTGGAGTGTCACCTACCGCGCATGCTTCTCGCCTCAGTAATATCATGAGACCAGATGTACCACAGCCTTCATATGCGCCTGAAATATTGCTTGCCAATGCCCCTGAACAAGAAGACAACTGTCTAAAAATACGCGCGGTGTTTGAGGAGTCTTAATAATCATGACTGAATTATATCAACTGACCATTCACAAAGCCGGAGCATTGCTGCGCCGGCGCGAGATATCCTCGGTTGAACTAACACGCGCACACCTTGACCGTATTCGAGACGTGGATGATAAAGTAAAAGCATTCACACTTGTTACCGAGGATCTCGCGTTGCAGCAAGCCAGGGAAGCTGATCAGCGTTTAAAGAATGGTGAGGCTCTGTCTTCGCTCACAGGCATACCCCTGGCAATCAAGGACTTAATTTGCACAAAAGGGATCACTACAAGTTGTGGCTCTAACATGCTCAAAGCTTTTAAACCACCATACGATGCTACAGTTATGGAACGGCTCAATGCAACAGGCGCGGTAATGCTCGGCAAGACAAATATGGACGAGTTCGCAATGGGATCCTCCACCGAGCATTCGGCTTTCTTCCCGACTCACAATCCCTGGGATCTGGAACGTGTCCCCGGCGGCAGCAGTGGAGGTTCAGCGGCGGCAGTCGCGGCTGGCATGGCCATGGGCGCCCTCGGCAGCGACACCGGTGGCTCGATTCGCCAACCCGCTGCATTATGCAATGTCGTTGGCCTCAAGCCTACCTACGGACGAGTATCGCGCTATGGCCTGGTGGCATTCGCCTCCTCACTCGATCAAATAGGGCCTTTTGCGCGTAATGCCCGCGACACAGCCCTGATTTTGCAAGCGATTGCTGGATATGATCCATGCGACTCAACCTCCTCGCCCGATCCTGTGCGCGACTATAGCACATCACTGAACGGTTCTATCAAAGGTCTGCGCATTGGCATTCCATCAGAATACTGGGTAGAGGGAACGCAGCCAGGTATCGTTAAGGCCGTGCGCGACGACATTGAAAAACTGCGCGAGCTGGGAGCAGAGATTGGTGAAGTTTCCCTACCGCATACGAAATACGGCGTGCCAGTCTACTATATTATCGCTCCGGCTGAGGCAAGCGCCAATCTTGCGCGCTACGATGGTGTCAAATACGGTTACTCGTATCGCGATACCAGCGATATGTGGGAGGCTTTGGAGAAGACTCGCCAGTTTGGTTTTGGACAAGAGGTCAAGCGCCGCATAATGCTCGGCACCTACGCGCTTTCTTCCGGCTACTATGATGCCTACTACAAGCAAGCGGAGAAGGTACGCACACTGATCACCGAAGATTTCACCCGCGCTTTCGAACGCTTCGATGTGCTTGTCAGTCCAGCCTCGCCTTCCGTGGCATTCAAAATTGGTGAGATATCCGATCCATACGAGATGTATTTGCAGGATGTGTTCACGATTCCTGCGGACCTGGCGGGTAACTGCGGGGTCTCGATCCCTGGCGGTTTCAGTAATGGTCTACCTGTAGGTCTACAATTACTGGGCAACTTCTTCGCCGAAGACCTGATCCTGCGTGTCGCCGACGCCTTCGAGCGCGTAACCGATTATCACACCTGCTGGCCCAAAACAATCTAACTACGTTGGAATGGCTGTGCATGGCGGAGCCATGCACAGCCATTCCAACGTAGAAAATTAAAGTGGCCAGCGAGCGGGCCAGTACGTTACGAAGAGAAACTACAAACGAGTCAGGGAGAGAAACGCCCTGGAGATTTGATGATACGTCGTACTATTGCAATCGCTCTACTATTCATCTCGATCAGCACCATTATCCTGGTGCCTATCTTTACCTTTACCCCAATAGGGAAACGCCTTTTTGACGGATCTACCTCAACACCTACACTAACGTTAAAACCCTTTACTCCTACACCGACTCCTAAACCCATTCCTATCCTTACCGTCAAAGGAACTCCTTCTGGGATCACAGCTAGCGAGGCTATCTTATTGGACGACGATACAGGCCATATACTGTATGAACAGAATGGAGAAAGACCCGTACCAATGGCAAGTACAACCAAGATCATGACGGCTCTTATCGCAATCCAGGCAGGCGATTTGAATACAATTGTCACCATCCATCAGGACGCAGTCAACGAAGTAATTCTAAACAATGGTAGCAACGCAAAATTGCATATAGGTGATCGACTAACGCTCAGAGATCTGCTGTATGGTTTAATGTTGCCATCAGGTGATGATGCTGCTATCGCCATTGCTGATATTGTGGGCGGCTCAACCGCCAATTTTGTAAACTTGATGAATCTTTTCACATACCGTTTGCATCTCTTTCAAACTCATTTTATCAATCCCGATGGGCTGACATACTATAATGCCAACGGGCAACCCATTCCAGACCATTACACTACCCCTTACGACCTTGTACGCCTGGCAAGCTACGCCATGACCATCCCGCTCTTCGCTCAGATTGTGCGTACTCAACACTACTCACTCCCGGCTACCTCGTCACACCATAGTTACACCTGGGACAATACTAACCTGCTGCTCACGACTTATACTGGTGCGACTGGCATCAAAACTGGCTTTACCTTAGAGGCAGGTGAATGCCTTGTTTTCTCCGCTACCCACTCGGGGCATCACCTGATTGGTGTTGTGTTTCATAGCATTGATGCAACTCATCGCTTCAACGATGCAAGGACATTGCTCGATTGGGGATTTGCACTGCCACTACTTCCGCCTGTTCCATAAGGATCGAAATTTCTGCTTTTTTTGTTGACAAAGACCCCCCTCATCGTGTACTATACAAGGCGTGCGATACAGAGAGACGATATTGCTTTAAGCTCGATTAAGGGATTGAAATTCCTCCTAATCTCTTTTCGTACGTTGTTCGGGTGTGGCCAAGCGGTAAGGCAGTGGTCTTTGGAACCACGATCCCAGGTTCGAATCCTGGCACCCGAGCCTGCTGGATTATAGCAAAGATATTGTAGATTTTGTCACAACAATGTTAAGCCTGAATGCTCTATTGAAAAAAAACATCAGCCATTATTGTCTACAGTTAAGTTCTAGCTTAACCTATTATCCTTCCTGTGACTTAAAACATCACAAAAGGTTTGCAAATTTGTTATGGATACATATGCGGCCATAGTGCTTGCTGCAGGCAAAGGCACCAGGATGCGTTCAACATTGCCAAAGGTGCTTCACCAGGTAGCCGGGTTGCCACTACTGGCACATGTACTCAACGCTATCGATGCCATTCCCTCTTCTGATGCTTTTGCCCCGCTTGTTTCTACAACCACCACTCATCGCCCGATTGTCGTACTGGGACATGAAGCACAGCAGGTTGAAGACCAATTTGGTACGCGTTGTCACTACACACTTCAGGAAGAACAACTGGGTACTGGTCACGCCGTGTTAGCCGCAGAAAATGCCGTACAAGAGTTAAAACCTACCCCTCAGACGATACTGGTTTGTTATGGCGATACACCATTGATAAGCGCCCAGATACTTGCACGTGTGCTTTTCGAGCATCTCACAAACCATGCAACAATGACTATCCTCACCGCAATCTCTGAACAACCCTCAGACTTTGGTCGTGTAGAGCGTGATATAGATGGTGATGTGCGGGAAATAGTCGAGATGAAACGTGCTACTGAAGAGCAAAGGCGCATCAATGAAGTCAACTCAGGTGTCTACTGTTTTGATCAAAGTTGGCTCTGGCCAGCACTGCATATGCTTCCCAGGAATGCGTCAGGGGAATACTACCTGACCGACCTGGTAGCTGTTGCCAGTTCCCAGGGTTGTAAGATTGCTACCGTCAGTGGAAGTTTTGATGAGACCATCGGCATCAATGATCGCTTGCAATTGGCCGCCGCTGAGCGCATTTTGCGCACGCGTGTGTTAGAGCAACTCATGTATGCGGGTGTGACTATTCTTGACCCGGCAAGCACCTATATTGATGCTCATGTCGAAATCGGATCTGACACTGTTATCCTTCCCGGAACAATGATCATAGGGAAAACCCGTATTGGTACTGCATGTCGCATTGGACCTGGGACAACTATCGATGAATCGCTTCTCGGAAATGGGTGTATTGTCCGTAACTCGGTACTGGAAGGATCAACTCTTGAAGATGGAGTGCGTATTGGTCCATTTAGTCATTGCCGTCCAGGCGCCCATCTTGCCCGCAATGTTCGAATGGGCAATTTTGGAGAAGTCAAAAACTCGTATATTGGAGCAGAAACCGACATGCATCACTTCAGTTACGTTGGTGATGCCACTCTAGGTGAGCATGTGAACATTGGCGCGGGGACAATAACGTGTAATTATGATGGGGTAAACAAAAATCGCACAACTATAGGTGACGGCGCTTCCATTGGAAGTGATACAATGTTAATTGCCCCAGTAACTGTAGGTGAAAATGCAAAAACAGGAGCTGGTTCAGTGGTGAACCGTGATGTCCCTCCCGGAGCTGTAGTTGTTGGTGTTCCAGCGCGTGTGTTGCGCATGCCTCAACCCTCTGATGGTTCTACGACAGAGGATGTCGTAAAGGAGTGATTGGTCTTATGGACCGCGCTGGCCTGGCCGGAGTTGTCGTGGCGGCTTTCCACGTCGCTTCCGCATCTCAAGTTCCACAATTCGATTTAGAAGCATGGCTACAATTGATCATTCTGATCATTTCACTCATTCTGTGTGCCATGGCATCTGCTGCTGAAACTGCGCTTACGTCTATTAGCCGCATTAAACTCAAGAACTTGGTGGAGGAAGGTGATAAAAAGGCACTAGAGATTGAAAATCTCATATCAAAACCAAATGTTTTCCTCTCTACCATTCTGGTTGTTAACAGCGTCGCCGTGATCATTGCTTCCAGTATGACTACAGTGTTAGCGCTCCGCTTCATTCCAGACTATGGGGAACTGATTGGAACGATCCTCATATCACTGGTTGTATTGATCTTCTGCGAGATTACGCCCAAAACTGCGGCTGTGCAAAATCCCCTCCGTTGGGCTCGCGTTCTGGTTAATCCCGTGCGAGTTGCCGCCTGGCTGCTCCACCCGCTTGTTGCCACTCTGAGTGCCATTACAAACACCATGGTTCGCCTTATGGGTGGTCAGATAAAGCACCGTGGCCCTTTTGTGACGGAAGAAGAATTGCGCCTATTAGTAACTGTGGGCGAGGAAGAAGGGATACTCGAAGAAGCAGAAACTGATATGATTCACAGTATCTTCGAGTTTGCCGATACACCTGTGCGCGAAGTGATGATACCGCGGATAGATATGGTAACGCTAGAAAGCGATGCCACCGTTGATGAGGCTGTAGATCTGGCTTTGCAGGGCGGTTTTTCGCGAATTCCTGTGTATGAAGAAACAATTGACAACATCATAGGTGTGCTGTATACCAAAGACATGCTTAAACAGTTACGGGAAGACCACAATTCCTTACCCATTCGCGAGCTTGTACGACCGGCATACTTTGTGCCAGAGACGAAAAAGCTAGACGATCTGTTGCGTGAAATTCGCCAGAAGCGTACCCATATGGCAATTGTCGTTGATGAATATGGCTCTGTGGCCGGGTTGGTTACTATTGAAGACCTGGTCGAGGAAATAGTAGGGGATATTCAAGACGAATATGACCGTGAAGAAAAGCTGTATGAACAAGTCACTCAATTCGAATATGTCTTTGATGCTAAGATTAACCTCGATGAATTTAATGAACTAATGGATACTGACCTGGAAAATGAAGACTACGAAACCCTGGGTGGTTTTTTATTAGGTCAACTCGACAAGATTCCAGTTGCAGGTGATACTATTACTTTCAAAAACCTGACTTTCACCGTCTTAACGACTCGTGGACTCCGTATCACCAAGGTAAGAGTCGAGCGCACAGGCACTCAGGAAACTTCGAACAATTCGACGCAACATTCTTCGGATCAATCCGGTCCTTTGCTGTTACCTTCAGGAAAAGAAGATGCTAAATCTGATCAGCAAAAGAAAATAGAACCTCCAACTGAAACACATTCACACTATGAAATAAAAGAGGTGTGAGGATGTTACTTACGCTTTCTACCCTCCCACGCTCAGTACGTATTGTTGAAGTCGGTCCCCGGGATGGTTTGCAGAACGAGAAGGCCCTCATTCCAACTGCGCAAAAAATACAGTTTATACAAATGCTTGCCGATGCAGGTCTTCCAGTTGTTGAAGCTACTTCCTTTGTTAGTCCACGCGCTATACCACAGTTGAGCGATGCGAGCGAAGTTATGGCCAATTTGTCTCGACGTTCCTCTACTTCCTATCCCGTGCTGGTTCCAAATTTGAAAGGGGTGGAGCGTGCCTTAGCGGCCGGAGTTCGCGCCATTGCGGTATTTACTGCCGCCAGTGAAAGTTTTACACGTCACAACATTAATGCCACTATCGCTGAGAGCCTTGCTAATTTTCGTCCAGTTATCGCATTGGCACAGCAGGAAAAAGTAACTATTCGTGGTTACATTTCGACGGTGTTCGGCTGCCCTTACGAGGGGAAGGTAGAACCTCGCCAGACGCTTAATGTGGCACAGGCACTTTTAGAAATGGGCGTTGACGAGCTTTCTTTAGGAGACACAATTGGTGTCGCAACACCGAACCAGGTTGTAGATGTGATTAGTCTATTGGTATATGACGGCGTTATACCAATGAGACAGCTAGCTGTACATTTCCACGATACACGTGGTACAGCACTGGCAAATGTGTTGATAGCATTGCAGTGTGGTATCAGTATTATAGACTCTTCGGCAGGTGGACTAGGAGGCTGCCCGTATGCTCCAGGAGCCGCGGGAAATTTAGCTACCGAAGACTTGCTCTATATGCTTCATGGCATGGGCATCCACACAGGTGTAGACCTGGACAAGGTGGTCGCAGCTACCAACTACATTAACCCACTGCTAGGTCATACTCCGACAAGTAAGTATTACCAGGCAGCAATAAGCTCATGCTAATGAGCTTCGAGATATCTTATCGCCCCTATCAACTGTGTATCTCCGCTGCTAAGTATTTGGTGCAAAGTTAAATTCCCCTGATTTTCAGCGCCGGGAGTGAGTGGGTTAACATTTGAGTTTAAATTCACCTCGATATTGGGTTGGATACCCTTGTCGCGTATAAATTGTCCATTTGGTGTTAGCCAATCGTTCGTTCCCAGGAGTATAGCCGAACCATCTGAGAGGTCAAACTCGTCAAGTACTGTCCCGGTACCAAAGGTTTTCACCCCCATGATAATCGCGCGATTGTTGTCTCTCAAGGCGCCAGAAACAATTTCAGCAGCACTTGCTGTATTACTATTTGTAAGCACAACAATTGGAGTCTTTGTATCAAGTGGATGACCATTCACCGGTTGCGGTGTACGTTGACCTGCACTGTCTTGTTCTAAAAGCACATTCCCCTTACCAATAAATTCACTGGCTACGTTTATGGCTTCCTGAAGGTATCCCCCCGGATCATCGCGCAAATCAAGAATGATCGACCTGGCTCCCTCGCGTTTAGCTTTGTTGAGTGCATTTTTGAGTTGATCTGAAACCCCTTCGGAAAATTGTGTGATTTGAATATGCGCAATATGATCCTGAGCGATATAGTACGAGACCACAGAAGGAACTTGAATTTCCGCCCTCTTCATTGTAAAAGTCAATGTCTGATTTGTTGAGGGACGTTTTACTTCAAGAGTTACATTTGTGCCAGTCGGCCCCTTAATAAGCCGAATAACGGTATTGATATCCTTTCCAACAACATTTGTACTGTTGACAGCGACAATGATATCTCCTCGCTTAATCCCAGCTTTGTCTGCTGGTGTACCGGGGATGGTTGCAGTTATGGTAATTTGTTTCGTCTTGGCGTCCTGTTGCAGGTCAATGCCGATGCCGATGAGTGTACCACTTAACTGTTGTTTTTCAGCCTGTACATCTTGCGGCGTGAGGAAACGGGTGTGACCAGTATCATGTAGCACACCTAGCATGGCGCGTATTGCCTGGTATGACATTTCCTTATAGTTTATGGCATTGCGATCAACATAGTTTTGGTCCACCGTGTTCCAGGCCTGTTGAAAAAGTTTGGCATAGCTTTTAGATTGATCACTGGAATTGAAACTGGCGTTTGTATAAACCTGATGGCCAAACCATCCACCAAGAAAGGCTATAATCATTAAAGTTAGAGTAACTACAATTTGCCCGAATATGCGCCTCAATCGAGGCTTCGAATCAGGAACAGGTTCTATTATAGAAGTATTTATATATCTTGTTGATGTTGGAATATTCTGATCGCCAGGTTCAGGTGTAAATTTATTGTCTGGTTGTTCGTACCAACGTGGATCATCATAATTACTCACCGATAGCCTCCCATACTTGCTTCGATGCATGTTATTGCGCGAAAATTCGCCCGGGGCCATTGCATCGAAGTCATTGCTAGATCTTCGGGTGCTTTCTTTATTAGCGTCTTCCTTTTGATCATCGTTTAAAGTTTCTGCTATAGTTTTATCAGAGTCGTTCATATTTGGCAAAGTCCCCAATTTAAATATATCATAAAGTCTTTTCAAAGCGTCCTCTATGTAACACTATTCATAGTGTATAGTGTAGCTCTCATATATCAGGAAACTGATACGAAAATGTAAATTATTTGTAAGGACTTATTGCTAACACAGATAGCGGCTCAAATAGTTTGCAAGAGCAGTCACTTTTCTTAAAAAACAGGAGTGCAGTTCACATGAACTACACTCCTGTTTTTCTTCTTTATAGTTGCTTTGAACTATTCTGGCTCAGCCAGGTGAACGAGACTTCTCTTTACTCACTCGGAGGGACTGTCGCCTCGGCGCTTTCTTGAACAAGAGCAGGTGTTGGAGGTGGTGCAGTTTCGCTAATAGTTGCTGGTGTAGTGTGGTGGTGTTTCTTTGAAGCAGGTGTTGGAACTTGCTTTTTCGGGGGCTCCCATCCAGGAGCACGCGAGATGATCATTGACATCATCTTCCCCTCCATCATAGGAGAGCGCTCAATTACAACTGTCCCTTTCAAAACTTCTGCGATTCCGTCAAGCAACTTACGACCAATATCAGGGTGGCGCATCTCTGCTCCGCGGAACTTTACACTAACCCTGACTCTATCCCCTTCAGCAAGGAATTCTTGAATCTTGCGTGTCTTTACATCTACATCATGTTCATCGGTTCTTGGACTCAAACGAATTTCTTTTAATGTAATCGTTTTTTGATTCTTACGAGCCTCGTTTTCTTTCTTTGCCTGCTCATATTTATATCGACCGTAGTCCATCAATTTGCAGACAGGGGGGATAGCGTTGGGTGATATCTCGACCAGGTCAAGATCTCGTTCACGAGCAATTTCAAGCGCACGCGTTGGAGCCATTACTCCAACCATCTCGCCGTTTTCGTCGATTAAGCGCACCTCACGTGCACGAATACGCTCATTCACCCGTGTTTCTCGCTGTCGGTCGTTCCCCCGAAATTCCCTGTTAATAGGCCAGACCTCCTTCTTAATGCTACTGAAAAAAATTACACTTAAAATTGGTGTAAACAACAACTCTGAAATCTCATAAAGTGTAGCATACTACCCTATCCAAGTCAAATATTTTTCGCGAATTTCACGGTCTAAGAGCCTACTGAACTATCTTTTTGTCCAATCAGCATTTTTGTCAACTCGCCAACAATATCATAACGTCCATACGATGGCATGAGATACACTCCTTCCACCATGCTGCGCGCCGCTGAAAGCAGTTCTTCCGCCAGCCTCAGCCCCTCTTCATGTCCATGCTCCCCAGCAGCACGCATTCGCGCACGCACTTCGTCGGGGATTGTTATACCGGGTACTTCGTTATGCAGGAATTCGGCATGACGCGAGCTATGTAGAGGAATACAACCCAGGATCATTGGTATTGGAGGTTTCCCTGCCCGGTCCAAAAAGCGCAATAAACGTCCCAACTCATAGATAGGCTGGGTCATAATAAACTGTGCCCCAGCATTAATCTTCAGCCAGTACTTCTCAATCTCTTGATCCGTCTGCTCATCGGTCATGTTCAGGTTGAGCGCTGCCCCTATATGAAATGAGCTTTTAGCTCCAATCGATGAACTCGCTGCATCATGACCCTCGTTCATGCCCCGGATCGCCTGGATTAACCCCACGGAGTCCAGGTCCCATACTCCTGTCGTGTTGGGGTAGTCACCGACCCGCAGTGGGTCCCCTGTCAGAGCCAGGATATTGCGAATGCCCAGGGCATGCGCTCCCAAAAGCTCCGATTGCAGCGCCATCAGGTTGCGATCCCGCGTTGTAAAATGGATAATCGTCTCGATACCAAGGTGATCCTGGAACAAACGAGCGAGAGCGATGCAACTCATGCGTACACGCGCCATTGGGCTATCGGCAATGTTAATACAATGCACACCCACCTCTTGAAGCATCGCAGCACCCTCAAGTACCTTAGCAGGATTCAAGCCCTTTGGCGGATCGAGCTCAACACTTACTATAAATTCTCCCGCGGCTAGTTTTTCCTGCAGACGCGTCATTGAACCATGTTGAGGAAGGATCACTTCCTCTTCAAGCAGCCGGGCGATTGTTGTCTGGCCATTTGAAACCACAACCTGGTTTGACTGCACAGTTAACTCAGGTGTAGCGACTGTAAACGGAGTTCTCACTCCGTAGTGCTCATCGAGCGCTTTTCGCATAGCTGCGATATGATGAGGTGTCGTGCCACAACATCCACCTATCAAGTGCACTCCTGCTCTGGCGAAGCGCAGGGCATAATCTGCAAAGTAATCAGGTGTAGCTACATAGAAAAAACGGTTGCCAATACGCGTTGGTAATCCAGCATTTGGTTGTGCTGAGAAGAGATGAGTTCTAGCTTGCGTCCCATCATGATATCTCTGAACTTCGGAACTCATCTCTTCGAGTGCATCGAGAGTTGCGGCAGGCCCAACGCTGCAGTTAGCGCCCATCACATCTACCCCCATGTCATTGAGAACTGCAGCTACCCTTGCTGCCGACTGACCAGAAAGCGTATGACCATCTTCATAAAAGCTCATTTGAGCAATAATTGGAAGTCCTCCAACTTCTTTAGCTGCCAGGATAGCCTGCCGAAGTTCAGCAAGGCTTGAAAACGTTTCAAGTATTAACAGGTCGGCGCCACCTTCCTGAAGAGCTTCAATCTGTTCCTGGAAAATGGCTCGCACCTCAACTAAACGGTGTTCATCTGGTGCTTGCAGAGGGCGTCCGGTCGGCCCAACTGCACCTGCTACAAAGATCGGCTGCCCTGAAATTTCCCGTGCTTCGCGTGCGAGGCGAACTGCACGAAAATTGATTTCGCGTACCCGATCTCCCAGGTTATAAGCCTCAAGTTTCGCTCGATTCGCACCAAAGGAGTTTGTTTCAATGACCTCAGCTCCAGCGTTAATATATTCGCGGTGTATATTCGTTATCAGTTCTGGTTGTGACAGGTTAAGTGCATCAAAACACTGCTCATAGGTCACTCCCCGGGCATATAAAAGTGAGCCCATTGCGCCATCACAAAGCAATGGGCGCTGATGAAGTTGATTCAATATTGGGTGTTCCATACAAACGCCTTTTCCACAAACTTGTTGGTTTTCATTTCTTTTCTCTATTGTATCCTCTTTTGGACTATTAGGAAACAGAGAGAATATATAGTGAGTCGAGAGTGGCACAAAAATGGAGAGCGTCGACGCTCTCCATTTTTGTGCCACTCTCGACTCCTCCTCCCTATTCTGCTACAATGCAGCAGAAGCTATAGGAAAGATTTGCAGGGAGTTAGAACTTAATGGTGATAGATCAGGCAACACACGAAGCCATAGAATATATATTGACACGGGGAGTAGTACAAGTTGAAAAGGAAGCCGAACTGCGCCGTCTTCTCAACACTGGCAAACCACTACGTATTAAACTTGGTGTTGACCCAAGTCACTACGATTTGACAATAGGACATGCCGTAGTCTTTCGCAAACTGCGGCAGTTTCAACGCCTAGGGCACAAGGCTGTTGTTGTAATTGGCGACTGGACAGCCCGCCTGGGTGACCCCAGTGAGCGTGAAGATGCTCGCAAACCTCTTACTGCTGAGCAAGTCAAGGATCATGCAGCCACCTACCTTGAGCAATTTTTCAGAATCGTAGATCCTGAATTAACAGAGGTACGCTGGCAAAGCGAATGGTACAACAATTTTGATCTGGGTGATGCTGTTAAACTTCAAAGTCATAAAACCGTTGCCCAGATGTTAGCGCGTGATGACTTCTCAAAACGCTATAAGAGTGGCGTTGAAATCTACCTCTCTGAATTTATGTACCCTTTGTTGCAAGGGTATGATTCGGTTGCGCTTCATGCCGATGTCGAGATAGGTGGCACAGATCAGACCTTCAATCTCTTAGTCGGGCGCGAACTGCAACCAGATTTCGGCCAACCCTCGCAACAGATCCTGACAGTCCAACTTATTGTAGGTCTCGACGGTGTCAAGAAAATGGGTAAATCTTTAAGCAACTATATCGCTATGACCGCGCCTGCAAGTGATATGTATGGCAAACTCATGTCCCTCCCGGATTATGCAATGATGAGCTACTTTGAAACACTGACAGATGTCCCACAAGCCGAACTGGATATGTTTAAACGTAGAATAGCAGAAGGCTCCCTTAATCCACGGGATGTCAAAATGCGAATGGCGCGTGAAATTGTCAGCGAATTTCACAATCCTGGAGAAGCTCAAGAGGCTGAAGAAGCATTTGTGCGACAGTTTTCCGAACGTGAATTGCCAACTAACATTCCTGAATTTCAACTTGAGAAACCTATAGACATTGTTACTTTAATGGTCGATGCAAAATTAGTAAAAAGTAAGGGTGAAGCTCGCCGACTTATTCAGCAAGGAGGCGTTTCATTGTTTCATGACAGGAAAGTGAGCGAAGCGCAGCGCATAAATGATATCGATTTTATCGTGCCTATTCAGGATGGTATGGTACTCAAGGTAGGCAAATTTCAATATATCAGAATCAAAATGTAGGGGCTTGATTCATCAAGCTCTTATCGCTTTTACTAAGGAGGACCGGTTGATGCCACATGCAACCATTGGAGTGATTGGTGGTAGCGGACTTTACCGCATGGAAAGTATGACCGATGTTGAAGAGATTGCTATTCAAACACCTTTCGGCGATCCTAGCGATGCCATTACTATAGGCAAGGTAGAGGGCGTCTCAATGGCCTTTCTTCCTCGTCACGGGCGAGGACATCGCATCTCACCTACAGAAATACCTGTGCGCGCTAATATTTGGGCGCTGAAAAGCCTGGGCGTTGAATGGGTAATCTCGGTAAGCGCCGTCGGTAGCCTTCGTGAACATATAGCACCCCGCGACCTGGTTATACCCGACCAGTTATTTGATCGTACTAAAAGCCGTGTTAATTCCTTCTTCGAGAACGGAATTGTTGTGCATTGCGCGTTTGCCGAGCCATTTTGTTCAACACTCAGTAAACTCCTGCTTGAATCAGCCCGCGAACTTGGAGATATAACCGTGCATGAGGGGGGCACTTACGTTTGCATGGAAGGTCCTCTGTTCTCTACCAAAGCAGAGGCATTTGTTTATCGTAGTTGGGGTATGGATATCGTTGGTATGACAGCACTGCCTGAGGCTAAACTGGCTCGTGAGGCCGAGCTATGTTACGCTACTATTGCATGTGCGACCGACTATGACTGCTGGTATGAATCAGAGGCATCGGTGACAGTCGAAATGGTGTTAGGCAATCTGAACGCCAATGTAACGAATGCCCAACATATTCTCACGAGTATCGTCAGAAACATTCCTACTGACCGTAGCGCAAATACTTGTGGCTGCCGAAATGCCCTTGAAACATCTATTATTACCGATATCACCAGGATACCTACCGATGTGAAGGAGAAATACTCCTTGCTGATCGGCAAGTATCTTGGATAAAGGCAATCGTTTGTTAATTCTTCATTCAAACGATTGCACTTAACCTCATGCTCTTATCCACCAAATCCGGTATTATTTCCTCCCTGAGGTGGCCAGGGAGGCTGCTGTGGTGATTGAACTTGCACCCAGTCTTGCTGTGATGGTCTTTGGAATTCTCCCCACTGTGGAGCTTGTTGAAGCTGTCCCCGCTGCTGTTGGGGTGACATTGGCTGCCCCTGAGGAAATTGTTGCTGTTGTTGTCCCCATTGTGGCTGCTGCATCCACTGGTTCTGTGATGGTATCTGTTGTTGTTGAACGGCAGCAGCTTGCTCTGCGCGAGCTTTGCGATCATTGAGAATGTGCCGCCAGATGTACAACGTCAGGAGGATCACTAATGCAATGATGATCACCACTTCGAAACTTCGGAAAATTGGCGTTAGTACTGATAGGTTGTTACCTACCACTGTACCCACATATGCCAGAAGAAAACACCATGGGAATGAACCTAGAAACGTATAGATACAAAACTTGATAAATGGCATCTTAGTGATACCGGCAGGCAACGAGATATATGTACGCACTATAGGCATAAGTCGTGAGAAAAAAGCAGTCGCGCCACCCCACTTTTGGAAAAACCGATCAGCCATGTCTGCATCATGCTGTGAAATGAGTACGTAGCGACCGTATTTTAGCATCAGGGGACGACCACCAGCGTATCCAATTCCATATGCCGCACTCGAGCCAATCAAGCATCCTATAGCGCCAGCCAGAGCAAGTAATACCAGACCAAGCCAGAAATTCACACCTGCTAATAACTTCCCTTCCACAAACATAACTCCAGCAAGAGGCATCACAATTTCACTTGGAAGGGGAATACAACAACTTTCAAGGGCCATGGCCACCACGATACCTGCCAGACCCAGTGTGACATACATATTTGAAATAAAAGTGGTTAATGTATCTGTAAGTTGTGCTAACAAAAAAACCTCCTTCGCACGCCATAATACTTTTGACAATACTAGCATATTTTGCGAAAAGAGGATAGGCCAGGTAGCCTATTAATCTGCACCTTCTGAATATAAGTGCCTTGAAGATCGACGCACAATAGGTTCTTCGTCAATTTGTTGTGCCAATTCTTGACGCAGAGGATCATCCTCGTATAAGTACGGCGCACGACGCAACAGAGGCGTTTTAAGATTTCCCGTCATCATATCAGCATTCCGTTGTGGCTGCCCCAACTGCGGATTGCGTACCATCTGACCAGTTTGAGGCTGAACACGAAGATTGTCTGTTTCCGGGTAGGAAGAACGGTTGCGAAATTTATCCGATTGAAGTTCATCCGTATGAAGAGAATCTGTCCGTGGTGGCCTATGAGTCGAAGATAGCTCCCCAGAAGATAACGTTCGTCGCTTACTTTTCTGCTGATCTGAAGTAGTATCAAGAGAAGATTGGGAACCGTTTAGTTGAGCAGTTCGTTGTTGTCGTGACAAATCGGAAGGAGGCCGGGTTTGCCTGGAAGAGCCTGATTGCCCTCCTAAAGATTGTGAAGTTCGACCTTGCGAAACTCTCTTATTTGGAGCTTGCGTATGAGTAGGTATTACATCTACATCATCCAACTGTTGCGCTTCTCGTCTCGCAGCTTGTAATGCGGCTGTTTGAAATCTGGAACGCATAGCATTCACTTCATGCATCGAACGCTTCACGTGGCGATGTTCAGTAGAGAGTTCCCGGGTCGGAGTTCCTTTTCCGCGTCTCTGAGGCAAAGCTTGAGAGGGCCGCCTGCTACTTTGAGTGGAGCGTCCCACCCGTTCATTCATTTCTCTATAAGCAGAGGCGTAACTTTGCCCTGCAGCAGGTAATGCACGTACATCGGCCATTCTGCGATTTACAGTCTGGTTATAATACTCTTCGTCGGAGAGCACATAGGCTTCGGCTTCGTAGACTTCCTCATAGCCATTTTCATCTAGATCAACATAACCCATTTCACCCAATTCCTGATGAAGAGCCTGAAGTTTCAGATCATGACGTCGAGATAAGATCGTGAATAGCATAACTGATATTGGAATACTAATGAGTAAGGCTGCCAGTCCACCAATTAAGCCACCCAGCACCCAGGAGTTAAGTGAATTTGCAAATACTAGAATCACAGCAGCTCCTACAATAAATACTATCGCCGCAGCAGCAACCCTCATAAATATTGTTCCTTTACCTGCTATAATGAAAAGAATGAACAATGAAAAGTATATCAGAAAAGAGGCGAAACTACAAGGGTAATAGAGGCAAATAAGGCAGGAGATGTTACTACCCAATAGAACTGATCATGGGGATTATCCTCTTCGATATTTCTGACGTGATAATCCCCATTTGTATGCTTTCGGCTTCAAGTATTACAGTGGTTTAAACTGCTTAAGCGGCGCGGCATTTGCGGAAGATTGCCACAACCTTCCCCTGTACTTGCCACTCGTTGTCCCATTCACTCTTGGGAACATAGATCGGATCCATTTCAGAGTTAGCAGGCTGGAGACGTACTCTGTCTCGCTCTTTCTCTTGAAAGAAACGTTTCAGGGTGGCTCGACCATTTCCTTGCAGGTGGACTGCAACGACAATATCGCCATTTTCGCAGGTATTTTGTGGTTTAATTACCACATAATCTTTGTCGCAAATATGATCTTCGATCATTGACTGGCCTTTGACAACAAGAGCATACGTACCCTGCTGCTCGATATCTCGACCAACATCAATCGCTTCAGCCGAATCGCTAAATACTTCGAGTGGCTCACCTGCCGCGATACTACCCATCACAGGAATTCCAAAAGGGTCCTCTACGAGCTTAATACCACGACTTTTCTTTGATTCACGAGTAATGTACCCTTTTTTCTCCAACATTGAAAGGTGATAATCAACATGACCGGTGCTGGCAATATTCATAGCGCTACCAATTTCGCGGTTCGTTGGCGGCATTCCTTCGTCTCGCATGTACTTGACGATGAAATCATATATTCTTTTCTGGATGTCACTCGTATTTTCTGATGACATAAATTTGTAATCCTGCCTTTCTGGATAGGCCCACTTACATAGCCACACTGCGAGAAAGTAGAACAGCTATTCAAAGAATACCAAAGAAGCATACACAAGTCAAGGTGTTTTTGAACGAATTTTCGGAAAATCTTTTCTTATACAGATTTTTCCTGCATTTTGCTTTGACGAAGCTACTAATTTCTGATAGGATGAGCTACATGAATGTATTTCATTCGTCAAGCAGGGATGGGCATAATTAGTGAATAGCCAATAATTTGTTTGTCATTCAACGAAGAACTGTTATTTCACCTTTTGAGGGTTCTGCATGATTTGGAACTGGACTTGGAGTACAGATTTTTCTATAATCGCGATTATCGGTTGGATTATTCCTTTCGTAATGTTGTTCTTTGTCCCGGTCAATCGCAAGCCCTCGTCGGCCACTGCCTGGCTCATGCTGATTTTCCTACTACCTTATATAGGTTTGATCATCTTTCTGCTCATTGGCAGCCCCAAACTCTCAAGGCGTCGTCGCGCCCAGCAGCATACTATGGATAGTCTCATTAGCAGAGCCATTGCTGAAGCTGAACAACAAATTGAGCTAACAGAACTGCTACAGCCCCTTATTCCACCCCGCTACGAGCCATTTGTTACACTTAATACGAACCTTGGCTTTCTCCCAGCTTTTGGTGGCAATAGCGTAGAACTACTTCCTAATTATAATGATGTCTTCCAGCGCATCGCTGAAGAAATTGATGCCGCTAAAAAATTCGTTCATATCGAGTATTTTGCCCTGAACCGTGACAAGGAGACCGAGTCTGTCTTTGCTGCCATGGAGCGAGCTGTGAGTCGTGGCATTAAGGTACGTGTGCTGATGGATCATCTTGGTTCACGCAAATATCCCAACTTCAACAAGATGCGTGCGCAATTGACGGCGGCAGGCATCGAGAATCACTTGATGCTGCAGCTTCACTTCTTCGGCTCTAAATACACGCGGCCTGACTTGCGCAACCATCGTAAGATTGTCGTTATTGATGGGCAGGTTGCTTTCACCGGCTCACAGAACCTTATCAAGCGTAACTACTTCCGCAAGGATGCTATTTACTATGATGAACTTGTGGCGCTGGTTAAAGGTCCTATTGCTGCCCAGTTCGAGGCTGCCTTCGTCACCGACTGGTACTCTGAAACTGGCTATCTGCTGAATAGTCAGAACGCACCCGAAACCTATATGGAGCCGTTCATAGGGGGGAATGTGCTCTGCCAGGTCTTGCCCAGCGGTTCAGGTTTCGAGAATGAAAACAATCTCAGATTGTTCACCTCGTTAATCCATGCCGCAAAACGTAAGCTCGTAATAACAAACCCGTACTTCGTCCCAGATGATGCTTTGATGATCGCTATCACAAGCGCTGCACTACGAGGTGTGGATGTCACGCTATTGAACTCAGCAGTCTCTGACCAGTTCTTTGTCAGTCACGCTGAACGCTCATACTACGAGGATCTGCTCAACGCTGGAGTACAGATCTTTCACTATAACCCACCAATTCTCCTTCACTCGAAGCTTATTAGCGTCGATGACGATATTGCAGTCATCGGTTCGAGCAACCTTGATATTCGCTCATTCCAACTCAACCTCGAGGTAACACTTGTATGCTATGATGCAGGCGTAGTTGCAGATCTGCGACAGATCGAGTCAGCATATATATGTAAGTCAAGGCAGGTGTTCTTTGGTGAATGGAAAACCCGCACTATTAAGGAGAAGCTCTTTGAGAATATCTCTCGCCTGACTGCTGCGTTACAGTGAAGGAAAGGGGATTCACTATACTTGGTTTTTTCAGTTCTCGTATAACTGCTTGACCTCATTACCAATCAGGTGATAGAGTACTAATTCCAAATTGTTCAGATTTGATTCACATGGTTACGTGAAATATATCCAGGCACAATGTCATATACTTCATGCTAATACAAGCCCATTTAACTATGGTAACCGTTCCGATAGCAGGATTCACATGTGATAGGCGGTCTTCTAGAGAAAAGAGGATTCTATGGACACCAATGGCGCAAAAGTTACCGACGAAACTTCAGCGAAGCAACAGGAGCGGCTTGTGGCATCACAACGCACTGCGCGGCAAGCATGGCAGCGGTTATGGCTGCGAATGCAGAGCATTACCCCCAGGGGCCTGGTGCGTTTCTTACTCGTGCTGATCGCGTTGGCTGGATTGATCTGGTTGATTACCAACGCCTTCCAATCATTGGCCACCTTCATCATTGGCATCATGATCGCATACATCACCCTGCCCATCGTTGACTGGCTAGACCGCTTCTTACCACGCTGGCTGGCCGTACTGCTGGTCATCATTGGCGAGATCGCCCTTGTCGGGGTCTTTCTCGCCTTGCTCATTCCAGCCGTGGTACAGGAGATACAACGTTTTGTGCAATACCTGCCTAAACCTGATCAATTACGTGCTTATTTCAACCAACTCGCCCAACGGACGCATGCCTGGCCTGAGCCAGTGCGTGTTTTCCTCCAGGGCGGGTTGCAGACAACTGCAGCCAGAGTACAGAACAACTTCTCTCAATACATTGTGAACCTCATCTCCGCTACGCTCAGAGGGGTTCTTGGTTTGCTGACCGCTTTCAGCTTCTTGCTCGGTCTGCTGGTGATCCCGACCTGGATTTTCGCGGTTCTCAACGATCAGCACAAAGGAGTAAAGGCCATCGATCGCATCTTGCCAGATTGGTTACGACCCGATTTCTGGGCTGTGACACATATTCTTGATCGCACTTTTCGCGTCTATTTCCGTGAACTGGTCGTCATGGCTTTTGCAGTTGGCATTGTCACTTATGCGGGTCTGGTACTTTTGGAGCGTTTGGGCGTGCAGGGCATTCCATTCCCGATACTTCTGGCAATGTTGGCAGGCTTCACCGATTTCATCCCTTCAATTGGCTTTCTCCTGGGGACGATCCCAGCAGTACTCTTTGGCCTGCTCAATGGATCCTGGCAGACATCTCTGGCCATTCTAGTGCTTTATATTGCAATTCATTTCCTGCGGAACAGGCTGCTCTCACCCTTATTCGCAAGTGACAGTGTGAAAATCCATCCGGCCATTTTGGTAGTGATCCTGGTCATCGCCAGCCAGTTCGGGCTGATCTGGCTCTTTCTGGGCGCACCCCTGGCTCAAATCACCTACGATCTGTATCGTTATGTCTACGGACGTGTAAGCGATCCGCCCCGGCCTGCAGGCTTGATGCCAGGGGAGCCTCTTCCTACAACTCGTGAAATAGGTACGAACAAGCGTATGATGGTTCCATTCCCAACCAGCAATGCTTCACAGAACAACGTGCCGCTGCCACCTGAAAAGGTAAGTTGAGCAAAAAATCAAATACCATTCAATAGAAAAGAAAGGAGTTCACGATGGCTATTGATCAGTCAAGTGGTGTACCGACAACTGAATATATCCAGCTGACCTCTGCGCGTGTGCCACTGGAACAGGCGGGTGATGCCCTGTTGAGCCAGGATGCGAGTGGGCGCACGCCAATTGTGGTGTTAACCCAGCGTCAAAATCGCATTAACAATGTGCTCTTGCTGATTGGCATCGTCATCCTGGTGGGTGGGATCGTATGGGCGGTGGTGTCAGGCAATCCTCTGCTAGGTGGTGCCGCAGTACCTCTATTCCTCATTTTTGTGGTTTTGGCCATTTTCCGCAGTTTCCTGGTGCGCATTCCTGAGGGAACCTCCGGACTACTGCAACAACGGGGTAAATACTTGCGCACGATTGAAAGTGGAACACAGATTCTACCACCATGGATTGTTGTCTCTCACGTGGTAACACGACGCATCATTCCCTTTGAGGTACCAATCAATGAGGCCCCTACTCAGGACAATGTGCGTTCAACCGTCCAGGCGTTGGTCACCTTCTCGATCAGCTATCCCTACCAGTTCGTGTATCACATCTCCGCAAGCGATTTCGACCAGGTCTTCCAGGCTGCCTGTCAAAACACTTTCAGAGCAATGGTGCGACAGATCAGCTCCGACGAGGTCAATAATTTGACACGCCAGGATACTAGCATGTTACGTGAGACGCTCAACGCAGCCAGTGAGCCTTATGGTGTCAGCATTGAGCACGTGAATATTATCTTTGCCCATCCCCCAGCAGACTTTGTACGCTCTCAGGAAGCGCGGCAGTTGGCGTTATTGCAGCAGGCGGAGCAAGCCGAACAACAGTCGTTGGCGTTACGCAAGCAGACCGATGCAGATGCGTTGTCCAGGCAAGCGGTGATAGCAAAGATACAGCGTGAACGGGAAGAGTTGCAACTGCAGATCCAGCAAGCGGAGGTGCGTAAGCAGGTAGTTGAGTTAGAGGCACAGGCGGAAGATTTGCGCCTGGCAAGGCTGCAGGAACGGTTGGAGAAGTACAAGGAAGCAGCAGAGTGGGACTGGGCTGGCGAGCAACTGGGAGTAGCTAAAGGGTTGGCGAGCAATACACACGCGGTGGTACAGGTAGGCAGTGGTGGCGCAACCGACATTGCTCGAGCATTCTTGATGCGTGATATCATACAGGAACAGCAGGAGCCTCAAGCCAAAACGGACTCAACCTCCCCTGTACGGAGATCGCCATCGAAAAACCAACTCAAGAATAATGCAGGAGATGCACGTTAATCACATCGTAACTTTTTGATCATACAAACGAACGCCATCACACAACTACCCATAGGGCCAATGTATCGGCCTTCGTTGGATCTTCTGCTAATCTGAATCAAAAGTGAGTTTTTAAGTTCCCCGGCGGCCAAACAACAAATTGAGTACTGCTAGCAGCACTACTGCGCCAAGCACCGCAACAATAAAAGCCGTCAAATTCCAGCTGACAAAGAGCGTGTGACCCGTAATTAATGAATAGATCCATCCACCAAGGAACGCCCCAACAATACCTACGATAATATTACTCAAGCACCCCATCCGGGAATTGCTTCCGGTAAGTATGCTGGCAATCCAACCTGCGAGTGCCCCGAAGACAATCCAGGAGAGCCAACTCAAATTCGATACGACAGGTTCCATCCTTTGATTTCTCCTTATCAAGTTAAACTATGAACGGACTCTTTGTAGTGTGCTTTGGCTTTGGAACTATCAAAGAGAACATCTCTCCTCATAACACTGCTTATATTATACTTACAAATTTACAAAGCTGTAGCCGGCACATCATTTGCTTGTACACATAGAAGCAAACCTATGTTATAATCAGCAATAGTAGAGTTGGAATCTAAAGTGAGTTTTAGTGGACACATTCTTAACAGATAACTTAAACGAGGTGTTCACTGAACGAACAGCAAGTATCCCACCTCAATGTAATTTTTCAAAGTTTTTTGTTAGGAGGTATCATGGATTTTCTTATTGGCGCGCTGGTCTTGTTAATAGGCGCAGCTTTCTGTTTTGCCGGCTATCGATTCTTTCGGATTCTGATAGCTATTTGGGGCTTTTTCGCCGGGTTCAATCTCGGTACCGCGGCAATGACGGCTCTCTTTAATAATGCCTTCCTCGGAACGACAACTGGCATTGTTCTCGGACTTGTGATAGGCGTGGTCTTTGCCCTGCTGGCTTACTTCTTCTATTACTTTGCCGTAGTGTTATTGGGCGCAACGGCAGGATATGATCTCGGCAGCGGCTTTATAGGGGCCATCGGTCTCAATAACCCCGGCTTCATAGCCGTGATAGTTGGAGTCGCGCTCGCCGTCGTTTTTGCCCTCGTGATCCTGCTCTTCAACCTGCCCAAACTACTCATCATGGTGTTCACAGCGCTGGGTGGTGCCGTAGCTATGCTAGCAGGTCTCTTAATCCTGTTCGGACAGGTCAAAGTGGCTTACCTGCAATACGGCGACGCCGTAGCTCTGGTCAGAGCTTCGTGGTTCTGGAGTATCGTGGCGATCGTGTTGGCGGTCATTGGCTTTTTGGCACAATGGCGCACTATGCAAGAGTACACTTTGGTGTGGACTGAATCATCCACTAGTCAAGTTCAATAATTACTCGCCCGGTGGTTACGGAATCGTCGCAGTTGGCGAGATATAGGTGCGGAGTCGCTAGTGCACTGGGCTGATACACTAGCGACTCCGCACCTATATTCCTTTTATTTTCCCGCAAAAGTTTCACGGGTTCATGTAGATTTGGAGACATGGCATGCAAAAAAGGAGAACACGTAGTGGCATATTGAAAGTGGCGTTTGGTGCAGGAGCCGCATTGGCGATTACGGGGCTTGTTCTAAAAGCATCTAATCGTTCCTCGAATGATGCACTTGCATCGCACTCAATCGATCCAGCCACAGACTATGAGACTGCTATGTCACGTTTTGCTCAAGTACAAGCTCGAGAAGAAGCGGATGGGACTCTCAATCCAGTCTGCTGCTCAAAGCTGCTTACACATGGAAGCAAGACAGAGCATGTCATCGTCATGATGCATGGCATGACAAACTGTCCCCAGCAGTTTGTTAATCTTGCTCCCATATTCTATGAGCAAGGCTATAATGTTCTTATCCCGCGTATGCCTCATAACGGGTTGGCTGACCTCGACACTGATGATCTCAGATATCTCAAGGCTGCCGAACTTCGTGATTGCTGCAATGCAATGGTAGATATTGCGCATGGCCTGGGTAACCATATCACCTTTTTAGGCCTGTCAGTTGGAGGTTTGATGGCTGCCTGGGTAGCCCAATACCGCGGCGATGTCAACAAAGCTGTAATAATCGCGCCCTCGTTCACAATAGGTCCACGTTTAGGAGTTGGTTTAAGCAAGGTTATAATGCGCCTATTTCTTATTCTCCCCAACATTATGACGCAGCGCATCAGGCCTTTCAAGGATGGCCCTGACCATAATTACCTGGGATTTGCCACCCGAGGATTGGGGGAGATGATGCGCTTCGGCTTCTCCATTTATGATACTTCAAAGAAGACAAGTGCCGCGGCACAATCGGTCCTTGTCATTACCAATGCCGCAGACCCTGCTGTAAACAATAAAATTCCTCTACAGGTTGCAAAAAACTGGCAAACCAATGGGTTGAAACAGCTGGGCAAATACGAATTTGAAGCGAAATACAAGCTCTTACACGACATTATAGACCCTGGACAAAAGCTTCAAAACGTCGCTGTATCCTACCCGATTTTGCTGGATTTGCTCGTAAGGGGGTAGGGAAAAAGATGATCCTGTTCGTTAGCCTACTTTAATGGTAAATGATGTGTCCAAAACAGAAGGCACACAGAGGTAGACCTTTTTACAGATGGCTCTCCCGAAGAAGTGTAACTCGACAGTACCAGTTTGCTCGGCGACAAATCGCCAGATACAGGAGTTACTCTGCTTCCAGGCATACCCAGCAGGCTGTTGCAGTTGGAGCACACCTTGAGACGTTGTTGGACCTTGCCACATCACTCCAAATGGCATCTGTACTTCCAGCACATCGCCTTTATGGACGTTGATAGGTGTAGCGCCTTGTTTCGGCTGTATAGTGACATTTGGTGCAGCCAGTACAGAGCTTACCACCACATCGCTTGGACAGCCGTATGCAGAACCTGAACCTGGTACAGTGGCGAATGTAGGGGTTGGTGAGGGAGTAGAAGATACTCCTGTGCTACTGCTTGATCCACAAGCCGTAAGGAAGAACGCAAAGATCACGACGAAGAACATGATCAACAAAAACTTTTTTTGCCGAAGAACGTGCATTGCAAACATTGCTAGTACCTCCTCTCCTTTTTTACATCTATATTAGCGGATGTGAAAGCCTATCCAGGATCAAGACGTTCTAGCTACCGTAAAAGTTCCCCTAAAGAAGGTGTGCAGGCGAAGGGTAGCACTTTGCTGTACGTTTACGATGTAGCTCATACACCTTTTTTTCAAAGCAGAAATAAATGAGAGTGAATTTGGAAAGAAAGAGGGAACTATTCATCACAACTCAACGTTTCTTTCTGTAATACTACTTGTTCTTCCGTTGCAATAGACTAAAGAGAAGCGCACAACGAAGGATTTAAGTAGTATTCTTTTCTCATCTTTAGAGCCATAATCTCCCATAGATGATGAAAAACGTTTCATCTGACAGGGCACGCTATTGAATTCTATGGTTAAATTACCTCCGTCTTTGCCTGGTTTTCTTTTGTAAAAATGAGCACTTTACATTGCAACCTAAGTAAAGTTTTTGGTAAAATATTCAGGGTTGATTGAGCAGACATGACTTGGGGAAAAACTACTCATTGACTAGGCATGGTTAACTTGGTTAATTCACGTAGGTTTGTCGATAGAAAGAAAGGAAGGTGAAATAAAAAAGAAACACGTTTTTCCCATATCCTCTGAGCATGAGCTATTGTTGTCGCATTCGTACTTCGTCTTTTACATGACACAGCTTCAACAAACATGTTCGAAACACCTCTGTAGGAAGTTGCATATAGTAATAATCTCCAAAGTGATTGATGTTCAATGACAAGTGGCGATTCAGTGAAAGAAAAGGAAGGATGCCTGATCCACACCCATTTCTATGACCTGTTTCGCAACAGCTTTCATGATAGAAAGTGAGTCAATCTCATGCGCTTCTCTCTTCGCTCAAAGGTGAGAATCCCGTTCTCACTCGTCGTTCTTACTATCCTGGTTGCAGGTTTATTAACGATGGGAGGCTTTCGTGTCTCAGCATCTACTGCACGTGCAGCTACGGCCCATGTCCATCTGGACTGTGCTGGGGGAGTCATCACCTGTACTGAAGTATGGGACTCCGAAAAGGTTTTTGGCCAGGGAATCTACGTCGGACACGACGAGCCATCCAACCTCTTCTACTCTAATGTGCCTGGATCAGGCAACCAGATGAGGTATCAGCTCACACTCCCCAGGGACCCCTCGCCATCAGCACCACTGTCACCCGGCAAATCCTTCAACTTTGAATTGCACCCGGCGTTCTGGTTTGGCATGGCGATGTGCGACACACAGTCCTATCCTGAACTACTCAAGAACTGCACACCTGACAGCGACAAGAATATTGTTGATCCTGCGATTAGCCCACGTCACCCTGGTGTAGCCTTCATGGAGATGCAGTTCTACCCACCAGGATGGGTATTTTTCCCTCAGGCCGGTGGTATCAGTTGTGACAAGACAAAGTGGTGTGCTGCGCTCAACATCGATAGCCTTTCAGAAAACCCTGTCACGGGGCAAATGCAGAATACTACCTGTCAAGGCATTGCTGGGCTTGAGTATGTAAACTTCGCTTTCATTACTCTCAGCGGTACATCGCAAGCACCAGCAAGTCCAGTAAATGCGACTTCCGCCACATTTACACCTGATCCAACAAAAGACCTGTTCATGAACTCTGGAGATAGGTTAACTGTCACGATGCATGATACAAATCATGGTCTCAAGATCGTCATTGATGATCAGACAACCGGGCAGAACGGCTCGATGACCTCCAGCGCTGCCAATGGATTTGGTCAGGTGAAATTCGACCCGACAGGTACCTCATGCGTCAATATTCCCTACAACTTCCATCCAATGTACAGCACCTCGTCTGAGAGGACTCGCGTGACGTGGGCAGCACATTCCTATAACATTGCGTTCTCAGACGAGATCGGTCACTTTGACATCTGTACCGCCATCTCAGCTCCTGGTGGAAAATGCACGGGAATCGAGGGTATCAAGAACGACCAGGAACCCGCCGATGCTGACGATGTGGTCTGTCAGCCCGCCTCTGCATCATTGCTGGTTAAGGTAACAGGCTGTGTCAATCCAGCAGCAATCAACCAGGGCTTTGACGGTACCCCCTATCAGGATCTCTGGCCCGATGGGAATACCAGGTTGCACCCAACGCCGATCTTATTCACCAGCCCTTTGACCGGAAGCGGCTATAATGTGCAGTACAGCCGTACTGCTTTCGAAACGAATCTGCCTCGCATTGAGAACCCACCGTGTGATCGCTTTACAGGGTCTGGCTGCACGCTGATCCCGACAACTGATGATCTGGGACCCAGTGGCGCCCCTGAGCCTGCCGTTTTTTATCCATTCTTCAGTACAGCTAACAGAGGTGGTGGATGCGTCTGGCAAGAAGGCAACCATATCCCGAGGAGCACCAATGACTTCGGTCAGAACGCTCAATACGGTTCATTGCTCAATCTGACCTACACAACAATCGGTGGTGGACCAACCACCCGCTTTAACGATTTCCGTCAGGTCCTTTCGCAGAACCCGTGTACTGCATAATTGTGCAGGTCTCAGGTGGAGGAATAAAACTCCCACCTGAGACCTTTAGCCAGTAGCAAGACTGGCATTTAGCTTTCTCTAATTATAGAGTGGCTTTGGGCGTCCCACAAAGAAGAGCATATTCATTGTTTGACGCAAAATACAAGCTCTTACCCGATATTATAGACCCTGGACAAAAGCTTCAAAATGTTGCTGTATCCTACCCGATTTGATAGGTAGATACCCATGTTAGCAAAGTTTTGACAGTGCATCGCCTATTCTTCGCCGATAGGGATTAATATCTGGCCCATTTCGAGTAGGGCACACTCGGTTGGACAACAAAACAGTGGCCAGGCCTTGTTGTGGACTGATCACAATTGAAGTTCCAGTAAAGCCGGTATGCCCAAGGGTCTTATCATTAGATAGCTGTCCCATAAAATAAGGCCTGTTTATCATCCAACCAAAACCAAATGGTTCATTGGAATAAGTGCCTTGTGGTGATGTCATTTCAATGATGCTCCTGATCCTGAGTACTCTTTTACCTGCGTATTTGCCGAATCCAAGAAGCATCATGCAAAATTTTGCTAAATCCCCAATGGTTGAGAATAGACCGGCATGTCCCGCTACTCCACCCATAGTCCAGGCGTTTTCATCATGAACTCGACCATGGAGAAGTCCTCCTCTCCACTCCACGTACTCAGTAGGAGCAATCTGATCCCATATAGTTTCTGGTGGGTTGAACATTGTGTTTTCCATCCCGAGTGGCTCGAACAGGTACCGCTGGGTATATTTGTCAAGTTCCAACGAACTCAGGATATGTATAATTTCCCCAAGCAGAATAAATCCTATATCGCAGTACAAGTGCTGAGTTCCAGGGGGGAATAACAGATTTTGACGGCAGATGGCTTCAATTATATTGTCTTTGCCTCGATACTGCTTGTAAAGAGGAAGCGGACCTGGTAGCCCAGAAGTGTGGGTAAGAAGATGCCAGATCGTCACGGAGGCCTTCTGCTGATCAAATCCAAACTGCGGAATGTATGTTGAGATTGAGTCTGTGAGTCTGAGCAATCCTCGCTCCACTAAGTGCATGATCGCCCACGTGGTTGCAGTCACCTTGGTCAAAGATGCCAGATCATAGAGTGTTTTGGTGGTTACTGGAGTTGGGCTATACGTGTCGTATCTTTTATCTGCGGTTCTTCCAAAAGAAGAACACTTTATGGTTTCACCACGCCAACCAATCCAGAGTGCTGCTCCTGGGAAAACCCCTTCTTGGATCGCCTGCTCCATGATTTCGTCCATTTCAGTTAAGATCCTGGTAACATTCGATTGCATCGATATCTAATCTTCCATGTTGTAAATTTTGGAATTCTATAAGCGGAATTTTGAAAATTATGTGGATGATAAGGTTTTGAGATTTTGATTATGAGATAAGTTTTGAGATTCGTCAAGGGTCAGCCATACGCTCGCACAGGAGAGGCGAGATGCTCCTGAAAAAGCGGAACAGTTTGTCTCATCAAACGGTCGATTGTAAGACAAGAACGTGGCTCTGGGTGGGGAGGGTTTTCCGTCAAGCGGACCATCATCCAGCGCCTGGCACGGGCACGTCTTCCCACCTGAGAGCACCCGGCCGCCCTCGCGGGTGCTCTCTCTCCTTCTTGCTATGCGCAGCCCATGCGACCCACGTCTCCCGCATCGGAGGCGACCAGGGGAGCACGCTCAGGCTGTGGTTTCTGCTGCGGCACCCATGATCCGCCCCAGGTTCTCCGGCGCGAAGAACTCCGGGATGGGGACGGTCCCGACGACAGTGCCAATGAAGCGGTTGGTTTGCTCCTGATTGTGGCGCAGAGCGGCGAAGAGCTGCTGCATCTCAGGCGGAGGTGGCTCCAGGGCGGCGAGTTGGTGTGTGAACTCGTACATCGGCATCACCGCCTCGTTGCGCTGCCGCTCGTAATCGACCAGTGCCTCTTCGAGCGGTTGCTTTCCACTGAGTCCGGCGTCAATCGCCTCAGTCACCAGCTCGGCATCGCGGAAGGCGTCGCTGATGCCCTGCGCCGTGATCGGGTCTTTATGATAGCCCGCATCGCCCACCAGTGCCCAGCCGGGGCCATACGGCTTGCGGAAGAAGAACGGCAGGTCCGCCGTGCCGTAGAAACGCTCGCTGCGTTTGCCACTGCGTACCCGCTCGGCAAGCTGCGGTGCGAGGTCCAGCGTCTGCATGAAGTGGCCTTCGATGTCGGCGCGCACCTCGTGAAACGCAGCGTGGGGCCACATGCCAATCGTCAGGGTTTGCCCATCGTTGGTGGGCAAAGCGATGATCATCTGGCCAGACCGCGGATACAGCTCCGCGCCTGCGACGGGGACATCGCTCCAGTAGGTGTAATACGCGCATGTGAGGGCCGGCCGCTCATGGTAGGTCGGGGCCTGGACGGCTCTGGCCACCAGCGAGCGCAGCCCATCGGCTCCGATGACGATGCGGGCCTCTTCGGTGATCGGCGTGCCGCCAGCCGTCTGGCCGCGGATGCCCCTGACGCGGTCGCCGTCCATGAGCAGCTCGGTCACCGTGAAGTGTTCGCGCACCTCTGCGCCGGCCTCCGCCGCCGCCTCGACCAGGATGGTATCAAGCACCCGGCGGCGTGGGCCATATCCGCAGGCGGCAGCGTCCACAGGTGGTGGTGTAGCCGTAAGGGTGAAGGGGCCAACATCGAAGACGATCTGGCAGCTTGATGGACAATTTGACGCTACTACCTTGTCGAGAAGTCCCCACCGCTTGAGCCGGGCCACACCAGGCTGTTGAATGTAATGACTTGAGAGCGTGTCGCTCGGAAAACCGGCCTTGTCCAGCAGCAAGACCCGATAGCCCATACGGGCAAGTAACATGGCCGTCGGCGACCCGGCACAGCGGGCGCCGACCACAATCGCATCGTACATCGTAGACTCCTTTCCGAACTCTGGACGCGAAGGCTCACTTTGGAGGTGGTCACCCGTTCCCTTACTGGGCGTAGGTTTTTCCCCCCTGAAAGTCAAGCCCGACATACGGTTCATCTCCGACGACCCAGGCATCGTGGCCTGGCGGGACCATCACGACATCACCCGGTCCGAATTCTGCTTCCGTCCCGTCATCCATCACGACATGCTGACGTCCAGAAAGGACGTACCCAAAGTGGAACACCTGGCAGCTTGCTGTGCCCGCTTTCGGCTTCACATGTTCCGACCACCTCCAGCCTGGTTCAAACGTCGATTTCGCGGCGGTCATATCGCCAAAGGTGACGATTTCGAGTTTGGTTTTGGGGAGTGAGCGCGTTTCATCGGGAGCGCTGAAACTCTTTTTTTCCAACATGGACATTCTTGTTCCTTCTTTCTCAGTTGTAGGCAGCTTGTTCTTGCTCGAGAGCTGAACGCTGCCAGGAAAACGACAACATGCGCGGAGATCGGGATAGCCATTAGATGGTGTGCCTGAAAAACTCAACAAATGCAACAAATTCGCCCGTGATACCGCCATTACGTTCCTTCTTCCGTCCACCCCGTCAGGGGGCTCTCGTCCCCCTCCATCTGCGCCATCATGAAGGAAACCAACTCCGACCAATCCCGGAAGTTGCGGTTAGCTCCGCTGATGACCTTCCGTACGCTTCCGCGGTATTCCGACCCACCAGTTCCTGGCTGCTTCCAGAGGCGGACGGTGAAAAGACAGGAGGGCGGTCTCGCTGCTCTATGCGCTCCATCATCGGCTGTCCGTTCGTTGCTCTCCATCGGTCCTTGCCTCCTGGCGTCCCAGCGACTCGTTTCTGATCTAAGAATAGCCGAGGCAGCGTTCCTTGAGCGTTCCGTGAAGCGTTCCTGAAGGAATCCTTGTGGCGTTGCGCGCCTTACATTTGGGTGAGGAGTGTGGTGGCCTCGCGTCCCTCCGGGGTGTCCCTTCCTTCAGGAAGCGCCTCGACGAGCGCGGCCAGGCGGGCTCGTGCCTCACTTGCCCCGCGACTGTCGCCGCGCTCGATCTGATGGCGGAGGAGGCTGACCAGGGTCCTGAGCTCGAACATCTTCGCTCCCTGGCGGCGCGCGACCTCCAGTGCGCGTCCAAGTTCCGCCTCGACATCCGGCGATGGGGCACCAAGGACCGCCAGGAACCCTGCGCGAAGCCTGCGCACCTCCGCCTCCCACAAGCGGGTGCCGCCCATGAAGAGCGCGCGATCAGCCGCTGCAAGCCCCGCCTGCACATCGCCCGTCGCCTCATAGGCATCGAGAAGCACACGTATGAGGACTGCACGCTCTCCTGGCGCGTGCTGGGACAGCTCCGCATTAGCGAACGCGCGCTCGATACGGGCGATGCCGATCTCCTTGCGGCCATCAAGGACGTCGAGGTAGCCAGCAGCGGCCTCGCTGGCGATCCGGCTCTGTCTCGCCTCATCCGCTAAGCGCCCGGCCCAGAGGGCCGCCAGGTTCTCCCGCAGCTGCTCCCGGTCGCGCATCTCGAGCGCCAGCAGCGCAGAAAACAATAGCGCGTTCACGCGGCTGTAGCGGTGTCCAAGCTCCTCGGCCAGCGCGAGCGCGGCGGCGCGCGCCCGCGCCGCCGCCTCGGGATGGCCGAGGAACCACAGTGTATTCCCCAGGCGGCTCAAGCAGATCACTTTGGTGTCCTGTGCGTACATGAGGAGATGGGCGTGGCGGTGCTCGAGACGGGAGTGGTCCACGGCGGCTTCGAAGTGAAGCCGGGCGGCGTCGAGCTCGCCGCTCCAGAAGGCGGCGATCCCGAGCACGTACTCGGCCTCCACGAGCAGCATGTCATCCGCTTCGCGCTCAGCGCGCGCATGCAGTTGCTGTCCGACGGCGCGGGCCGTCTCAAAGTCGTCGTTGGCGAGGCTGGCGAGTGCCAGCGAGCGGAGGAGCGGCGGCGCCGGTTCGATCCCGAGCGCGCGTGCGAGTTCCAGCGCGTGCCGCTGCATGTCGGCGATGTGGTTCGACGTGAATGCATCGACGGCTGCAAGGAATCCCAGGAAGGCAGTGAGAATCTCCAGCTCGCGGGCGTCACGCTCGGGGTTCTTCGGCAGCATGCGGAGGAGATCGAGCGCACGCTCCAACAGACGGATCGCCTCGCTGTGTGCGTACACCTGCTGCGCCGCCTCCACCGCGCGCTCGTACCACCTGACAGCCTGGCGGGATGCGCCCGCGCGCTCGTAGTGGCTGGCGATCTGGCCGCTCACCGATCCGGAATCATGGGCGTAGAGCTGCTCGAGCGCGCGGGCCACGCGGAGATGGTGGCGGCGGCGCCGCGCCGGGCTCAGGGCGAGGTAGGCGACCTCGCGCACCTTGTCGTGACTGAAGTCGTAGGCCTCAGCACTCTGCTCGCGGATGATGCGGCGTCGCCACAGCTCGTCCAGACTCCGAACGAGCGTCTCCTCGCTGGCCTCGCTGGCGGACATGAGCACCTCCGACGTGAATTCCCGTCCGATCGTCGCCGCGATGCCGACCAGCTCCCGGGCTGGCTCGGACAACTGCTGGAGACGAGACGCGATCACCGCCTGCACCTTCGGGCTCGTCCACCCGCCCCCGGCATGACTGCTCTGCCATCCGGCGCGCAGGGCCTCGACCACGAAGAGTGGGTTGCCCTCGGTCTCACGGTAGAGTTGGTCTGCATCCAGCTTCTCGGCCGGGCGCCCGGTGAGCCGCTGGGCGAGGACAGCTGTCTCGTCACCTGTGAGCCGGCCCAGCTCGATCTCGGTGAGCCGCGAAAGCCGGTGTAGCCCGGCCAGGAGGTCGGTGAGTGGATGCCGGTCGTCGATTTCCTCACGTCGCGCGGTCGCCGCGATGAGCAGTGGCGCGTCCGGCGCAACCCGGATCAGGAAGTGGAGGAACTGCAGCGTCTCGCGGTCGGACCAGTGCAGGTCGTCGGCGACGAGCAGGTGCGGCGCGCCGGACGCGAGCACAGCCCGGGCGGCCGCGTCAAACAGCCGCTGCCGTTCGTCGGGGTCGAGCAGCGGCTCCGGCCGAACCAGTCCAGGCACCTCTGTGAGCAGCTCCGGCAGCAGGCGTGACAGCTCGCTCAAGCGCACGCGGTCGAGCCGATCCAGGCGGGGCCTGAGCGCCTCCGAGCGTAACCATGTGACGACCGGACCGTAGGCGAGCGCGCCTTCCGCGGCGTAGGAGTGGGCTGCGCTGGTCAGGGCCCCGCGAGAGGCACACCAGGACCTGAACTCCTCGATCAGCCGCGTCTTGCCGACGCCGGGCTCACCGGTGACGAGGACGAACTGAGCTTGCCTGCGCTCGGTCGCGCGCCATAGGTCGGCCAGCTGAGCCCGCTCTGAAGCACGCCCGATGAAGGGCGTGCCAGCGAGCCGACCGGTGTCGGCGGCCTCGGATGATGGCTTCCGCTCCACTGGCAGCAGCGCTTCGTAGGCGGCGCGCGTCGCTGCGGAGGGCTCGACGCCCAGCTCGCGCTCAAGCGTCGCCGTGCAGGCATGGTAGACCCGGAGCGCGCGTGCCCGGTCGCCCCGCGCGTCGTACAGGCGCATGAGCAGGCGGTAGCTCTCCTCGTGCAGGGGATCGTGCCGCAGGAGCCGCTCCGCGTCCTGGATCGCCTGGACGAGCTCGCCCCGCGCCTCGTGCAGTGCGATGAGGCGCTCGAGCGCTGCCAGATAGCGCTGGCGGAGCCGCTCGCGATCGGCAAGCAGCCACTCGTCGTACCACCCCTCGAGCAGGTCGCCCGTGTACAGCTCGACGGCTTCCCGCAAGGCGGCAAGCCCGCCGTCGGGCGATTCCGCCTCCGCCCGCGCAAGCGCCGCTTCCAAGGCGGCGATATCAAGCCAGCAGGGTGCCTCCGCCCGCCACTGGAGGGTGTGCGCCGTGACGTCGAGGAAGCGGTCGGGATCCGGGAGGGCATGACGGAGGTGGTGAAGCACATGGCGCAGGTTCGTACGTGCCTGCGACTCGGTCGAGTCGGGCCAGAGCAGGAAGGCGAGATGCTGTCGCGGCTGCGGCGCGGCGCGGTGGAGCAAGAGGTAAGCGAGGAGTGACCCGGCACGCGCAGATTCGAGCGGCGGCAGGGGGACCCCGCCATAGCGAAGGTCGAGCTCACCCAGGAGTCGGATGCGGAGAGTCGGTGCGCCCATACGGATGCTCCCTCACTTTCCGGACAATAATAACACTGCCATGAATGCAGGTAATATAGCACAAACACAAGAAGCAAAACAATAGAAGATAAGTACATGAATTGAGGTCGTACAATGATAATGTACGGACATATTTTGAGGCTAATTCACAACTTAAAGTACGACGCATCCCGATCCGACCGGCCTACCGCGGCGCCCATAAGCAGCAGGGACGGGGCACCTACGCCATAGATGGCATTGAGGGTTGATGTCGGCAGCGGGCAGGGCCGATAAAAGATGGCCCGCAGATCGCCTCGACCTCGGCTTTCGAAAACAGGGTCGAGACGAATTCGTGGTCCAGTTGGGCCAGCCACTTGCTCAAACCTGGATGCATCTCGTCATGGCGGTAGGTCAGAACCAAGAACAGTCGGTGAGCCGCACAGCGGCGCGAAAGAAAGTGAAGGAACTCCAGGCTCGTTTCATCGCTCCAATGCAGATCCTCGACGGCGAGCAGCACCGGCTGCGTGTCGGCTAAGCCCGTGAAGAACTGGCTAAGCGCCACGAACAGGCGGCGTTTGTCCTGTTCTGGCTCGATGGGATGCGAAGAGGGTTCGCTCGATACATGATCCACGAGGCTGGGGAAAAGCCTCGTGAGGGCGCTGGCGAGTGGTTCTGAGTTGGCAGTGGAGAGGGAGAGCAGGTTGAGCAGCGGGGCATAGGGAGAGGAGCGGTCAATAGGGAAACAGGTGCCCTGGAGCACCAGAAACCCTTGTTCGTCGGCCTGTCTTTTCCCTTCGGCAAGCAGACGCGATTTGCCGATCCCTGCCTCGCCGCTGAGCAGAAGCACTTGCCAGCGTCCCTGCTTCACCTGGTCGATGAGCGCGCGGAGGCGAGCTACTTCTCTCTGTTGGCCAATCAGGACGGGAGAACTGATCGGCTGGTTGGACATGGTTGACATCATGTATGTCTGCCCTTTAACAAAGAGGTGAAAGCCGACGACTGTTGGACACGCAAGGATCAAGGTTTTTAATGATCTGGCGCACACGGTCATACCCAGGTGGTTTCGTGATCGGTCATCTCCCACAGGCAAGAAACCAGTTGCACATTCTCCCTCCCAGTATATTCCTCTGCCCACGGAATTCCAAAATTTACACACTGTACCACGCGAAATAAAGGCTGGAGATTTCTGTAGCGTGGGTGGTGGGGTTTATTGTCGGCAGTAGAAACAAGTTAAATTAGTGACTGTTTCCCAAATGAAGCAAGTGTTGATATTGCCAATCTCGTTCTTTGGCTACGGCAGCATCGGCATCAGTGGGATTGGTGGCTCTATGGATGGCTTGTTGGGCATAAATTGCAGAACCATAAGCATGTCGGTGAATATGCGCTGTTGCCACAGCTTGACCTGCTGCCCGTGCCGCAGAGCGGGCGGGACTATCTTCTCCTACTTCACGGGCAGCACTATGCGCGTCAAGCGAAGCCTTGCGAATAACTGCCATCTTAAATATCCCTGTATCTATCCATGTCTTAAGTGTTTCGATTGCAAGGCGTGGACGATGATCCTGCGGATATTTTTCCTCAAAGTAGGGCATGACGCGCTCGGCACAATCAATTGCCCAAAGAGCTACTGTCTTATGGTCAGTTTTGCTCACAAGCTCTAACATCTCTTCGTCTTTGCGTGTAATTGAAAATTTTGCTTTTTCCATTTGCAAACCTCCTTGAAGTTAATGAAAATAATAGCACAAACTTTGAAATTCCTATCCGACAAAAAGGAGGCTCCTTTATTTGGGGTATATCCCGCGTAGGAAAAGATTTTATGGCAATATAATGGGGAGCAAAACAGCTTGACAATAGTGGACAAAGAGAAATCCCCCAATCGGCTTGTAAAGCCAACTGAGGGAGTGCGTTGGTGGAGATGGGGGAGAGTCGAACTCCTGGGAGCGCTTTTTTGATCGTCTCTAGATGTGCTTCAATGCTTGTTTGATAGCCATTGTCTGGCTTCTTTCCTCAATTTATTGGAATTGGCACTCGCTGCTACTTGCAGTTTCTCTCAAGTAATATACGGTGTAAGCTGTCAATTAAGCTGTCAGGTAAAGTCTCTATCTTTTGCATAGCTAAAAACAGCATTTATCTCATCAAACTTGAATTCTGGACTTTTCAACTTTGCAATGAACCCATGCACCTGTATTATGAAAGCTTCAAACGATTAAGAGCCTTTCCAGATAAGCCGGGAGACACTGTTCCCAGTAAACTTTTACCAGTGGTATCCTATCTTCAGTATAGTTGAAGACCCAATGCTAGTTGGTGAAAGATAGCTATATTCGTGTACATTCCATTGTACAATAATGACATTGGGGAAAAGTGATTGGGTGAATGCAGCCATTTCCTTGGTGCGTTGGTAACGTGAACTAATGATGAGGTCGAGAAAAGTATAGGATTTTAAATATGCAGCATATGATGGGTATTTTCGATGCCCCGTTCTGTGAGCCTTGCACTCTCTGGACCAGCACCAGATAATCCTACATTTGATTGGCTTTTACGAATGAGCTTATCCGGCGGTAAGTGCTCGAAATATTGCAAATAATCGGCAGTGGTAGCTGGATCAACCTGGATACTGGTGGATTTATACGTTCTTATACGAAGTCGCTCATTACGCAGATCGCGATCTGCAACGCAAAGGATTACTTTAAGCCGCGACCCGATGATACAGTCCACAATCTCCCTCACATCATCGATAATGAAACGTTGGATCGCGGCAGTATCAAGAATAATCGATGCTTGCTGCCTCTTCATTACAGTACGAGCTATCGCAAATGAAAGTTCATAAGCGGCAATGCCTGCATTGTTATCATCTAATCCCTGTTTCACCAGTACTTCTTTATACATATCTTTATCAATCACATGCCATTGAAGTTCGCGCCCCAATTCGTAGGCAAGGCTAGTCTTTCCGGCACCAGGTAGTCCGGCCATTAAAACTAAGGTGGGTCTAGATATCAGTTCTATCTGACTTCCCATAACAAAATCACAATCTCAGTTCAAAATGTTAAATCACTTTTGATGCATTATACGATACTATGCCCTGAAAGCAAACAGAATAGCATACCTTTGTACTGCTGTGTAAGCGATTGATCGTCTCTACAAGGCAACTGACAGAAATCGCTTTTTAGAAGTCAAAACAAGAGCAATGATCTCGTCATCAGGCTTGAATAAAATCTACTTCATAGAAACTAACAAAGCAGCAATAGAGAAATTGAATCATTTGAAAAGTTTTTTTGAGAACACCCTCGAGAATGGTACAGCCACATTATTCGGTGGTTCTGTACAAAACAGAGACCAAATTTGTGCTCGAATTCAAATGCCTCCACCACTTAATGTGGCTGTACCTCGAGAATTTGTCTGGTATCTTTTATGACTTTATCGTTAATTTCGCGAGTCATCTAAATGCCATTAATCTTCCTCACCTGCAGCCACCCTTTCCATTTCAAAAAGCACGTTGAGGAGTGCTTTCAGAGCTCGATTACGCTCACGGTAAAATTGTCTGATAGTAAAGCCCAGACGTGCTGCAATCTGCTCACTTTTAAGATTGTACTTGAAGTAACGATAATACAAGATGTTGTAAAATCTCCAATCAGGAGCAGAATCTGTTCGGATACCCTCCCCGCGCAAACCATCAAGCGACTCATTGAGAACTTCTCGAATAACTACCCCTCTTTCCGTATCTGATGAGATGCGATCCTCGCTTAATCGCTGTGAGACCATTTTAGTGAGCCGCAAGCCGACTTTTCCCAGTTCTCCTGGTTCGTCGATCTTCAGAAGCGCATCCTCCAGTTCATCGCTTGTCATCCTAAAAAGATTTACCTGACAGGTTTTGCGTACGAATTGCCTGAAGAGCGCACTTTCGCTGAGTTCAGGGAAGCCTCGTTGACGTTTTTCCTTTTGCTGTGCTTCATCCTGGAGTAACCCTTGCTGTGCATCAGAGAGTTGCCCCCATATATCCTCAAAGACAGGGTTAAGTTCTCTATAGGCCTGATTCTTCAAATCCTGAATGTTGATTTTGCCATTGTCTTGCAACAGCTTTTGCTCATAAAGCAGGTAGCAGATGCGTTGAAGGAAGAATGGGTGTCGACCTGCTAGTTTGAGAACCAAGTCGACCTCAGAGTCTGAGAATGGCATGCCAGCCTGCTGGGCTGGCATGGTAATCAACGCTTTCGCCTCTTCAGGTAGGAGCGCACCCAATTTGCAGGTAGAAAAAATGTTGAAAAAAGGTGATCCAGCGATACCACTATGGCTAACTTCGTAAAGAGGAGCAACTGAAGACGTGACGTAGGATACCAAGCCAGCGCTCGCATGCGCACGCAAGAAGGCAAAAAACTCATAATCGAAATATTGGTTGAGTGTAACCTTATCGAAAGCATCCATTAAAAGGACAGGAAAAAAGCCATGATTTTCGACCTGATCCAGAATATTGCTAAATTCATCCTCGCCTCTATCTAGAGCATTTAGCGTCAAGTTCATCTTCGCACCTTGGGCAATGATTACTTGGCTCACATTATGGAAGAAATCCTCGGCAGTTTTACGAAGATATTCACGTAGGTCGAAAAAGACAAAGATATGGCGACTCAGATCATAATACGGGAATCGGACCTGCACCTCTGGTAGGCTTGCATACCTCAGAAAGGACGATTTTCCAATGCCACGCGGGCCTACAACCGATATGGATTGACGATTGGCTACCGCCGAATACACAAGCCTGAGTATATCTGCACGTCCGAAGAACATATCAGAGTCACGTATCATCGCTTTATTGAAGTATGGATTTGGTGACCAGTTCTTCATAGGAACCCTCCTGTACATTCAAGTACTATCCCGCTATAGTATATTAGCAAAAACAGGACAAGATTTATTCATTTACCTATTTCAATAATTTTCCCCTTTATACATAATACTGATTTACAATAACGATAGAAAGAATTGCCTATTCATCAACTACTATAGACGCCCTTTCAATATCAAAGAGCACATTGAGAAGCGCTTTGATAGCTTTCTTTCGCTCTTGATAATATTTCGATTTGCTAAAGCCGAGGCTTATAGAAATATGTACGTTTGTTCGAGAAGCCATTCCTTTCTTCGTGATTATGGGTATGGTATCGTGTTGGAGCCGATTATAGACTGCCTGCATAAGTTTCAATTTGGACTCCCCCAAGATAGTCAAATCGTCGATTTTATCCAGAGCCGTTTCCAGATCAGTGGCAGTCATTTGGAAGAATTGCGTCCGGTAAGTACTGCGCACGAATTGTCTAAAGAGCATACTCTCACTAAGCTCAGGAAATGCAGGCTGCTGGTTGCCCTTCATTTGAACTTCATCCAAAAGCTGTATTTGTTGTGTTTCTGAAAGGTCTTTCCAGGTATCCTGAAAGTGAGGCCATAAATCATCATATGCTAGAAGTTTGAGTAATTGCTCATTAACCTCGCTACCCTGATGCAGTAGTTTATCTTCAAATAGAACATGACAGACGCGATGAATGAAAAAGGGATGTCGACCTGCAAGTTTCAGGACTAAGGTGACTTCCGAGTCTGAGAACGGCATTCCGACTCGCTCTCCAGGAATAGAAATCAATTTACTTGCCTCTTCGGGCTTGAGAGCTTCCAGGGAATAATTGTAGAAGATATTGAAAAAAGGCGAGCCTGTAATACCTCGATGGCAGACCTTGTACAAGGGAGAGATAGAAGCCGTTATATAAGAAACTCTGCCCATACTCGCGTGTGCACGTAAGAACTCAAAAAACTCAAAATCAAATTGTTCATTGAGTGTGACCCTATCGAAAGCATCCATTAAAAGGACCGGGAAAAAGTCATGCTCCTCGACCTGATCCAGAATGTTACTAAATGCATCCTCGCCTTTACCTATAGTATATAGTGTTACGTTCATCTGAGCACCCTGGGCAACGATAGCCTTGCTGACACTTTGGAAGAAATCCTCACTGGTTTTGCGAAGATATTCACGTAGGTCAAGAAAGACGAAGATATAGCGACTAAAGTCAACAGGGAACTTGGCCCGAATCTCAGGCAAAGTAGCACACCAGAGAAGCGATGATTTACCGATCTTGTGTGGTCCAAGCAACGAGGCAGATTGACGGTGAACAACTATCTTATAGAGATCTCCCAGCAACCTGGTACGCCCAAAAAACATCTCTGCATTACGGATCATCATCAGGTTGAAGTAAGGATTGATTGCGGAGCTTGACATCAACATTCTCTTTTTATCTCAGGAATAATCTTTCACTGGATATATTGTGACCAATTCGACTCTAGATGTTCATTTGTATCAAGTTCATCAACTGTTATATAATTATTAGCATGTTCCAACAATAATTGCAAAGGATATTACTGGATAGGGCTTTATATTCAGAATTTCCTACTGAACTAAAAGATGTACGATACCTTCAACCTTTCTAGAATTTGGTATATGTGGTTCGTTCTAATAGGTTTAATATGAGCAAACCATATCTGAACACAGGATAACCAACAAAGGAGTTGCAATATGTCTTCTGCCGAATCCATCATCAAGAACCTGCGAAACGCTCTTGAAGATGGACTCAATATCTTCAGCAGTATATGGGAATACGAGGCAAAAAACTGGATGACCGGTGTCTATGCTGCAGATATCGATGGAGATGGCGATATTGAAATTATTGCTTCTTCACGTGATGGTCGTGTTTATTGCCTTTCCAAAACA
>WNGE01000054.1_pt2 | contig 103374 bp, 109 predicted proteins | sample 5400651 | NCBI WGS metagenome assembly WNGE01 (sample SAMN13153370, study PRJNA577476) | soil metagenome | isolation source: 60 cm soil or saprolite under grassland replicate 2 | place: USA:California | collected 2016-06-15 | reverse complement strand
CTGGCGCTCGGACGCCGACGGCGTCGCCACCTGGGGCCCGACCAGCCGGCCCGTGCCGCAGTGGACCCGCCCCGGCGCGACCCCCGTGGAGACCCTCGGCCGCCAGGGCCACCACCACTGACGCGGGTTCCGTCGGGCTGGACGTGGCCCCGCCCCCGGGCAGACGTCTCCTCGTCGGCATGGCGTGGTGGGAGTGCAGGAGCAGTGGAAGCGCGTCGAGATTGGCTTGGGGCGCGTCGAGCAGGTCTATGCAGGCAGATCGGGGGGTTCCGACGAAGCTCTTTACGACCTCTACTCGTTCTTCCTGAACTGCTACCAGTTGCGCGACTGGCTGCGTGCTGATCCCAAGAGCGGAATGAGCGACGACGAGGTCGATGCCGTCATTCGCAACTGCGTCCCGCTTCGCGTATGTGCTGACCTCGCCAATAGGACGAAGCACGTTGAACCGTTGCGATCGCCCTGGATCGATCGCAACGCCGCGTTCCTGAGTCAGAACGTGACGGTGTACGTGGGCACCGGGACCTCTGCGCACTACTGGGAGATCAGCGCGGGCGGCGCTACCTACGATGCCCAAGATGTCGCTCGGGACTGCGTCTCCGAGTGGCGCCGAGTCCTTACACAACGCGGGCTGCTATAGCGCTAACGGATTGCTAACCGGAGCTCGTGCAGCGGCTCCTCACAGGTGCGGTCAGGTCCGCCAGCGCTTCGCGAACTGGCTGCTCAGTGGACTGATGGGCACGTGCGCGTGCTCGCCAGCACGTGCGGCTGAAAACTGGGGGACCGAACGTCGCGGGTTCAAGTCCCGCCAGCCCGACTCCGCACCTGCACGTCAGCGAGACAGTTCGCGCTGCCGGCTGCGTTGCCGCTGATGACGTCGTGGCTCGCGCCGCTGTCGCGCCCGTGTCAGAGCGTCGTCATGGCGCACCCATGGCTCCCACGAGCCGGGCGCTAGCCTTCCACGATGCACGCAGAGGGACAGGCGCACAGGCGGTGGCCCGGGCTCGACGGTCTCCGCGGCATCGCCGTCCTTGCCGTTCTCGGCTTCCATGCGGGAATCGAACACTTCGTCGGCGGCTACCTCGGGGTCGAGGTCTTCTTCGCTCTGTCGGGGTTCCTGATCACCACTCTGCTCCTCGACGAGTTCGGTGCCAGCGGGCGCATCGACCTGAGGGCGTTCTGGAGTCGGCGCGCGCGCCGAATCCTTCCCGCCTTGTTCCTGGTGGTCGCGATCACAGGAGTTCTGTGGGCGTTCGTCGGGACCGCTACGCAACGAGCCGCCCTGCCCGACAATGTGCTCGCCGCCTTTGCCTTCGGGTCGAACTGGCACGAAATCGCGACGGGGACCGGCTACCTGGCCGCAAACTCGGTTCCGTCTCCATTGCTGCACACGTGGTCGATCGCCATCGAGGAGCAGTGGTACCTGCTGTGGCCCCTCGTGATCCTGGGCGTTTTCGCGCTCCTGCGACGGACCCGCCGCGCGTTGATGATCGGAGCGGGGCTGTGCGTGGCCGGCGCGGCGGCGTCGTGTGGGCTCATGGCGTATCTAGCCGGCGGCAACACCTGGCGCGCCTATTACGGGACGGACACGCGCGCCGCAGCACTGCTCGTCGGCGCGGCGCTGGCCTTCGCCTTCTGTCATGGTGAGAGCGCGCGGGCCAAATGGTTGTGGAGCCGTACGGCATCCCGCACGGTTACCGTCCTCGCGGCGGTCGCGCTGATCGGACTGGGAATTGCTGGCGCGACCGTCGACCACGAGGCAGTGGGTCTGTATCGAGGTGGCTTCTTGCTCGTGTCGCTGGCGACCGTCGCGGTGGTCGTCGCGTGCGTACACCCCGTCGGAAACCCGATTGCCCGCCTGCTCTCGATCGCCCCGCTGCGGTGGGTGGGCGCGATCAGCTACGGGATCTACCTCTGGCACTGGCCCGTGTTCCTGCTTCTCACCCCCGACCGGACGGGCTTGAGCAGCACGCCGTTGACGATCGTCCGCGTCGTCATCTCGATCGCACTGGCCTGGCTGAGCTGGCATCTCATCGAGCAGCCCATCCGCCTGCGCCGGGTGCGCCCGCGTATCTGGGTTCCGGCGTCGACCGCAGCTGCGGCGGCCGCGATTGCGGTCCTCGTGCTCGTCTCCACGTCGAATCCGGGATTCAAGCTCCCCGCCGCGTCAGCACTTCGCAAGAGCCCACCGCGCCCCGCGTCGTCCTCGAACGGGCCGGCGCGACCTCACCTCTTCTTCGCCGGAGACTCCATCGCGCTGACGCTCGGCGCCGGGGTCTCCCAGTGGGCCGATCAGACCGGTCGTGCCGTCGTCACCGGACATCCGTTGCTCGGTTGTGGACTGATGGACGACATCGAACGTCGCCGGCCCGGGAGCGACGCCGCCCCGCCTGACTACTGCACGTCGTGGAACACGCGATGGCGACTGGAGGTCGCCCGCCACCACCCGGATGCCGCTCTTCTGGTGCTCAGCGTTTGGGATCTCCAGGAACACGCCGTCGACGGGAAGGACTTCAAGGATCCTGGTGACGCTGCGTTCGACCGCGCGTTCCTGGACCGGCTCGATGCAGCGGTCGGCGCTCTCTCGTCATCGGGGGCTCGAGTGGGACTGGTCACGCTTCCCCTCCTCGGCAACGAGGACGCGCACGCGGCGGGCATACCAACCAGCGCCATACCGGAAGAGCAGCCCAACATCGTCGGGCATGTGAATGAGGCGCTCCGTCGCTATGCGGTCACCCACCAGGGGATATTCCTGGTCGATATTGCTCGCGAAGCGCGCGGTGAGACGCAACACCCGCAGGAGTACCGCGGCGTCCCGTTGTTCGCGGACGGGTCGCATTTCACGCCCGAGGGCGCCGCCGCTCTCGGGCCGTGGATGCTCGACCAGGTCAAGCAGGCGCTGGCATCTCCTTCCCGCGCCTGACATCCATCGCGCGTACGAACGCGGCATCGAGCGCCGCGGCTGCGAGCACCACGATGGACACCTCGGCCGGCACACGGAAGCGGACGAGGCCATAGAACAGGGCCGCGACCAACGTGACAATGACGAGCGGAGCGAGAAGCGGAAGCAGTGAGGAGCCCCGGCGGCGGCCGACGATGACGCCGGCGGCGGCGAGGCCTATAAGCGGCCAGAAGATCCACCAGCCGGCCAGGGATGCCCATCGAGGCTTTCCTTCCGCCACGCCGAACTTTGCCAGCTGGAACGGGCGGTACACGCTCCACAGTCGTCCGACGCGTGCGGCCACGACGATCGGCAGGCGGCCGAGGTGGTCACGCATGTACTCGCGGCCCATGTTGCGCTTCTGCTCGGCGGCAACCGACGGCTCCCGGGAGAGGCGCTCCGGTCTGCAAAACCCGAGCCAGAACCCGACCAGGAACCCGGAGTAGGTCGAATCGCAGTTCGCGCCGGCGACGACGCCCCCGTCGCCATACGAGATGAATGACGGCTTCTCGAACCGGCTGAGCAGGAAGGCTTGCCACGGTGCGACGACGACGGCGGCAACGAGGACGATGACGCCGGCGAGGCGCAGTCGTCGTGACCACGCTAAATCCTTGATCAAAAGCGTCGCCGGGAGCGCCAACATGGGCAGCAGCAGCACGAGCTCGCCGCGGCTCAGTGCCGCAACCGCGCACGAGAGACCCAGCAACGCCGCGTACCGCCATCCCGGCGCGCGCATGAGCCGGTACGCGAACAGCAACGCCGCCGCAGTGGCGAGCGCGGCGAGCGTCTCGGGGAGCAGGAGCGCGTCGTTGATCCAGAGATTGGGATACACGGCTGCTATTCCGGCGGCGATGAGCCCGGAGCGAGGACCGGCTACCTCGCGTCCGAGCAGCCCGATGACTGCCACCGCCCCGCTGCCCGCCAACGCGATCGTCATGAGCATGGCGACCTCGTTGTCTCCGATCAGGGCGGCGGCCGGCGCCAGTACGAGCGCGGTCAGCGGCGGGTGCTCGCCACTGCCGAGAAAGTGGACCCCGAAGTAGCTCGGTTCGAAGCCGTCACCGTTTACGAAGCTGGTCGCCTCGCTCTTGTAGAAGAGCTCGTCATACGAACGGGTCTGGTCCCGTGTGACGGTCAGGATGTACACCGCCCGCCCCACGAACGCCGCCGCCGCGATGCACAGCAGCGCAATTACGAAACGCCCGCGGCCCATGGGCGCAACCCCCCCATCCCCGGAGGGCCGCGAGTGTAGGAGCGAGTCCAGCGCGCACACGCAGTGCGCTGGAGTGCTCGGAGCTGCGCCGCGACTACGTCGACGCAGTCTCCTCGTGCGGTGCATCCACGGGCTTGGATTCAGGTGAACCCCGCTGTCGGAGCCACACGGAGAACAGCACGATCGAGCCGACGGCCAAGAACTCGCTCTGCCAGTTCTGGAATGACTCGAACCAGAACCGGGACCTCTGGACGTACTCGACTGCGCTCACGCGTGGCTCTCCGTGTTCCTGTTGCTCTGCGCTATATGCGCGGGCGCCGCTGAACGCGTGGATGACCATCGAGGTGATGAACAGCGCCAGAAAGACCAGGAAGAGCGAGTTCTCGTAGAGACGCAGCCAGATGCCTCCCCGGCGGACTGGCCAGGGCACGTTCCTGCGCATGTCGGCGCGACGGGGATCCCGGTCGGACTCCTCGGCATCCTTCTCAGGATCCCTCGACTCGGATGATCCCTTCTGGATGAGGAAGACCGTCAGGATCACATAGGAGGCCATCTGGAGATACTCGCTCTCCCAGTTCTCCGACAGCGATTCCCAGAACGCGCCGCTGGTTGCGTATTCCCCGAGCGAGAGCTCCGGCTGTTTGTGTGTCTTCTCGTCGGCGTTGTAATCCCGGAAGCCAGATCGCGAACAACCCGAAGCACACCAGCGACAAACTGTTGTTCCGGAAGACGCCCTTCTTCGAGCGCTGTTGCCCTGTGTCCCTCCGCGCCTTCATCTCGGTCACGACCATGGCCGGCTCATACCCATTCGCCCACATGCGCAAGCGGAGCGGGGCTGACGAATGCCGGTAGCCTCGGCTCGTGGTCGCGAAGCGGTTCCCGCGCGCCGGTGTCGCGAGCCCGCACTACCTGGCCTCGACGGCGGGCCTTGCGACGCTCGCACGTGGCGGGAACGCGCTCGATGCCGCAATCGCCGCCAACCTCGCGCTCGGAGTCGTCGCGCCGTACCTCTGCGGCTACGGCGGCGACGTGTTCGCCATCGTCTGCGACGGCCGCCTGCATGGATACCTCGGGTCGGGCCGGTCACCGCGGGCGGCCACGATCGACGAAGTGCGCGCGCGAACCCGCAGCGACGCCATGCCCCTGTTCGGGCCGCACTCCATCACCGTTCCCGGCGCGGTCGCAGCGTGGTTCGATCTGCTCGAGCGGTGGGGGACCAAGTCGTTCGGCGAGCTCGCCCAGCACGCGTTGTCGTACGCCCGCGACGGATTCGAGCTCACGCCGACCGGTGAGATGTACATCACCGGGTCACTCGCGATGTACGAGCACTTTCCAGCGCTGCACGCCGCATACGGCGACGCGCAGGCCGGGCGGGTCCTCGACCAGCCCGCGCTGGCGCGCACGATCGCGACGCTCGCCGCGGACGGGCCCGACGCGTACTACCGGGGCCCGATCGCGGCGGCGCTCGCCGAGACCGTGCAGGCCGCGGGGGGCGTGCTGACCGTCGGTGATCTCGCCGCCCACGAGGGCCGTTGGGCCGAGCCGCTCCGGACGCAATACCGAGACGTCGAGGTCGCGGAGCTCCCGCCGCCCACGCAGGGCGTGACCGGGCTCGAGGCGCTGCGGATCCTGGACGGCGTCGCGCTCCCGACCGAAGGCCCCGATCGGCAGCATCTCCTGATCGAGACGCTCAAGCTCGCACTCGAGGATCGGAACGAGTACATCTCGGATCCCGACGCGATGACCATTACGCCGGACGACATGCTCTCGGACGAATGGATCGGAGAGCGCCGATCGCGCATCGATCCTCGGCGCGCCGCGACACCCAAGGCGGACGCCGCGCACGTCGGTGGCACGGCGTATCTGTGCGCAGCCGACGGCGACGGCCTGCTCGTCAGCCTCATCCAATCGAACTTCCTGTCGTTCGGCTCCGGGATACACGTGTCTGAGTGGGGTATCAACCTGAACAATCGCGGCTCGTCGTTCACGCTGAACCCCGCTCGCGTGAACGCGCTCGGTCCCGGCAAGCTGCCCATGCACACGTTGATGCCGGCGATGGTGATGCGTGGTCGGGAGCCGTGGCTTGTATTCGGCACGATGGGGGGCGACTCGCAGGCCCAGATCCAGGTCCAACTGCTCGCGCACATGGTCGACGACGGCGCTGATCCGCAGGACGCGCTCGACGCGCCGCGTTGGTGCATCGACCCGTCGAGTTGGTCGGTGCGCGCCGAACGGCTCTTTCCGCCCGAATGGTTCGATTCGATGCGCACTCTGGGCCACCAGCTGCAGCCGACCGGCCGTGGTGACACCGGCATGGGACACGCGCACGCCATCGCGCGCACCGCCAACGGGTACGCCGTTGCCACCGAGCCTCGCACCGAAGGAGCGGCGCTCGGCTTCTGACCAGCGCCATTACGCTAGATCACATGAAGGACGTGCTCGACGACATCGAACGCTGGCGGGCCGCCGGACACCGTGTCGCCGTGGCGCGAGTCGTCGACGTCGAAGGCTCGGGACCCCGTGAACCCGGTGCGACCATGGCCGTCAACGACGCCGGTGAGGTCGCCGGGTCCGTATCCGGCGGCTGCGTCGAAGGCGCCGTGCTCACCGAGGCGCTCGCGGTCCTCCAAGGGGAACGGGCACCCGGCGTGATCTCCTTCGGGTATTCCGACGACGAGGCGTTCGCCGTGGGCTTGACGTGCGGCGGCACGATTCACCTCTTCGTCGACCCGCTCGACCTTATTGGCGCCGTCGCAAGCTCCGGCTCTGCTGCGACGGTCGGCAAAGCCGCCGTCTCCGCTGGTGATCGCATGAGCTCGGGAATCTACGACGCGCTGCGCGACGCGCTTCGAGCCGAGGAGCCGGTCGCGCTCGCGACCATCATCGAAGGCCCGAATCTCGGCGCCAAGCTGCTCGTCACACCGGAAGGCGATCGGCTCGGCGGGCTCGGAGACCCGGGCCTCGACCGTGTCGTCGTCCGTGACGCCCGCGGCGAGCTCGAGGCCGGGCTCACGTCGACCCGGCACTACGGCCCGCACGGCGAGGCTCGCGAGCGCGCAGTGGCGGTCTTCATCGAGTCGTTTGCGCCGCCGCCTCGGATGATCATCTTCGGCGCCGTCGACTTCACCGCCGCCTTGGCGCGGGCGGCGAAGCTGCTCGGTTACCGGGTGACGGTGTGCGACGCCCGCGCCGTGTTTGCGACCGCGCAGCGCTTCCCGATGGCTGACGAGGTCGTGAACGACTGGCCCCACCGCTATCTCGCCAAGGTGGGGGAGGACCTCGGCCCGCGGGACGCAGTGTGCGTCCTGACCCACGACCACAAGTTCGACGTGCCTGCGATCACCGCTGCGCTCGAGACGGCAGTCGGCTACATCGGCGCGATGGGCTCACGCCGTACCCACCGTGACCGCGTCCGACGCCTCGCGGAGGCAGGTGTCGATGAGGCTGCGCTCACCCGCGTCATGGCCCCGATCGGACTCGACCTCGGGGCGCGCACCCCCGAGGAGACCGCCGTCTCGATCTGCGCCGAGATCATCGCCCTGCGCACGGGCCGCACCGTGAGCTCGCTGCGCGACGCGGACGGCCCAATTCACGACTGAGCCCCGGCGGAAGGAGCACGATGAACCTCGGGATCTCGGGTCGCCGCGCGGCGGTCGCGGCCGCCGGCCGCGGGCTCGGATACGCCACCGCCGCCGCGCTCGCCGCCGAAGGCGTCCAGGTCGCGATCTGCAGCCGGAACCAGAACGCGATCGTGGAGGCGGCGAATCGCATCGGCGACCGCGCAGTACCGCTCGTCGCCGACGTGTCCACCGTCGACGGCGCACGAGCGTTCGTCGATGCCGCCCGAGACTCGCTGGGTGGGATCGACATTCTGGTGACGAACGCGGGCGGACCGCCGCCCGGCGACTTCTCTACGACGGACGTCGATCAATATCTTGCCGCGTTCGAGCTGAACTGCCTCTCGGTGATAGCGATGTGCAACGCCGCCGTGCCAGACATGCGCCGGCAAGGCTGGGGCAGGGTCGTCGCGATCACGTCGCTCGCAGTGCGCCAACCGATGCCGGCCGCACGACACGGATCGCGTCCGGCAGCTCGGGGGCGGGGACGCGCGCGGGATCCCTGCCGGAGTGTTGGGCCGTCCCGAGGACTTCGGCACGATCGCTGCGTTCCTTTGCTCGGAACACGCCAGCTTTCTCACCGGCTCCGCGATCCCCGTCGACGGCGGCGCGTACGCTGGCTTGCTGTGAGCACCGCGACGGCGAGCACGGAAGCCGCCGACCACGGCATCCTCACGTTGCCGAACCTCATCTCGGTCGGCCGGCTCGCGTGCGTGCCGCTGTTCCTTTGGCTGCTGCTGGCCCGTGAGGCCAGGGTCGCGGCGGCGGTGCTCCTCGCCGTGCTGGGCGCGACCGATTGGATCGACGGTTGGATCGCCCGGCATTTCCATCAGGGGAGCGAGGTGGGCAAGGTCCTCGACCCGACCGCCGACCGCGTCCTGCTCGTGTTCGCAGGTGTCGCGCTTCTCGTGGACGGCAGCCTGCCTTTGTGGGTCGGCGTCGTCGTCCTCGCCCGCGAGGTGGTCATCTCGGTGGCTGTGCTCGCCCTGGCTGCAGTCGGCGCCCGCCGGATGGAAGTGCAGTGGGCCGGGAAGGCGGGAACACTGGCCCTGATGTTCGCCCTGCCCGGCTTCCTGCTCGCCGACGCGACATCGGGAGCACCCCGGGTGCTCCTCCTGGCCGCCACCTGGGCGTTCACGATCGGCGGCCTGGCGCTCAGCTACTACGCCGCCCTCACCTACATCCCGCAGGCCCGGGCCGCGCTGCGGGACGGGCGCGCCGGTCGGCACGAGAGGATCGCGGCGTGAAAGCAGTGATCCTCGCCGGCGGTGAGGGCACGAGATTGCGCCCGCTCACCAGCAACCAGCCCAAGCCGATGATGCCGCTGGTGAACCGGCCGATGATGGAGCACATCGTGCGGCTGCTGGCGCAGCACGGCTTCGACGACGTCGTCGTCACCGTCGCGTTCCTCGCCAATCAGATCCGCGACTACTTCGGCGACGGCTCGGACTTCGGGATCCGGATGCGCTACGCCACCGAGGAGACGCCGCTCGGCACCGCGGGCTCCGTGCGCAACGCCTCCCAGGAGCTCGACGACACGTTCCTCGTGATCTCGGGTGACGTGCTCACCGACATCGACCTCGGCGCGATCGTGAAGGCGCACCATGACGCCGGCGCCCTGGCATCGATCGCGCTCAAACGCGTGGAGAACCCGCTCGAGTTCGGCATCGTGATCACGCGGCCCGATGGCTCGATCGAGCGCTTCCTCGAGAAGCCCAGCTGGGGCGAGGTCTTCTCGGACACGATCAACACCGGCATCTACGTCCTCGAGCCCGGCATCTTCGATTTCATCCCCGCCGATGAGGTCGTCGACTTCGCCGGTGACGTGTTCCCCGCCGTGCTCGACAAGAAGCTGCCGCTGCTCGGCACCGTGGTCGACGGTTACTGGGAGGACGTCGGGACGCTCGAGGCCTATCTCCGGGCCCACCAGGACGGCCTCGACCAGCGCGTGCGGATCGACATCGACGGGTTCCGGATCGGAGAGGGGATCTGGCTCGGTGAAGGCGCCGACGTCGATCCCTCGGCCCGCATCGACGGGCCCGTGGTCATCGGGGACAACTGCCGCATCGAGGCCGGGGCCCACCTGCGGGAGTACACCGTGCTCGGCACCGACGTCGTCGTGAAGGCCGAAGCGTTCCTCGAACGTGCCGTCTGCCACGACCACGTCTACGTCGGACCAAGCGCTCGCTTGCGCGGCTGCGTGATCGGACGGTCGACCGACCTGCGCGGCCACGCCCGGATCGAGGAGGGCGTCATCGTCGGCGACGAATGCTTTGTCGGCGAGCAAGCCGTCATCAACCCGGGTGTGAAGGTGTACCCGTTCAAGACCGTCGAGAACGGTGCTGTGGTCAACTCGTCGATCGTCTGGGAGAGCCGCGGCGCGCGCACTTTGTTCGGTCGGCGGGGCATCCGGGGCCTCGCCAATGTCGACATCACCCCGGAGGTCGCGATTCGAGTCGCGACGGCGTACGGCACCGCGCTGCAGAAAGGCGCGACGGTCACCACGAGCCGCGACACCAGCCGAATTGCCCGGGCCCTGAAGCGAGCGATGATCGGTGGGGTCAATCTCGCCGGTGTGAACGTCGAGGATGTCGAGCTCGCGACCGTGCCTCTTACCCGCTTTCAGGTCCGCAACGGTCCTGCCCGTGGCGGCATCACTGTTCGGCTCGCGCCGGGCGATCCGGACGCGGTCGAGATCCGGTTCTTCGACGCTGACGGCCGCGACATCGACGAGTCGATGCAGCGCCGGATCGAGCGGCTCCTGTACCGCGAGGACTACCGGCGGGCGTTTGCTGCCGACATCGGAGACATCGAGTATCCGCCACGGTCGCTCGAGTTCTACACGTCGGCGCTGATGGACACTGTCGATGCCGAGGCGCTCGTCGGGCACGGGTTCAAGGTCGTGCTCGACTACTCGTTCGGGGCAGCGTCCATCGTCATGCCGAGCGTGCTGGCGAAGACGGGCGCAGATGTCCTTGCAGTCAACCCGTACGCGAGCACGGCGTCGGCGACCGCGGCGCTCGAAGAACGCGCGGCGCGGGTGGCGCGCCTGTCCGAGCTCGTGCGGGCGTCAGGAAGTCACATCGGGGTCGTTATTGACCCCGACGGTGAGACGGCGACATTGATCGACGATGAAGGCCAAGCGCTCACCGACGATCAGGCGCTGCTCACGCTGCTGACCCTCGTGACCGAAGCCAAGGCCGGCGCGAGGGTGGCACTCCCGGTGGCGGTCAGTCGTGTCGCGGAACAGATCGCGCACGACAAAGGTGCGACGATCACGTGGACAAAGCTGTCGGCGCCGAACCTCATGGAGGTGGCATCGACGGGGGACATCGACTTCGCCGCGTCGCAGGACGGTGGCTTCATCTGGCCCGACTTCTTGCCGGCATTCGACGCCACGACGACCGTCGTCAAGCTTCTCGACCTGCTGGCATCGACGGGTCGGACGTTGTCGTCCGTTGTGAAGCAACTCCCGCGCATCCACATGGCCCACGAGACGGTGCCGACGCCGTGGGAGCGCAAGGGAGCGGTGATGCGCGAGATGGTCGAGCGAGCCGGTACGCGCGACGTCGTCCTCGTGGACGGGGTCAAGGTGCTGCACCCGGACGGTTGGGCACTAGTCCTGCCCGATCCCGAGGAGGCGGTGACGCACGTCTGGGCCGAAAGGGAGAGCGACCAAAAGGCCCGTCAGCTCGCCCAGGAGTACGCAAGGCGGATCCGGCAAGTCCTGCGTTAGAGGTTGGGCCGGGCTCGGCCTGCCCTCGCCTACGATCTGCCGGTCCTTTGGTCGTGAAGAGTGAGGGTGATGGACTTTCCTGAGGGTCTTCGGTACACGAAGGAGCACGAGTGGGTTGCGCTCGAGGGCAACCGGGCTCGGGTCGGGATCACCGACTACGCCCAGGACGCGCTGGGCGACATCGTGTATGTCGAGCTGCCCGAGGTGGGCCGCACGGTGAGGGCGATGGAGGCCTGCGCCGAGGTGGAATCGACGAAGTCGGTCTCCGACATCTACACGCCGGTAAGCGGAACGGTCGTCGAGGTGAACACCACCCTCGCCGACGCCCCTGAGCGGATCAACCAGTCGCCCTACGGTGACGGTTGGATCTTCGTCGTCGAGATGTCCGACCCCTCGGAGGTCGAGGGGCTCCTGGACGCGTCGGCGTACCGCCTCCTCGTCGAGCAGCAATAGGACCGCCCCGGGCGGGCCTTGGTGGCGAAATCGGGCGGCAGTACCCTTGCCAGCGGCGACGGCGGCTTCGCCGAACCGCCGCCGCAGAGCCGGAGCTTGCGACGGCGCCTGGAGGAAATGTGATTTGCGCCCGTTGTGGGCATGGCAACGAGGCCGGCGCCAATTTCTGCTCGTCGTGCGGCGCGCCGCTGTCCAGCGGCGAGGACGAGACCACGGCCTCGCTGTCAACCATCGAGGAGCGACTCGAGCTCGACGACGAGCTGGGGGCGGTGCTGGCCGAGCTGCCGGCCGGGATGGGCCTCGTCGTCGTGCGTCGGGGGCCGAACGCCGGGAGCCGCTTCCTGCTCGACCGGGAGACGACGACGGTGGGGCGGCATCCCGACTCCGACATCTTCCTGGACGACATCACGGTCTCCCGCCGGCACGCGGTGATTCGGCGTGACCACGGGGCCTACGAGATCAGCGACGCCGGCTCGCTCAACGGCACGTACGTGAACCACGAACGGGTCGAAACGGCGCCCCTCCGGCACCTCGACGAGCTGCAGGTCGGGCGATTCGTGCTGACCCTCATCGTGGGTGGCGCCGAGGTGCACGCGTGAGCACGAGCCCGAGCCACGAGTCGTCGCACCTGTCGATCGGGGATGTCCTCAACATCCTGCGGGAGGAGTTCCCTGACGTCACGATCTCGAAGATCCGGTTCCTCGAGAGCCAGGGGCTGATCGACCCGGAACGCACACCGTCCGGGTACCGCAAGTTCTACGACGCGGACGTGTCCCGTCTCCGGTGGATCCTGCATCAGCAGAAGGAGAACTTCCTCCCGCTGAAGGTCATCAAGGAGCGGCTCGAGCGCATGGACGACGACGAGCCGGCGCCTGTGAGCTCGATCGCCTCCGGGTCCGCTGCCCCCGCGCCACGGCGGCGGCCGCGTCGTTCGGTCCGTCTCGATCCTGACGTCGCGCCACCATTGCCCTTCGAGGCCTCTGCGCCCGACGCGGTCGAGGCCACCCCGACCGACGACGGCGACGACGTGCCACGCGGTGAACATGCACCGCCCCGCGAGGACGCTCTGCCTCGCGAGAACGCGGCGCGTACCGAGAACGTCGCGGGTTTCGAGAAGACGGAACCTGCGCCCGAGCCCCCGCCTCGAGAGAAGCCGGGTCTCACGCGCGAAGAGCTCGCCGCTGCCGCCGGCCTCGAAGAGTGGCAGCTCTCCGAGCTGGAATCGTTCGGGCTGATCACACAGGTCAGCGACGACGACAGCGCGTTCTTCAACGAGGAAGAGCAGGCGATCGCGAAGGCTGCGGCCGGCTTCTACTCGCACGGGATCGGTGCCCGCCACCTTCGGATGTACAAGCACTTCGCCGAGCGCGAGGCGGCCTTGTTCGAACAAGTGTCGATCCAGTACCTGCGCCAGCGGAATCCTCAGGCGCGCGTAATGGCGCAAGAGGAGCTTGCGACGTTGTCCCGGCTCGGCCGCGCGCTGCGCGCCGCGCTCCTCGTTCGGGCGATACGCGACTCGCTGAGCGGGTGAGCCCGCCGAGGCGTCGGGAGGGCACAGCTCGCGGCGAACCACCTCCCAGGGTTCTCATCGACCGGGAATCGCTCGCGCGCCACGTGGAGCGCATCGCGGGAGAGATCACCGCCGATCACCCGGAACGGGTCGTGCTCGTCGGAGTTCTCAAAGGCGCGTTGATCTTCCTCGCCGACCTGGCCCGGGCCATCACGGATGTCGACGTGACCGTCGATTTCCTCGCCATCTCACGGTACGCGCCTGACTCCGGCCGCGTCCGCATCCTGAAGGACCTCGAAGTGGACGTCGAGGGACGCGACGTGGTCATCGTCGAGGACCTGGTCGACACCGGCCTCACGATCGCCTATCTGCTGTCGCACGTGCAGGAGCGGGCCCCACGCTCGCTCGACGTGTGCACGCTGCTCGATCGACCCGAACGACGGATCGTCCCGCAGACTGTCCGCTACGTCGGACAGCAGATCGATGACGTGTTCGTGCTCGGGTACGGCCTCCACTACGCCGACCTGTACCGCAACGTGCCGTACATCGTGGAGGTCGACCGGCGAGTCGTGCTCGAACGGCCCGAGGCCTACGTGGACGCCCTCTACGCCGGTGAGAGCGAGACGATCGGCGGGTCCCAGCGGTCACTCCACTCCGGAAGGCCGGTGGTAGATTGAGGGCTCCCCGGATCTACGGAGGAAGTGCGTGATCCGCCTGTCGCTGGTCGGCGTTCGAGTCGAGGTTCCGACGAACCAGCCGATCGTGCTCCTGCGGGAAGACGACGGGCAGCGGTACCTGCCGATCTTCATCGGGCCGCCGGAGGCGACCGCGATCGTCTACGCCCTCCAGGGCATGGAGACCCCCCGGCCCATGACCCACGACCTGTTCAAGAACGTCCTCGACGACATGTCGATCCGGCTCCAGCAGGTTGTCATCACCGAGCTCCACGACGGCACCTTCTACGCAGAGATCGAGCTGTCCAACAACGGCAACGCCTACCGGATCTCGTCCCGGCCCTCCGACGCCATCGCGCTTGCCGTCCGGTACGAGGACTCCGTGCCGATCTTCGCCGACGAAGCCGTCCTCGACGAGGCCGGCGTGCTCTTCGAGAACGACGAGGAAGAAGAGCAGATCGAGCAGTTCCGGGAGTTCCTCGACCAGGTCCGCCCAGAGGACTTCGCCCAGGGCGGGGGTTCGACCGGGGGCTGAGGCCGGGGCGGGGCCCCGAACGTTGACCCGCCTCTCGGCGGGGGGTAGCGTCACACGGGCGTAACTACGGGTATGTCACTCGCGGGCGGCCGCCGGGCCCGCAGACCGGAGCGTTCCGATGGCTGCGACTGGTGAGATGGGTGAGAGCACGACCAGGGCGAAGGTCGAACAGGACTCGCTGGACGCCGCGCTCGCGAGCCTGAGCGCCGGGAACGGCGAGCAGGGCGAAGGGTTCCGCGGCCCTCAGGTGTGCAAGATCGTCGGTATCTCGTACCGGCAACTCGACTACTGGGCCCGGACCGACCTCGTGCGTCCATCGCTCGCCGACGCGCACGGCAGCGGCACCCAGCGCCGGTACTCGTATCGCGACCTCGTGCGCCTCAAGGTGATCAAGAACCTGCTCGACGCGGGCGTGAAACTGCAGACGGCTCGGAAGGCGATCGAGTACATCCGCGGCGACCTCGGCGACGACTGGTCGTCGGCGAGCCTCGTCCTCAACGGCGGCAACTCCGTGCTCGTGCGCAGCGGCGACGACCTCGTCGACGTCCTGCGTCACGGCCAGGGTGTGCTCAACATCGTGTCGCTGGGTCAAGTGGTCGAGGAGCTGCAGGCGAGCATCCACACGTTGGCCGACGCCGCGTCGGAGGACGCGACGGATCGGGTGCCGTCGCGCGCCGGCGGGCCCACCGCAGCCGAGGGCGGCTGACCGCACGTGGCCACGAGCGAAGCGACGCTGCCTCACGAGCGTGTGCGCTTCGCCCACAACTCCGAGCGCCAGTTCGCGAAGCTCCTCGACTTCTACGGCATCGAGTGGCAGTACGAGCCGCGTACGTTCACGCTCGAGCGTGACCGTGACGGGCGCCCTGCGCAGGCTTTCACCCCTGACTTCTATCTCCCCGCGTACGACCTGTACATCGAGGTCACGACGCTCAACCAGAAGCTCGTCACGAAGAAGAACCGCAAGGCACGCCGGCTCCAGGAGCTCCACCCCGACGTGCGTATCAAGCTCATCTACCAGCGCGACTACCTGCACCTGCTCGTGAAGTATGGGCTCGAACCGCCGTCCCAGCTGAGCGAGCAACTCGGCGAGGGAGGTCCGTTGCGCCTGGACGTCGATCCCGCCGCCGGTCACGCGCGCCGTTCGTCGCGCCGCGCCGGCTCGGAGGCCGAGTCGGCCTGAGCCCGACCGCGGCGGCATACGCTGCCCCGGTGGCCGAACCTACGAGCTCGCCGCTGCGTCACAGCCCGCTCAACGCGGAGCACCGCGCGGTCGGCGCGCGCATGGCCGCATTCGGAGGCTGGGACATGCCGATCCAGTTCTCGAGCGTGATCGAGGAGCACCGAGCGTGCAGGGAGCGCGCGGTCGTCTTCGACGTGTCGCATCTCGGGTCGGTGCGGGTGGCGGGCCCCGGCGCGTTCGGCATGCTCCAGTGGGCGCTCACGAACGACCTCGGCCGCATCGAGCCCGGCCGCGCCCAGTACACCCACCTCCTCGACCCCGACGACGCGCACGTCGTCGACGACATCATCGTGTGGTGGGTGGGGGAGCGCGAGTTCCTTGTCATGCCGAACGCCTCGAACACGGGACCGCTCGTTGCCGCCCTCGAGGACGCAGCCCGCAGCCACGCCGACGGCGCGTGCACCGTCGAGGACGTGACGGCGTCACGGGCCGTCCTGGCCGTGCAGGGCCCCCAGGCCAGGGAGCGGCTGCGCGCCCTCGACACCTCGTGGGCCGAGGTGCCGCGCTTCGGCGTGCAGCCCGCGGTCTTCGAGGGTGCGCCCGGTTGGATGGCGGGGACCGGGTACACGGGCGAAGACGGCGTCGAGCTGCACGTGCCGGCGGCGGTCGCGCCCGCCTGCTGGCAGAAGCTGCTCGGTGCCGGTGTCCAGCCCGCCGGGCTGGGCGCCCGCGACACGCTGCGACTCGAAGCCGGGCTCCCGCTGCACGGCCACGAGCTCGGCCTGGGGATCACGCCCCTCCAAGCAGGGCTGTCGTGGGTCGTCCGCTTCGACAAGGGCGAGTTCCGCGGTCGTGGCCCGCTGCTCGCCGAACGCGAGCGCGGGGTGACACGGCGGTTGCGCGGCCTCGTGCTCGCGGGCCGCCAGATTCCCCGGAGCGGGTATCCCGTGTCGGTGGCGGAGGAGCGGGTCGGCGAGGTGACGAGCGGGAACTTCTCGCCGTGCCTGGAACGAGGCATTGCACTCGCGTTCCTACGCCCCGACGTCGAAGACGGTGCTGCGGCCCTCGTCGACATCCGAGGGCGACCGGCGCCCGCGACCGTCACCAGGCCACCCTTCGTCCCGCACCGCAACTAACCTCGCGGGAAAGCCGTCGAACCCGAGCGGGAGAGCCCCCCGACCGTTCTCGGCCGGGGGAGCCGAAGGAGCAACCCCTCCCCGGAAACTCTCAGGCGAATGGACCGCCCGGGCGAGGCACCTCTGGAGAGCGGGCACCGGTCACGGCCGGGGTCTCACCGACGGGGAAAGCCGGCCGCCGGCGGCCGGTGAATCTCTCAGGTCCCGGGACAGAGCGGGGAGCGGGCCACCAGTTCGTGGCCCCGGGACGTCGATCGAAAGAGGAGCCGATGGCAGCCGAGCAGTCACTCCCTGAGTTGGAGGCACCCGACGAGTTCGTCGGCCGGCACATTGGTCCGGACGCCGACGAACAATCCCGCATGCTCGACGCGCTCGGGCTGTCGTCCCTCGAGGAGCTCATCGACCGCGCGGTCCCCGACAGCATCCGCACGCGCGATCCACTGCGGCTGCCTCCCGCTCGCCCGGAGCCGGAGGCGCTGACGCGACTGCGGGAGCTGGCCGAGCGCAACGAGGTGTTCACGTCGCTGATCGGCATGGGCTACTCCGACACGCTCACCCCGCCCGTCATCCTGCGAAACGTGCTCGAGAACCCCGCCTGGTACACCGCGTATACGCCGTACCAGCCGGAGATCTCCCAGGGGCGCCTCGAGGCGTTGCTCAACTTCCAGACGATGGTGAGCGACCTCACCGGCATGGAGATCGCCAACGCCTCGTTGCTCGACGAGGCCACCGCGGCCGCCGAGGCCATGGCGATGTGCCATCGCCTGAACCCGAACGCAGGAGCGACGTTCCTCGTCGACGCCGACTCTCATCCGCAGACGATCGACGTCGTGCGGACGCGCGCCGAACCGATCGGAGTCGACGTGGTGGTCACCGACATCGATGCCGCTGACATCCCTACGGACGGCGTGTTCGGCGCCTTGCTCCAGTACCCGGGGAGCAGCGGCACGGTTCGCGACCTTCGCGCGGTGATCGAACAGCTCCACACGCAGGACGCGCTCGTCGCGGTGGCGAGTGACCTGCTCGCGCTCGTCCTGCTGACGCCGCCGGGGGAGATGGGCGCCGACGTGGTGGTGGGCTCGTCGCAGCGGTTCGGAGTGCCGATGGGTTTCGGCGGTCCGCACGCCGCGTTCTTCGCGACACGCGACGCACACAAACGATCGATACCGGGACGCCTCGTCGGAGTGTCGGTCGACGCTTCAGGGCGCCCGGCGCTTCGCCTTGCCCTCCAGACCCGCGAGCAGCACATCCGGCGGGAGCGGGCGACGAGCAACATCTGCACCGCCCAGGTGCTGCTGGCGGTGATGGCGGGCTTGTACGCGACGTACCACGGGCCTGACGGCCTGCGCCGCATCGCCCGGCGCGTCCACCGGCTGACGGCGATCCTCGCCGAAGGGCTCCGGGGAGCGGGCGTGAGCGTCGTGACCGATCAGTTCTTCGACACGATCACCGTCCCCGTGCCCGGGCGTGCCGCCCAGATCGCGTCGCGGGCTCGGGACCGCCGCATCAACCTCCGGTTGGTCGACGCCGACACGCTCGGCGTCGCCCTCGACGAGGTCACGGACCGCGATGTCGTCGAGCGGGTGTGGGACGCCTTCGGTGTGCAGGCGTCGGTCGCCGCGCTCGACCGGCGCGCGCCGCGGGCAATCCCGGACACGCTCGACCGAACAACGGACTTCCTGGTCCATCCGGTCTTTCACCGGTATCACTCCGAGACCGAGATGCTGCGCTACCTCCGGCGCCTCGCCGATCGGGACCTCGCCCTCGACCGCACGATGATCCCGCTCGGGTCGTGCACGATGAAGCTCAACGCGACCAGCGAGATGTTGGCGGTGACGTGGCCGGAGTTCTCGCGCCTGCATCCGTTCGCGCCTCTGGAGCAAGCCCAGGGATATCTGCAGCTGTTCGCCGAGCTCGAGGCGTGGCTGTGCGAGATCACCGGATACGACGCCGTGTCGCTGCAACCGAACGCAGGATCACAGGGCGAGTTCGCCGGGCTGCTCGCGATCCGGAAGTACCACGAGAGCCGCAGCGAGCCCGGCCGGAACGTGTGCCTCATCCCGGCGTCGGCGCACGGCACGAACGCGGCCAGCGCCGCGATGGCGGGCCTCGATGTCGTCGTCGTCGAGTGCGACGAGGACGGGAACGTCGACTTCGACGACCTGAAGAAGAAGGCGAACGAGCATGCCGACCGGCTCGCCGCGCTCATGGTCACGTACCCGTCGACGCACGGCGTGTTCGAGCATCGCATCGTCGACATCTGTGCCGTCGTGCACGAGTTCGGTGGCCAGGTCTATCTCGACGGCGCCAACCTCAACGCCCTGGTGGGGGTGGCCAAGCCGGGCGAGTTCGGCGCTGACGTGTCGCATCTGAACCTGCACAAGACGTTCTGCATCCCGCACGGTGGGGGAGGGCCGGGCGTCGGCCCGATCGGCGTGCGTGAGCACCTGGCGCCGTTCCTGCCCCGCCATGGCCAGGTGGCCGAGGCCGGCCCCGAGACGGGCCTGGGGGTGATCTCGGCGGCGCCCTGGGGCTCGGCCGGGATCCTGCCGATCTCGTGGGCGTACATCGCGATGATGGGCCCCACCGGTCTGCTGCGAGCGACGCAGATGGCGATCCTCAACGCAAACTATGTGGCCCGCCGGCTCGCGTCGCACTATCCGGTGCTCTACACCGGCCCCGGAGGATTCGTCGCGCACGAGTGCATCGTCGACCTGCGGCCCATCACGCACACAACGGGCGTCACGGTCGAGGACGTCGCCAAGCGGCTCATCGATTTCGGCTTCCACGCGCCGACGATGTCGTTCCCGGTCGCGGGCACGCTGATGATCGAACCGACCGAGTCGGAGGATCTGCACGAGCTCGACCGGTACTGCGACGCCATGATCGCCATTCGCGACGAGATCCGCCGGGTCGAGCGGGGGGAGTGGCGGGTCGAGGACAGCCCTGTGCGCCACGCACCCCACCCCGCCGCTGATGTCGCCAACGACGACTGGAGCCATCCGTACGCGCGTGACGAGGCTGCGTTTCCGGTGGAGTCGTTGCGCACGGACAAGTACTGGTCTCCCGTGAGCCGGATCGACAACGCCTACGGCGACCGCAACGTCATGTGTGTGTGCCCGCCCGTGAGCGCGTACGCGGAAGACTGACCCTCACGCGACGGCAGTCGCCTCCAGCTCGATCATGAGCTCGGGGAACGCGAGGCGCGCCACACCGAGGAGCGTGCCGACGGGCGCCACTCCGGCGGCGCTAGTTCGCTCCGCGAGCACTCCCGCGTGCTCGAAGAACGCGTCGATGTCGGTGGTGTAGAAGTTCATCCGCACGACGTTCGACAGGCTCATCCCCGCCTCGCGGAGCACGGCCTCGAGGTTGTCGGCCGCCAATGCGATTTGCGCCGCCATGTCGCCGGGATGCTGCGGGTTGCCGTCACCGTCGACCGAGGTCTGACCGGCACAGAACAGGACCCGCGTCGCGCCCTCGACGATCTCGCCTTGGTTGAACCCGAACTGCAGCGACCACGTCCAGGGGTTGACTGCCGTGCGCTCGACCATGCGGCCTCCTCGCTCCGCCGGTCGCGGGACCGCTCGTAGCGTAGGGTCGCTCGCTGTGGCGCACCCGCGGATGTACAGCGACGACGACCCGTACCTCACCGAGCTGCGTCAGGTGTGCCTCGGCTTTCCCGAGGCATGCGAAGTCGAAGCGTGGGGGAGGCCCACCTTTCGCGCCGGCAAGAAGATCTTCGCCGTCTTCTCGGGCGACGACGACCGTCCCTACGGCGTGATCTTCAAGCCCGAGCCCGACGAGTACCCGGCCCTGGTGCAGGACCGCCGCATCTACGTGCCGCTGTACTTCGGACCCGGCGGCTGGCTCGCCCTCGACTTCACCGTTCGCAAGAAGGTCGACTGGACCGAGGTCGGCGAGCTTATGGAGGGCTCCTACCGCCAGGTCGCCCTGAAGCGGATGCTGAAGGCCCTGGAGGAGCGGGCCTGATCAGGTGCCGATCAGCGCCGTGCCTTTGGATCAGGCCAAAGTGACATAACGATGATTATGGGCGGCGCAAGAGAACGGCATTCGGCCGTGTGGCGGCTTCGCCCATAATCATCTGTACGCCCTGGCCGTCAGCGCTGTGGGCCCCCGTCTACGACTTGTTGCGCCTGCTTCGGCTGCGTATCGGGCTGGAAGGCTTGCAGCCACCAGGTGGCGCCAACAGATTCGTACTCGGCGCTCGGCGCGTTGGCGGTCCAGGAGGGGATCGCAACGTCGAACGGGCCGTCGCTGGTCCGATGGGTGGTGATCTCCCCTATCAGGGCGCTGAGGTCGGCGGGAGTGAGGTCGCCCACGGGGATCACGCCGTCGTAGCGGGCAGCTCGCCGGAATGGGCGGCGGTGGGGCCAGTGGGCCCCGCACCAGATGGGGATCCGCGGCTGCTGGAGAGGGCCGGGGAGGAAGCGCACGCCGTCGACCTTGAAATGCCGGCCGCGGTGGTCGACCGTCTTTTCGCTCCACAACCGGGTGATGATCTCGAGGCCCTCGTCCAGGAGCTCGGCGTGGGTGCGGTCATCGCTCGGCTCCCCGAACGCACTGAATTCGCGCGAGTGGTCGGTACCGATCCCGACGCCGACCACGAGGCGGCCGCGTGAGATGTGGTCGAGAGTGACCGCCTCACGCGCCAATTTCCACGGCCGGCGGCGTGGCACCGGTGTCACCATCGGCCCGATGCGGATGCGCTCCGTACGCGCCGCGATGCCAGCGAGCGCGATCCACGCGTCGAGGTAGGGACCGTCGACGCGATGGAGGACGTGATCCCAGAGAAAGAAACCGTCCCAGCCCGCCTCTTCGGCCGCGACAGCCAGCGCGACAAGCTCCACCGCGTCCCCGAACGAGCCGAATGGCGGCAGGAAGAGCGCGTGCTTCATACCGGCGGTTCGACACTGGGGTCGATGGATGCGGCCCCGTGCATCACGCCGACCTCGACGAGGAAGTCGAGCAGGCCGGGGACCAGGGGGAGACGGTCGAGCTCGTCGAGGTGCACCCAGCGGGCTTCGACGGCGTCGTCGCCGGCGACGGGCGCCTGCCGGGGGTCGAGGGGGACGCAGGCGAAATCGAGGATCACGAAGTGGTACGGCGCGGGCTCGGCGCCCATGCGCTCCACCCAGCCGAGGAAGCGTTCGACGAGTACGTCGATGCCGGTCTCCTCGCGGGTTTCGCGCACGGTTGCCTCGCGCAGCGCCTCACCGAAGCGAACGCGGCCGCCGGGGAGCGACCACTCGCCGGCGGCAGGGCCGTGCCCGCGGCGTACCAGGAGGAGCTCGCCGTCACGCAGCACCACCGCGCCGACGGCGACCTCGGGCTTGTCGCTCAACCCGCGTCGCCGCCGCGATCGAGCAGCCGGTGCATCACGATCGCGCGCGCGGTAAAGCCTGACTCCTCGAAGAAGTTCTTGGCCGCCCGGTGTCCCGGCAGCGCGAGGGTGTCGATACCGATGCAATCGTGCGCGGTGCAGAACGCCACGAGCTCGTCGGCAATCGACTCCCCCACGCCGACGGCACGGGCCTCCGGTTCTACGAACAAGTCGCTGATGACGCCGAGCGTCTCCCCCGTCCGCAACCGTTCCAGTGTCACCACACCGAAGCCGACGACCGTTTCGTCGACGGTACCGACGACGACGAGCGCATCGTCGCGATCGAGCAGCTCTGCGTACGCTTCGGTGAGCGGTTCGCCCCGCGCCTCGCGATTCGACCACAGGACACCGCCCTTCATCGGGACGAGCTCGTGGCGTAAGAGCTCAGCCAGCTCGACGATTCGTGGAAGATCGTCGACGGTGGCGGGACGGCTGCCCTCCACGCGCCCTCTCAGTTGTTGAGCTGTTCGATCTTGAACAGGATCGTGCGACGCGCTCGGTGCGCTTCCTCGTAGTCGCGTACGGCTTCGAGCTCGGACGGCTGAAGACCCTCGAGCCGCTCGACGACCTGGGAGGCGGACAGCTCGTCGTAATCCGTGATCCCGAGCGTCGTCGCCGAAGGCTTCACGTCCTCTTCGGCCCCGCCCGTCTCCTTGGCGACGGATCGGACCGTCGGCTCGCTCGGCGGGGTGGTCGGGGAGGCCGCCGGCTGGGGGCCCGGACCGCCGCCCTCCCCTACTCCGCCGAGCACGGCCTCGGCGCTCTTGAGCGCGACTGCGATGCCCTTCTCGACCTGTTCACGGACCTTCGGCGCGCCGAAGCCGATCGCGTACTCGCCGAGAGCCTTCGCCTGCGTCACCTGACCCTCCGCCTGGTGCTTCCGCTGGCTGAGCTCGGAGCGGCCCCGTGACACGAACAGGTTGAGGAACGTCGGCACCGTGTCGCGCAAGTACATCGCCAACCCGACGGGCGCGTACACGAGGACCTCGAGCGCTCGCTCGGCCGCCTTCTGTCCGTCGTTGCTCACGACATCCTCCCGACCGGTTCCTTCGTCTTCTTTCCTTCCGCCTTGCCGAGTCTAGGGAACGCCGCCGGGCGTCGACGCAGCCGCGCTGCCACCGCCGCCCCGAGCAGCAGCGCCGCGCTGGCGGCCACGACCCAGTCACCGAAACGAACGTACGGTGTCTCGCCGGTCGCGGTCGCGACGGTCTCGGTGACCACCGTGTTGCGGAACAGGTGCGTCTTGTCGTGGACGTCGCCGTCGGCGTCGATGGCTGCCGTAATCCCCGAGATCGACGCTTGCAGGAACGGTCGAGCCGTCTCGGCGGCGCGCATCTGGGTGTGCGCAATATGTTGAGCGCTGTTCCCCGAACGGCGGTATGAGCGGTTGTTCGTGCTCACGACGACCACCTCGGCTCCGTCGCGCACGAAGTCGCGCACGAGCGGGCCGAACGCCGACTCGAAACAGATCACGGTGGCGAGTCGGTGCCCCTTCACCCGGAAACTCGTGCGCTTCTCCCCCGGTGAGTAGTCGTTGGGGATCCGGTCGACGACCCCGGTCCAGTCGATCAACGACCGGTGCGGCACGTACTCGCCGAACGGCACCAGGTGCTGCTTCGCATACGACCCCACGAGGCGCCCGGCCGGCGTGTACAGGAGATTGGTGTTGAAGTCGCGCCCATCAGGCGCCGGGACCGCCGCGTTCGCGAGCACGTCGGCCCCGTGCGCCGCTCCCACGGCGACCAGCTGGTTCCGCAGCGCTCGATTGGTCTCCGGGTTGAATTGGTCGAGCGAGGACTCCGGGAAAACGATGAGGTCGTACGGGCCGCGGAGGCGCGACGCCAGCGCCAGGTGCTTCCCGGTGAGCAACCCCCGGCTCTTCTCAGCCTGCGTGAGCTCTCGGTTCTGATCGTTGCCCTGCAGCATGGCGACGCGTAGTTCCCCCGTGCGGCGGGGCTCGAAGCGGGCCACGTCAGCGATCGCGACGATGACCATGACCCCCACAGCCCCGACGGCCGCGACCGCGAGCGCGCGCGACGCGTGCGCCCGAACGGCGAGCACGACTTCGACGAGGTACGCGTTGAACACCACGATGAGAAACGAGACGAGTGCGACCCCGCCCCAGCTCGCCAGCGCGCGAGCCGGCGGAAAGTCGTGCAGGGTGATGCCGAGGTCTCCCCACGGCAACCCGCCGAACGGCCAGCGGCCGCGCAGGGTCTCGGGCAGCACCCACGCCGCGCCGATGAGCCACGGGGAACTGAAGCCGGCGCGTGTGAGGTAACCGACCAGCGCACCGGTTACGGCCGTGTACGCCGCGCATCCCGCGACCAGCGGCACGATCGCGATGAGACCGAAGTACCACAGCCAGTACAGGACGATCGAGAAGAAGACGCATCCGAACACGAACCCGTACAACGCGGCGCGTCCGGGCGTGGCGCCCCGCCACGCCCACAGGAGCGGCACGAGCGCCACGAGCGCCAGTGGGCCCAGATCGATCGCCGGGAACGCGAGCGCCAGCAGGATCCCCGACGCCACGGCGGCGCCGAGCCGCAGCCGCGCCGCCGGATCGCGCAAGAGCCGCACGACAGCGCCCCAGAGCCTTCGGATCGCTCGGATCACGGCGTCATGCTCGCATTCCCTGCCCTCGCCGTGATGTCAGACGATGGGCCGAATCACGCGCAGTCGCGACAGAGCATCCGCTTGGCGTCGGCGAGCTGGCTCCGTGGCAGCACGAGGAAGCAGGAGGCACAGAGGAACTCGCCGGGACGTCGGGGCATGATCCTGGTCGGGCCGTCGCCGCGCTCGTCGACGTCCGGTTCCTCTTCCTCAGCCTCTTCTTCCTCGTCCTCGAGCGTCGCTGCGGCCGTGCGCTCCTGGAGCAGCACGTCCAACGGTTCCTCCACGTCGTCGGGATGCAGCTCCTCGTCGAGGTCGAGGACGTCCTCGTCCTCCTCGCCGGTCGCGGCCTTCGTCTTCGCGGCGGCGGGCTCGGCTACGACAACCTCGTTCTCCTCGCCGCCCTCGTCGACGTCTTCGTCCTCGTCTTCGAGCGCGACGTCGCCGTCGAGCTCCTCGTCGTCGTCGTCGTCGAGCTCGTCGGCCTCGAGGTCCTCCTCGTCGAGGGAAGCCTCGTCGAGTTCGGGCTCCTCCTCCTCTTCATCGAAGTCGTCGTCTTTCATGGGTCTCTGCTCCGCGAGGCGCCAGCCCACCGGGATGGAGCCCGCTGCGCCTCGCTACGGGACGGGTTCCCGGGGCTGTGGGGCCGCGGAGTATAACGCCGCGTCCCTGAGGTGCTGGTCAACGAGGCGCCCGGCTCGCGCATTCCCCCGCTCGGGCGTCACCGGACCGTCAGCGCGGGCGGGGCCGGTTGACGGAGGGGTCCAGGAGACCGTTGGGGCCACTGTTTGGCCCGCGCCGCTCGAGCGGCGGGGTTATTCCAGCGTTCTCTACTTGGCCTCCTGAACCCCCTACACCCCTCTCCGTCCCTTCCGAACGAGCTCCGCGGCATCGACACCGGAAGACCCACGACCGGCTTCACGGCACAGGGGCGAGAAGTAGTACGCCCGAGAATTAGGGCTCCTGTCAAGAGCCGTTCACTTTGGCACCGGTCTTGTGACCAGCACCGTCGCGCGTCGATGCTGCTCAGCGCGGCGCCGACTTTTTTTCCGAACGCGGCCCGGTACGGCGATACTCGGCCGCGCGCTCGGCGGCTAAACGCTCGAGCTCGTAGGTCGTGTGGTCGACATGGCGCATGGCTTCGGCAACCGCACGGTGGCCGGCTTCCTCCGCGATCAGCCGGTGCATCTCCTGACAAACACGCCGGTACGTCGGATGTCCTTGGGGTGAGGTCCGCAGCTCGAGCATGTGCATCGCTTCACGAGCATTCATCTGCATCACGAAGCGCACGCGGTATGCAAGCGACACTGCGTACGGCGCCTGCTCCGGGAACCTCGGGACCAGGGCGTCATAGAGGCCCGCCGACCGGGCCATCGCGTCGTCGAAGCCGGCGGCGAGCCCGGCCTCCAAAACAGCCTCGGGGACGTCGTAGCCATGGAGGGGCGACAGCGGCTGCCACTCAATCGTCAGCATGCGGTGCCGCTGGAGGTCACGGAAGGCGCCGTAATCGCAGAGGACGTCAAAGCGGTAGCCGGTGCGCTCGAAGCCCCGCCCGGGTCGGTGGCGGCGGTTGTCCCGTTCCCCGACGTAGGCGCGCAGGATCGCGACCCGCTCGTCCGCCGACAGGCGCCGGATCCGCGCCAGGACCTGGTCCTCGGGCAGGTTCGTGTGCGGGTAGCAGACGGCGGCGAGCAGCTTGTCCTCGCCCTCGGGGTCGTAGTCGGTGAGCATCACCGCCGGGCGTGGCTCAGGCTCCTCACCGTCGAAGACACGATGGACGACGCCGGCCGTCGCGCGGCGCGTCTCGTCGAAGTACTCCGACCACGCGCCGCCGCGCTCGGGCCGATCGACGCGCGTCAGGAACGAAGGGATCACCTTGCGCAACTCGGGCAGCATCATCGCCGCGTACTGCCGCGCCTCGGGGAGCGGGTGCACCCGCATTCGGAGCAGCAGCCCCTCGAACGCCTGCCCCGTCCCGTAGATGCCCACGTTCGACAGCGTCGCCGCCGGCAAGATGCCGCGGGCGGCGTCACACGCCTTGGCTTTGATCGTCTGCTTGTAGACGAAGTCCGAGTCGTCGGACTCCTTCGGATAGCGGGCCCGCGCCCACTCCATGAGCTCGGGCAGCATCTGGGCGTAGGCGTCAAAGAGCGCGTCCAGGTCTCCGATGTAACGGGCCCCTAGCGACGAGCGCCCGATCTCCGGGTCGCGCCAGTACCGGTAGCGCCCGCCGAGTCGCGTGTCGTACGGGATGTAGCGAGTCGACTGCTCGAGGTACGCCATGAGCCGGCCCCACTCGAGCACCTTGGTCAGCAGGTTGGACGCCTGCTCGCAGGCGAGGTGCACGCCGCCGAGTTGCGCGACGGAGTCGTCGCCGTATTCGAGGAACACCCGGTCGTAGAGCTCCTCCGCCCGGCGCAGCCCGACCGTGGCGTCGACGGTGACGTCGCCGGTCAGGTCCAGGTCGCCGACGAACTCGTCGAGAAACAGGCGACGCAGGCTCTTGCGCGACCGCGAGTACCGCGCGAACAGGGCGCCCTTGACGACCTCGGGCAGGTTCACGAGGGCGAACACAGGCCCGTCCGGGTTCGTGAAGTACGGGCGCAGCACTGCCTGTTCCTGCTCGGTAAAGCGCTCCGGGACGTACGGCATGAGGGCGGTTCCGGCTCGTCGGACGGGAAGCCGATCGTACCGGCGCCCCCCGCCGACCCGGCGGATGCCGTCCGTGATCAGACGAGCAGGCGAATGGCCTCGGGCACGAGCGTCGCCGAGAGCCGGGCAGTCCGGCCATGCGGTCGGCCGTCGACCTCGAGCGGCAAGGCGCGACCGGCGACCTCGATCTCGACGTGCCGCGCCCGTGTCGTCTGGATGGAGGGGTGCGGAACGTGCGTGCCCGTCAGAAGGTGGCGGCGCATCGGGCGTCGCTCGCGGCGAGGCAACGCGTACACCTGGACCTCGAGCCAGCCGTCGCCGGGGTGGCCTCGCGGGACGAGGTCAGCCCCGCGGAGGAACTGGCCGCTCGCCACGACGACGGTCGTGCCGCGACCCCCGAACCAGGGCCGTCCGTCGATCCTGACTCTGATCGAAGCGCTCCGAGTCGACCGGCGCAGCCGGTCCGGGGGGCGACCCACGACGACGGCGTTCACCGCGGTGGTGCGAGCGCGATCGGAGGGCAGGTCGACCTCCAGCGCGTCGAGTGCGACCTCGGTGGCGCCGGCGGCTTCGGCATCGAGGCCGAGCGCCCGCGCGAGGTCGGATTCCGGTGAAGGACGGAAACGCGCGAGCACGCCTGGATGGCGCGTCATCGCCGCGGCGAGGTCGGCGTCGTCCCCGACGACCTCGATGTCGGGCGGGCTCGTCGCCGGATGTCCCCACGGCTGGCCGTGGCGAATGGGACCGGTCACTGTCCGACGGCGCTCGAGGCGGCGATGACTCCGCGGAAGCACGCGTCGGCGGCCGCACGCGCCGTCTCGGCAGTCGCCGGCTTCGGTGCCACCTCACCGACCTGGCGCAACAGGTCGATGCATTGTTTGACGTGGCGCACGAAGTCGCCCCCGGTCATCTCGTCGTGGCCCTCGAGGATGTCGGCGAGATCGTGACCCGAAACCCAGTCGTGCACGTACGGGACGAAGCCGGGGTCAGGAGCGCGGGTCTCCGGAAGACCGGCGTCGTCCTCGTTGTGATTGAGCTCGTTGGCAATCCGATGGATCTTCCGCCATCGTTCGGCGAGCTCGCGCGTGGGCGAGCGCGAGGGTGGCAACGGCCCGGCGCCCTCGGGACCGCGCCGCTCGTAGGTGAAGCAGGACGCGAGCGCGGCGATCTCGGCCGCGCTGAGGTCGTCGAACAGCCCCTCGCGCAGCGACTCGGCGACGATCAGGTCGCCTTCGGTGTACAGGCGCGCGAGAAGCTCGCCCCATTCGGTCAACGACCAGCCTCCGACGAACTCCCAGGCTTCGAGCACACGCAGCACACGGTCGAACTGACGGGCGACGCTCTCGGTGCGACCGCGGATACGACGCTCGAGGCGGGCGATGTCGCGTTCGAGGCGCTCGGCCGCCTTCGCGGCGCGCAGCCGCGCGTCCCGCTTGGGATCGGAGCCGACCGGATGCGAGTCGAGCTGTGCCTCGAGCTCGGCGACGCGCCGAGAAGTCCCCGACGGAGCCGTCTCGCCCTTCCGCGGTCGGGTACGACGCAGCCGGTCCGCTGCCTGCCGCCGGAACGCGCTGCTGCGCGGCGCGTATGGCTCGGGGAGATCGATGCGAGCCACCGGTGCAGGCGGTCGCTCGAAGTCGTCCGCGCCCAGCCGGATCAGCTCGCCTGACTCGCTCAGCGCCAGCAGTCGCGGGACGCCGCGACGGCTTCGCTCGAACGCGAGCACGACCAACCGACCGTGGCGTCCGTCCCGTACCAGCACGTCGCCGGGCCGGAGGCGCTCCAACGCATCGGCGATGCGGCGGGCGGCACCGTGGTCACGTCGCTCGGCGTCAAGCGCGTCAGCCAGGCGGCGGTACTCGTCGACGTCACCCGGTCCACTCCGCGCCACTTCGCGCCGGCGAACCAGCTCCTCGCGGTGTCGCTCGAGTTGACGCTCGAGCGACACGACGTCACGGTCGGCCTGGAACTGCGCGAACGAGAGGTTCAGCAGGTGGTGCGCGACATCGGCGCGGTACCGACGGACCAGGTTCGCTGCCATGTTGTACGTCGGCCGGAACGAGGACCGCAGCGCGTAGGTTCGTCGTGACGCGAGAGCGGCAACCTGATCGAACGGCACGAACGGGCTCCAGCACACGATCGCGTATCCGACCTCGTCGATACCCCGCCGTCCTGCTCGCCCTGTGAGCTGCGTGTATTCGCCGGGCGTCAGGAACTCGTGCCTCTCGCCGGTGAACTTCGAGAGCTTCTCGATCACCACCGACCGCGCCGGCATGTTGATCCCGAGCGACAGCGTCTCGGTGGCGAACACGACCTTCACGAGCCCGGCCGAGAATGCTTCTTCGACGGCTTCCTTCATCGGCGGGACCTTGCCGGCGTGGTGGGCGGCGAAGCCGGCTTCGAGGCCGGTGACCCACTCGCCGTAGCGCAGCACGGCGAGGTCGTCGTCGGAGAGCGTGTCGGTATGCGCTTCGGCGATGCGACGGATCGCGGTGCGCTCCTCGGCGGTCGTCAGGCGGAGGCCTCCCGAAACGCAGTGCTGGACCGCCTGGTCGCAGCCGGCGCGGCTGAACACGAACGTGATCGCGGGCAGCATCTGCCGTTCCGCGAGCAGCTCGACGACCTCGACGCGCTGCGGCGTTCGAAGTCGGCTCCGCGAACGTCCACGCCACCCGCCGCCCCGGTCCGAGCGAGCGTCGAGCCGTGAGGCCTCCGGGTTCGGCCGGAGCTCGCCGTTCGTCTCGACGAAGGTGGGAAGGAGATGGAGCCGATCGCTGCCCCGCTCCCCCACCAGGTACAGGTGCTCGAGGCGGACCGGACGGCGTTCCTCGATGACCGCGTCGGTATCGCCCCGGACGGTCTCGACCCACGCCGCGAACTCTTCCGCGTTCGACACCGTCGCCGACAGGCACACGACATCCACCTCGCGCGGAAGGTGGATGATGACTTCCTCCCAGACCGCGCCACGGTAAGGATCCTGGAGGTAGTGGACCTCGTCGAGGATCACGTAACGGAGGCCGGAGAGCGCGGGAGATGCGGCGTAGACCATGTTGCGCAGCACCTCGGTGGTCATCACGATGATCGGCGCGTCGCCGTTGATCGAGTTGTCGCCGGTCAGGAGGCCGACCCGATCGGCGCCGTGTTGGCGGATGAGGTCACCGAACTTCTGGTTGGAGAGCGCCTTGAGTGGAGTCGTGTAGAAGGCTTTGCCGCCCTGGGCGAGTGCGAGCTCGATGGCGTACTCCGCGACCACGGTCTTGCCGGACCCCGTTGGCGCGGCGACGACCACGGATCGTCCGTTGTCGAGCGAGTCCAGAGCGCGGGACTGGAACGGATCGAGGGGGAAGGGCCGGCTTGCTTCGAACGCTTCGCGCCGACTCCGACGCTCGTCGGTTGCGGTCGGGGCGGTGGTCACGACCTCACGGCGTGCCCGGCTGCGCCGGTGGTGCCGACTCCGCCGGCGCGCTGGGTGTGTTCGGCACAGAGACGGGCGCGGGGGTGCCCGGTGAGCTCGGGCTCGAGTCGCCGGGCTGGAGGAACCAGATGAGCGCCGCTGTCACGACGAGCACCCCGATGACGGCGGCAACGGCCGTGAGTACCTCGCTCCGATTCCGGGGCGGCCGGTACGTCCCGCGGGGTCGACGACGACTCGTGGTCACCGCTTCAGCACCCTACCGATGATGATGGACCCTTCGTAGAAGATGTACATGGGTACCGCCATGGCGAATAGTGAGTATGGATCCTGGCTGGGGGTGATGACAGCCGCGAAGATCACGATGATCAGGATCGCGGGCCGTCGCCACCTGCGGAGTTGCCGCGTCGTCAGCACCCGCGCCAGGAGCAGGAACACCAACACGACGGGAAACTCGAACGCAAACCCGAACGCCACGATCATCAGCGAGACGAGCGACAGGTATTTGTCGGCAGTCAGCTCTGGCCTCAGCTCGGAGCCTCCGATGTCGAGCAGGAACTCCAACGCCTTCGGCAGCGTGAGGAGCGCGACCGCAGCTCCCATGGCGAACAGGACGATCGAGGTGAGCACGAACGGAATCGCGTAGCGCTTCTCGTTGGGGTTGAGGCCGGGCGTGATGAAGCGCCACAACTCCCACAGCCAGATAGGGAGGGCGAGGACGATGCCGCCGTACGTGGCGACCTTGAGGCGCGTGATGAACGCGTCGAGCGGACCGAGGAAGATCAACTGTGTCTTCTCGCCGTTCGTCGCGTCCTTGTAGTACTGGACGAAGAACTTGATGATCGACTCGGAGAAGATGAAGCAGACGATCGCAGCCAACGTGACGGCAATGAGGGAGATGATGATGCGGCGACGAAGTTCGGTCAGGTGCTCGACGACCGTCATGCGGCCGTCGCGCTCGGAGGAGGCCACGGAGCTCGCTATGCAGTGGTGTCAGCCGGCGGAGGCTCGGTGGGCTTTCCGGGATCGGGCTTTGCAGAATCGGACATGCCGGGATCGTGTTTACCGGCTTCGGGCTTCCCGGGATCGTAAGTCCCGGTTTCGAGCGGCTTCGGCTCGTGGCTCTCGATGTGCGCTTCCTCGGGCTCTTCGTCGTCGTCACGGAAGGCGTCCTGGATGTCGTCGTGCAGGGTCGCCTGGAACTTGCGGAACTCGCGGAAGCCGCGGCCGACTTGGCGGCCGATCTGGGGCAGCTTGCTCGGGCCGAACACGATCAGCGCCACGATGAAGACCACGAGGATCTCGAGCGGGCCGATTTGCGGCAATCGGGCTCCTTTCGCGGCCGGTCGCTCGGCATGGATCGTAGCCCTGAGGGTCTCGCCGACCCGATCGCGGGGCGTGATAGGGGCCTCGCGTGTTTTCGCCGCCGTGGCAGACGTGCACATCGATCTCGCCCGATAATGCCGTCAGTCGTGCCACCGATCACCTTCGCCCACCGCGGCGCCCGGACCGAGGCGCCTGAGAACACGCTGCCCGCGTTCCGACGTGCGCTCGAGCAGGGCGCTCGAGGCCTCGAGACCGACGCCTGGCTGTCCGGTGACCGCGAGGTCGTGTTGGCGCACGACCGCGTGATCCGCCGGGGCCTGCGTCGTCGCAACGTCACCCGGACGGGCGCCGAGGAGCTCGCCCGATTCGACGTACCGCGATTGGCCGACCTCTACGCCGAGCTCGGTTCGGACTTCGAGCTGTCGATCGACGTGAAGGATCGGGCCGCAGCCGAGCCCATCGTCCAGCTGGCGAGGGCGGCGGGCGACGGCGCGCCGGGCCGGCTGTGGCTCTGCCATCCGAGCGTCCGCTTCCTCGCCGAGCTTCGCCGGACCATGCCCGACGTGAAGCTCGTGCACTCGCGCCGGCGCCGGCACATCGAGGCCTCGCTCGAACGTCACGCCGCGACCCTCGCCGAGTCAGGCATCGACGCGATCAACCTCCACTACACGGAGTGGACCGCGGGCCTCGTCGCGCTGTTCCACCGCTTCGAGGTGCGCGCCTTCGCGTGGGACGTGCAGCAAGTTCGCCACCTGAGAGCGATGCTGGGCATGGATGTCGACGCGGTCTATTGCGATGACGTCGCTCGCATGGTGGCGACCGTCGCCGACTGGGCCGGGTCGCGCGACCCCGACCGGGACCGCTAGAGAAAACCGAGGTCCGTGACCGGCCAGATCCGCACGAACACGCGGCCCACGATCGACGATTCCGTGATCGCACCGAAGGCTCGCGAGTCCTTCGACGCGGTGCGGTTGTCACCCATCACGAACACGTCATCAGAGGGAACCGTCGTCGCCGGGAGATCGCCACAGGTCCCAGGGCTCGAGTTGAGTGCACACGTCTTGACACCATTCTGCAAGTAGGGCTCGTCGAGCTGGCGGCCGTTGACGAACACGACGCCGTTGTGCGCCTCCAGCGTCTCCCCCGGCAGCCCGACCACGCGCTTCACGAGGTCCTTGATCTTGCCGTTCGCGTCCTTCGCCTTCGGAGGCGTCTCGAACACGACGATGTCGCCGCGATTCACGTCGTGCACGCGGTAACTCAACTTGTTGACGAGGACCCGATCACCGACGTTCAGGGTCGGCTTCATCGACTCTGATGGGATGTAGAACGCCTGGAACAGGAACGTCTTGATCAGGAGCGCGATGAGCAGCGCGCTTCCGATCAGGATCGCCCACTCGATGATCGCTCGACGCGTCTTGCGTTTGGCGGGCGCCGGCTTCGCCGGCTGCCCGGTCTGCGGGCGCGAAGGGGTCTCGATCGTCTCGGCTCTGGGTGGAGACGTGGACGCGTCGACGCCCTGGTCGAGCTCGGTCATGGAGCCAACTTCACGGGCGCCCATCCTCGCACGCGGCGGGATCACCGGCGGTAGCGGGTGAGGAGCCTTTTCGCGGCTTCCGCCCCGACTGCTCGTAGCCCGGGGGGCGCCATCACCCGGGCCGCCGGCCCCAGCTGGAGGAGCAGCCGTTCCAGCCACGCTCGTTCGCTGACCGCAAGGACGACCCGCCACGAGCCGTCGGGCCTCTCTTGCGCCTCCTCGGACGGGTAGCTCTCCACCACCCACGCCGCCTCCGAAGCGAGCTCGAGCGTGACTCGTGGGTCCTCGGCGCGTGGGTGATACACGGTGTTCGCGAAATGGGCCGCGTCCTCACGGGCCGGCGGCTCGAAGTGGCTCCCGGTCGGTCGAACGGCGCGGATGCGATCCAAACGGAACAGACGCTCGTCGGCCGCCTGATGGCAGTAGGCAGCCGCGTACCAGTGGCCGAAGGCGTGGAACACCGACTGCGGGTCGATCTGGCGGGTCGTCGTGGCGTCGCGTCCGAACGAGTAGTAGTCGATCTCGACGCGCTCGTTCGCATCGGTGGCCCGACGCAAGGCATCGAGGAACGGCGGCTCCCCCACCTCGACCGCGAGCCCGTCGGCAGCGCCGACGACTCGAGCGAGCTTTTCGAGCGCAGTGGCGAGCGCGCCGTGCTCGTCGGATCCCGGAACTGCCAGCAACGCGCGGCCCGCTGCGAGCAGGGCGAGGCCTTCCTCAGCCGACAGCCGCAGCGGACGTTCGAAGTACTCGGCGAACCGGATCCACACGTGGCCGTCGACGATCTCGACCTCGATGAGCCGATCGGGTGTGTAGGGCGGGAGTCCGCACATCGGCAAGAGCCCGAGGTCGTGTTCGAGGCCTACCTCCGACACCCCGAAGCGCGCCGCGATGTCGGTGAGGGCGGCGCCGGGGTGCTCGGCGATCCAGGGCACGAGCGCGAGCACGCGCCGGAGCCGGGGGCCGGGCAGCGGCCGCGGGCTCACGTGTCGCTCCGAGCGAGCGCGTCGAGCCAGGCGCGCATCTCGTCGCGGAGCTCCGGGGGGGAGATGACCTCCGCGGCGTCCAGGAGCCCGAGGACGAACGATCTGAAAGCAGCGGTGTTCGTGACCGAGAGCTCCACCACGACGCTCCCGTCGTCTCGACGTTCGACGACCGCATCCTCACCGACCTGCTCCACGATCGCCGCGGCTTGCGCGGCGTCGACTGCAACGCGGGCGGAGACGACCTCCTCGTCGCCGTAACGCCAGGGTTCGTCGCCGAGCAGCGCCGCCGGCTCGAGGTGGGCCGGCGGCTCGAATGCCCGGGCCGGACCCGTCTCGACATCCCCTTCGATGCGGTCCACGCGAAACGACCGGCGATCGCCGCGGTCGTGGTCGTGGCCGACGACGTACCAGTGCCCGCGCCGGAACAGGATCCCCCACGGGTCGACGCGCCGCAGCTCGCCCCGATACGTGAACGTCACCGCCGCCCGCGAGCGGTACGCGTCGAACAGCGCGGGCAGCGCCGACACGGTCGGCAACGCGGCCAGGGCGTTCGCGGCTTCACCTTCCCGGCCGCCGAGCTTCCACAGCGCCTCTGCCGGCGCGGGCCCTCCCTCGAGGCGCACCGCAGTCACCGCGACGTGCAGCGCCGCCTGCTCATCCGGCGTGAGGTCCAGTGGTGGCAGGTAGTACTCGTCGGGCGGGATGCGATATCCCTGCTCCGGACCGAGGTCGTCGACCGGCTCGAGCCGGACCGGGATTCCGATGCCCCGCAGTGTCTCCTTGTCGCGCTCGAACTGACGGCGATGCGCGAGCTTGTCGTCCGGGTAGCCGGGCACGAGCTCGACGATCTCGTCCAGCGTGAGCGGCCGCCGCGTGTCGAGCAGCGTGGCGACGAGATTGGTGAGCCGCTCGAGCCGGTCGATCATGCGCTACCTGTCGCCGTCGCGAGCTCCGGCTCCTGCGATGACGGTCGGCAAAGCCGCCGTCATCGCGGGCGCGCACGATCGGCGGCCAGCACTCCGGCCGCGGCCGCCGCGAGGAACAGGGCGGGGTCGTCGGCGGCCGCTCGGCCCATCGAGGTGACCTCGAGGGCGTGGCGCTCGAACAGGTCGAGCACGTCCGGCGGCGTCACTTCGATCAGATCGTGGCGCTGCTCGATGCCCGCGTCCTCGAGGTCGGCCCGGAGGCGGGTGCCGTGATCGCCGGCGAGGTTCGGAACGGCCACCGCCACTCGCTCGCGACACGCGAGCCGCAGCGCCGTACGGGAGTGGTGCGAGAGCCCGACGTGGCGCGCCCGAGGATCGGCGAACGAGACCCGCAAGCAAGCGATGGGCTGTCCACCGAGGGCGACGGCGGCGTCGAGGATCGAACCCACCTCCATACCCGAGAATCCGAGCCGGCTGTTCGTACCCACGATGCCCGGTCCCATCGCGACGACCACTGCGTCGGCGCCAGCGGCGTGTCTGGCGACTGCGAGTGCGGAGAAGATCGACACGGCTTCGAAGTCACCGCCGAAGGCGTGACCGCACGTCACGGTGGCGTCGACGAGCCCGCGTTCTCGAAGCGCGAACACCAGGTCCGACAGCGCGAGCGGTAGCCCGGCGCCATCGGTCATCACGTACACCAGCCGCGCGTCAGGCGCGCGCTCCTTGAACGCGACGGCCGCCGCCGCGAGCTGACTGTGCAGCGCTGCGGCCACGACCGGCATACCGTCGACCGACTCGACCGCGGCCAGCTCTTCGAGGTGCTCTTCGGTGCTGCCGACGTCGGCTTGGAGGCTCGTGTAGCGGCCCTTGATGATGTGCCCCGGTCCCCGCTCCGCCCACGACTCGCGTTCGAGGTTCCAGTGCACGACGTGCCAGCCGCCCGTGCCGAGCCCGAGCTCGACGGCGGTGGTGTTGACGACGATCCGATCACCCACTGCCACGGTCCCGGTCAGCTGCGTCAGCACATACGCCGGCTCGGGGCCCTCGCCGAGATCGACTTCGACGCGCTGCAACCCCGGCCGCTCGACGAGCAGCCGCGTCACCTTCCCCGACCGAAACGACGGCATGACTGGAGGTTAGGGGCGGAAACCCGCAGGAGGGGCGGACACCGGTGGCAGCCCGCCCGTGTCCGCCAACGCGGCTACAGCGAAGAGATGAGCCGCTCGACGCGGTCGTCGCGCGCTTTGAACGGGTCCTTGCAGAGGACGGTGCGCTGGGCCTGGTCGTTCAGCTTCAGGTGGACCCAGTCGACCGTGTAGTCACGCTTGCGCTCCTTGGCCCGCTTGATGAACGCGCCCCGAAGTCGGGCTCGGGTGGTCTGGGGAGGGGTCGTCACCGCATTCTCGATGTCCCTGTCCCGAACGGTGCGCTGGAGCTGTCCGCGTCGCTCGAGGAGGTAGTAGAGCGAACGCGCGCGCGTCACGTCGTGATACGAGAGGTCGAGCAAGGCGATACGCGGGTGCGTCAGCGGAAGGTCGTGTCGCTTCCGGTACGCCTCGATGAGGTGGTACTTGATGACCCAGTCGACCTCGGTGTCGAGGGACAGCGGGTCGTCCTGCAGGCGGACCATGGCCTGCTCCCACATACGCAACGCCTGCTCCTCGAGCGGCGCGAGCCCGCGGCGCTTGGCGAAGCGCAGCGCGCGGTTGAGGTACTCGGCCTGGATCTCGATCGCCGACAGCTCGCGGCCGTTGGCGAGACGCACCCGGCGGCGGCAGGTCAGGTCGTGGCTGATCTCGCGGATGGCGCGGATCGGGTTCTCGAGCGTGAGATCACGCCAAGGGCTGGCGTCCTCTTCGAGCATCCTCAGGACCACCGAGGTCGCGCCGATCTTCAGGAACGTCGTGTACTCGCTCATGTTCGAGTCGCCGACGATCACGTGCAGTCGCCGGAAGCGCTCGGCGTCGGCATGAGGCTCGTCACGCGTGTTGATGATCGGTCGGGACCGGGTCGTGGCGCTGGACACGCCCTCCCAGATGTGCTCGGCCCGCTGGCTGACGCAATACATGGCCCCACGGGCGGTCTGGAGAACCTTTCCTGCGCCCGCATAGACCTGCCGGGTCACCAGGAACGGGATGAGCACGTCGGTGAACTTGGCGAAGTCGCCGTCGCGCTCGACGAGGTAGTTCTCATGGCAGCCGTAGGAGTTGCCGGCCGAGTCGGTGTTGTTCTTGAACAGGAACACCTCGCCTCGGATGCCTTCTTCGCGCAGGCGCTGCTCCGCGCTGCGTACGAGACCTTCGAGGATTCGCTCGCCCGCTTTGTCGTGCACGACGAGGTCGTCGATCGAATCGCACTCGGGCGTGGCGTACTCGGGGTGGCTGCCCACGTCCAGGTAGAGCCGGGCGCCGTTCTCCAGGAACACGTTGCTGGACCGACCCCACGAGACGACGCGGCGGAACAGATAGCGCGCCACCTCGTCGGGGCTCAGGCGACGCTGGCCGCGAAGCGTGCACGTGACCCCGTACTCGTTCTCGAGACCGAAGATTCGGCGCTCCACGTTCCTCCATTGTCGCCGTCGCAAGCTCCGGCTTTGCGGTGACGGTCAGCAAAGCCGCCGTCCCCGCGCGGAGCGTACTGGCACCGGGGCCACTTTCCGCGCCGGTTCGCCCCCGTACGCCGTAGGATCGCGTCCGCGGACCGCGGCAAGGGAGAATCCATGCCGATGCAGCGCCTCACCTGGGTCAGTGGGTCGTTCTCGGCCCATGTGCTACGGGCCCGTCTGCGCTCCGAAGGCATCGAGGCCGAGCTACGAGGCCCCGTCGACGGGCCGTACCTACTGACCGTCGGTGACATGGCCCGGGTCGAGGTGTACGTCCCTTCGGATCAGATGGAGGACGCGCGTCTCGTGCTGCTCGTCGATGAGGTGGATGCCGCTCTCGCGGCTCCGCGCGAATGGGGTGGCACCAGGACGACACCCGGCCCCTGGGCTCGGGGTGCGGCGCTGGCGTCGCTCGCCGCGGCCGTGGCCGCGCCGCTGATCCTCTACGCCCGCTTCGTCTGAGGCGGCGCGGGTCGACCGCGCCCTAGGCGGCGAGCGTGCGTGCCAGTTCGTCGCCTTTGATCCGCCGAAACGAACGTCCTGGCAAGCCACGCTGGAGCACGGCAACCTCGAGCTGCTCGGGAGTGAGCGGCTGCCCGTCGCTCTCCCCGAGCACGGACGCGCCGAGCTTGATGGCGTCGGACGCCGACAGCCCTGTCTCGTACCGAGCCTCGAGCATCTCGGCGATGCTCTCGGCCTGCCCGCCGAGAACCGTGTACCCCTCTTCGTCCTGCACGGTGCCGTCGTACAGGATGTGGAAGAACTCATCATCCGCTTGGGTGTCGCCGACCTGGGCGACGAGGATCTCGACCTCGTACGGCTTCATCTCGTGGGTGAACACCTGCCCGAGCGTCTGCGCGTATGCGTTGGCGAGCGAGCGGGCGTTGACGTCCTCGCGTGAGTACGAGTACCCCCTGAGGTCCGCCTGCCGGACGCCCGCGATCTTGAGCATCTCGAACTCGTTGTACTTGCCGACGCCGGCGAACGCGATGCGGTCGTAGATCTCGCTGGTCTTATAGAGCGTGCGCGAAGGATTTTCGGCGACGATGACGATGCCGTCTGTCGCTTCGAGGGCAATGAGGCTGCGGCCGCGCGCGATGCCTTTGCGCGCGTAGTCGGCGCGGTCCTTCATGACCTGCTCGGGCGACACGTAGAAGGGCATCGTCATAGTCCCGCGCCCTCCTCTCGCCCGCCGAGGAGCGTTTGGGCGCGCTGGCCGACCTCGTCGTCGGTCAGACCCCGATACCCGTCGGGGTTGATCACGGCGACGGTCGGAAAGATGCGTCGCACGAGGTCGGGGCCGCCGGTCGCGATGTCCTCGTCGGCGGCCGCGAACAGCGCACGTACCGCGAGGTCGGTGGCTTCGTCCGCACTGAGACCTTCGCGCCACTGTGCCTTGATCCAGTTCTTGGCGTGGACGCCACCGGAGCCGTTGGCCTGGAAGTCCGCCTCTTCGTACTTGCCGCCGGTGGGGTCGAAGCTGAACACGCGGCCGTTGCCCCGCCGCTCGTCGTACCCGGCGAACAGCGGTACGACGACGAGCCCCTGGAGCGCAGCGGGGAAGTTCGCCCGAACCATCTGCGAGAGCTGGTTCGCCTTGCCTTCGAGCGAGAGAGGCTCGCCTTCGATCTTCTCGTAGTGCTCGAGCTGGGTCTGGAACAGCCGCACCATCTCGGCGCCGGGTCCGGCAACACCTGCGATCGCGACACCGGAGTGGCGATCGGCGCGGAACACCTTCTCGATGCGCCGGCTGGCGATTTGGGTGCCCGCGGTTGCGCGCCGGTCGCCTGCGAGCACGACACCGTCCGCGTACCGAATGGCCACGACCGTGGTGCCGTGCGTCAGCTCGAGCTGAGGTGCTTGGCTTCCTGGTCCCTGGGTCGATGCGGCAGCGACTGCTTCGGACGGACCGAGCCGGCGCAGCAACTCGACGAACGACGGTCCCGGGTCGAATTCGGGCCCGAACACAGGAAGCGGGCGCTCGTTCATCGCCGAGCGAGCCTACACGGGCGTTGTCTCAGCGAACGCGGCCGAACAGTCGCCAGAACCGCAGCACACGCCGAAGTCGTCGAACGCGTCGCTCGTCGTCCATGCCTTGCAGCACTTCGGCCGACGGCAACCGGTTCTGCGCCGCTGCAGCCTGAGCGTGGGCCCGGGCGTACTCCCCCGCCACCGGCCCTGGTGGAACTCCGCCACCGGAGATCCCGGGATACGCCATACGCGCAGCCTACGCCGCACTCCCCCGCAACGCGAGCGCCCGTCCGCGGGCAAGCCGCTCCCATTTGGTGCGCTGCGACCGGTGCTTGGCGTCGGCGCTGACATAGCGAGCAGCGCGCTTGAGCAGATCGGTGTCTTCCCGGAACAGTCCGAGCGCGTTGTTGCAGCGCACACACAGCAGACCGCGGATCTCGCCCGTGCCGTGGTCATGGTCGACATGCAGCGAGATCCCCGGGGTGGGAGGGCTCTCGCAGATCGCACACACACCGCCCTGCGCTTCGAGAATGCGGTTGTATTCGTCAACCGTGAGGCCGAACTTGTTGCGCAGATGAATCTCGCGCAGCTGCTCAAGGCGACGGTCACGGTTCTTCTCGCGCCACGCTTTCACTCGATCAGGATTTGCGCGCTGCCATGCTCGAACGCGCGCAATCTCCTTTTCCCGATTGAGCCGATATCGCTTCAGTCGCAGTGCGTTTGTGCACGCTTTGCACTCAGGCCTACGACTGTCGCGTGCCCCGTTCCGGTAGAAGTCGTCGATGCGCTTCAACGCACCGCACTTCTTGCAACGCTTCATGCTCGGAATTGTACGAAGCAGGTATGACAGCTATGTCTATAGAGCTTAAATCAGCGGACGAGCAGCGCTCTATTCTCCGCCCTTCTGAACATAGCTTTTTACGAAGTCCTCCGCATTCTCCTCGAGCACGCTGTCGATCTCGTCGAGAAGATCGTCGAGCTCTTCCTTGATCTTCTCGCCCTGCTTCGGGGGCGCGAGGTCTTCGACTTCTTCTTCGACGCGTTCCTTCGGTGCCGGGCGCTGCTTGCGCTCTCGTTCGGGCATGGGGGGTGACCTCCTACGACGCCAGCCGAGCCACCAGCTCGGCCGGGGTCGTGCACTCCTCGAACAACGACGCGACGTGGGCCTGCGTTCCCCGCAGCGGCTCCATCATCGGGATGCGTCGCAGTGGATCGCTGCCCACGTCGAGGATGAGGCTGTCCCAGTTGGCGGCCACGACCGCGTCGGCCCACTTGGCCAGGCACTGGCCTCGGAAGTATGCACGGGTGTTCGCAGGCGGTTCGGTCATGGCGGTCGTCACGTCGGGTTCCTCGACCAACCGCTCGACCTTACCCGCCCGCACCAGCCGTTCGAACAACGACTTCTCAGGGCGCACGTCATGGTATTGGAGGTCGAGCAGCGCCAGCTTCGGGTCCTCCCAATCGATGCCGTCACGCTCGCGGTACGCGTCGAGCAGCTCCAGCTTCGTGACCCAGTCCAGCTGTCCGTTGAGCGTCATCGGGTCGCGCTCGAGCCCTGCGAGCGTCGACTCCCACCGGGCGAGCACCTGCTGCCCGAGCTCCTCGCCACCACACGCTTCGAGGCCGACATCGTCGGCGTACTTCTGAGCGAGGCGAAGGAACTCCCACTGCAGGTCGACCGCGGAAATCGTCCCTCCGTCGACGAGCTCGACAGTCGCCCGCAGCTCAGGATCGTGGGAGACGGCGCGCATCGCGGGAACGGGCGAAACAATCGAGTAGTCCTTGTCGATGAAGTCGTCTTCGATCATCGCCAGCAGAACGGCGGTCGTTCCGACTTTCAGGAACGTCGCGACTTCACACAGGTTGGCGTCACCGACGATCACGTGCAGCCGCCGGTACTTCTGCGGGTCGGCGTGCGGCTCGTCGCGGGTGTTGACAATCGGGCGCTTCAGCGTGGTCTCGAGGCCGACCTCTTCCTCGAAGAAGTCTGCGCGCTGGCTCAGCTGGTAGCCGGTGTGCCCGGTGCCGTTCTCCCCCCCGACCTTGCCCGCGCCGGTGAACACCTGCCGGGTGACGAACCACGGCAGCAGGTGCCGAACCAGCGTGGCGAAGGGCACCGCCCGGTCGACCAGGTAGTTCTCGTGGCAGCCGTACGAGTTGCCCTTCCCGTCGGTGTTGTTCTTGTAGACGACGATCTCCTGCCCCGAGCCGAGGAGGTGTCTGGCCGCCTTCATCGAACGGGCGAGGATCCGCTCCCCCGCCTTGTCGGCGCAGACGAGCTCGAGCACGTCGGCGCACTCCGGCGTCGAATACTCCGGATGCGCATGATCGACGTAGTAGCGCGCACCGTTGGTGAGCACGGTGTTGACGAGGTGGGTCTCGATCTCCGGCGGCGACGCACCCTCACGGGCGAAGCCGCGGGCGTCGCGGCCCGGTGATTCGTCCTCGAAGTCCCAGCCCACCTTGCGGTGCTCGACGTAGGCGTTGATGAGCATCGACGAGGCCAGCACCGGGTTGGCGTCGGTTGCTCCGCGAAGCGCGACGCCGTATTCGGTCTCGATCCCACAGACCTTGGGCACGGCCACGGCGTTCAGCCTACCCGTACGCCCTTACTTCCCTTGCGCCCTCGCACAGCGTTGCTTGGTCGCCGCAGGTCAGAGGTATTGCCCGGTGGTGACGCGCTCGATCTGCCGGCCGCCACCGGTGCCCTCGTCGTCGGCGAGCAGCGTGCGCACGAAGACGATGCGCTCGCCCTTCTTCCCCGAGATCTTCGCCCAGTCGTCGGGATTCGTCGTGTTCGGCAGGTCCTCGTGCTCGCGGTACTCCTGCCGGATCGCGTCGATGAGGTCGGCGCTCGAGATGCCCTTCTCGCCCCCGGCGATCTGCCGCTTGATCGACATCTTCTTCGACCGCCGCACGACGTTCTCGATCATGGCGCCGGAGGCGAAGTCCTTGAAGTACAGGACTTGCTTGTCGCCGTTCTGGTAGGTGACCTCGAGGAACCGGTTGTCCTCGTCGTCGGCGTACATCCTGTCGACCGCGGCTTCGATCATCGACGCAACCGCCTGCCGCCTCCCGCCGTGCTCCGTGCTCTCCTCGTCGGCGATCGGCAGCTCGTCGCGCAGGTAGCGACTGAAGATCTGGCGCGCTGCCTCTCGGTCGGGACGCTCGATCTTGATCTTCACGTCGAGCCGGCCGGGCCGAAGGATCGCGGGGTCGATGAGGTCTTCTCGGTTCGAGGCGCCGATCACGATGACGTTCTTGAGGCTCTCGACGCCGTCGATCTCGGCGAGCAGCTGCGGGACGATCGTGCTCTCGATGTCGGAGGAGATGCCTGACCCGCGCGTGCGGAACAGCGAATCCATCTCGTCGAAGAAGACGATCACGGGCACGCCTTCCTCCGACTTCTCCCGAGCCCGCTGGAAGATGAGCCGGATCTGGCGCTCGGTCTCGCCCACGTACTTGTTGAGCAGCTCCGGGCCTTTGATGTTGAGGAAGTACGAGCGCGTCGTGCTGTCGCCCGTCTTCTCCGCCACGCGCTTCGCGAGCGAGTTGGCGACCGCCTTCGCGATGAGCGTCTTGCCACAGCCGGGCGGGCCGTAGAGCAGGATCCCCTTGGGCGGCTGCAGCTGGTGCTCCTGGAAGAGATCTGCATACAGATACGGAAGCTCGACGGCGTCCTGGATCTGCTCGATCTGGTCGTCGAGCCCACCGACATCGCCGTACGTGATGTCGGGCACTTCTTCGAGGATGAGCTCGTCGACTTCGGGACGTGGCAGCCGCTCGACCAGCACACCCGATCGGGTCTCCATCAGCAGGTGGTCGCCGGCGCGGAGTCGCTCGCCGAACAGGCCGGTGCCGAGCTCGCAGACGCGCTCCTCGTCGGCCCGCCCGACCACGAGCGCGCGTCGGCCGTCTTCGAGCAGCTCCTTCAGCGTGACGACCTCACCGGCGACGTCGTGGCCGCGCGCGAGCACGACGTTGAGCGATTCGTTGAGCACGACCTCCTGGCCCCGCTGGAGCTCGTCGACGTCGAGCTCGGGATGCAAGGCGACGCGCATCTTGCGGCCGGCCGTGAACACGTCGACGGTGCCGTCGTCGTTGGAGGTGAGGAACGTCCCGTAAGCCGACGGCGGCATCGTCAGCTTCTCGACCTCTTCGCGCAGCGCGCCGATGTGCTCGCGCGCCTCGCGCAAGGTGGCCGAGAGCTTCTCGTTCTGGGAGACGGCCTGCGCCAGCTGGCCCTTCGTCTCGAGCAGCCGCTCCTCGAGCGTCCGCACCCGCTTCGGAGCGTCCTGCAGCCGACGCCGCAGGACGACGACTTCCTCCTCCAGCGCCTTCACCTGCTGCTGGAGCTCACCAACCTGGCGTTCGTATTCTCCGAGGCGTCGCTCGTGCTCGGAGGCCACGTGACCACCTCCCACTGCGGACGGGCACTCGCCGCGCACCCTACACCCGGGTTCTTACGATCCCGGGGCACTTTGAGGCCTCAAAATTTACCCTATCTGCGCTTGACAAATTGACGGGATAACCTCGGTTCCGTACTCTGGTCCTGGAACGCTCATCAGAGCGCGGCGGGACCGGAACCCCCGAACCTGAACGCTCGAGACGACCGAGACAAGGAGACGGACGTCACGATGAAGGTCTGGATCGATCAGGACCTCTGCACCGGCGACGGCCTCTGCGAGGAGATCGCACCCGACGTGTTCACGCTGCTCGACGACGGCCTCGCCTACGTCAAAGAGGGCGACAAGGTCTTCGAGAAGCCGGGCGGTGCCGAGGGGCTCGCCAACGTGCCCGGTGGGATGGAGGAGGCGGTCATCGAGTCGGCCGAGGAATGCCCCGGTGAGTGCATCTTCATCGAGGTCGACTAGGACTCGCGCCCCGCAACACGAAGTTCACGAGGCCCGGACCCCTGCCCGGGGCCCGTCGCGTCTGTCTGGCGCCGTCGCAAGCTCCGGCTCTGCTTCTCTGTCGCCCTCGCATGCTCGGGCTTTGCAACGGCAGTCGGCAAAGCCGCCGTCGCCGCGTCAGCCCTCGGTAGCGTCGCCGCCCCAACCGGCCCTCGTCTTCGGCACGGCCTGGGCGATCGTCTCCGACGGAGACAGGTCGAACCTGCTGTCATCGTCGTCGCTGTTCATCCACCGGAAGATGAACCCGAGGCTTCCGACCGTGACCAGGGTTCCGCCGATGAAAGCCACAAAGAACGCGACGATCGGCCACACAGCATCGCTGCCGGACATGCCGCTCGCGGACGAGTCGGACTGCGTGATCGCTTAGGCCATCCAAACGACCCCGATGGGAATCATCACGACACCAAGTACGAGCACTGCGCCCCAGATCTTCCGGCTCATGCCCGCATCGCACTCCACCGCGCGGTCGCGGTCCTGAGTAACGACTACTCAAATCCTCACTCGTCCTCGCTAGCCGACCAGGCATGGGCCCGCGCCGACGGCCGACTGCCCGCCGCCGTTCAAAACGGGTCCGAGCACGGCGTCGAACTCGGCGCGTGTGAGCGCGTACGCAGTGGCGTCCTGGCCGGGGTCGATCGCGAACGCCACCCCCACCACGCGACCCGATTGATCTACCAGCGGACCGCCCGAGTCTCCGGGGCGGAGCTCGGCGGCAATCACGAACACTTGCCGCCTCGTCCGCCCCGTGCGGTAGATGTCGGTGCCGGCGGCGTTCACGGTCTCGGCGATCCGCGCCGGCGAGATCACGAGAGGCCCACCGCCCGGATAGCCGAAGACCCCGCCCGCCATGCCGTCCCTCCCGTCGGCCCGCGGCAGCGCGAAGAGACGGAGGTTGCGGATGCGCAGCACCGCGACATCGCGGCCCGGATCGAACGCGACGACGGTTGCGGCGAGGCGCCGGCCGTCGTTCGTTTCGACGTGCGTGTTGCGCTCCCCCGAGACGACGTGCGCGTTGGTGACGACGAGGTCCGAGCCCGCCACCCACCCGCTGCCGGCTTGGATCTGGTCGCACGCTTCGCCTTCGACTCGGACCGTCGAAGACGCGACGCGCGCGGCAACGTCGGGAGCGAGGGCCTTCGTCGGCGGCGCGCCGACATCGCCGGGACCATTGAGCCGGGAGAAGACCTCCGGGAACGGTCCTTCGGCGACCCTTCGGCCCAGCCGCTCGGCCTGTGGAGGTGGGTCGGGGGCGTAGCGATTGATTGCGCGGACGATCTGCGAGTCGCGGGCGGCGCGTGCCGGCCAACCTGACGCGCTCGTCAAGGCCGGTACGAGCAACCACACCGCAACGAGCACTCCGATCACGCCGACGACGGCGCCACCGATGCGATCGCTGCGATGGACCCCGGCGCGTGCGGGAAGACGGCGACGGAGCGCGATGCCCACCGCAAAGCCCAACGCTTGGCCGGCGCTGGCGAGGACCAGGAAGAACGCGAGCGCGATGAGAAGCCGCGTCTGGGACGGCTGCGAGCTCAACGGGTCGAGCACGTCGTCGACGAAGGCGACGGCGAGCGTGACACCGATCGCGAGCCCGACCCACGACGCGACGCGTGCCACGAACCCGAGCCGGTACCCGAAGTAGCCGGCCGCGCCCGCCGCGGCCACGATCACGACGTCGAGGACGTTCACTCGCCAGGAACGAGCAGGCGCGCGTGGGTGAGGAACCCGGTGTGGGCGACCATCCGGTGCTCAGGTCGGACCGATTGGCCGTCGACGTGCCAGTGACGCTCGAGCACCTCGAGCGTGTCGATCATGCCGAACGCCGACGAAGCCAGCTCCTCGCGCAGGCGCGCGACCTGGCCGATCGTCGGGAGGTACGAAAGCAGGATGCCGCCCGGCCGCAGCGCGGCCTGGGCGTGCTTGACCGCGCGCCACGGTTCGGGAAGGTCGAGCAGGACCCGGTCGAGATCGTCGACCTCGATCCCCCCGTAGGTGTCGCAGACCTCGATGTCGAGCGGCAGGTCCGCCCCCAGGAAGCCCTCGATGTTCCGTCGGGCGCGGTCGGCGAAATCGCCGCGGATCTCGTAGCCGGTCAAGTGGCCGGTGGGACCGATCGCGCGCAAGACGGTCATGGTCAGGCCGCCGGAACCGATGCCGGATTCGAAGACCCGTGCGCCTGCGAACAGGTCGGCGAGGATGAGAATCGGGCCAAGATCCTTCGGATAGATCACCTGCGCACCCCGCGGCATCTTCAGGACGTACTCCGCCAGCGTGGGGCGCACCGCGATGAGCTTTTTGCCCAGCGACGTGCGCACGGTGACGCCTTCCTCGTGCCCGATGATCGCCGAGTGCGGCACGACTCCCGCGTGCGAGTGGAAGCTGCCCTCCTCGGTCAAGGTGACGAGGTGCCGGCGGCGCTTCGAGTCGACCAGCAGCACACGATCGCCGACAGTGAACGGACGACGCATGGCGCTATCCCCGCTCGCGCGGCATGACGTCGACCGACTCGCCGACCGCGCCGACGCGGTCACGCAGCCGGCAGAACGCGCAGACGTCGCCCGTCGTCGGTGAACCACATCTCGCGCACGGCTGCAGGGACGCTCGTTCTTCGTCGGCCTCGTCGACGAAGCGGTCGTGCGCTCGGTCGATGAATCCGAACAGGAACGAGGCCTTGGCGCCGGGCGAGCGGTCCTCGAGCGCGTTCAGCACGTCTTTGTATCCGAGGTGCCGGTTCCCTTCGGCCATCGGACACTCTTCGACTTGGTAATCGATGCCTCGCAGCACGCAATACGCGGCCGTCTCTCGTTCTGCCAGCCGGTAGAGCGGCTTGACCTTCCGTACGAAGCCGGGCGCCTCCGGCAGAACCGGATGCTGCCGACCGAGATAGCCGGCCTCCCAGCGCAGGACGTTCCCGAGCAGCACCGCCGCCTCGTCGTCGAGGTTGTGACCCGTCGCCACGACGTCGTAACCACGCTCGACCGCCACCGCGTTGAAGAGGTGACGTTTCGACAAGCCGCAGGCCCCGCACGGCGCTCGGTGGGTTGCGGCCGCCGCTCCCGGAACGTCGTACCCGTAGTCGCCCGCCAGGTCGACCTCGTGGAGCTCGAAGCCACGGTCGTGGGCGAACGACCGCGCCGCGTTTCCCGAGTCCTGAGAGTACTCGCCGATGCCGAGGCCCAGGTAGAGACCGTCGGCGCGATAGCCGAGGTCGACGAGGAGGTCCCACAGCGCCAGCGAGTCCTTGCCGCCGGAGACAGCCACGAGGAGCCGATCGCCGGCGTGGATCATGTCGTGCTCGTCGACCGCCCGGCGAACCTGCTCGCGGCAGTGGTGCAGGAAATGCGAGCGGCAAAAGGCGGCGTTGTGACGCCGGATGTCGATCACCGCCGGGCCTCGGCAGACGCGGCATTTCATGTCGCGCCCCCCGAGGTCACCGGTCGGATCTCCACGACGTCGGCGTTGGCCAGGCGCGCGTCGCGTGTGACGAGGGTGTCCCCCTGGATCACCAGGACCGACTCGGGATTCAGCTGCAGCCGCTCGAGGAGCGCGGACACAGTGAGCGGTCCCGGCACCTCGAGTTCGCGCCGCGGGTTGCGCAGCACCACCTTCACAGCCTCCCAGGCTACTGAGGGTGCTTACTGTGCAGGCTCCGCGTTCTGCTCGGCCTCCGCAGGGATCGTGCGAATCTCGAGGCGCTCCCCCGGTTGCAGCTCCGCCTGGTACACGAGCTCCGGTTGCTCGGTCAGCGCGCGGCGGACGAGCACGAGCGCGCCGGCGCTGATGCCGGCCAGCAGCCAGGGTCGTGAGCCTTCGCGCAGCCCGCGGCGCAGGCCGGTGCGCGCGATGCGCACGAGCACGCTCATACGCGCCGCACCTCGACGATCGTGCGGCGCTTGCGTCCCTTGCGCCGGCCGAGCCGGTAGGCAACCAGGACGAGAAGCACAGCGCCGACGACGATCGCGCCGATCCCTACGCCCCGGGCCTTCTGTGCTCCGGGTTCCGTCGCGCCGCGCAACTCCTGGAACTTCGCTTCGAGGTCGGCACGCGTGACCGGCCTGTCCACCCCGGGGCGGGTTTGCGCACGAGCATCGCTCATCGGTCGGAACCCCTTCGTTCACGCCGGTCGCGCCCGGCACTGCGTGCCTGCCACGTGATTCCGGCGCCGATGAGGAGCGCGACGAACACGATGCCATAGGGCGCCCACGACCAGTTACCGCTGAAGGTCGTGCCGGTCTCGTCCTGGAGCGCGCGCAAAGCCGACGTCGCCAGGAGCAGCACTCCGACCCCGAGCAGCAACGCCCCGAGCAACCCGAACACGATGTACCGACCCAACTGCTGGAGCGGGATGACCGTCTCCTGCCGGAAGTACGCGACGATCAGCTCCCACAACTCCCGCACGACCTGCGGGAGCGGCGCAGTCTCATCAGTCGGGCGCGACGCCCGATCGTTCACGGTGGCTCCTCCGGTTCGCCTCGACTGGGGGCGGATTGTCCCCGCCGCCGTGGTCACCAGTCAACGGCCGGCTCCCGGCGACGGCGGTGTGGGCATGGGGACGAGTTGGTCGGCGGGTGGCGCGTCGGGGAACGTGCCGACGATCTCGGCGACACGCGACCGGTACGCGATCCCATTGCCTTCGCTGAAGTTCCCGTTGGCAATGAACGCGAATCGGACGGAGCGGCCGAGATCGATGACCGCCGCCAACCCCGTGACGCCTTGCAGCGAGCCGGTCTTCCCCCGTAGCTTCCCGACCAGTCTGGATCCCCGCAGCTCGTCATCCAGCGTGCCGGTCTGCCCGGCGACGGCAAGGCCGTCCCAGAGGGCCCGGAACTCCGGTCGCGCCCCGAACGTGAACGCGGACAGCAGCGTCGTGCACGACATGCGGTCACCGTGATCGAGGCCCGAACCGTCGACGAGCGCGAGCCCTTCGACGGGGATACCGAGCTCGCGCAACTTGTCGCCGGTGACCTTCGTGCCCGCTGCTGTCGCGCCTTGACCCGCGACCTTGACGCCGAGTTCCCGTGTGATGAGCTCGGCCGCGAGGTTGTCGCTGATGCGAAGCATCGATGCGACGAGCTGTGACAGTGGCGCGGACTGCACCGCCGCGACCGCCGTCACCTGACCGGGCGCGTTCGAGTGGCCGGGCAGCCCCCCGACGGCGACGCCGCGGTCCTTCAGCAGCCGGGTGAGCTCGCCGGCGGCGAACACCGCCGGGTCGTCGACGGGCACGGGCTTGGGCCTGAACGCGCTGAACCCATGGTTGACCGTGAGCGCACCCAACGGACCGACCTGCCCGTCGGTGCGGTAGGAGTCTTTCCACGTCGGGATATACCGCAAGGTCTCGTAGCGCGAGTCGTCGCCCTGGATGCCACCGGGGATGTTCCGTACTCCCGCGGCGACGATCGAGTCGGCCAGCCCCACCAGCGAGGTCGTCACCGCGTCCCTCGTCCTGGGGTCCGATGCCAAGAGCGCCTGGAACTCGGGTGTGGCGAGCCCGGGATCGCCCGAGCCGACAAGCCACAGGCGTTGGACGCTGCCGTTGGCGGGGGCCGCGGGCGCGACGGCCTTCGTCTCGTACTTGAAGTCGGGTCCGAGCGTGCTCAGCGCGGCGAGAGCAGTCGCGACCTTCTCCGTCGATGCCGGCGCCATGGCCGCGTCGGAGTTGCGGGCGGCGATCACGCCCGCACCGGTGGTCACCGCGATGCAGCTTTGGTTGCTACCCATCTCTCCGTCGAGGCGCGCCTGGAGATGTTGCGAGCCGACGGCGTCGACGAGCGGCTGCGGAATTCGCCGCGGCGACCACAGCGGCGTGGCAAGGCGTGACGACGGCGTCGCGGCGGGCGCGTCGTCCTCGCGCAGACCGAAGTACGCGCATCCAGCGGCCGCAGCGACGAGAAGGAGCGCGAGTACCCGCCGGCCCGCGACGGCTCCGGAGCTCACAGGCCTCTCCGCTGCCGGTACCTCGCATAGCGCCAAAGGTGTGCAAGCGCGGCCACGGCACGATGTGACGACGGGTAGCAAAGCCTGCCTGTGGCACGCACCGTGCGCGGGCCCGGGTTGTCCGGGTATGCGACGGCGAGCTCGGTGGCCGTGAGGATCGGCTTGCCGGTGGCGTCCGAGATGTCGGCGGCGGCGCGCGCGAACCGCTCGTCCTGGCGCTCGTGGTAAGCGACGATGCGGTCGAGCCCGTGCTCGGGATAGAAGCGGCCGGTGCGGAGCAGGCGGGCCTGGTTCGACTGGATGCCCAGTCCGAGGTAGACGATCGCGTCGACGGCGTCCTCGGTGGCCATGAGCTCCATGACCTCTGGAATCGTGTCACGCGTCTCGGCGCCGGCGAGGTCGACCGGGTTGTTGCGGCTCCAGCGGGGCGGGAGCTTGGCATCGATGGCGGCGCGCAGGTCCTCGGGCAGCGCCAGCAGCTCGAGGCCGGCTCGGGCGATCGCGTCGGCCGTGACCACCCCCCAGCCGCCTGCAGTCGTGAGCACTGCGACGCGCGGGCCGCGCGGCAGCGGCTGCGTCGCGAAAGTGGCGGCAGCCTCGAACGCCTCCTCGACCGTGGCCGGACGCGTGGCGCCCGCCTGGCGGCACATGCCGTCGAAGATGCGCTCGTCGGAGGCGAGGGCGCCCGTGTGTGACGCGGCCGCGCGCTGGCCCCCGGTCGTCGTGCCCCCCTTCAGCAGGACCAGCGGCTTGCGCCGGGCGACGGCCCGGATCCGGTCGAAGAAGACGCGACCGTCGGTGACGCCCTCGACGTAGGCGAGCGCGACCGCGGTTTCGTCATCGTCGCCGTAGTACTCGAGGAAGTCCGGCACCGTCACTGCCGCCGCGTTCCCGGCCGAGACGGCGCGGCTGACACCGACGCCGGTGACCCCGGCGTAGTTCTGGAACGACGAGACGAAGTTCCCTGACTGACTGACGATGGCGATCCGCCCCGCCGGTGGGTACGGCGCGACGATCTGCGCGCACAGCGACGCCGGTGTCGAGACGACGCCCTGCCCGTTCGGCCCCACGAGCAGGAGGCCGAGATCGCGCGCCGTCGCCACGAGCTCGCGTTCGGCGGTGCGGCCGTCCTCCCCGGCCTCGCCGTACCCCGCCGACGTCACGAACGCAGCGCGCACACCCTTCGACGCGCACGCTTTCAGCAGGTCGAGGTTCACCGAGGCCGGCGTGCACACGAACACGAGGTCCGCGGCGCCTTCGGGGAGCTCGTCGATCGACGTCAGAACACGCTGGCCGAGGATCTCGCCGCCTTCGGGGTTCGTCGCGAAGACCGCGCCCGGATAGTCGTGGCGGAGGATGTTGTGCAGCGCGACGAACCCGAACTTGCCCGGATGGCTCGAAGCGCCGGCGACGACGACGCCGCGCGGCTCGAACAGCGCCCGCCATTGCTCCCGCGAGGGTGCGCTCACGCCGAGACCTCGACCAGCGCGTCGACGGCGACAGGCTGCCCTTCCACGACGACGAGCGGGTTCACGTCGACCGAGACGATCTCGACGCGGGTGTCGGTGAGACGAGAGAGCGCGAGCACGATCTCGGTCACTGCGCTCCGGTCGACAGGAGGCTCGCCTCGGAACGGCCCGAGCAGCACCTGCCCCGCGAGGTCGTCGAGCATCTCGGCGGCGTCGACAGCGTCGACCGGCGCGAGCCGGAACGCCACGTCGCCCACCGCCTCGGCGACCACGCCGCCGAGGCCGACCATGACGCACGGTCCGAACTGCGGGTCGCGATGAACACCGGCGATGAGCTCGCGACTGCCGCGCGCCAGGGGCGCGACGAGCACACCGACGTCGCCGTCGTCGGGTCTCGCCGCCGCGAGGAGTGCCTCGGCCGCTTCTCGCACGTCGTCGTGGGTACGCAGCCCCAAGCGCACGAGGCCGCGCTCGGTCTTGTGCGCGACGCCTTCTCCGCACAGCTTCAGCACCACGGGCTGGTCGGGCGCGCCGAGCTCGTGTGCGGCCGTAACGGCGTCGTCGGCCCTCGCGACGAGGCGCTCGGTGAGCACCGGCACGCCTACTGACGCGAGCAAGTGCTTCGAGTCGTATTCCGAGAGGGTGCGGGTGGCCGTGTGGGTCACACCGCCGCGGCCCGACCCTGCCAGAACTCGTCGCGCAGGACCCGTTTGAGGAGTTTGCCGGCGTCGGTGCGCGGGAGACCATCGCGGAGCTCGTACTGGCGGGGCCGCTTGTATCGCGCCACGCGCGATTCGACGAAGGCACGCAGCTCCTCGAGGTCGATCGACTCGTGTGGCTTCCCCTGGATCACCACGTACACGCTTTCGCCCCATTCGTCGTCGGGGATGCCGAACACAGCGGCGTCGAGCACCTGTGGGTGCGCGTAGAGAACGGCTTCCACCTCCGCCGGGTAGATGTTCACCCCGCCGGAGATGATCATGTCCTTCTTGCGGTCGCAGATGTAGAGGTAGTCCTCGTCATCCCGGTACGCGACGTCGCCGACGGACTTCCATCCGCCGTCGGACAGCTCGGCAAGCTGCTCGTCGGTGCGGTGGTATCCGTCCATCGCCAACCCGGTGCGGATGAAGAGCTCGCCGGGCTCACCGACCTCGGCGTCGGTGCCGTCGTCTTTCACGAGCTTCACCTCGATGCCGCCATACACCTTCCCGCACGAACCCGGCTTGCGCAGCTGGTCGAAAGGCTTGAGCACGGTCACGATCCCGAGCTCCGTCGACCCGTAGACCTCGTAGAGAAAGCCGTCGCCCAGCTTCTCGACGACCTCCTGCTTGAGCGCGTACGGCACCGGGGCCGCGTTGGCGATCAGGCACCGCATGGACGACAGGTCGGCGCGGTCGAGCTTGCCGGGCGGGAGGCTGACCAACCGCTTGAGCTGCGTAGGCGCCGAGAACGTGTTCGTCACGCGGTGCTCCCTCACCAGGCGCAGCCACGCGGTCGGGTCGAACTTCCGCAGGATGACGATGGGACAGCCGAGTGTGTGGCTGATCACAGCGAACGCGAGCGGACCGGAGTGGTAGAGCGGACCGGTCGTGATGTGCACCTCGTCTCCCGGTCGCAGCCCCAGCTCGCCAAGGAGCGAGCCCACGATCACCGGATCGCTCGTCGTTCGGAGCGCGCCCTTGGGTTTCCCGGTGGTGCCCGACGTGTAGAGCATCTGCGCGCCCACGGTGTCGGCGTCGACGTCGGTCTCTTCGTCGCCCGGCTCCGTGTCCGGCTCCGCGGCGATCACGTCGTCCCATGCCTCGAAGCGGGGTGGAACGTCACCCCCGTAGGTGACCACCCCGCGCACCTTGGGGATGCGGTGGCGGATCTCGGCGACGCGCGGCGCCTGCTCGGCGTCAACGACCACGAGCGTGGCGTCCGAGTTGTCGATCACGTACTGCATTTCGTCCGCGTTGAAGCGGTACGACAGCGGGACGGCGATCTGCCCCGCCTTGCGCGCCGCGTGGATCGTCGCCATCACCTCGAGCGAGTTCGGCCCGCACCAGATGAGCCGCTCGCCGCGCCGCATGCCCAGGGTGCGGAACGCGTGTGCCAGCCGGTTCACCATGGAGTTGAGCTCGGCGAACGACACCTCCGCCGGGCGCCCGCTACCCGCACTGTCGACGATCACCGCGGCGCGGTCACCACCGGCGTCGGCGTGCAACCGCAACAAATCCGGCGTCGAGCTCATCGAAGTCTCCCGTAAGGCGGTCGGTAGCCTACCGAAGTGCCTCGACCGGTCCCCTTACGCGGCGTCATCGAAGGCTTCTACGGCCCGCCCTGGTCGCACGAGGCGCGAGTCGCCGTGCTCGAGTTCCTCGCCGAGCGAGGCATGAACGCGTATCTGTACGCGCCCAAGAGCGATCCGAAGCACCGAGATCGTTGGCGCGATGCGTACGACGCCCACGAGTTGGCCCGTTTTGCAGAACTCGCCGAGCACACGAACCGACTTGGAGTCCGGTTCGGCTTTGCGCTGTCGCCTGGCCTCGACATCGACTACCGCGACGAGCCTGATCGCGGCGCATTGATCGAGAAGCTGGCTCCGCTGCTCGACGTCGGCGTCGAGTGGATCGTGCTCGCCCTGGACGACATCCCCAACCGTCCCGGCCTGGCCGGCGAGCAGGCCGACCTGACCGGTTGGCTGCTCGACGCGTTGCGCGCCCGCCGTCCTGCCACGCACATGACGCTGGTGCCGACCGAGTACGTGGGAACCAGGCCGACGTCGTACCTTCGGAGCCTCGCCGCCGGCCTCCCGTCCGATGTCGACGTCATGTGGACAGGGCCCACCGTCTGCTCTCCCGTCATCCGGGCCGACGATGCGCGTGCATGGACGGCCGCGCTCGGAGGCCGTCGCCCGGTGCTCTGGGACAACTACCCGGCCAACGACGGCACGATGGAACGTTCCCTGCATCTCGGTGCCTACCGCGGTCGTGAGCCGGAGCTCACCGACGAGCTCGGCGGGGTGCTCTGCAATCCCATGCTCCAAGCGCACGCATCGCAGGTCGCGCTGGCGACGGCGGCTGACTTCCTGTGCGCGCCGGAGCGCTACGACCCCGAGGCGTCATGGGATGCCGCCCTGAACGCGGTCGGCGGATCGCGCGCGCCGGCACTCCGAGCGCTGGCGGGTGTGTGCGCCGACGGCCCGCTTCTCGCGCCCGAGCACCTCGAAGCACACGCGCTCGTCACCGCCCTCGACGACGCCGCCGACGGCCCTGACTGGCCCGACGCCGTCACCGCGCTGCGCAACCACCTTACGGCGGTGCGCAAGGCACAACGCGCGTGGGCGGACGCACCCGCCGATCCGCTCGGCGTCGAGATCGAGCCCTGGCTTACGCGCGCTGCCGTCGAAGCCGAAGCCGGACTCGCGTCGCTCCGACTGATTCAGCATGTTCGACCCGTCGCCCGCCAGGACGACGACGGGCACGGAAAGGTCGCGGCACCGAACGCCGAAACCGCCATGCTCCACGCTTTCGCCGTGCTGTTCGCTTGGAGCGCGGCGCGGCGCGGTGAACATGTCGTCTTCGGGCCTCGCTTCGCGGTCTATCCCGCCGTCGTACAGCTCGACCGCGACGACGCTGCGCCCGGACTCGACATGGACCTGGCCCTGGTGGAAGACCGGTCGGCAATCGACCGGCTCTGCCGGCTGGCGCTGAATCGGTACCAGGAGTGGACCCAGCGAAAGCCGGCCCCACTCAAGGTCACGGTAGACGGGTCCCCGCTGCAACTCGCGCCAGACGCGACATTTCATGCCCCCGGTGGGCGCATGGTGCTCGTGCGAGACGCGACTGGCGTGACGGCACTTCGAGCGCCTGCGCAGGGACCGCCGTTCCCCGACAGTCGGCTCGATTGACTGCGTCGCGCACCCGTGCTGTCGGTGGTGATGCCCGCGCACAACGAGGCCGGATACCTCGAGACGGCTGTGGGCGACGTCCACGACGGCTTGAGCGCGCGCGGACTCGCGTTCGAGGTGCTCATCGTCGAGAACGGATCGACCGACGACACACCAGAGATCGCGCGCCGGCTCGCGGCCGACTACCCGGGTGTGCGTGTGTTGTCACGCGCGATCGCAAACTATGGCGCTGCCTTGCGTGAAGGGCTCACGGCGTCACGAGGTGAGTTCGTGATCACGTTCGATGTCGACTATTACGAGCTCGGCTTCGTCGATCAGGCGCTGGCGCTGCTCGAGTCGGGCGACGACGCGCCGGTCATGGTGGTGGCTTCGAAACGCGCGCCCGGATCGCAGGACGTGCGGCCGTGGCCGCGGCGTTTCGTCACTGCCGTGTTCAGCCGGCTCTTGCGGACCGGGTTCTCCCTGTCGGTCTCCGATACGCACGGGATGAAGGCGATGCGCCGCGCCCCCGTCGAGCTGCTCGTTCGGCGGTGCCGGTTCGCATCCGACTTGTTCGACACCGAGCTCGTGATCCGAGCCGAGCGCGCCGGTTTCCGGGTCGCCGAGCTCCCCGCGCGGGCGCAGGAACGCCGGCCGTCGCGCACCCCGATCTGGCGGCGAGTACCCCGGACTCTTTTCGGGCTTGTGGCGCTGCGCATCACGCTCGGGCGCGAGGGGCGCAGCAAGTGACACGAGTCGTCGCGACCGCAGCCCTCTGCCCGCCCGGGCCGCCGCAGCCCGGATGGGTGGCGATCGACGAAGGCGTGATCCTGGACGTCGGATTCGGACGTGGGCCGGCTGGCGCGTTCGACCTCGGCTCGGGTCTGCTCGCGCCCGGATTCGTCGACCTGCAGGTCAACGGCGTCGATGACCTCCACTTCGCCGCCGCGGACCCCGACGGGTGGCGCCGCGCCGGGAGGGGCCAGGCCGAGCACGGAGTCACCGCCTACTGCCCCACGCTCGTGACGGCACCACTCGACGACTATCCGCCCGCTCTGCAACGCGTGCGTGACGCGCAGCTCGACGCCCGGGACCGCCCGCTGCCTGCAATCATCGGCGTCCACCTCGAAGGTCCCTTCCTCGGTGGCGCCCCCGGCGCGCATCCCGTGTCGTTGCTCCGTACCGCTGACTGCGAATGGCTGCGCGACGTGCTCGACGACTTCCCTGATCTCGTCACCGTGGTGACGCTGGCGCCCGAGGCCGACCCCGACTTCGCCGCCACCCGCTTGCTGCACGAGCGGGGCGTCAGAGTGGCGCTGGGTCATTCGACGGCAACGTACGAGGACGCGCTCGGGGCTGCCGACGCCGGCGCCCGGCTCGTGACCCACTTGTTCAACGGCATGGGACCGCTGCACCACCGCGCCCCGGGGCTTGTCGGCGCCGCGCTCGACGACGAGCGGCTGACACCGACGCTCATCGCCGATCTCGTGCACGTCCACCCCGCGGCGCTGCGCCTGGCGATTCAACGGAAACCGAACGTCGCGCTCGTCACTGACCGCGTCGCCACCACGGGGACGCACGTCACTGACGGCGCGGCACGGCTCGCCGACGGCACGCTCGTCGGTTCGACGCTGTCGATGGACCAAGCGGTGCGCAATATCGTCGGGCTCGGCGTGCCCGTCGAACGCGCGGTCGAGATGGCGGCGACGATCCCGGCCCAAGCGCTCGGACTCACGGATCGCGGCCGAATAGCGCCCGGTGCCCGCGCCGATCTCGTCGCTCTCGATCGTGGTTCGCTCGAGGTGCGCGCCGTGTGGGTGGCGGGCGTGCTCGCCGCCGGCGCGGCGAAGAGTTAGCTGAACTCCACGTCGGCGCGGACGAGCCCGTCCGGGAGCCGGCGGAACGGGTACGGCAGCAGCCGGTGATGCTCGCGGTCGTAGAACTTGTGCGGGTGCGTCTCGGGGAGCCGGCAGAGCACGTGCACGGAGACGCCGTTCTCGGTGCCGGGGTTGCGCACGCGGTGGTGCATCTCGTCGGGCGGGAGCAACCGCGAGATCGTGCCCGGCTCGTGAATGACCCGCTCGACCTCCTCGAGCACGCAGCCTTCGTCGGCGGCGCCGCCGTCGACGCGCTGGTAGCGCGTCTCCTCGTCGAGGCCGGCGATGTAGCCGATGATCCCCCAGCAGCCGTGCTCGTGCGTCCCGCTACTCGTTCCTGGCGGAAAGACGACGGAGAGGATGTGGAAGCGCCCGGCCGGGTCGTCGTACAGCAGGTGCCCGATCGCGCCGCCGTCGGCGTCCGGCTGCGATGCCTCGCGGGGCAGCTCGCCGGCCCGGCCGAGGAACCGCTCCATCGCCGGCCACATCGCCCCGATCGAGTCCGCCTCGGGGAGGTCCCGATCGAGCACGCCCGAGACTGCATCTACGAGCTCGTCGACCGCACTGCCCACGGCGAGCCAGATTACGCAGGCGACCGACCTCGCTAGCCTCAGAGTGATGGACATCGTGGCGGCGCTCTTCGTGGAGAACCTCAACTTCCGCCAGGTTCCCGGCCCGTCGACCCGCATCGACATCACGGGCGCGTTCTTCTCGGAGCCCGTTGCCGAGTTCCCCGCCCACCTCACGCCGCACCTCATCGTGCTCGTGCGCGCGCCCGCCGACGACAGTGGCGTCGGCACGTTCGAGGCCGTCTTCACCCGCGACGGCGACGAGATCGCGCGCAACGTGCAGCAGTTCTCGGTCGAACCGGGCAAGTTCGGCTACCGGCTCGTGCGCCCCGAGCTGGAGTTCCCGGAGCCCGGCACCATCGAAGCCCATTGTACGATCACCGAGTCCGGCTCCACCGTGGTGGTGCCGCTGACCGCGATTCCCGCCCCGTGAGCACGTTCGCGTCTGCGCTGTCGCAACACCCGGTTGCCAGCCAAGCCGTGGGCGAAGTCGCCGGTGAGCTCATCGACCAGCTCGGCGACCAGGGATGCGATCTCGCCGTGTGCTTCGCGTCGACCCATCACGTCGGCGCGTTCGAGGACATGGCGCCCGCGTTGCGCAGCATCCTGGAGCCGCGCGAGCTCGTCGGCGGTACCGCGGTCGCGGTCGTCGGCGGGCCGCACGAGGTGGAGGAGACGCCCGCGTTCGCCGCGTTCGCAGCCCGACTGGATGCGACGACGGTCACCCCGATCGAGATGCACGTCGAGGAGACGCCCGACGGCGCGGCTCTCACCGGCTGGCCGGCGTTCGAGCGTCCTCCCGGGATGCTGCTGCTGTTCGCGGACCCGTTCACCTTTCCGGCCGACGCGTTCCTCCAACGGGTCAACCAGGATCTCCCCGACCTGCGTGTCATCGGTGGTATGGCGTCGTCGGCGGGCAGCCCGGGCGGGAACCGGCTCGTCCTCGACGACCGCGTGGTCGATCAGGGCGCGGTGGGCGTGTTCCTCGACGGCGGGATCGAGGTCCGCACCCTCGTGTCGCAGGGCTGCCGGCCCATCGGCCGCCCGTACGTGGTCACGAAGGCCGAGCAGAACCTCATCGAGGAGCTCGGCGGGAAGCCCGCCATCGAAAGGCTGAAGGAGCTCGCCGCCGCCGCGACCGAGGAAGAGCGGGGCCTTCTGCGCCGCGGCCTCCACGTCGGGCTCGTCGTCGACGAGCACAAGGCCGAGTTCACCCGTGGCGACTTTCTCGTCAGGAACCTCCTGGGCGCCGACGAACGCTCGGGCGCCCTGGCCGTCGGCGAGCGCGTCGCAGTCGGTCAGACGGTGCAGTTCCACGTCCGTGACGCCGACGCCGCCGACGAGGACCTCCGGGAGCTGCTGGCCGACGCCGACGCCGACGCTGCGCTCCTCTTCACGTGCAACGGCCGGGGCCGGCACCTGTTCAGCGTCCCCGACCACGACGCGGGACTGGTCGAGAAGCTCCTCGGCCCGATCCCGCTGACGGGGGCGTTCTGCGCCGGCGAGATCGGGCCGGTGGGCGGCCGCAACTTCCTGCACGGCTTCACGGCCAGCCTCGCGTTATTCGAGTGATGCGTAACGGGAATACGCCACCTGAGGACCGTGTCCACATACCCTGAGCGCAGCGGCGGAGCGGAGGAGGGGCATGACGGCGGATCCGGTCACGACCACACCTGCGGTCTCAGAAGAGCTCGAGCGCCGCGCGATCAACGTCATCCGCGGGCTGTCGATGGACGCGGTCCAGAAGGCCAACTCGGGTCACCCGGGCACGCCGATGGCCCTCGCGCCCCTCGCCCACGTCCTGTACACGCGCATCCTCAAGTTCGACGCCACCGACCCCGACTGGCCCGACCGCGACCGGTTCGTGCTCTCCAACGGCCACGCGTCGATGCTCTTGTACTCGTTGCTGTACCTGACCGGGTACGGCCTCGATCTCGAGGACAAACGGTGTGGGCATCGCGATCGTCGAGCGCCACCTGCGTGAGCGCTTCGGCGCCGACGTGTGCGACCACCACGTGTTCGCGTTCTGCTCCGACGGTGACCTCGAAGAGGGCGTGAGCCACGAGTCGGCATCACTCGCCGGTCACCTCGGGCTCGGCAAGCTCATGTACGTCTACGACGACAATCACATCTCGATCGACGGTCCGACCGAGCTCGCGTACTCCGACGACGTGCGCTCGCGTTTCGAGGGCTACCACTGGCACGTGGTGCAGCTCGGCGAGGTATCCGAGGACCTCGACGCGCTCGAGCGAGGATTCCGCGAGGGCATCGCGGTCGAGGACCGCCCGACGTTGCTGATCCTGCGCAGCCACATCGGCTACCCGTCGCCGAAGTACACCGACACCGCGCACGCGCACGGCGACCCCCTTGGCGACGACGAGGTCGCCAAGGTGAAGGAGATCCTCGGGATGCCCCGGGAGGACTTCTGGGTCCCCGACGACGTCCTCGCCTTCTACCGCCAGGCCGGCGCCCGCGGCCGTCCCGAACGCGAGGCGTGGCGAGAGCGCGTGACCGCGTTCAAGGAACGCGACGGCGACAAGGCCGAGGAGTACGACCTCATGATCAGCGCCCGCGGCCGCCAAGGATGGGAGGCGAAGCTCCCGTCCTGGGAGCCGGGCGAGAAGATCGCGACCCGCAGGGCGTGCGCGACTGTGCTCGACGCGATCCTCGACGTGGTGCCCGGCCTCATCGGCGGCGGCGCCGACCTCACCGGCAACACAGGGACGTCGCTGAAGGGCCAGTCGCCGATCACGCGCGACGACTTCACGGGCCGCCAACTCCACTTCGGCGTGCGCGAGCACGGCATGGGCTCGATCATGAACGGGATGGCGGTGTCCGGCGGCGCGCTGCCATTCGGCGGGACGTTCCTAATCTTCAGCGACTACGAGCGCCCTGCGGTGCGGCTCGCCGCGCTCCAGCACGCGAAGGTCGCGTTCGTCTGGTCACACGACTCGGTCGGCCTCGGCGAGGATGGTCCCACGCATCAGCCGATCGAGCACCTCATGTCGCTGCGGGCGATACCGCAACTGCGCGTGATCCGTCCCGCTGACGCCAACGAGGTTCCGCAAGCTTGGCGCGTCCACATCGACGGCGAGGGCCCGACCGCGATCGTGCTCACCCGTCAAGGCGTGCCCGTTCTCGAGGGGACCGCAGAGCGCGCCCCGGAAGGCGTCCCGAAGGGCGCGTACACACTCGTCGACGAGCGCGGCGACGGCCTCAACCTCGTGCTGATCGGCACGGGCTCGGAAGTGCAGCTGTGCGTCGCCGCGTGCGAACAGCTCTCCGGCGACGGGCTCGCCGTGCGCGTCGTCTCGATGCCGTCGTGGGAGCTGTTCGCCGAGCAGCCCGACGCCTACCGCGAGAGCATCCTGCCGCCGGGCGTGCCGACCCTCGCCGTCGAGGCCGGCGCCAGCCACGGCTGGGAGCGCTACGCCGATGACGTCATCGCCATCGACCACTTCGGCGCGTCCGCGCCCGGCAGTGTCGCGCTCGCCGAATTCGGGTACACACCGGAGAACGTCGTTGCCCGCGCCCGCGCCCTGCTCGCACGCGAATCCACCGGAGGGAGGGCCCGATGACTCCGACACGCTCCCCCATCGCCCGCCTCATCGACTACGGGCAGAGCCCCTGGTACGACAACCTCACCCGGCAGCTCATCACCGGGGGCGGGCTCGCCCGCATGATGGACGACGACGGCATCCGGGGCGTCACCTCGAACCCGACGATCTTCGAGAAGGCCATGGCCGCCGGGGAAGGCTACGACGAGCAGCTCATCGAGCTCACCCGCGCCGGCGCCCCCATCGACACCGCCTACTGGGCCCTCGTCCTCGACGACATCCGCCACGCCGCCGACGTGCTCCGCCCCACCTATGACGAGCTGGACGGCGCCGACGGATTCGTGTCGGTGGAGGTCGCGCCCGATCGCGCCGACGAGACCGCCGCCACCATCGACCAGGTCCACTGGCTGCACGGTCAGGCGGCGCGCCCCAACGTCTTCGTGAAGATCCCGGCGACCCTGGCAGGGATCCCCGCCATCGAGCAGTGCCTGGCCGAGGGCATCCCGATCAACATCACGCTGATCTTCTCGCTCGTCAGGTACACGCAGGTCATCGAGGCGTACTTCCGCGGCCTCGAGCGTCACGCCGAGCAGGGCGGCGACATCTCGCGCGTCGCGTCGGTGGCGTCGTTCTTCGTCAGCCGGGTCGACACCGAAGCCGACAGGCGTCTCCCCGAAGGCCATCCGCTGCGGGGCAAGGTCGCAGTCGCCAACGCCAAGCTCGCGTACCAGCTCTTCCTCGAGAAGTTCACCGGCGATCGCTGGGCTGCGCTCGAGGCGCAGGGCGCGCGGAAGCAGCGACCGCTATGGGCGTCGACCTCGACCAAGAACCCGGCGTACTCCAACACGCTGTACGTCGACGAGCTCGTCGGACGCGACACGGTCAACACGCTCGCACAGCCGTCGATCGACGCGTTGCGCGACCACGGGAACCCGCAGCCCGACACGATCCTCCGCGACCTTGACGGCGCCCGGCGCGTCATCGACGAGCTGCCTGCCGCGGGCATCGACTACGACGACCTCACCGACACCCTCGAACGCGACGGGGTCGGCAGCTTCACGCGGTCATACCGCGACTGCCTGGCCAGCCTCGAGAAGCGCGCCGCCGAGATCACCGGCTGAGAGATGGCCGAGCCGAACGGCGAGGCGGTACCGGCCGCGACCGTCTTCGTCGTCTTCGGCGCCACCGGCGACCTCGCCCACCGAAAGCTCTATCCCGCCCTGGCCTCGCTGGCCGCGACCGACCAGCTGCCGCGCCGGTTGGTCGTGATCGGTGTTGCCCGGACCCAAATGGGCGACGAGGACTTCGCCACGGACATCCGCAACTCGATCGCAAAGGCCGGCGGCGGCGAGCCTGGCGGGCGCACCGTGCTCGACGAGCGGGGCGTGAAGTTCCGGTACATCGCCGGCTCGTTCGACGACGACTCCACGTACCGCGATCTCGGCGCCGAGCTCGCCGCCTGCGAAGCACAGTACGGAACCGCGGGCAACGCGCTCTTCTACCTGGCCACGATCCCTCAGATGTTCGGGCGGGTCGCAGTGGGGCTCGGTGAGGCCGGCCTCGCCGAGGAGCCTCCCGGCGCGTTCCGGCGGATCGTGGTCGAGAAGCCGTTCGGTCGCGACCTCGGAAGCTCGCGCGCGCTCGACGCCGAGCTCCACCGCTACTTCCACGAGCACCAGATCTTCCGCATCGACCACTACCTGGCGAAGGAGACGGTCCAGAACATCTTGGCGCTGCGGTTCACGAACACGATCTTCGAGCCGATCTGGAATCGCCGGTACGTCGACCACGTGCAGATCACGGTGGCGGAGGACCTCGGCGTCGAGCACCGGGGCACCTTCTACGAGCAATCGGGGGCGTTGCGTGACATCGTCCAGAACCACCTCCTGCAGGTCCTCGCGCTCACTGCGATGGAACCACCGGCGTCGTTCGAAGCCGACGCGATCCGCAACGAAAAGGTGAAGGTGCTGCGGTCGGTCCGACCGCTCCAGCCGGACGAGCGCACACGTTCCGTGGTGCGGGGCGAGTACACGCGTGGAGAGATCGGTGGCGTCGAGGTTCCGGGCTACCGCGAGGAGGAAGGCGTCTCGCCCGAGAGCAACGTCGAGACGTACCTCGCACTCGAGCTCGACATCGACAACTGGCGATGGGCCGGGGTGCCCTTCTACCTGCGAACGGGAAAGCGCCTCCCCCACCGCGTCACTGAGGTCGCGCTCCAGTACCAGCGCGTGCCGTTCCTCCCGCTGCCGCCGAGCGCGGTCAGCTCTGTCGAGCCGAACGTCATGGTCCTCAACATCCAGCCCGATGAGGGAGTCACGCTCCATTTCGCGGCGAAGGTCCCGGGGCCGCCATTCCGCGTGCGTGGCGTCGAGCTCGAGTTCCGGTACGGGAAGGCGTTCACAGAGCACGCCCCCGAGGCATACGAGCGCGTTCTGCGCGACGCGTTCATCGGCGACGCGACGCTGTTCATCCGCAGCGACGAGGTCGACCAGGCGTGGCAGATCGTGCAGCCGCTCATCGACGCGTTCGAAGCCGGGCGGGTCCCGCTGCACCTCTATCCCGCGGGCAGCTGGGGGCCGGCCGAGGCCGAGGAGCTACTCGCGAGCCATGACGACGTCTGGCGCGCACCGTGAGCGTGCGTGGCGAGCTGCGAGTGGTCGATCACGTACCGCAGGCGTTCGCCGCGTTCGTGGCGGAGGAGGCGCCGGCGTCGATGGCGCTGTCGGGGGGCACAGCGGCCCGTCAGTGCTACGAGCTGCTCGCCGTCGCCGACGTCGACTGGAGCGAGGTCGAGATCTTCTTCGGTGACGAGCGCTGGGTGCCGGTCGACGACCCCGACTCGAACGAGGGCATGGCTCGCCACGCGTTCGTCGACCAGGTGCTCCCGGCCGCGGTGTACTCGATGCGCCGCGCCGGCGAGACGATCGAGGAGGCCGCCGACGCGTACGACAAGCTGCTTCGGGAGCACCCACCCGTCGAGTTCGTGCACCTCGGGCTCGGACCCGACGGGCACACCGCGTCGCTGTTCCCCGGCTCCCCGGCGCTGGAGGAGCGGGAGCGTCTCGTCGTCGCGACCGGCGACGACCTCCATCCCCATCCCCGGCTCACGTGGACGTTCCCGGCGCTGAACCGGTCGCCGCTCGCCGTGTTCACGGTGGCGGGCGAGGAGAAGCGCGACGCCCTCAAGCGGGTCAAGGCCGGCGAAGAACTGCCGGCAGCGCTGGTTGCCGCCGCCCGCATCATCTGGTTCGTCGACGAAGCCGCCAACGGCTGACTTGGAGCAAGCGGTCGGAACCGCCTCTATCGACGCCTAGGCTGCGAGCATGCTCAGCGCGGCGGAGGCGCAGCATCTCGTCGACGTTCCTCTCGAAGAGATCGTCGTGGAGGCCGGCCGGGTTCGCGATCGCGGTCACGGCGACCGGATCACGTTCTCGCCCAAGGTCTTCATACCGCTGACGATGCTGTGTCGCGACCGCTGCGGCTACTGCACGTTCGCCAAGCCGCCGGCGCGGCTGGAGTCGCCGTACCTCTCGCTCGAGGAGGTGCTCGACGTCGCCCGCCGGGGGGCCGCCGCCGGGTGTTACGAGGCCCTCTTCACATTGGGCGAGGCGCCCGAGGACCGCTACGCCACCGCACGCGAATGGCTCGGCGACCACGGCTACGACTCGACCGTCGACTACCTCGCCGCCGCGTGCGGCGCCGTGCTCGCAGAGACGGGGTTGCTGCCGCACGCCAACGCCGGCGCGCTCTCGCAGGAAGAGCTGGAGCGGCTGCGCGCCGTCAGCCCGTCCCAAGGAATGATGATCGAGACCCTGGCGGCCCGGCTGGGCGAGCCGGGCGGGCCGCACCACGGCGCCCCCGACAAGACACCGGCGCGGCGGCTGGCCACGCTGGAGGCGGCCGGGGTGGCGCAGGTGACGTTCACAACCGGCATCCTCGTCGGCATCGGCGAGACGCGCGCGGAGCGCATCGACGCACTGATCGCCATCCGCGAAAGCCATGCTCGCCACGGGCACGTGCAGGAAGTGATCGTTCAGAACTTCCTTCCCAAGCCGGGCACAGCTATGCACCAGCACCCGGCGTGCGATCGCGACGAGTTCGTGTGGACGGTTGCCGCGGCCCGGCTCGTGCTCGGTCCCGACATGCACGTGCAGGCACCGCCCAACCTGAGCGACGACCTCGGCGTCCTCGTCGCCGCCGGTATCGACGACTGGGGTGGCGTCTCACCGGTCACGATCGACCACGTCAACCCCGAGCGTCCGTGGCCGGCGCTCGAACGACTGCGCGCGGCTACCGAGGCGGCCGGGAAGGTGCTCGCGCCGCGCCTGACGGTGTACCCGGAGTACGTGCGCGACGCGGAGCACTGGCAGCATCCCGACGTGCGTTTCCCGGTCCTGCTCGCATCCGACGGCGACGGCCTCGCGCGCGAGGACGCGTGGTCGGCGGGCGGAACCGAGCATCCACCGCGGCTCATCCCCGCTCGCGCGCACGCCGGCGGTCCCGTCGGCGAGGTGCTGGACGGCGTCGTCACCGGCGCCGAGGTCGGTATCGAGGAGCTCGTCACACTGCTGTCAGCGCGCGGGCCGGAGCTGGCTCGTGTCTGCGAGGTGGCCGACGACCTGCGACGTCACGCCGTCGGGGACGTCGTCACGTTCGTCCGTAACCGCAACATCAACTACACGAACGTCTGCACGTTCAAGTGCCGCTTCTGCGCGTTCTCGAAGGGCCCGCTCTCGCTGAACCTGCGCGGCACCCCGTACCTCCTCGACCACGAGGAGATCCAGCGCCGCGTCGTAGAGGCGGTTGACTGCGGCGCGACCGAGGTCTGCCTCCAGGGCGGCATCCACCCGGACTTCGACGGCGACTATTACCTGTCGGTCGCCCGCGCCGTGAAAGAAGTGGCGCCCGACATCCACGTCCACGCGTTCACCGCGCTCGAGGTCACCGAGGGCGCGCGCCGCCTCGACATGCCGCTGCGCGACTACCTGCTTCTCGCCAAGGATGCCGGGTTGTCGACTCTGCCCGGCACGGCGGCAGAGATTCTCGACGACGACGTGCGCGCCGTGATCTGCCCCGACAAGGTCACCACTGACGAGTGGCTCGAAGCGCACCGCATCGCCCATTCGATCGGCCTGCGCTCGAACATCACGATCATGTTCGGGCACGTCGAGCAGCCGATCCACGTCGCTCGTCACATGGTGCGGACGCGCGCGCTGCAGAAGGAGACGGGCGGGTTCACCGAGTTCGTGCCGCTCCCCTTCGTCCACATGGCGAGCCCGATCTTCCTGCAGCACCGCGCCCGTCCCGGTCCGACGTTCCGAGAAGCCGTGCTCATCCATGCCGCGGCGCGCATCGCATACCGCGGGTGCATCGACAACATCCAGGTGTCGTGGGTGAAGATGGGCGTCGACGGTGCGCAGCAGGCGCTGAAGGCCGGTGCCAACGACCTCGGCGGGACGCTCATGGACGAGAACATCTCCCGGGCGGCGGGCGCCAGCCACGGCCAGGAGCTCGACGAGCACGAGTTCCGCCAGATCGTCGAGCCGCTGGGCCGCACCCTCGAGCAGCGCACGACCCTGTACGGGCGCACGCGAACCCTGGGCCGGCGCCTCCGGCCGCCGGCGGGCGAGCACGCGAACGGCAACGGCAATCAGGCCGCACCCGTCGCGTTCGTGGGGACGGCTCCCGCCACGCCTCGATGACCGAAGCGGACTTCGACGTCGTCGGGATCGGGAACGCGCTCGTCGACGTCATCAGCACCGTCGACGACGACTTCATCGAGGCGCACGACTTCCCTCACGGCGCGACGACGATGGTCGAGCTCGACCGCGCCGAGGCCGTGTACGCCGACCTGCCCCCGGCCCAGGAGATCTCGGGTGGGTCGTGCGCGAACACGATCGCGGGCCTGGCGTCCTTCGGGGCTTCGGTTGCGTTCATCGGGCGTGTCCGTGACGACCAGCTCGGCAAGGTGTATACGCACGACCTTCGCTCCCTCGGCGTCCACTTCGACGTCCCACCTGCCACCGCGGGACCGGCGACGGGCCGCTGTCTCGTGATGGTGACCCCTGACGCGCAGCGCACCCAGTGCACGTATCTCGGCGCGTCGACGTTCATCGGGCCCGAGGACGTGGACCCCGCCGTCGTCGCCCGGGCCCAAGTGACGTACCTCGAGGGGTACCTGTGGGACCAGCCGCCGGCGAAGAACGCCATCCGCAAAGCCGCGGCGGCAGCGCGAGACGCCGGCCGGCGGGTTGCGCTCACACTGTCGGACCCGTTCTGCGTCGACCGGCACCGTTCGGAGTTCCGTGCCCTTGTCGAGGACGAGATCGACGTGCTCTTCGCGAACGAGACCGAGATCTGCTCGCTGTACGAGGTCGACGACTTCGACGCCGCGCTGCAGCGCGTGCGGGGGCACTGCCAGATCGCGGCGTTGACTCGCAGCGAGCGGGGGTCGGTGGTCGTTGCCGGCGACGAAGTTCATGTCATCGACGCGCATCCGATCGACCGTGTCGTCGACACGACGGGCGCCGGCGACCAGTACGCGGCCGGCTTCCTCTACGGCCTCACCCGTGGTCTCGACCTCGCCACGTGCGGGCGCCTCGGTGCGGCGGCGGCCGCCGAGGTCATCTCGCACTTCGGGGCGCGGCCGTTGGTGTCACTGGCCGAGCTGGCGGAGACCGTCGTCCGATAGCGCGGGGCGAGGCCATACGATCGCGACGTGGCACGCCGTCCCCGTTATCGCACCGGTGACCCCGAGCTCGACGCTCAGATCGCGGCACTGGTCGAGCAGGCGGGCGCCGAGAACGCCGACCTGGTCTTCGAGCTCGTTGTCTCGGCACTCCGTATGGCCCGCGACCACGCCGACCGCGGCGACCTCAAGATCGCCAACGCCGCGCTCAAGGAGATGCGCTACGCCTTCCAGGTGTTCGCGCCGTACCGGGGCGAGCGCAAGCTCGCCATCTTCGGATCGGCGCGCACCGCGCCGGACTCTCCGCTTTACGACCAGGCCCGCCGGCTCGCCATGGCAATGGCCGCGCACGACTGGATGGTCATCACGGGCGCCGGTCCCGGGATCATGGAAGCCGGCGTCGAGGGCGCCGGTCCCGACAACGCGTTCGGCGTGAGCATCCGGCTGCCGTTCGAGGCGGCCACCAGCCAGTTCCTCGCCGGCGATCCCAAGCTCATGAACTTCCGGTACTTCTTCACCCGGAAGCTCCTGTTCGTGAAGGAGGCCCACGGCTTCGTCATGCTGCCGGGCGGCTTCGGCACGATGGACGAGACCTTCGAGCTCCTCACGCTCGTGCAGACAGGAAAGACGCAGCCGGCCCCGATCGTCCTACTCGACGTTCCCGGGGGGACGTTCTGGCAGTCCTGGCGCGACTTCATCGACCGCGAACTCCTCGGAGGGGGCTACATCGGCAAGCACGACCTCAACCTTATGCTGATCACCGACGACGTCGAGCGTGCCGTCGACGAGGTGACCGGGTTCTACTCGAACTACCACTCCCAGCGATACATCGAGGGCATCCTCGTCATTCGCCTGCAGCGGGCGCCCGACGACGCCGAGCTGGACGCACTGAACGAGGAGTTCGCCGACATCGTGGCGCGTGGACGCATCGAACGTATCGACGCAACCCCGGCAGAACGCGCCGACGACGATCATGTCGACCTGGACCGCATCGCCTTTCGCTTCGACCGCCACAACTACGCCCGGCTGCGTGAGCTCATCGACCGGCTCAACGGACGCGAGCCGGGTCGCGTCGAAGGCGCTTAACGCTCACCCCCGAGGACGTGGATGGCGCGCTCCACCGCCCGGCGCGCCTGCTGGAGCCGTTTCTCGTCGGCCGCCGCGCCCTCGTCGCCGTCGACGGCAGCACTCAGTCGGTCGTAGGCGAGGTCGCGCAGCGACTCCTCGATGCCGCGGAGCTGCACGACGAGCTCGTCGACGCGCTCAGGCATCGAGCGCCTCGGCGAGCAGGTCGGCGGGGTGGCGAACGTCGAGCCCGGCGGCACCCAGGTGCATGGCACAGCCCGGGTTCGCCGACGCGACCAGCGGCTCGCCGGGGCCGGCGGCTCGCCGGATGGCGGCGACCTTTCGCTCGCGGATCTCGGTCGCGAGCTCGGGCTGTAGCGCGTTGTACGCGCCCCCGGCGCCACAGCACAGCCCGTCGTCGTCCGTGTCGACGGTCGTGTACGCCGGTGCGAGGACCGTGCGCACCGCGCCCGCCGCCTGCTGCACGTGGCGCAGGTGGCAGGGATCCTGCACGACCACAACCCGGCCGGTCGACCGCAGTGGCAGCCGGCTCTGTTCAGTCAGCCACTCGGAGAAGTCCCGCACCCGGGCCGCGAACGCCACCGCGTCTTCGGTGCCCACGAGACGGCCGTAGTCCTTCATCGCTGCACCGCACCCTGCGCTGTCGACCACGACTGGAGCGTCGCCGGGCATCGACGCCATGGCACGGCGAGCGAGGCGGCGGGCGTCGGCGACGCGGCCGGCGTGGACGTGGAGCGCGCCGCAGCAGTCGGCGCCGCGACGTGGCAGCCCAGGCTGCGCGCCCGCCGCGTTCATCACGCGCAGTGCGGCCCGGTGCGTGTCGCGCTGCCACGCATCCATCACGCACCCCGGGAACAGGTACGCATCGGCAACTTTGTGGTCGGCTGCTGCATGCAGCGGCCGAGCCAGAGCGCGCATCGAGATGCGCGGCAACGGAACCCTCTTGGGGACGAGGCGCAGCCGCTGCGCGAAAGCGAGCAGCCACGACAGCCCGAGCAGCAGCCAGTGGCGCGGCAGCACCACGCGGTAACCGAGCCACTCCGCGAGCCGTCGCCACCGTGGGCGCGCGGCCCGACGGTGTTCGTGCAAGGCGTCGCGCGCGCCCTCCATGAGGTGGCCGAAGGGCACGGACGACGGGCACGCCGCTTCGCAGCCGCGGCACTGGACGCATTCCTCCATGTAGCGCTCGAACGTCGCGTCGAGCGGCGCGCCGTGGAGCTCCACGGCCTGCATCGCCGCGATCCGGCCCCGGGGCGATGCGGTCTCGAGACCAGTCACGCGGTAGGTCGGGCAGTGCGGGAGGCACAGCCCGCAGGCCACGCACGCGACGAGCTCGTCCTCGTCCACGTCGAGCACCCCGAGCGGCGCGAGCTGGGTCACGCCGCGGACGAGCTCGATGGCGCGGGAGCGATCGGGAGCCGACCGGGTGCGAGCTTGCCGGTGGGATCGAATGCGCCTCGTATGCGTTCGAGGATGGCGAGGTTCGGCGGCGGCGCGCCGTAGCCGTCGACACCGGGGGCGCCGGATTCCCGGAGCAGCCAGCCTTCATGCGCGACGGACACTTGACGCGCGGCGACGAGGGCATCGGGCGAATCGCCGGCGACGTGGACCGTGCCGACGCCGATTTCGGCCAGCCACCGCGGACCATCGACGCCGTCGAGCGCCGCACCGAGCTCACCGAGACGGCTCGGTCGCACCGACATTCGTCCCCGGTGCACGCCGTCCGGCCATCTGGGCTCGGCAGCCTCGCCGAGCTCGAGTTCCGCAGCCGCGGCTTCAGCCGCGATGTCGTCGTCGTTTCCCTCGAGCAGCACACGTGTGGTGCGACCATCCCAGGCGACGCAGGACGGCCGGAACAGACGCCGGCGCGTCTCGAACGGATCGGCGTCGGTCACGGCCCAGCGCGCGTGCCGCGGTCGCGGCTGGCACCGCAGCGTCACCTGCACGAGGACGCCGATCGTGCCGAACGACCCCACGAGTAGGCGGGGGATGTCGTAGCCGGTCACGTTCTTGACCGTCGGCCCGCCTCCCTTCACCAGCCGGCCGTCAGCGGTGACGAAACGGACCTCGAGCACGCGGTCGCGCAGCGGCCCGTGGCGGAGGCGGCGCGGCCCCGACAAGCCGGTCGCGATCGTGCCGCCCACCGTGGCCGCCGCTGACCTCGGGTCGAGCGGGCATTCCTGACCGGCGTCGGCCAGCACTGCCGCAAGGTCGCCCACGGACGTGCCGGCGCCGACCGTGACCGTCAGCTCGGCGGGGTCGTACGCGACGACCCCGGCGGGGGCGCGCACCACGACCCCGTCGCCGGGCGGGTTGCCGACCTCCCAGTGCGTACGTGCGCCGGTCGGCAGGACGGCGTCGGCGGTCGCGATGGTCTGCCGCAGCTCGTCCAGCGCGAGCGCCACACGCGTCGCCATCAGACCCAAGCTCCTTCGGGTATGCGCTGCAGCTCCCCGCAGCGGCTTCCGCGGGGCAGGATCTTTTGCGGATTGGCGCGGCCCGAAGGGTCGAATGCGTCCCGCAGCCTCGCCTGCGCATCGAGGTCGTCGGCCGTGAAGACCAGCGGCATCGCCTCCCGCTTCTCGAGCCCGATGCCGTGCTCGCCCGAGAGCACGCCACCGGCGTCGACGCAGACACGCAGGATGGCGTCACCGGCGGCATGCACCCGTTCCCAGACGCCGGGCTGGCGCTGGTCGAACGCGATCAGCGGGTGGAGGTTGCCGTCGCCGGCGTGGAAGACGTTCATCATCGTCAGGTCGTACTCGCCGGCGATCCGGTAGACGTCCCGAAGCACGTCGACGAGCCGGGTGCGGGGCACGACGGCGTCGTGGAGGTAGTAGTCGGGTGCGATACGGGCGATGGCGCCGAACGCCGACTTGCGTCCCTTCCACAGCAGCGCGCGCTCGGCCTCGTCGGCCGCCACGCGCACGGCGCGCGCGCTGTGCTTCGTCCCGATGCGACGCACCGCGTCGACCTGGGCGGCGACTCCGGCCGGGAGCCCGTCGAGCTCGACGAGCAAGACGGCGGCGGCGTCCCGTGGGTATCCCGCCCCCACGAAGTCCTCGACCGCCCGCGTGATCTCGGCGTCCATCATCTCGAGGGCGGCAGGAACGATGCCGTCGGCGATGATGGCGCTCACGGTCGCGGCGGCGTCGTCGATCGACATGAAGTCGAGCAGCAACGTGCGCACCGCGGGCGGGTCGGGCACGAGCCGCACCGCGATCCGGGTCGCGATGCCCATCGTGCCCTCGCTGCCGACGAAACAGCCGCGCAGGTCGTAGCCGGGCTGGTCGGGCTCGAGGCCTCCGAGCATCGTCGTGGAACCGTCCGCCAGCACGACCTCGATCGCCAGCACGTGCATTGCAGTGACTCCGGCAGCGAGGCAATGCGGGCCCCCGGCGTTCGTCGCCACGTTGCCGCCGATCGTGCACGCCTGCTGCGACGACGGATCCGGCGCGTAGTGCAGGTTCAGGTGCTGAACCGCCCGAGTCAGATCGAGGTTGAGCACTCCGGGCTCCACCCACGCGTACCTGTCTTCGGCGTTCACCTCGAGGATCCGGTTGAGATGTGTGGTGACGATCACGAGCGGGTCGCCCACCGGGGTCGCTCCCCCGGCGAGGCCGGTGCCGCTCCCGCGGGCCACGAACGGACGACCGTGCTGCGCCGCGATGCGCACGGCGGCGGCGAGCTCCACGCCGCTGTTCGGGAAGCACACGGCGGCGGCATCGCCGCGATCGACACCGGCGTCACGCTGGTACAGCGCGAGCTCCAGCGGCTCGGCGCGCGCCCGGCCGGGGCCGAGCTTGGACTCGAGGTCGGCTACGAGCGCGTGGGCATCACCACTGCCGTCGATATGTAAAGCCTACCGATGAGAGGTGTGTACTCTCGGCGGCAGCGACGGCGGCTTTGCCGACCGTCGCTGCACAGCCGGAGCTTGCGACGGCGAAAGGAAGCATTTTGAGCGCGCCGCGAACCCGGTCCGGGCCGACCCGTGAGTGGGTGACCTTCGACGACCCGAAGGAAGAGGGCCGGCGCTGGCAGATCGACGTCACGTTCCTGACTTCGCACTGGCAGTGCATCTTCGGGCACGGCTGCCAGGGTGTGCTCACCGAGCCCGCGGCGGAAATGGTGCAGGGCTGCTGCTCCTATGGAGCGCACTTCTCGAGCCGCAAGGACCGCGATCGCGTCGTGCGCGCGGCAAAGGAACTTTCCGATGATGAGTGGCAGTACGCGAAGACCGGACGCGCCAAGGGCATTTACGCGAAGAGCGGCAAGGACGAGGAGGGACGCATCGAATGGCGCACCCGCCTCGTCGACGACGCCTGCATCTTCTTGAACCGACCCGGATTCCCGGGCGGGCCGGGGTGCGCGCTGCACCAACACGCCATCCGTACCGGGCAGCATCACAGCGACCTGAAGCCCGACGTGTGCTGGCAGTTACCGCTTCGCTCGGTTGACGAAGAGCAGGAGGACGGTTCGGTCGTCTCGACGTTCTCGGAGTTCGGTCGCGACGGTTGGGGCGAGGGCGGTCGGGAGTTCGCGTGGTGGTGCACCGAGGCTCCCGAGGCCTTCACCGCCTCCGAGCCTGTCTACCGTTCGATGGCCGAGGAGATGCGCAAGATGCTCGGCGACGAGCTGTACAAGCAGGTGGTCGCCTACCTCGACGACCGGACGCGGGCGGAGCCTCCGCCGGCACCGCATCCCTCCGAAGTCCCGGTGCAATTCACGCGCCGGCGTCCGGCTTCGCGCGCGACGAACGGCTCTCGCCGCTGGAGCAGTGGACACTGACTTCCGTTCGCTGCTCGAGGCGCTCGAGCACGACCAGACGAGCCTGCAGACAGAGCTACATGACCTGAACGCGGACGACTGGTTCCGGCCGACGCCGGCCAAGGGCTGGGACGTCCGCGACACGATCGCGCACCTTGCCGACACCGACGAGATCGCCATCGACACTTGCACCGGGGGACCACGTCCCCTCAACGACTTCGCGGCTCGCTTCGCGTCCGCCGAGGACACGACCTTGTGGGGTGTGCTGCGCGGTCGCCGGTGCTCCGGGCGCGACGTGCTGGCGTGGTGGGAGGAGACGTCGGCCCGTGAGCGGAACGTGCTCGCCGGCCTCGACGCCGCCACGCGCGTTCCGTGGGGCCTCGGGATGCGCCCACCCTCATTCGTGACAGCCCGCCTCATGGAGGCGTGGGCGCACGGTCTCGACGTGCGCGCCGCGCTGGGCCTTCCCGTCGTCGATACCGACGCTCTCCGGCACGTCGCCTGGCTCAGCCACCGCGCCCTCCCGTACGCGTTCTCGTTCGCGGGGCACGAGCCGCCACCGGGTGACATTCGGGTCGAGCTCACGTCGCCGTCCGGCGACGAGACGTGGGAGTACGGGCCGGAAGGATCGTCCAACCGGATCACGGGACCGGCGGGCGAGTTCTGCCGCCTGTTCGTGCAGCGGATGACGCGTGACGAAGCGCGGGGTCTGGTCGCCGAGGGCGAGGGCGCCGTCGCCGCACTCGAGGTTGCACGCGCGTTCCTATAAGGGGGCGCGCTCCCCGAGAACGCCTTACGGGCCGCCGATCAGCCCGCCGCCGTCGACGACGATCAGCTCGCCTGTGATCCACGACGACGCGTCGGATGCAAGAAACAACGCCGCGCCGGCGACGTCGTCGGGTATGCCGAGGCGCTTCATCGGGAAGCGCGCCGCCGTGCCTTCCTCGTCGTGCTCGTAGAGCGGTCGAGCGAAGTGGGTCTTGACGAGACCGGGTGCAATTCCGTTCACCCGAACGCCGGGGGCAAGCTCGACCGCGAGCTGGCGCGTCATGTGGATCAGCGCCGCTTTCGACGTGTTGTACATGCCGATGCCCAGCGAGGGGCGGATACCACCGAGAGACGCCACGTTGATGATCACGCCACCGTGGTCGCGCATCCACGTACGCCATGCTGCTTGCGAAAGCAGCAGCGGACCCTCGACGTTCACCTCGAGGACCTTTCGCACGGCGCGAGTCTCCGTCTCGATCATCGGCCCGAACGTCGGGTTCGTGCCGGCGTTGTTCACGAGGATGTCGAGAGCGCCGAGCTCGTCGAGACAGTGCGCAACGGACGCCTCGATGGCCTCGGGGTCACCGGCCGAGCCGGCGTAGACGGCGACGCGCGGTCCCACGGCCGCGAGCGCAACCTGGGTCTCGTCGAGCTCGTCCTTCTTGCGCGCGAGCACGCACACGTCGGCCCCGGCGGCGGCGTACGCCTCGGCGATGGCACGTCCGATGCCGCGCGTGGCTCCGGTGACCAGCGCGACCTTGCCGTCCAAGCGGAACGCGGTTACCGGGTCGATCACAGATACAGACCCGTCTGGCCTTCGGTGCGACTGGACGCGACCGCATGGACGTCACGTTCCCGGAGTATCAGGTAGTCCTCGCCCCGAATGTCGATCTCGAAGCCGGCGTCCGGGGCGAACAGCACGAGGTCGCCGTCCTCGACGTTGCGGACGGTCGGTCCCACCGCCACGACCTTCGCCCATCCCAGCCGGCGGCTCTCGGCCGCGGTGGCGGGGATGACGATGCCGGCGCGGCTCTTGCGCTCGCCGATCTCCTTCGACGGCAGCGCGAGGATGCGATCGGCCGTCATGCGTATCGATTGCTTGACGTCCTCGGCCGACTCGGCGTCAGAAGGCACCGGTCTCCTTTGTCGCCGTCGCAAGCTCCGGCTTTGCGGCAGCGGATGGCAAAGCCACCGCTGCCGCGAGCAAGGGTACCGGTCGGACGCGCGGTTCCAGACGATCACGAAGCGGGGGCTAGATTTCGCTGAGAGGGCGGTCGTCCCTGGAGACTCGTGTCCGACACCACGCAGCTCGCACAGCCTGTCGTCGTGAGGATGGCCTCGACGTTCCGCGCGTACGTCCTGCTCACGAAGCCGCGGGTCATCGAGCTGCTGCTCGTCACGACTCTGCCGGCCATGGTGCTGGCCGCCGGTGGACTCCCTTCGTTCGCGCTCATGGGCGCGGTCCTCGTCGGTGGCGCGCTCGCCGCCGGCGGCGCCAACACGATCAACTGCTGGATCGAGCGCGACCGGGACCGCGTCATGCACCGCACGCGCCACCGGCCGCTCCCGACGGGACGGATCGCGCCCGGTCGAGCACTCCTGTTCGGCGTCGTCCTCGAGGCGACGGCGTTCCTGTCGCTCTGGACCACCGTCAACCTGTTGTCGGCCGCGCTTGCCGTGAGCGCGATGCTCTTCTACGTCTTCGTCTACACGATCTGGCTCAAGCCGCGCAGCCCCCAGAACATCGTGATCGGCGGCGCGGCGGGTGCGGTGCCGGTGCTCGTGGGCTGGGCAGCGGTGACGGGGCGTCTCGACGCCCCGGCCTGGGTCCTGTTCGCCATCGTGTTCTGCTGGACGCCGCCGCACTTCTGGGCGCTGTCGCTGCGCTACCAGGAGGACTACGCCGCCGCCGGCATCCCGATGCTTCCGGTCGTGAGCGGCATTGCGAACGCCGTGCGCCAGATCATCGTCTACACCGTCCTCGTGGTGGCGGTGACGCTGCTGCTGTTCAGGTTCGAGGCGATGGGGATCGTGTACTTCGCGGCTGCGGTCGGCCTCGGTGCCGCGTTCGTATGGCAGGCGCTCGCGCTTCGTCGCGACGCCAGCGCCCAGCGGGCGATGCGGCTGTTCGCGTTCTCGAACACGTACCTGGCGCTTCTCTTCGCGGCCATTGCCGTCGACACGCTCATCCGGGCCTACTGACACGCCGGGGCGGCGAAAGGGCTGGCTGCTGATCCTCGCCGGCGTCCTCGTCGTCGGGCTGGTCGCGGGGCTGCTCGTCGCAGTGCTCGGCCGCGAGTCGAACAGTGACGGCAGCATGCGCCGCGGCGCGGTAGCGGCGGCCGGGGTCGCCGAGGTCGGCTCCCCCGCCCCGGACTTCGTTCTTCCCGCGCTCGACGGGAACGACCAAGTCCGGCTCGCTGACTTTCGCGGCCGGCCCGTGATCCTGAACTTCTGGGCCTCGTGGTGCAATCCGTGCCGCGACGAGTTCCCGCTCCTGAAGAAGACGCTGAGCGAGCATCGGGCAGACCGGCTCGCAGTCATCGGCGTCACGTACCGCGACATCGTCGACGACTCCCGGGATTTCGTGAAGAAGATGCAGGCGACCTGGCCACAGGGCGTCGACGAGAACCGAGATGTCGCCGACGTTTTCGGTGTGCGCGCGATCCCGTGGACGTTCTTCATCCGCCCCGACGGGACGATCGTCGCCCGGGTGTTCGGCATCACGAGCCAAGACAAGCTCGACGACCCGCTCGGCAAGCTCCTGGCGCGTTAGCTATGAACCCGGCTGCTATTCCTCCCAGGTGAAGAAGCACGCCGCCGCTACCGGCGCCGCGATCGCCCACCCCACCAGCACGAGCACGTGTCCTAGTGGGAACGCGTGCGCCGAGAGCACGTCGCGGACAGCCTCGGCCAGCGCCGCCGCCGGAAGTGCCTCCGCGATAGCCCTGAGCGCGCCCGGGAGCCGGCTGAGCGGGTACGCCATCCCGCCCAGGAACAGCAGCAGCAGGAACAGCGCGTTCGAGAGCGCGAGGTTCGTCTCGGCGCGAAGCGTTCCCGCCATGAGCAAGCCGATTCCGGCGAAGGCGACCGTCCCCACGAGCAGCAGCGCAACGGCGGGCAGGATCCGCCCGGTGAGACTCCATCCCAACGCCACGCCGGTCGCGACGATCACCACGACCTGAACGAGCTCGATGACGAGCACGTTGCCGGTCTTGGCCGCGAGCAGCCCGGTCCGCGACAACGGTGTCGAACCCAGCCGCTTCAGCACCCCGTAACGTCGCTCGTATCCGGTGGCGATGCCCAGGCTGACCATCGCGGTTGACATGACGGCGAGGGCGAGAACGCCGGGTACGAGGAAGTCGATCGGGCGCTCGAGGTCGGTCACCGCGTCGACCTTGGAGAAGAACACGAGGATGCCGAGGGGAATCGCCAGCGTCACGAGGAGGCTTTCGGCGCGCCGGACGGTGAGCAGCAGCTCGATGCGGGTCTGCGCGACGAGCGCGCCCGGCTTCACGCGCGCTCCTCGCCGGTCAGCCGCAGGAAGACCTCTTCGAGCGAGGTGCGCCCGGCGCGGAGATCGCCCAACGTCACGTCTCGATCGCGCAGCCACTCCGCGAGCGCGGCAACGAGGTCAGGCGTCGCCGGCGCGTCGACCACGTAGTCACCGGCGCGCGGTTCGCGAACCTGCTCGGTCTGGAGACCGAGCGCGGCCGCAAGGCTGGCGCGGTCGAGATCGGGCTTGGCGGAGAAGCGCGTGTCGTCCGTGGTTGCGCTCGTCGTGAGGTCGGCCGGTGTGCCGAGCCCGACGATGCGTCCGTGGTCGATGATGGCGAGCCGGTTGCACAGCAGCTCCGCTTCGTCCATGGCGTGCGTCGTCAGCACGACCGTGACCCCCCGATCGCGCAGGTCCCGCACGAGGTCCCACGTGGTCGCCCGCGCGCGCGGGTCGAGGCCGGCCGTCGGCTCGTCGAGGAACACGAGGGTCGGCTTGCCGATGAGTGCGAGCGCCAGGGACAGCCGCTGCGACTGCCCGCCCGACATGCGGCGCACCAGCGTGTGCTCGGCTTCCCGCAGGCCGACGAGGTCGAGCAGCCGTTGCGGATCGTCGGGATCGTCGTAATAGGCGGCGAACAGCTCGAGAGCCTCGAGCGGGCGGATACCGGGGTACAGCCCGCCGTCCTGGAGCATCACGCCGATCTGGGGGCGCAGGCGTGCACCGTCGCGCCACGGGTCGAGGTCGAGCACGCGGACCGTTCCGGCGTCGGGACGTCGGTACCCCTCGAGGGTCTCGACGGTCGTGGTCTTGCCCGCCCCGTTCGGTCCGAGCAGGCCGAACACCTCACCGGGGTCGACCGACAGCGAGAGGTCGTCGACCGCCCGGATCGCGCCGTACCGCTTGCTCAGCCCCGCGACCTCGATGGCAGGGGCCGCCGGCTGCACGGCTCCGACAGTACCGAAGGGACTCCGTCCAATCCGGGTCGGAGCAACGAACACTTCGCGACGAACACGGTCAGAATGGGCGCGGTGGATCGCTACCAGTACCTGCTCCTGATGGCGGCGTGCCTCGTCGTCACGCTGCCGCTCGAGTTCGTGTTCGGCGCCCGGGTGTGGCGGCGACCACGCCGGTTGCTCGTCGCCCTGGTTCCCACGGTCCTCGTGTTCGCCGTCTGGGACATCGTCGCGATCGCGCGCGAGCAGTGGTCATTCAACGCCAGCTACGTCACGGGACGGCAGTTGCCGGGAAACCTGCCGATCGAGGAGCTGGCGTTCTTCGTGGTGATCCCGGTCTGCGGGTTGCTCACCCTCGAGGCCGTGCGGCGCATCCTGGAGCGGGCGCACTGATGCGCGAATACACCGTGCTGGCCGTGCTGGCGGTCGTCGGCGTCGTCGCCCTCGAGCGGCGAGTGCTGCACACGGGGTTGTTGCGCACGCGTGCGTACTGGATCGCGATGGCGATCTGCTACGCATTCATGATCGCCGTGAACGGCTGGCTGACGAAGCTCACCGCGCCCATCGTCTTGTACGACCCGGCCGCGACGACAGGGTGGCGGCTTCCGTGGGACATCCCCGTCGAGGACTATTTGTTCGGGTTCGCGCTGCTGACGCTGGCGATGCTGCTGTGGGACACAGCCGCGGGACGCCGCGTCCCGCCCCATGTGACCGAGGCGACGGTATCCTCCGCTTCGAGATCACCGGCGGGAGAGAGCGCATCATGACCGACGTGCTCGTCGCGGTGGCGGCGCTCGTGCTGATGGAGCCGGTCACCGCGCTCGCCCACCGCTTCGTCATGCACGGGTTCGGTATGGGCTGGCACCGCAGTCACCACGAGTCGCCCCGCACGGTGCTCGAAGCCAACGACCTCTTCCCGGTCGTGTTCGCGGGCGTGACCATCGTGATCCTGGCAATCGGCGTCTATTGTGACGAGCGCGCCGCGGCTGCTCGTCCCCATCGGCATCGGCGTCACCGCGTACGGCGCCGCCTACCTGCTCGTCCACGACGTCGTGATCCATCGCCGACTGGCATTCTTGCCGCTCCCGGACGGCCTGCTCCGCCGTTGGCGTGAGGCCCACAACGTGCACCACCTGTTCGCGCAGGCGCCCTACGGGTTCCTGGCTCCCGTCGTGCCGCGTGACCTCCGTCGCCGCGCCGCCGACCGCGGCGTCGATCGCACCCGCCGGACGATCAGTCGGCGCGCGCCGGCCTGACGGACCGCGCGACCACCAGGGCCTTGCGCCAGCCCGGTACGCGGGCGCGGTGCGCGAACACGTCGTAGTCGGCGGCCTCGATGCGCTCGAGGATCTCGGAATACAAGCGCCGGGCGGCGCGGATGCAGCGCGCCGAGGCCGCAGGAAGAAAGCGGTTGCCGAGATCGGCGGACGCGTAGTACTGACGAGTCCGCCCGAGCTCGAATCGCATCAGCTCCCGCCAGGCCGGCGTGACTCGGCGCTCCCATGGCTCGGCCCCGAACCGCCGTAGGTCCTCCTGCGGGAGGTAGATGCGCCCCCGATCCAGGTCCTCGCGTACATCGCGGAGGAAGTTCGTCAGCTGGAACGCGATGCCGAGGTTCCTGGCATGCGGTTTGGCCTCGGGCGATGACGGTTCGAGGATCGGGAGCATCATCTCGCCGATCACGGCGGCGGACCCGTCCATGTATTCGAGGAGGTCGTCGAACGTGTCGTAGGTGGTGACGGTGAGATCCATGGTCATCGAGCGCAAGAACCGGCGGAAACACTCGGGATCGATGCTGAACGCCTCCACCGTGTGCACGACGGCCTTGAGGACGGGGTCGTGGGAGTCACCGGCGACGAGGTCGGCGAAGAAGCGATCGCCGAAGTCGGCCAATGCCTTCTCCCGCACCTCGACCGGCACCGGACCGAGGTTGTCGACGATGTCATCGGCGTACCGGCAGAAGCCATAGAGCGCGTGCACGTGGTGGCGCTTGACGCGCGGCAGCGCGTACGTCGCCGCGTAGTACGTCGTGCCGTACGCCTTGTTGAGTGCCCGACAGCGGGCGTAGGACTGCTCGAGGGTCGTCATGGGCGGCGGGCACGGTCCCATTCGTCGACGCGGTCGGCGGCGAGGCGGCCCGAGATCAGCACCATCGGGATTCCTACGCCGGGCACGGTACCCATCCCGGTGAACACCAAGCCCGGGATGCGGCGATCGACGTTTGCGGGACGGAAGGGGCCGGTCTGGAAGACGCGGTGCGCGAGCGCGAACGGTGTCCCCCGCTCGAGGCCCTGCTCCCGCCAATCGCGTGGATCGGTGAGACGCTCGACGGCGACGTCGTCGACGGGATAACCGAGCGCTCCGACCCGGTGCACGAGCTCGTCTCGCAGCCGAGGGCGCTCTGCTTCCCAATCGACGTTGCCGTCCAGGTTCGGTGCCGGCTCGAGCACGAACAGCGAGCTCGACCCGTCGGGCGCGAGCGACGGGTCGGACGCCGTGGCACTGGTGACGAGGATCGACGGATCGGGCATGCGTTCGCCGCGCTCCAACAGGGCCGCGAAGGCCTCGCGCCACGCCCGCCCGAAGTGGATGTTGTGGTGTTCGGCATTGCCTGGGAGCGATCCGCGCACCCCGGCGAGCCACACGATGCAAGACGGCGAATAACGGCCGCGCCGTGCCGCCCGCGGCGGCGACAGGCCGAGCTGGGATCGGCACGTGACGGCAATGTCGACGTTGCAGACGATGGCGTCGGCGGTGACGAGCTCGCCCGAGGCAAGACGGACACCTTCCACGGAGCCGTCGGGACCGCGGGTGATGCGCTCGACAGGCGAACAGAATTGGAAGGCCGCGCCCGCCTTCTCGGCCGCCCGTGTCAGGCCTCGTGCAACTTCATGCATGCCGCCATGGGGAAAGTAGACACCCCCGACGGTGTCCATGTACGTGATCACGCAATAGATGGCGAGCGCTTCGAACGGTGACAAGCCGGCGTACATGGCCTGGAACGAGAAGATCCGCTGCAACCGCGGATCGGCAAAGTAGCGCGCGACCGCCGGCGTCAGCTTGCGGAACGCGCCGAGCCGCACGAGACGGAGCAAGGCGACGGGGTCGCGTGCGAGGTCGAGTGGTGAGTCGTAGTTGCGGGCGATGAAGTGGGGCATCTCGAGCTCGTAGAGCTCCTGCAGCCAGGCACAGAACCGTTCGAAACGGGCGGCTTCGCCGGAGCCTGCGAAGGCGCGGACCTCCTCGACCATGGCGTCCCGGTCACGCCACACCCGCGGCTCGCTGCCGTCCGGGAAGCAGGCGCGGTACATCGGGTCGAGCGGGCGGAGCGTCACATGGTCCTCGAGCGCCGAACCGGCGGCGGCGAACGTCTGCTCGAGCAAGCCCGGCATCGTCAGCACCGTCGGTCCCGAGTCGATGCGGAACCCCGCCTCCTCGACGACGCCCGCGCACCCGCCGGGTCCCGCGTCACGTTCGAGGACGACGACGTCGTGACCGCGGCCGGCGAGATGGCACGCAGCCGAGAGACCGCCCAGACCGGCGCCCACCACGATCGCCCGCATGGTGCCGTCCCGCGTTGCTAGCGGTCGCGCCAGGCGACGAACGTGCCGAGTTCCTCGAGCGCGAGGCGGGCCTCGGTCGTGATCGGCGTGACGCTCAGCGCGTCCAGCGCCCGGTCGACGAGCCGTTCGATGCTGCGCTCGACCTCGTCGACGGCGCCTGTGTCGACGAGCACGTCCTGGAGCGCGGCGATGTCGTCGTCGTCGAGATCGGGATCACCGATCCGGTCGAGCATGCGCGCCGCCGGTCCCGTCGCTCGCGCGGCAGCCGCGGCAACGAGCGGAGTGAGCTTGCCCTCGCGCAGGTCGTCGCCGACGGGCTTGCCGGTGACCGTCGCGTCGCCGAAGACACCGAGAATGTCGTCGCGCAGCTGGAACGCCTCCCCGAGTGGCAGCCCGAACGTGCTCAATGCACCACTGAGGGCGTCGAGGCGACCAGCGAGCGCGGCCCCGAGGTGCAGCGGACGCTCGACCGTGTACTTCCCCGACTTGTAACGCTCGATCTTCTCCGCCTGCGCCGGATCACTGCTCCCGCTCGCGGTTCCTTCGAGGTCGAGGTACTGCCCTACGCACAGCTCGAGGCGGAGCTCGTCGAAGATCGGGCGGGCGGCGTCGGGGATCCCGCGCAGCAAGACGTCGGCGTACACGAACGCGAAGTCCCCCACGAGGATCGCGGCGCCTTCGCCGTATCGACGCGCTTCCCCGCGACCACGTTGCATGTCGTGGCGGGTCATGAAGCGCCGGTGTATGGCGGGAAGGCTGCGCCGAATCCCGGACCCGTCCATGACGTCGTCGTGCACGAGGGCGAACGTGTGCAACATCTCGAGCGCGGCGCCGGCATCGATCACGATCTCGTCGTCGGGCCGACCGCCGGCGCCGACGTACGCCCAGTGGCAGAACGCGGGGCGGAGCCGCTTTCCCCCGGCCAAGATCAGATCCCGGAGCGCCACAAGGGGCTCCTGGAGGTCGGGGTCGACGTTTCGCCACCGAGCCAGCTCGTCGTCGAGAAGGGCGGCGATACGGCGCTCGATCCGGCCGCCGACGACAGCCAGGCTCGGCGGGATGACAGCGGTGCCTTCGCTGAACCGGCGCGCTTGCGCCCTCGATGCCATCGAGTGATCGTACGCTGCCGGCCTGCTCAGCGGATGAGTCGAACCGCTGCGCTGCAGCAGTGATCAAGGAAGACGATGCCCGAGTTCCTGTCCGCCGACTGGATCGATGCACTTGACGCCGCGGCGCGAGAAGCCACGTTCCCCGGTGCAGCGGGCAAGGTGGCGCTCACTGTGGAGCAGGTGGTGCGTGACGGGCCTGATGGTGAAGCTCGCTACCACCTGCGCCTCGAAGCCGGTCACGCGCGGGTCCTTCCCGGCTCGGCTGAAGAGCCCGACCTCAAGCTCTTCACCGACTACGACATCGCGGTGCAGCTCCACCGGGGCGAGATCACCGCGCAGGACGCGCTCGCCGCCGGTCGCCTCAAGGTGCAGGGCCGATTTCAGCGACTCCGGGAAATGAGCGACGCGCTGGCGGCCCTCGAGGACGTCTTCGCCCCGGTTCGCGGCATCACGACGTACCGGTAAGCCGCGTCGTCACGGTGACACCGTGCGCGGCATACGATGCCGCGTCGAGCGACTTGACTCGTCGGGCAAGGCCGACGAACGCATGCAAGCCGGTACCGAGGAGAGTGAATGAGCCCAATCCCACTCGACGACTTCATCGCCGACGCGAGGGCGTTCCTCGACGCCAACGCCGAGCCGCGGACCGAGCAGAAGTTCGTCTGGGGCGAAGGCCCGGATCGCGTCGGCATCCTCGACGAGAAGACGCCCGAAGAGGAAGCGGAGGAAGTCTGGGCCGCCAAGGACTGGAAGGCGCGCGAGTTCGACGCCGGCTTCGGCTGGATCGCGGGCCCGGCCGAGTACGGCGGACGAGGCCTCTCCGCCGACTACCAACGCGCCTACAGCGACCTGCAGACGCGCTACGCGATCCCGAGCACGCAGCCGTTCGCCGTCGGCCTCGGCATGGTCGCGCCGACGATCCTCGCCCACGCCATCCCCGAAGTGAAGGAGCGCTACCTCCGGCCTCTGCATCGTGGTGACCTCGTGGCGTGCCAGTTGTTCTCGGAGCCGGTCGCGGGCTCCGACCTGGCCGGCATCCAGACCAAGGCGGTTCGCGACGGCGACGAGTGGGTGGTCAACGGCCAGAAGGTATGGACCTCGAGCGCGCAATTCAGCGACATCGGCGAGATCATCACGCGCACCGCGCCGGAGAAGCCGAAGCACAAGGGATTGACGATGCTGCTCGTCGACATGAAGGCGCCCGGCGTCACGGTGCGACCTCTCCGGCAGATGACCGGCGGGGCGTCGTTCAACGAGGTGTTCTTCGGCGACGTGCACGTCCATGACTCGCACCGGCTCGGTGCCGTCGACGAAGGCTGGACCGTGGCGCTGACGACCCTCATGAACGAGCGCGCTGCCATCGGCGGCGGCGGCTTTGGTGGCGCGGCGAGCATCACACGCTTCGTGGAGCTAGCTCGCTATCTGGGGTGCGCCGACGACCCGCTCGTGCGTCAACGGCTCGCCGACGCCTACGTCCGCACGCAGGTCGCGCGCTACACGAACCAGCGGGCGATGGCCAAGGTCCGCGCCGGGCAGCTGCCCGGCCCCGAGATGTCGATCGGCAAGCTCGCGTTGACCCAGAACTTCCAGGTGGTTGCCGACATGCTCGCCGCCATGCTCGGTCCTCGACTCGTGGCCGAGACGGGCGAGTGGGGCACGTACGCGTGGGCCGAGCTCGTGCTCGGCGTTCCCGGCTTTCGTATCGCCGGGGGCACTGACGAGGTCATGCGCAACATCGTCGGCGAACGGGTCCTGGGACTGCCCAAGGAGCCGCGCGCCGACGCGTAATTGCTTTTGGCGTCGCTGAACCCGAATTATTGGGGGTGAGCGACGCCAAAATCTTTGGCGGTACTGTCGCCGTTGTGCAGCCGTTCGAGCGCTTGCGGTACCTCGCCCGCTGGTCCGGCGATAACGACGGCGCGCTCGTGTCGGAAGCCGCCGATTGCCTCGCCGGTTTCGCCGATGACCCGGCCGGGCTGGTCGTCGCGTGCCGCCGGTTGTTGTCGTACCACCCGTCGTCGGGGGCGTTGTGGTGGCTGTGCGCACGCGTGCTCACCGCACCGGATTCGGCCGAGGCCGCCTGGCAGGCGTGGAGCCTGGTCAGCGAGGACGGGACCGTCCGGCGACTCGCGGACCGTCTTCCCTTTCCGCACGACGAGCCGATCGCGGTGCTGGGCTGGCCCGACCTCGCCGGCGCGGCGCTCGCGGAGCGCCCCGACCTCGACGTGATGTCGGTGCGGCGGCGGTCCGGCGACGACCACCTGCGCATCCGGCTGGCTCGGCACGAACCGCCCGTGCGCGTGGTCACCGAAGTCGAGGTCGCCGCGTTCGAGCCGTCCCATCTGCTCGTCGAGGCAACCGCGGCCAGCCCGACCTGTGCGGTCGTGCCCGAAGATGCGCCGGACCTGCTGGCAACGCTTGCATCGAGCGGTGCCACGGCGTGGCTGGTGGCGGGCGTCGGCCGGGTGCTCCCGGAGCGGCTCTTCGTGTCGCTCCGGCACGAGCTCGAGCGCCACGACCGGGACCGCCCCGGGCATGCGTTCATCGACACGGCGCGTTTCGCCCGTGTCGCCGGTCCTACCGGCCTCGATGCGCCCGACGCGCTCTCCCGTCGGGTCGACGCCCCCGTTGCCCCTGAGCTGCTGCGCCTCACCTGACGGTCCGCGAACCGAGCTCCCCCAGTCGATACGGTCGACCGCGATGAGCGAGCCCGCGCCCGTCCGGGACGGTTGCGACCTGTCGATGACGTGCCTGGCGTGTGGTGCGCCGATGCGCGAGGAGCACGCGCACTACCGGTGCCCCGAATGCGGCTGGCGCGACTCGTGCTGCGACGGCCCCTACTGACCGGGCGGGATCGAGGGCGGGTCCGGACGCTGGTACGGCGGATACGGCGGTCGACCCGACTGGGACCAGGTCGCGGTCCGCACCGATCGCACGACCCGCATACGGGCCCGGAAGCGACGCCGCAGGTAGGCGCGCACCCCGGCGCGGACGGGCGGAACCAGGAGCAGCAAGCCGAAGACGTCGGTGACGAAGCCCGGGAACAGCAGCAGCACACCGGCAACGAGAATCAACGCCCCGTCGAAGACCGCCACCGCCGGGACCTGCCCCGCCTGTTGCTGGTCGCGAATCCGCCGCAAGACACCGAGACCCTGCCGCTTGACGAGCCAGGCGCCCACCACCGACACGAGCAGCAGCAACCCGATCGTGTTGACTACGCCGAGCCACTGCCCCACCTGGATGATCACCGCGATCTCGATCAGCGGGACGACGATGAAGAGCGCGACGAGGAACAGGACCACGAGCCGATGGTACCGGCGGTCTGAGGTTGCTCAGGCCTCCAGGGCGAGAGGGCCAGGCTCCTCGTCGTCGCCGTCGATGGCGGCAAGTTCCGGCTGCTGACGCAGGTCCTCGATCTTGTCGAGCTGACGCTCGAGTTGACGCTTCCGCGTGTCCTGGAGCGCGCCGAAGGCGTCGTTGGCCGTCTTCATGCTTTTGCCGACCTTGTCCATCTGCTCGACGAACATCTTCCACTGCTTCCCGAAGCCGTGGAGCAACTCGAGAATCTCCTTCGACGTCTGCTCGAGGCGGAAGTTGTCGACCGCCTGGCGGACGACCGCCAGCACGGCGTAGAGCGTGAGCGGCGAGCAGAACACGACCTTGTCGCGCAGTGCGTCGTCGAGAATGGTGCGGTCCTGCTCCTGGATGAACGCATAGACCTGCTCGTTCGGGATGAACAGCAATACGCAGTCCACCGTGCCGCCGCCGGGATTGACGTAGTTACGAGACGTGATCTCCCGCAGACGGCCGCGCACGTCCCTCAGGAATTCCTTGCGGGCGCGCTCACGCTCGACGTCGGAGTTGCTCTCCTGGTAGCGGAGGAAGTTGTTGAGCGGGAACTTCACGTCCATGTGCAGGCAGAGCCCCTGCGGCAAGAGGAACGTGTAATCCGGGATCCCACCACCTTCCTCGAGCGCGTGGCGCTTCCGGTAGTTCACGTTCTCGACCAGGCCGGCGAGGCGCAGGACATCCTCGGCCATCCGCTCGCCCCACTGACCGCGGGCGGTGGTGCTCGACAGCGCTTCCCGCAGCGAGTGTGTCGTCGCCGCGAGCACTTGTGTCTGACGGCCGGCCTCCTGGAGCTGCCCGGCCAGCTTGCCCAGCTGCGAGGCGCGGTCGCGCTCGAGCTCCTGGACGAGCTCGCTCACGTCGCGGAGCTCGCCGGTCATCGCCGCCAGCTGCTGGTCGATGAGGGACTTGGTGCCGTCGAGCTCGGCGGCGCCTCGGTCGCGCTCCGCCTTCAGCAGAGCCTGGTTGGTGGTGACCAGGACCCGCTGCCATCGAGCGAGAACGAGCAGCAGCGCGGCGAAACCGGCCACGACGAGGACGACGATCACGATGGTCATGAGTCCATTGTGCGGAGGGGGTGTGACACCTACGGGGATGGTCCCCTCGCAACCCGCTGATCAGCGGAAACAGCGCCAGGACCCCGTTTACTGGTCGGCGATGCCGTAGACGAAGCCGCCACGGGTGCCGACGTAGAGACGGCCGTTCCACACCGCCGGGGTCGACTCGATGCAGCTGCCCAGCGCCACCTGCCACAGCTCGGGCGGGTCGACCCGCGTGTTGCGCACGTCGTAGGCATGGAGGACACCGGCGCAGTCCCCCTGGAACCAGATCCCGTCGACGATCGACGGCGATCCCATCAGCGGGGCGGGCAGCCTCTTCTCCCAACGCACGGCGCCGGTGGCGCGGTCGAGGCCGACGGCCCGGCCGCTATACGTCGTGTAGATCACGAGCTCGCCGACGAGACCCGGCGTCCCCCACACACCGGACTTCTCCTGTCCGTTGTCCTTCTGCGACCAGACCAGGGGGTTGTCGGGTTGCCGCGGGTCGAGCTTCAGCATCTGCCCGACCTCGGCCGCGCGCGGGTTGTGCTTCTCCCATTCCGAGCCGACGTAGAGCATTCCCTGCTCGTCGACGACGACCGACGCGTCGGTGTCCTCGCCGGTCCAGAACCGGAACGCCCGCGTCGGCGGTCCGCCTCCGGTGCGCAAGCCGCTGATGTCCCAACCCTGCACGAGCCCGCCGGAGTTCGCGAAGTACAGCGTGTCTCCGAACACCGCGACGGAGTTCTCGATTGAAACCTCATTGCCTACCGCGCCGACGAGCTCGTCGTCCCAACCGGGCGCGTTCCAGACGAGCTCGGGCGCGACCGTCACCTTCCCGTCGGGGCCCACGCCGCGGTTGAGCTTCACGATGTGCATCTGGCTGTTCTCGCCGCCTTCGAAGAGGTAGTCGCCGAGCACGAGGCCGCTGCCGTCCCAATCGTCGTTCCACTTCGTCGGCGACGCGGTGTTCGCCGAGAGCCTCCACAACTCGGTCGGCTGGTCACGGTCGAACGCGAGCACGCGGAAGAACCCGTCGCGTGATCCGACGTACACGAGCGGGAAGCCGTGGGGGTCGACGGTCACGGATCCCTTGATGAGGTCACCGGTCGGGAACGGCGGGAGGACGTCCTGACCGGTGGCGGCGTCGAGGAAGTGCACCGCGCGGTCGTACGCGCCGAAGACCAGCCACGTCCGGCCGTCGCGCTCGAACACCGCCGGCTCGCCCGTCCAGCCCGTCCCGCACCACTGCGCGATCTCGCCTTTGTCCTCCGACACGGAGCACATCCCCGCGCCCGGGTACTGCCACACCGCCCGTGGCGCGGCGGGGATCGGGCCCCGGCCGTAGTACGTGCGGGTGGGGTTGCCCCGGAAGGTAAAGAAGCCCGGAACCGTCGCGGTGTAGTAGGGCTTCCCGACCGAAGCCGGATCGACCCAGCCTTGGAACGGCGGCGCCGGCGTCGCGGTGGTGGATTTGACCAACGCGGGCTCTGGCGCCGTCGTGGTCGGCGGGATCGTCGCCTGTGCCGTCTGAAAGCTGCTCCCCTGATCTCGACGCGCGACCACGATCGCGCCCGCGCTCGCAGCGCCCGCAACCACGCTGATCCCAATGAAGAGTGCGATCCCCCGGAAGCGCCGAGCTCGGCCCCGGCCCGCGTCGGCTTCCCCCGTCACAGCCCGGGATCGTAACAATGTGCGCGATTAGGACGCTCTGCGCAGGTGCTCCAGCAGCAGGGCGTTCAGCGCGTCGGGCGCCTCCTCGGGGATCCAATGGCTCACGCCCTCGAGGACCTCGAACCGGTACGGGCCGGTCACGTGGGTCGCGGTCGCCTCCGCCGCCTCGCGTCCCAGCGCCGGGTCGTTCGTACTCCACACGTACAGCGTCGGCGACGTAATCGGCCTCATCGCCATCGCGGTGGAGCGATCGACGGCGCGGTACCAGTTGAGGGCGGCCGTCATCGCGCCGGGCTGGGTGAGCACGCGTACGTACTCGTCGACCTCGGACAGACCCGTGGCTTCGTAGAGGCTGCGGAGCCCGGCGGCGTCGTTGTCGAGGAAGAACGCCTCCGCCTCCGGTGAACGGAAGAAGAGCATGTAGCTCGACCGTTCCCGCTGCTCACCGCCTTCCAAGATCGACTTCGCCATCGGCGCCGGATGCGGCGTCGACACGACGCTGAGTGTCGAGAGCCGCTCCGGATGAAGCGATGCGACGTCCCAGGCGACGAAGCCGCCGAAATCGTGGCCGACGAGATGGAAGCGGTCCGCGCCGAGTGCGTCGGCGAGCCCGATGACGTCTTCGACGTAGCGCTCGGCACGATACGACGTCAGGTCCGCAGGCCTCGCTCGCGGTGAGTAGCCGCGCTGGTCGGGGGCGACGCCCCGATAGCCGGCGCCGGCGAGCACCGGCAGCTGGTACCGCCAGGAGAAGGACGTCTGCGGGAAGCCGTGGAGCAGGAGCACGAGCTCGCCGTCCTCGGGTCCGTCGGCCCGGGCCTCGAAGGCGAGCTCCCCCACCGCCAGCTCGAGCCGCTCCACCGGCTCACGCTAGCTCTTGCACGCCGCGTGAAAGAACGACGATTCGGGCATATGGTTACCGCCTCGACTCGGAAGGGGGCCCGATGGGCGACGGCGGCGCGGATCACGAGTACGACCCTGACCTCGATCTCCCCATCAAGCTCGGTCCGTGCTCGAACGGCGAGTACGTCCCGCCGCCGATGAGCGAGGTCGAGGCCGAGACGATTCGCCGTACCCGTGAGGCCGCCGACACCCAGGCCCGGCGGCTCGGCGTGAGCCGGCGGAAGTTCCTGCGTTCGGTCAGCGGCGCCGCGCTGATGCTCTTGACGCTCGACGCGACCGCGCGCGCCGCACGCGCCGGGGCGATCGGCGGCCGCTACCTGCTGCACCCGGACGCCGCCGGCGACCTGGACGCCGCCCGCGCCGCCATCGCCGGGAAAGAGCTCGTCTTCGACGTGCAGACGCACTACCTCAACTACGACCTGGCCCAGCCGGGCGGGCTGGGGATCGGCATGCTGTTCCCACAGCAGCGCTGCGGGGAATCGGACCCGCGTGCGTGCTTCTCGGTCGACCATTTCATCGAGGAGCTGTTCCTCAAGAGCGACACGTCGATGATCGTCGTGTCGGCCATCCCCATCCCTGGTTCGGGCAATCCGTTGTCGATCGACGACATGGAGCTGGCGAAGAAGATCTTCACGCAGTTGTGCGGGAGTGGTCGCGTCCTCGTGCAGGGGCAGACGTTCCCGAGCATCGGGAACGCGGCCGAACAGCGCGACGCGATGGCGAAGCTACGCGAGGAGCACAAGATCGGCGCGTGGAAGGTGTACACGCACGCCGGCGGTCCGCCGTGGTGGCTCGACGACCACGAAGCCGGCGCCGCGCAGGGCGGGAACGCCTTCCTCGAGAACGTGCGCGCCGTCGGGCCGAAGATCGTCGCCGTCCACAAAGGCTTTGGTCTCGTCGGCGGAAGCGCCCGCGGCTACGCGTCGCCAGTCGACGTGGGACCGGCCGCCAAGGCCCACCCTGACATCAAGTTCGTCGTGTACCACTCGGGATACGAGCCCGAGGACAAGGAAGGGCCGTACACCGATGCGACGGCGGACGTCGGCGTGAACCGGTTGATCAAGACGGCCATCGAGAACGGCATCGGCAAGAACGGCAACATCTACCCCGAGCTCGGCTCGACGTGGCGCTCGGTGATGAGGGACCCGACCCAGGCCGCGCACGTGCTGGGCAAGTTGCTGAAGCAGTTCGGGCCCGACCGGGTCGTGTGGGGCACTGACTCGATCTGGTACGGGACGCCCCAGGACCAGATCCAGGCATTCCGCGCGTTCGAGATCACATCAGAGTTCCAGCAGCAGTTCGGCTACCCGGCGCTGACACAGAAAGTGAAGGAGAAGGTCCTGGGCACGAACTCGACGCGCGTCTACAAGGTGAAGCCGAAGAAGGGGCACTGCGACTTCACCCGCGAAGAGCTCGAGCAGGTCCGCCAGGAGCTACCGACCGGCGCACGCACCTACGGACCCAAGACCGGACAGCAGGTCGCCGCGCTCATCCGCGCCCACGGCTGGGCGTAGACCACGAGCTGCTTCGAAGACTGGCGCGTCAGTAGAGCCAGGGCTCGCGGATGTTGAGGAACTCGATGTTCGCCGTCATCGCCTCGAATTCGCCCATCTGAGCGGCGAGCTCCGGAGGCGGCTCCTTCTTCTCGCCTTCGCGCGCGTCGGCTTCACTGGTGAAGTAGGCGGCTTCGATGTAGGTGTCGGGCCCGGTCCAGACCCGGAGCACACCAAGGATGTCGGTACGCCACGACGGGGCGTGCTGCTCGAAGGCCTGATCGATCTCGCGCATCTGGCCGCGGTCGGCACCGCCCTTCATGACCTGAACGAAGCCGGCATCATCGGACCCGCCGCCCAGGAACGTCTGCACATCCTCCGAGTCGCTGAACGTCACCGGGCCGTCGAAGTACTTCTCGGTCTCGGCCCACCACCGGCCCTGCTCGGGCCGGTCGCTGTTCGCCTTCGCGGCCGCGGCCGAATCGAAGCGGGCGAACGCGATCGCGTGCCCGTCGTCCGTCACGCCTGCCGTCGATCCGAGGAACCCCTTGGCCCCGGGGCGGAGCTCGCTCTGCCACTTGTCCAGCTGACGACGGAGACCGTCGCGGTCTGACACGCGACCTTCGAAGATTTGCACGAACATTCCGACACCTCCCGAGGTTTCCTCTGCGCGGATGATCCTCCCGGCGGGGCCTCGAGCGCAACCATGACCTCCAGGGCCGGCCGAGAAACCGAAAATGACCGATCTCGGCGGGCCCGCGGCATGTAGACCGCTTGCCAATGGAATACCGAGAGGCCACTGCTCGGGACGTCGATGCCATCGCCGGGCTGCACGCCGACAGCTGGAGGCGCCACTACCGCGGCGCCTACTCGGACGACTTCCTCGACGGCGACGTCGGCGCCGAACGGCTCGCTGCTTGGACGGAGCGGCTCGTCACGAAGCCCGCCACCGACAGCACGTACACCATCCTCGCCGAGCGTGATGGCGTGCTCGTCGGGTTCGCCCACACGATCCTCGACGACGATCCGAAGTGGGGAGCCCTCCTCGACAACCTGCATGTCCGGCACGAGCTGCAAGGCGCCGGCATCGGCACCAGGCTCCTGTCCGAGACGGCAACAGCCGTGATCGAGCGGACGCCGTCGGCCGGCCTCTACCTCTGGGTGCTCGAACAGAACACGGCCGCCCGAGCGTTCTACGAGGCGCGGGGCGGAAGCTGCGTCGGGCGCGGCGTCGCGCAGCCGCCGGGTGGTGGGACCGCGGCGGCGCTCAGATACGCGTGGCGTGATCCCGCCGAACTGCTCGTGACCTAGAGCGACTGCGCCTCGAGCCACCCATCAGTCGCCGGCGGGTCGGTACGTGAGCAACACGTTGCCGGAGCTGAACGTCGTCGTCTGCCGGAGCTCGAGCGGCACGCGATCTGGCAGCGTCCTGAACAGCGACTTGCCCGCTCCCAACAGGATGGGGTTCACCATGACCCGCAGCTCGTCGACGAGTCCCTGCTCCAAGAGGCTCGCCGTGAGCTCGGGACTTCCGAAGATGGCCAGGTATTTCCCCGGCTGACGCTTGAGCTCCGAGATGGTGCCGGCGGCGTTCTCCTTGACCAATGTCGTGTTCTGCCAGTCCGCCTTGTCGAGGCTCGACGAGAACACGACCTTGTCGACGCTGTTCATCCTCTCGGCGACGGCGGGGTCATCCTCGAGGGCAGCCGGTGTTGGCCAGTAGCTCGCCATGCCCTCGTACGTCGCCCGCCCGAAGAGCAGGGTGTCGATGTCGTTGAGCTGGTTGATGGCGAACTCGTTGAACTCGTCGTCGACGTTGGGCCAGTCGAACTCGCCGTTCGGTCCCTCGTAGTAGCCGTCGAGGGTCACCACCATGAACGAGATCAGTTTTCTCATCGGGTCGCGGGTGCGTAGGTGAGGTTGAGCACGCCGGTCTCGAACGTCTCGTGGTCCAGGAGCTCCAGGGGGTAGGTCGCCGTGTCCTCGAAGAGGCGCTCGCCGTGCCCGACCGCAATCGGATGGACCAGGAGGTGCAGCTCGTCGAGCAAGCCATTCGCGAGCAACCAGCGCACCAAGGTGGCGCTCCCCGACATCCCGATGTCGCCCGCCTGCTCCTTCAGGTGCCTGAGCTGACCGGCGACGTCGCCGGACACGATCGTGGCGTTGTTCCACGTCGCGTTGTCGAGACTGCTCGACACGACGTACTTGGGCACATTGTTGATGTACGAGGCGAACGGTACGTCGTCACCCTGGTGCGGCCAGTACTCCGACCACTCCTCGTACAGCACACGGCCCATCAAGAACGCCGTGTACCTCTCGGTGCCGCGGCCGATCGCGGCGCCCATCTCGTCGTTGAAGTACGGGAAGTGCCACTGGTCGGGCCGTTCGACGACGCCGTCCAGCGAGATGAAGAAGTTCCCCTCGATCTTGCCCACGATGTGCTCCTTGTGAAGTCGTCTTCTCCTTTCGACGTCCCGCAGCCCGCGAACTCATCGGTGCTCGTGAAGGTCAGAAGCTGCCGCCGTCGATCGTGAGCTTCTGGTCCGTGAGGTATCCCCCGGCATCGGAGACCAGGAAGCGGACGACGCCGGCGACCTCCTCGGGTGTGCAAACGTGGCCGAACGGCGACCCGGCGTTCAGCGTGGTGATGTCCTCGACGCCCATGGCGCCCTTCACCAGCCGCCGGCCCATCTCGGTCTCGACGAGGCCGGGGGCCACGACGTTGACGTGGATGTTGTGGCGGCGCTCCTCCTTCGCCAGCGTCCGCGCCAGCGCCTCGAGCCCCGCCTTGGCCACGTTGTACGGCGACGAGTTCGCGCCCCAATGCACGGTCGCGGCGCTCGAGACCATGACGATGTCGCCCCGCGGCCGCTCGCGCATGCTCGGCAAGACGAGCTTGCTGAGCGCGAACGAGCCGAACGTGTGCGTCCGCCAGACGCGCTCGAACTCGGCGGGATCGGTGTCGACGACGGAATGGCCGCGACTCGCGATGCCGGCATTGTTGACCAGAATGTCGACGCCGCCGAAGTCGGCGAGCACCGCGTTCACCATCGCCTCGTCCTCGTCCCACGAGTCCACGGACGCGTGATACTTCGCCGCCCGCCGGCCCAGCTTCTCGACGTCGGCCAGTGTCTCTTCGGCCGCCTGCTCGTCGCGGCGGTAGTTGATGGCGACGTCGGCGCCGTCCTCGGCGAGCGCGAGCGAGACCGCACGACCGATGCCGCGGCCTCCACCCGTCACGAGCGCCACCCTGCCTTCGAGTCCCATCCGCTACTCCCCCAGCCGAAGCTTCTAACGGCCCGAGAACCGCGGCGACCGCTTCTCGAGGAACGCGGCGAGCGCCTCGCTCATGTCACCCGTGTAGCTCGACAGCAATTGCGTGCGGTTCTCGAGGTCGATCGCAGCCTGGAGGCTGCTCGCCTCGAGGTTGTCCCACATCACTTCTTTCGTCATCCAGACACCGAAAGGGCTGTTCGCCCGGATGAGCTGCGCCGTCTCGAGCGCGGCGTCGACGACCTTGCCGACGGGCACGACTCTCGACACGAGCCCGATGCGATCAGCCTCCGTCGCGTCGATCATCCGCCCCGTGAGCATGAGCTCGAACGCCCGCGACGCACCAATGAGGCGCGGAAGCAGGTAGCTGACGCCGATGTCGCAACCCGACAGACCGACGCGGATGAAAGCCACGTTGAATCGCGCGCTCTCCGACGCGACGCGGACGTCACACGCGAGCGCAAGCGCGAGCCCGCCACCCGTGGCCGCGCCGTTCACGGCCGCGATCACCGGCTTGGACAGCGTGCGGAGCCTGGTAACGAGCGATGCGATCTGTTGCTGGCCGCGCATCGCCGCCGGCGGCCCACCACCGCCATCGGCGACCTCCGTGGCGAGGTCACCGGTCTCCTTGAGGTCGAGGCCCGCACAGAATCCGCGCCCGGCTCCGGTGAGGATCACGACCCGGCAGTCGCGATCTTCGCCGACGGCTACGAGCGCGGCGTGCAGATCCCGGACCAGCTCGCGGCTCATCGCGTTGAGCCGCTCGGGACGGTCGAGCGTCAGCTGCGTGACGCCGTCGTCGATCGTCTCGCTGCGCACGGTGGTCATGGCTCTCTCCCCTCGGCGGCCTTGCGGGCCCGAGCCAGAAGGTCAGGGGCGCCAAGACGCTCGGACCAGGGCTCGAGGTCGGCGGTCGGGCCGCGCCACCGCCAGTCGTCCACGGTCCCGACCGGCGCGTCCACTCGCAGCGTCGCCAGCATGTGGAACAGCTCCACGTCCTTGCGCCCGTCGACGAGCGCCGCCGCCAGCTTCGGTGCGCCGCGCACTGCAACATCCCAGGCACCGGCGTCCTCCGGGATCGCGTCGAGATGCTTGTACCGGGCGAGCAACGTGGACGCGGATTTCGCTCCCCAACCCGGGAGACCCGGGAAGCCGTCGGCGTTGTCGCCGACCAGCGCGAGCCAGTCGGGGATCGACTCCGGCTCGACGCCGAACTTCTCCTTCACGGCCGCCTGGTCGAACACGCGCTGTTGCCGGCGGTCGAGCTGCACGACCTTCGGGTCGGCGACGCACTGCGCGAGATCCTTGTCGGGCGTGCAGATGATCACCTGCTCGACTCGCGGGTCATCCGCCGCGACCCGCGTCGCCGCGGCGAGGGCGTCGTCCGCTTCGAGCTCGACCATCGCCCACACCGTCACACCCAGCGCCCGCAGCGCGTCCTCGAGCAGCGGGAACTGCGCCAGCAGCGCCGGATCGATGCCGGCGCTGGTCTTGTATCCGGGCCACAGGTCGTTGCGGAACGATTCGATGACGTGGTCGGTGGCCACGCCGACGTGCGTGGCCCCCTCTTCCAGCAGCGCAAGGACCGACCCGAGGACACCGCGTACTGCGTCGACCTCGACGCCGTCGTCGTCGAGATGGCCGGGCAGCGCGAAGTAGTACCGGAACAGCTCGTAGGTCCCGTCGACGAGGTGCACCCGCACAGTGGGGAAGCTACTGCGCTCGGCGCTTCACTCCTCGTAGGTCCAGTCGGGACGCTTGCGCGCCTGGTGCTCGTCGTAGATGGCGACGCCGTCGCGGATGTCGACGAGCTTCGGAATCAGTATCTCCAGCGAGGGCTCGCCGTGCTCGAGGTGGGCCGCGAACTCCTCGGGGAAGTGTCGTAGGAGGCTGCTGATCACGACCTGCTCCTGAGCGCCGAGGTAGCAGCGGTTGGCGTCGGTGACGGTGTCGAGCCGGGCGCCGATGACCATGACGTCACGATCGGCCGCCTCGCCGGTGGCGATGCGGTCGAGGTACTCGGTCACCTCACCCGTGCCGAACTTGCATGCCGGGCACTGTCCGCAGGACTCGACGTACAAGAACCGCGAGACTGAACGCGCCACCGCGACCATGTCCGCGGTGTCGTCGTAGACGATGAAGCCGACGGCGCCGAGGCCGCTGTCGATCTTCGCCAGCCCTTCGTAGCTCACGGGCGCGTCCAGGTTCTCCGCGGTGACCACGCCGTTCGCGACGCCGGGCAGCACCGCCTTGATCGCGCGACCCGGGCGCGGACCGCCGCCGACGCGGTCGATGACTTCTCGCAGCGGGGTGCCCAGCTCGACCTCGGCCACGCCGGCGTGCTGCACGTCGCCGACCACCGTGGCGAGCGCGACGCCGGGCGACTCCGACGTGCCCATGGTGCGGTACCAGTCGGCGCCCCGTCCGAGGATCGGCACCACGTTGGCGAGCGTCTCGACGTTGTTCACGAGCGTCGGGTTCGAGCTCGGCACCTCGACGCCGTCGGACGACAGGTCGATGCCTGCCGACCAACCCATTTGTGGCATGGCGGTGAACAAGCCGTGGATGTAGGGCGGAAACAAACGCGGGAGCGGGTCCTCGCTTTCGATCACCTCGAGGAGCGCGGTCTCCTCGCCGAAGAGGTACTCCTCGGGCCCGGTGACCAGCGTGATCGGCACCTCGCCGACGAGGCCGGCGTCCGTCATCTCGCCCAGCGCACGGGTGAGCGCCTCGATCTCCGGCTCGAACGACGCCTTGACCCCCAGGTACACGCCGATCGCGTCGACGGTGCCGGCTGCGATCGCGAGGCCTTCGATGACCTGGTACGGGTTGCGGCGCATGAGCATGCGGTCCTTGAAGGTTCCCGGCTCGCCCTCGGCGCCGTTGGCCACGGCGAAGTGGTCACCGACCTCGGGGCCGCCGCCCAGGATCGACGACCACTTGCGCCCCGTCGGGAAACCGGCGCCGCCCCGGCCCCGCAACCCCGACCGGCCGATGGTGTCGACGATCGCGTCGGGGCCGAGCTCTCGCGCCCGCACGAGGCCTTGCCCACCGTCGAAGCCGTCGATGTACTCGTCGAGCGAGGTCAGGGGTTGATCCGGCAGCAGGACAGGCACGGGGGCTCCTTCGCCGTCTGCTTGTCCATCATTGTCGTCCATGGACATCGACGATCTCCGAGCCGGGCTCGGAGCGGGCGTGGTCGCGGGCGCGCTGAGCGGCCTGCCGTCGACGATGCATGCGCTGGCGACGGGCCGGTCGCCGCTCGACGCCATCCGCGCGGCCGGGACCCTGCTGCTCCCCGAGGACGCGCCCGGCAGCCGGCTCGCGGTCGCCGGCGTGGCCGCCCACGGCGCGATCTCGCTCGGATGGGGCGTCGCCCTCGCCGCGCTCCTCCCCCGCCGCCGGCCCGTGCCCTGGGGCGCGTTCGCGGGCCTCGTCATCGCCGGCATCGACTTGGGCGTCTTGGGCGGGCGGTGGCCTCGCGTTCGGGCGCTGCCGCTGCTCCCCCAGATCGCCGACCACGTCGCGTACGGCGCGATCGTGGGCGTGGTGCTCAGCCGGGCGGCGCGTCGGGGAGCGCCACGCGCTCGAACTGGCGCACGCCGATGCTGATGATCCGATCGTGCGCCCACCCGAGGATCGGCCGGCCGACGCGCGCGAAGCGCCGAAGCCACGGTTCGCGCAGGTCCAGCGACCAGACGAGACGCGCCGCGCAGCCCGACGGCGTCGGCGTGATCTCCAACCGGGCCGGGCCTTCGAGGTCACCGGAAACGCGCGTCTGCACCCGGGCTGGTGGCACCGCCTGCTCTACGTCGATCGCGACACGCAACGCGTACGGAAGGGGTGCCTGGATCATGCATTCGGTGTGCCCGCCGTCGTGCAACCCCTCGCTGTCGAACCTTCGCAACCAGCTCCACCACTGCGGATAGCTGTCCGTACGCGAGATCGTCTTCCAGAACGTCTCCGGCGAGACGGCGAACTCGAACCGCTGGTCATAATGGAAGGGCTCGCGCACCAGGCCATCAGCCCCGCTTCAATCGCCCGCGCAACGCGGTGAACGCCAGCGTCATGCTCAGTGCGCCGACGATTGCGATCGCCAGGAGCCCGACCGCGATGTCGTAGAAGTCCCAACCGCCGTACAGCAACGACCGCATCCCGGCGAGGAGATATGTGACCGGGTTCCAGCGGGCGATGGTCTGCAGCCAGCCGCTGAGGACATCGAGCGGCAGGAACGACGTCGTCAGGAACGCGAACGGGAAGAAGAGGATGAAGCTCGTGTTGACGGCGGCGGGGTTGCCGGTCTTGAGCGCTATCGCGTACGGGAACCCCGTGAACGCGAGCCCCCACAAGCCGGCCATCAGGATGAAGAGGAGAACACCGAGGATGCCCGTCTCGAACCGAACGCCGACGATGAAGCCCATCATGACCACGGGGATCGACAGCGTGGTGATGAGGAAGAGATCCGCCATCATCAAGCCGAGCAACAACGACAACCGGCGGATCGGCGTCATCAGCAGACGGTCGAAGTACCCGTTCTGGATGTCGGTCACGAGCGCGCTCGCACGCGACAGACCGGTGACGGCGAAGATGATCGCCACCGGAAGCTGGAAGGCCTTGAAGTCGACGCCCGTGCCCGCTTCCGCGAGCGGCTCCAGCGCGCCGATGTTGATCGCGTAGAAGAACACGGGTACCACCAGCGCCGGCACCACGAACTCGATCTCCCGTGGGACGGCACGGACCGACCGCGTCGCGATCGAAAAGCAGTCGGCGAGGAACCCCGCCGGGCGGGCTCGGACCGCGGGCTGCTCGATCGTCACCGTCGTCATTCGTCCTCCTCGCTCTGGGCATGGCTTGCGGTGAGGTCCTCGCCTTCTTGAATGTGCTCTCCCGTGAGCTCGAGGAACACGTCGTCGAGCGTGGGCTCCCGGAGGGTGAGATCGCGCACCCGGACACCACATCCGTCGAGTGCGATCGCGACCGGGCTCAGGACGGCCGAGCCGTCGGCGGCCCGGATCGTCAGCTCCTCACCGTGGATGTCGACCTGTGAGACCCCCGCGACTTCGCGCACGGCATTGCAGGCGCGTTCGGCACCGTCGTCGACGCGGGCGATGATCACATCCGACCCGAGCGAATGCTTCAGCTCCGCGGGCGTGCCCTCGGTGATCAGATGACCGTTGTTGATGATGCCGACCCGGTGCGCGAGCTCGTCGGCTTCCTCCAGGTACTGCGTGGTGAGGAAGATCGTGATGCCCTCGGCGTTGAGCCGGCGAACCTCGTCCCACACGCGCACTCGGCTGGCGGGGTCCAGGCCCGTGGTCGGCTCGTCGAGGAAGAGCACCTGCGGGTTGTGGACGAGCGCGACGGCCAGGTCGAGTCGCCGGCGCATGCCGCCCGAGTACGTGCTGACGCGGTGTCCGAGCGCGGGCCCGATGTCGACGAGGCGCGTGAGGTCGCGCAGCCGCGCCTCCACCTCCTCCTTGGTCAGGCCGTAGAGCCGGCCCTGGAGCCGCAGGAGCTCGATGCCGCTCTGCGCCGGATCAAGTGACGCTTCCTGGAGCGCGACGCCGATACGGAGCCGCACGTCGAGCGGTTGCCGAGCGACGTCGAACCCGGCCACCTCGGCACGACCCCTAGTCGGCAGCAACAGGGTGCAGAGCACGTGCACCAGCGTCGACTTCCCGGCGCCATTGGGCCCGAGGAACCCGTAGATCTCCCCGGTCTTCACGTCGAGGTCGACGCCGTCGACGGCGCGGGTCTCACCGAAGAAGCGCCGAAGACCTTCCGTCCGCACCGCCGTGTCAGTCACGGCGGCCCAACCTACCGACATCGCGTCTCCCTGGGTGGGGACGTGACTTGGACGTTCGAGCTGCTGAGAACTCATCGCGGGCAGCGTGCGTGGGCACGCCGACAACGCCCTGTCGGCGTTTCGGGAACGGCTACCGAAGCTGTTCGCCCGCGCCGGCCAATACCGGCGCCGGTGTGACGTCCGCCACCGTTTCGGCGGCGCGCCGCTCGGTGACACCGAGCGCGAACCACACGGTCGCCGCCCACAACGCAGTGGCACCCCCGACGTGAATGCCGACGAGCAGCGCAGGGATGCCCGTGAAGTACTGCGCATAGCCCACGCCCGCCTGCGCGACGAGGACTGCGAGGAGCACGCTCAATCGTCGCAGGACTGCCTGCGGCGCCCGGGTGCGGTACGCGAGCACCAGCGTCACGAGGACGAGCGCGAGCAGCACCATCGCCGCTGTCCCGTGGACGCGGGCGACGTCGGGGATGTACAGGTCGAGGCGCGTCGCTCGCTGGTTCGTGCCGGGGACGTCGCCCGAGTGCGGTCCCGACCCCGTGACGACCGTGCCGGTCACGACCACCACGGCCGCGGCGGCGAGTAGCACACGGCTCATCCACACGACCGGTGTCGCCGCGATCGGCACGGGACGTTGCGCGAACGCGTCGTCGGGCTGCCCGGCCCGCCGGCACAGGACGAGCGCGTTGGCGAGCAGCAACATCGACACGAGGAAGTGGCTCATCACCCACGGTGGTGACAGCAGCTTCTCGACGACGAGCTTCCCCAGCACGATCTGGACGATCACGCC